>Ga0316617_100000493_pt1 | contig 10631 bp, 3 predicted proteins | sample OWC_Aug_M1_C1_D2_FD_207801 | JGI IMG/M metagenome (GOLD analysis project Ga0316617, IMG submission 207801) | Wetland soil microbial communities from Old Woman Creek delta, Ohio, United States - OWC_Aug_M1_C1_D2_B | ecosystem: Environmental > Terrestrial > Soil > Wetlands | place: USA: Ohio... | reverse complement strand
GAAGTTCGGCAAGAGCGAAGGCAATGCCATCTTCCTTGATGCGCGCAAGACCTCGGTTTATGATTTTTATCAGTTCTTCCTCAGGTCCATGGATGCCGATGTGATACGCTATCTCAAGATCTTCACCTTCCTGCCGATGGAGCGTATCGCGGAACTTGAGCAGGCTGTGGCGACAGCGCCAGAGAAACGCGAAGCCCAGCAGGTGCTGGCTGAAGAGCTGACACGTGCTGTGCACGGCGAAGAGGGGCTGTTGACAGCCCGCAAGACGACAGAGGTGCTCTTCGGGGGGTCGATTGACGGGCTCTCCGCTGATCGCCTGGAGGCGATCTTCGCGAATGTGCCCTCGGCCTCGCTGCCGAAGGAAGCTATTCTCGGGAAACCTCTCTTTGAGGTCATCGCCCAGGCCGGCATGATGACCAGCAAGGGCGAGGCCCGCCGTCTGGTGCAACAGGGCGGGCTCAGTCTCAACAGTGTCAAGGTTGCAGGCCTTGAGCGGGTCTTCGAGGAGACCGACTTGATTGAGGGTCGGCTGGCCCTCCTCCGGAGCGGCAAGAAGAACTTCTTTTTGCTTAAAGTTTAGACACCGTCTGCCTCCTCCCGAACCCTGACCCCTGAACCCTGACCCCTGCACACAAAAAAAGCCCTCACCTTTCGGTGGGGGCTTTTTTTGTGAGTCCAATCGGCTCGGACGATTACATGTCCATGCCGCCCATGCCCGGGTGGCCGCCAGCAGGAGCTTCCTTCTTCTCGGGAATCTCTGTGACCATGCACTCGGTGATGAGCAGGAGGCCAGCGATCGACGCTGCGTTCTGCAGCGCGCTGCGGGTGACCTTCGCCGGATCCAGCACGCCTGCCTTGACGAGGTCTTCATAGACGCCCGTAGCGACGTTGTAACCGTAAGAAGCTTTGCCGTTTCTCACGTTCTCGACAATCAGGGCTGCTTCCAGACCTGCGTTTGCTACGAGCTGACGGAGAGGGGCTTCCAAGCACTTGGAGATGATCGCGACACCGACCTTCTCATCGCCGACGGTCTGGACGCTATCCAGAGCCTTCTGGCAACGGATGAGGGCCACACCACCACCGGCCACGATGCCTTCTTCGACAGCGGCGCGGGTTGCGTGCAGGGCGTCGTCGACGCGATCCTTCTTCTCCTTCATCGCGGCTTCGGTTGCGGCACCGACCTTGATGACGGCCACGCCACCGGCCAGCTTGGCCAGACGTTCCTGGAGCTTCTCGCGGTCATAATCAGAAGAGGTCTCTTCGATCTGCTTCTTGATGAGGGCCACGCGAGCCTGGATGTCGCTGGTCTTGCCATTACCTTCGACGATCGTGGTGTTGTCCTTGTCAACCGTGATCTTCTTGGCACGGCCGAGGTCGGTGATCTCCACGTTCTCGAGCTTGATGCCGAGGTCTTCGCTGATCATCTTGCCGCCCGTGAGGATGGCGATGTCTTCGAGCATGGCTTTGCGGCGGTCGCCGAAGCCGGGAGCCTTGACCGCGCAAACCTGGAGGGTGCCACGCAGCTTGTTCACGACGAGGGTTGCGAGGGCTTCGCCTTCGACATCCTCGGCGATGATCATCAGCGGCTTGCCCGTCTTAGCAACACCCTGGAGCAGGGGCAGCATGTCGTTCAAGCTCGAGATCTTCTTCTCGAAGATGAGGATGTAGGGGTTCTCGAGTGAGCACTCCATCTCTTCCGGATTCGTGACGAAGTACGGGGAGAGGTAGCCCTTGTCAAACTGCATACCTTCGACGACGTCGAGGGTGGTCTCGAGGGTCTTCGCCTCTTCAACCGTGATGGTGCCGTCCTTGCCGACCTTGTCCATCGCTTCGGAGATGATCTCGCCGATTTCAGCTTCGCCGTTGGCGGAGATGGTGGCGACCTGGGCGATTTCGGAAGGATCCTTCACCTTCTTCGCCTGCTTCGCGATCGCTTCGACAACAGCCTTGGTGGCCTTGTCAATGCCACGCTTGATCGCCATCGGGTTGGCACCCGCAGTGACGTTCTTCAAGCCTTCGCGATAGATGGCCTCGGCCAACAGGGTGGCGGTGGTGGTACCGTCGCCGGCGATGTCGCTGGTCTTGCTGGCGACTTCGCGGACCATCTGGGCGCCCATATTTTCGAAGGGGCAGGGGAGTTCGATCTCTTTCGCGACCGAGACGCCGTCCTTGGTGATGGTCGGCGAGCCGAACTTCTTGTCCAGGATCACATTGCGTCCGCACGGCCCGAGGGTCGTGGAGACAGCCTTGCTCAATTTCGAAATACCGCTCAGGATTTTCTGGCGGGCTTCCATCTCATACATCATTTGCTTTGCAGCCATTTTAAGTTATTTCCTTTCAAGAAAATGATCGGTCAGATCGGACGGATTGGTCAGATCGGACAGATCGGGTTGTTTTACTCAATCACGCCGAGCAGGTCCTCTTCGCGGACGAGCTGGTAGGTCTTGTCGTTGATCTTCACTTCGGTTCCGCCGTACTTGGGCAGGAGGACCTTGTCGTTGACCTTGACGTCAAACTTGATCTCCTTGCCGTCCTTGTCCAGCTTCTTGCCAACGGCAACGACTTTGCCTTCCATTGGCTTTTCCTTGGCGTTGTCAGGAATAATGATTCCGCCTTTGGTTACTTCCTTCACATCAATGGGCTCGACCAACACGCGGTCACCCAGGGGACGAATCTTCGTCATAGTTGTGGTTCTCCTTTTTGGTTTGTTAGATAACGGGCAGGCGCAACGACCTGCCCTTACATCGTGGGTAGGCATAACGGCCTGCCCCTGCAGATTATTTGTCCTTCATGGTGTATTCGGCGTCAATCACGCCGTCATCGCCCGGCTTGCCGGTTCCGCCTGAGCCGGAACCGCTGTTCGGAGGAGGCGCACCCGCGCCGCCCATATCGGGTGCCCCGCCGGCTGCGCCCTGCTGGCTATACATGCCCGCGGTCACAGCCTCCATCGCCTTGTTCAGAGCCTCCTGCTTGGCCTTGATCTCGCTGGTCGAGTTGCTCTTGAGCGCGTTCTTGAGGTCCGCGACCGCAGTCTCGACAGGAGCCTTCTTGTCAGCAGGAATCTTGTCGGCGTTTTCGCTCAACATCTTCTCAACCTGGTAACAGAGGTTCTCAGCCTGGTTCTTGGTCTCAACTTCCTCGCGGCGCTTGGCGTCTTCAGCAGCATGGAGTTCAGCATCCTTGCGCATCCGCTCGATCTCATCTTTCGAGAGACCGCTGGAGGCGGTGATGGTGATCTTCTGCTCCTTGCCGGTGCCGAGGTCCTTGGCCGTCACGTTGAGGATGCCGTTGGCGTCGAGGTCAAAGGTGACTTCGATCTGCGGACGTCCGCGCGGTGCCGGAGGGATGCCATCCAGGTGGAAGTTGCCGATCTCCTTGTTATCACGGGCCATCTTACGTTCGCCCTGGAAGACATGGATGTCCACGGAGGGCTGATTGTCAGCGGCTGTGCTGAAGATTTCGCTCTTCTTCGTCGGAATCGTGGTGTTGCGCTCGATAAGCGGGGTCATCACGCCGCCGAGGGTCTCGATGCCGAGGGTCAGCGGGGTGACATCCAACAGGAGCACATCCTTGACCTCACCCTTGAGGATGCCGCCCTGGATCGCCGCGCCGATGGCCACGACTTCGTCGGGATTCACACCCTTGTGGGGTTCTTTTCCGAACAGCTGTTTGGCCTTCTCCTGAAGTTTGGGCATGCGCGTCTGGCCACCGACCAGCACGACTTCGTCCACGGTCGAGAGACCCGCATCGCTCATGCACTTCTTGCAGGGCTGTGTGGTGCGCTCGACCAGGGAGTCGGTGAGCTGTTCCATCTTGGCACGTGAGAGCGAGACCGTCAGATGCTTCGGTCCTGTGGCGTCTGCCGTGATGAAGGGCAGGTTGATCTCCGAGGTCGTGGCGGACGACAGTTCGCACTTCGCCTTTTCAGCAGCTTCTTTGAGGCGTTGCAACGCCATCATGTCCTTGGAGAGGTCAATCCCGTTTTCACGCTTGAATTCGTCGTTCAGCCAGTTCATGATCGCCTGGTCCAGGTCGTCACCGCCGAGGTGGGTGTCGCCATTCGTGGCCTTGACCTCGAAGACGCCGTCACCGATGTCGAGGACGGAGATATCGAATGTACCTCCACCGAAGTCGTAGACTGCGATCTTCTCATCTTTTTTCTTATCGAGACCGTATGCCAGCGATGCGGCGGTCGGCTCGTTGATGATACGCAGCACATCCAGACCCGCGATGCGTCCCGCATCCTTGGTCGCCTGACGCTGCGAGTCGTTAAAGTAGGCCGGAACCGTGATGACCGCCTGGGTGATGGTTTCACCGAGGAAGGCCTCCGCGTCGGTTTTCAGTTTCTGCAAAATCATCGCCGAGATTTCCGGGGGCGAGAAGGTCTTGCCCGCAACCGAGATCTGGGCGTCACCGTTTGCCGCGCGTGTGACATCGTACGGGACCATGGCGATCTCATTGGACATCTCCTCATAACGACGGCCCATGAAACGCTTCACGGAATAGACGGTGTTCTTGGGGTTTGTGACAGCCTGACGCTTCGCGGCTTGGCCGACGAGGCGTTCGCCTGTCTTCGTAAAAGCCACAATCGACGGGGTGGTCCGCATGCCTTCAGCATTCGGAATGACGACAGGCTCGCCGCCTTCCATCACCGCCATGCACGAGTTGGTCGTGCCTAAGTCAATGCCTAATACCTTTGCCATAGTTAAAACTCCTTTTTGTCCGTTCAGTTGTGAGACAATCTATCGGACGCACTTAAAAGAGCAGGTGACGTGCCAAGGAAGAGGAAAGAGGAAAGAGAAAAGAGGAAAGTGAAACGCTAAAGGTATTACATGTTATAAAACAAGGAGTTATGTAGTTTTAGGAACTTTTGCCTGTTTTAAAAGAGGTGGGCAAGAGTGCGCCAAGTGAGACACAGGCTAAATGGAAATGGCAAAAGTGTGACATTATTACCCGTTTTTGCAACTTTCAAAGCGTCTCATCATTGTCTAAAAAATGCTCGGGAGGGTCGCCGGCCTCGGCGACTGTGGACGGCGAGCCGCCGTCCCTCCCAAAAAAGCGCATATCTTGTCAATAACGAGACGCTTAGTAAAAAGTGGTACTCCAAACAGCTCCGTAGCACCCCCCCGGCTCTCGGCACTACGGCGCTCGGGGGACTGATAAATTGACTTATTTTCAACTTTCAATTTTTAGCTTTTTACTTTCTTCCTCTTGTCACCTCTTTTGTAGCCTATATTTTCGGTTGCAATTTTGCGCGAGCGGGATTATACTATTTGTATAGTTGATTGAATTAGGCCTTTTTTCAGACTGCGGGGTATGTGGGGTCTGTGATATGTGTGTTAAAAAAACCTCAAAAAAGGAGGACATCATGAAAACAAGAAACCTATTCGCCATCTTAATCGTTATGGTTCTGTTTGGTGGCACGCCCTCGGCTTGGGCCGTTTGGACTGGAGCGACGAGCGGTACGACGTATTCCTCCAACGGTACGCGTGATTATGATTATACCAATAACTGGGCCAGTTCGACCATCGATGATTCGTTCTCAGGGTTTTTGTTGGAGGGAGATCTGACGGTGACGTTAGATACCAACCGTACCACGGGGGCAGGCGGACTGAACCTCAACTATGATGGCAACTTCAATTTGACCTTAACGGGTATTACCTCGTCTCGGACTCTAACGCTGGCGGGACCCATTTCAGCGGATACAGTTGTTGGCGGCAAAACAAATACCATCGGCGGTGGCTCCGGAGTGTCGCTGAGTTTGGGCACAAATAATTGGGATGTGACAGTCGGCACAAATGACACCTTAATCATTGCGAACGCCAGCCAAGCTTCTTCGGGTGGAATCACCAAGAAAGGTGAAGGCCTCCTGCAGTTGAATGCGGCAAACGCCTGGACAGGTCTCACCCAAGTCGACGCCGGCGAACTCCGCTGGGGCATCGCCAATGCCCTCAGTTCAGGTAACCTGACGATCAACAACGGTGGCACCGTCAACATTCAGTCTTTTAACGATACCGTCGGTACCATCACCATCGCCAACGGCGGCAGCATCACCGGGACCACCGGCGTGCTCACCACCGGTTCGTTCATTTCCAATGATGGCGGCACAATGACGAATGCTGCCCTGCAGCTCGCCAGCAGTGCTGGCATTACCTACAACAGCTCTGGCCCCGGCAGCACCGCTCTGCAGATTGACAAGATCACTGTAGGGGACACCGGCAATTATCTATTCGACATCGCCGATGGGGGTGCCGCCGTGGATTTTGATATTACCGGAGTCTTGAATAATTATGCAGGAAACAATGTCAGCAAGACGATCATTAAAACAGGTGCAGGGGTCATGCAGTTCAGTGGAAACACAAACAGTGCTGCTGGTTCGAACGGCATCTTGCTCAACATCAATCAAGGCACCGTGCTCATGAACAGAGCTAGTGGATTGACATTCGCCGGGGGTAGTAGTCTTGCTATCACCGTTGGCGACGGCATTGGCTCCGCCGGCTCCGCCATTCTCAAGTTCGCCGACACCGGTGGCGACAATCAACTTCAGAATCGCCCCATCACCATCAACAGCGATGGCCTTTTCGACCTGAACGGAAAGACTCAAACCACAACCGGCGCCATATCTCTTAACAGCACGGGTCAGATGGACTTCAACGGGGGAACCCTGTCGGTTGGCGCTGTGACGATTGTGTCCACAGGTGCCGGTGCCAATACCACGCCGATCACGAACACCGCCGGCACCGGTAGCCTGACGGTCACCTCCTTGGCAATTACACCGGTTGCAGATTACACCACCACCCTCAGCCTCGGCGGCTCCGGCACCCTGACCCTCGGCGGCGATGTCACCTTCAACGCCACGGGCACCGGCCGGGCGCAGATTACCGGCTCGTCGCTCGCGCTGGGTGCTTCCGATCGCACCGTCACCGTGGGCCTCGGCGCGGGTGCGGGCGGGGACCTTCTTATTGACGCGCAGATCTCCGCCAGTGGTGCCAGGAAACTCACCAAAGCAGGTGCTGGCAGGCTGACACTTTCCAATGCCAACACCTACACTGGCGGCACCACCGTGAGCGCCGGCACTCTCCTGCTCAGCGGAGCCTTCAACATGCCCGGTACCGGCACCCTGACGGTAAGCAACGGCGGCACCTTCAGCTTGGCCGATGGCACCGCGCGTGCCACCACGGGCGCCACCACGGGTTCCGGCTTGAATCTTGCCGCAGGTTCCTCGCTGGCTTTCGACTGGAATGGCTCATCACTCGACTCGTTTACCACCGCCGGCACCGCGACCACGGTTGCCGGAGCCGTCGCGATCAATATCAACAACACTAGTCCAACGGGCAGTGGAGGCACGCTGATCACTGCGGCAAGCGGTCTCGGCACGGCCAGTTACTTCCTGGCTAACAACACCAACTACACCGCGACGATTTCCAAGACCGCGACGACCGTGAGCATCGGCGCGCAGTCCGCCGCCACGGCGCTGATTAATGCCTACTGGCTCGGTGGACAAGTGACCGGCGCTCTTGGTGCGATGGCTCTGTCGAGCGACAGCACCAGCAACTGGGCCTCGGATGCGGCAGGTACCTCCGCGGCTGGGGTTGTGCCCGGCGGCAATGCGGTCAACGTCATCTTCGGCGCGACCGGCGCGGCGCAGCAAGCCAACGTGATCACGGGTGCGGACATGAATCTGGGCAGCATCACCTTCAATGACAGCGCGGCTGTGACCATTGGAGGCGGAAACACCCTCACCCTGAACAGCACCTCTGATACCGCCGCCACGACGAGCGGGTCGCTTGCGACTGTGACCCCGGGCAGTGCCATTTCCGTTACCCAGTATTCCAGCAGCACTAACACGATCAACGCCAATCTCCTGCTCGGCGCCAACCAAACCTGGAACATCGCCAGCGGCAAGACTCTCGTCGTCGGTGGTCAGGTCGCCGGTGGCTTTGGTCTTACGAAAGCCGACGCCGGCACAGTGACCCTCACCGGGGCCAGCACCTACAGCGGTACCACAACGATCAGTGCCGGCACCTTGCAGATCGGCAATGGAACCACCACTGGTTCGCTCTCCATATCGAGTACCATCGTCAACAACGCCAGCCTTGTCTTCAAGCGCAGTAATGCGGTGACACAAGGCACCGACTTCGCCTTGGGGATCAGCGGCACCGGCAGCGTGACGCAAGCGGGTTCCAGCACGCTCACCCTTTCCGGCAGTAACACCTACTCCGGCGGCACGGTGCTAAATGGTGGCTCACTGACCACTACGACGCCGAATAGTAATCTCGGAACTGGCCCGATGACTGTCACCGGCACAGCGAGTTGGGCCTTTGGCACGAGTGGATTCTCCCGCGATCTCACCATCAATGATGGTGTTGTGCTCTCCCTTTCTGGCACGTCAGGTCTGAATTTCTCAGGCGTACTCTCAGGCAATGGAACCCTCAATCAAACAGGATCCATCGGAATCAACTTCAACAATACCGGCAACTCCTTCACGGGTCCGATGGCTATCCAATACGCGCTGACCTTCGCCAGCCTCGGGGATTCAACGAATGCCATTTCCGGTGCACCCAGCGGCTGGACTTGGACCGGAAGCGCGAAAACGTTCGCACTCCGTCCGTTCACCATGACTGGCAATATGTCAATTAACAATAATGGTACAGGCGCTCTGGTGATTCAACAGCCAGTGGTCATCTCTGGTGCGAGTGCCAGGGCGTTAACCTTGGGCGGCTCGTATGCCGGTCTAGGCAACACCTTTGCCGGCAGCATCACCAACGGCACGGGTTCGACTGTCAGCCTGACCAAGAGTGGCGGTGCCAGTATTTGGGCGCTCTCTGGTACCAACACCTACTCCGGTCCGACGACGCTGGGCGTATCCGGCGCAACGCCCGTGGGTGGTATTGTTTTCCAAGGCATTCAGGCGCTTTCTCCAGCCACAACGCTGACTGCAATTTCGAGTGCGAGTAACGGTGGAAACGTTCCTGGTATCTTCAAGATACTAGACGACTCCGCCAGCCCGTCATCCCGGTCGGGAGTCAACATATTGTGGAGCGGTGCCAACGGGCAAGACCCTCTGACGATTTTCGTCGGCAACAACAATATTGCCAACGGCGGCACCAGCGCCGGCACGACGACCGGCAGCACCATCACGTTGGGGGACTTGACGTTCAGCGAAACGGCGAATTCAACCGCTGGCTTAAGGCTTGATGTGACCGGTGCGAACGGCTATAGGCTGCAGATCAACAACATCACCAATGTATTGCAGGCGACGGCAACGACATTTTTGAATAACAAGTTGAACCCCACGACCGCGCCCCTCACCGTCACCGGGACCGTGCAGCAGCAGGCGGGAGCCACTTCGGGCAACGTCAATTTTCAATTGGACGGCACGGCGAATGGGAACCTGATCTCAGGCAACATCCTGAATTCCGCAGATGGAACGCCGCGGGCGCTGTCGGTCACCAAGACAAACACAGGCTCCTGGACCCTCTCCGGTGCCAACACCTACTCCGGTGGTACCACGGTCAGCATGGGTAAGCTGCAATTCAATGGAGCGAACTCACTACCCACCAGCGGTACGGTCGCCGTGGGTGCCTTCGGGCATCTCAGTCTGGCGGACGGTACCGCACGGAGCCAGACGGTCTCGGCTCTGACACTGACCAGCCTGGGCAGCCTCTCCTTCGACTGGACGGGAAGCGGCACCGGCGACCAGTTGACCTCCACGGCGGCCATTACGCCCGCGGTGGGTAGCCGTTTTTACGTCAATCTGAACCGCAGCGGCACTCCTGGTGGCAGTGTTACCCTGTTGACGGGCGGAGGGGGCAGTACGCTGAGCAGCTCCACCTTCTATCTGGCCAATGCCACGGATTACACCGCCACACTTACCGCTACGGCGACAAGCCTCGTGCTAAGCGGTTACACCAGCCAGACGCCGCTGACCTTGTTCTACTGGCAGGGGAACAAGCTGGCGGGAACATCGCTGGCCGGCGTGGACAATGCCTGGGCGCTCACCGACGGCACCAAAGGTAACTGGTCCTCTTCCATCACCAACTACACCCAAACCGCCCTCACCCCTGGTGCCTCGGCAGATGTCATTTTTGCAAATGGCCAGATAAACAAGGCCCAGCAAAGTACCGTTCTGGGCGCCGATGTCACGGTCAATAGCGTGACGATCGATGACTCTGTGGCGGTTACCATCGCGGGCGCGAATGGTGCCGCGCTTACGTTGATGGGCACCTCCACCAACGCTGGCACTGTGGCCTCGCCCGGCAGCGCCATTTCAGTCACCGCGAATGCCAATGCCACCAGCACGATCAGCAGCAGGGTTAACCTCGGTGCGGACCAAACCTGGCACGTGGCCAGCGGCAAGACCCTGGCTGTCAGCGGCATCGTGGGTGGCAGCTTCGGACTCACCAAGGCAAGCGCCGGTACCCTGACCCTCTCCGCCTTGCCGGAATACACTGGCGCCACCACGATCAGCGCGGGGGCATTGACCTTCGGCGGAGGCTTGGCCGGCGGTGCCTCGATTATCGGCAGAACCAGCGCCATCACCCTCAGCCAGGGGGCCACGCTTAATTTCAATCCTTCCGTTACGGCGGTTCTCTCGACCCTCTACACGGTAGCGGCCCCCATTACCTTGA
>Ga0316617_100000490_pt1 | contig 10650 bp, 9 predicted proteins | sample OWC_Aug_M1_C1_D2_FD_207801 | JGI IMG/M metagenome (GOLD analysis project Ga0316617, IMG submission 207801) | Wetland soil microbial communities from Old Woman Creek delta, Ohio, United States - OWC_Aug_M1_C1_D2_B | ecosystem: Environmental > Terrestrial > Soil > Wetlands | place: USA: Ohio... | reverse complement strand
CCCGCGTCGTCGAGGCATACCGCAAGCTGCGCAACACGCTGCGGATCCTCGCGGCGAACCTCTACGACTTCAACCCGGCGACCGACATGGTGCCGCCGCTGTCGATGGAGGAGGTCGACCGGTTCGCGATGGCGCGCTACGGCGAGCTGGCCTCGAAGGTCATGACCGCGTACGAGCGGTACGACTTCCCGGCCATCTTCCAGGCGCTGAATGCCTTTGTCGCCGTCGACCTGAGCGCGTTCTACATCGACGTGTCGAAGGACCGCGTCTACACGCTGGCACCCAGGTCGCGGGGCCGGCGCTCGGCGCAGACGGCGATGTTCGCCATGGCCGACGGCCTCGCGAGGCTCATTGCGCCCATCCTGCCGGTGCTCGCCGAGGAGTTCTGGTCGCACCTCCCGGGCGCGCGCGAGGAGTCGGTGCACCTGGCGCATTTCCCGAAACAGGTCCACCTGTTCCGGAACGAGGACCTGGAGGCGCGCTGGTCCCGGCTGCTGAAGCTGCGCACGGCGGTCAACGCCGAGCTCGAGAAGCTGCGCCAGGCGAAGGTGATCGGCCAGTCGCTCGAGGCCGTTGTGCACCTGCGCGGCTCGGGCCCCGTCTCGGAGTTGCTCGCAAAGCACTGGACCGACCTGCCGGCGCTGTTCATCACGTCGCAGGTCGATGATCGGACCGAGCCGCCCGAGGCCGGACGGGAACCGACCGAAGGCGCCGTCTACCAGGAAGCCGACGGCAGCCTCGTCCACATCGTGGCCGCAAAGGCCGACGGCGAGAGGTGCGATCGCTGCTGGCGGTACGTGCCGGTGGTATCACACGAGCCGGGGCGGGAAGGCGTCTGCCCGCGCTGCGAAGACGCGCTGGCGGCCGGGCGATGACGGACGGGGCAGCGGAACGCGCGCACGGCGGCGCGCCCCGGCGCGGCGCCGCGCTCGAGGCGGCCATCATCCTCCTCGTCGTCGCGCTGGATCAGGTGACGAAGTTCCTCGTACGCGCCGAGATCCCCTTGCACGACAGCGTGCCCGTCGTCCCGGGCCTGCTCAACATCGTCCACGTGCGGAACACGGGGGCGGCCTTCGGGTTTCTCAACGCGGTGGAGTTCCCCTACAAGGCGGCCGTCGTGGCCCTGGTCGCGACGGCGGCGCTCGTCGGCATCGCGCTCTACGCCGCCCGGATGTCCTCGCACGAGCGCCTGGCCCGCGTTGGCCTCGCGCTCATCCTGGGCGGCGCCGTCGGCAACCTCATCGATCGGCTGGCGCTCGGATCGGTCGTCGACTTCGTCGACGTCGTCATCGCCGGCTGGCACTTCTGGGCGTTCAACGTCGCCGACTCGGCCATCACCTTCGGCGTGGTGGCGATGCTCGCCGATATGATCGGATTGGACAGGCATGCTTCCCGTACTGTTTGAGCTGGGCCCGATCACCGTCTACAGCTACGGCGTGCTCCTGGCCGCGTCGTACCTGCTGGCCTTGTACTACGCGGTCCGTCGGGCGCGGCGGGCCGGTCTCGACGCGAACCGCGTGCTCGACTTCGGGATCTACATCATCATCTCGGCCCTGGTTGGGGCCAAGCTCCTCCTGCTCATCGTCGATTTCGACCACTTCTGGCGCCAGCCCGCCGAGATCTGGACGCTCGTCCGGTCGGGCGGCGTGTTCTACGGAGGCCTCGTCCTCGCCTTTCTCGTGGGCCTCTGGTACGTGCGCAAGTACAGGCTGCCGGTGTGGCCCGTCGCCGACGCCGTGGCGCCGAGCATCGCGCTGGGCCACGTCGTGGGCCGCCTGGGATGCCTGCTCGCGGGCTGCTGCTACGGCAGGCCGACGACGGTGCCCTGGGGCATCACCTTTACCGACCCGTTCGCCGCCAGCAACGTCGGCACGCCGCTGCACGTCGAGTTGCACCCGACGCAGCTGTACGACGCGGGCGCGGAGCTCCTCATCCTCGTGCTGATCCTGGCGACGGAGCGGTTCTGGCGGCGCCGGGCCGGCTGGACCTTCTGGATTTACATCCTGCTGTACGGCATCTCGCGATTCGTGATCGAGTTCTACCGGGGCGACCCGAGGGGCGCCACCATGGGCTTCTCCACGTCGCAGTGGATCTCGATGGCGCTCGTGCCGATCGCGGCGATCATGCTCGCGCTGCTGTGGCGGAAAGGCCCCGCGCCCGCCCCCGCGCCCGCTGCCGCGCCGGCGGGCCGCAGGAAACCACGGAGCCGCTGACGCCCGAAGCCATGGATCACCACGAGCTGCGGGTGAGCGGCGAGCAGGCGGGCGTCCGCCTGGATCAGTTCCTGGTGGGCGAACTGCCTGGGCATTCCCGTTCGCAGATCCAGCGCCTCATCAAGGAGGGCCGCGTCCAGGTCGCCGGCCGCGAGGCGAAGGCCAACTACGTCATCCGGCCCGGGGACGAGATAGCCGTCGACGTGCCGGCGCCGGCGCCCGCGGCGCCCCAGCCCGAGCCGCTGCCGCTGGACGTCCTCTTCGAGGATGCCGACATCATCGTCGTCAACAAGCCGGCGGGCATGGTGGTGCACCCCGCGCCCGGTCACGGGGGCGGCACACTGGTGAACGCGCTGCTCCACCACGTGGACGACCTGAGCGGCGTCGGCGGCGAACTGCGGCCCGGCATCGTGCACCGGCTCGACCGTGGGACCTCCGGGGTGATGGTCGTCGCCAAGCACGACGCGTCGCACCGCGAGATGGCCCGCCAGTTCCACGATCGGGAGGTCGAGAAGGAATACGAGGCGCTCGTCTGGGGGCTCGTCCACCAGGGGCGGCGCATCGACGCGGCCATCGGGCGCGATCCCGGCGACCGGAAGAAGATGTCGAACCGCGCGCGATTCGCGCGGTCGGCGGTCACGCGCATCACGTTCGCGCGGTTTTTGGACGGCGTCTCGTACCTGCACGTCGCCATCGCGACCGGCCGGACGCACCAGATCCGTGTCCACCTCAGCGGCATCGGCCACCCGATCTGCGGCGACACGGTGTACGGAGGCGTGCGGCGGCTGATGCCCGCGCATCTGCGCGTGGTGCAGCGGCTCGAACGCCCCTTCCTGCACGCGCGGCGGCTCGCCTTCACCCATCCCGGCGATCCGGGCCGCCGCATGGAGTTCGCGGCACCGCTGCCGGCGGACCTGCAGGCAGTCCTCGACGCCCTGGTGGCGCACGCCGACGCCCGCAACCCGTAGGAGCCCGATGATGACCGAACGCGGAGGCACCTGCCTGTCGACGACGGAGTCGTTCAGGGGCCGGGTGTTCAGGATCACGGTCGATCGCGTCGCCCTGCCGAACGGCAGGACGGTGACGCTCGACATGGTGAGGCATCCCGGGTCGGTCGTGCTGATCCCGATGCACGACGACGGCCGGGTCGTCCTCATTCGCCAGTACCGGTATGCGCTCGACCGTTGGATCTGGGAGCTGCCGGCGGGCAGCCTCGATCCCGGCGAAGACCCGGCGGCGGCTGCCGCCCGCGAGTGCGAAGAAGAGATCGGGCTCATCCCCGGCCGCGTGGAGTTCGCCGGCTCGTGGTACCCCACGCCGGGGTTCTGCACCGAGGTGATGCACTACTACCGCCTCGGCGGCCTGCGGGCCCCCGGCGCGGGAGACCCGCCGGCGCACAAGGACGAAGACGAGGACATCCGCGTCCACGTCTTCACGCTCGACGAGGCCCGCGCGATGGTCCGCCGCGGCGACATCGTCGATCTCAAGACCGCGTGGGGGCTGATGCTCGTGTAGCCGGGCCGCGCGCGTCGCCCCGCGTTTTCGCGTGATGTTCGCTCGGAGTTGCGCGTCCCGCGCCCGCGGGCCGCGATCGGGCGTATCATAGGAGGTACTTCCCCTCCCTCTCCTCCGGAGCGGTGAGCGTGCCGGCCGCGAACTGAAGGCGGCCGGCTCCCGAGGGTCTTCAGCAAGGAATCCGTTCGATGCAGAACCCACCGTCGCAGCATCCGAAGGGCACCAGTGCGCGCGTCCTTCTCACATCCGTCTTCGGCCCGTACGCGCAGGACGACGAGTTCGGCAGCCGGTCCATCAACCCGATGGAGCTCTACCACAACCAGGTGACGCGCGAGCAGGGGCCCTTCTCGCTCCGCCTGTTCCACCGCTCGTGGGGCATCATCTTCATCCAGCACAACATCTCCGCGCCGTGCGCGGTGCTCGACTTCCCGACGCGCGAGCGTTTCATCGAGGAACTGAAGACCAACCAGTACGACGTTGTCGGCATCTCGAGCATCATCGTGAACGTCGGCAAGGTCCGCGAGATGTGCCGGCTCGTGCGTCAGCACTCGCCCGGCTCGGTCGTCGTCGTGGGCGGCCACGTGACGGCGATTCCCGGCATCCAGCACATGATCGACGCCGATCACGTGGTGAAGGGCGAGGGTGTGTCGTGGTTCCGCGCCTATCTGGGCGAGCCGGTGGATCGCCCGATGACCCACCCGGTGATCCCGTCGGGCTTCGGGTTCAGCGTGATGGGCCTGACCGCGCCGAAGAAGGCGAGCGCGCCCGCTGCCACCATCATCCCGTCGGTGGGCTGCCCGATGGGCTGCAACTTCTGCACGACGTCGGCGTTCTTCGGCGGCAAGGGCAAGGTGGTCAATTTCTTCGAGAAGGGCGCGGAGCTGTTCCGCGCGATGTGCGACGCCGAGCGGTCGCTCGGCGTGAAGTCGTTCTTCGTGATGGACGAGAACTTCCTGCTCTACAAGCAGCGGGCGATGGAACTGCTCGAGCAGATGAAGGCGGCGCAGAAGGCGTGGTCGCTCTACGTGTTCTCGTCGGCCAACGCGCTGAAGAAGTACTCGATGCGGGAGCTGGTGGAACTGGGCGTGGCGTGGGTCTGGATGGGGCTCGAATCGCCGCAGAACCAGTACCAGAAGCTGGACGGCACCGACACGCGCGCGCTCACGAAGGAACTGCAGTCGCACGGGATCGGCGTGCTGGGCTCCACGATCGTCGGCCTCGAGCACCACACGCCCGAGAACATCGCGTCTGAGATCGAGCACGCGGTCGCGCACAACACCGACTTCCACCAGTTCATGCTCTACACGCCGGTGCCCGGCACGCCGCTCTACGAGCAGGTGGAGGCGGAGGGGCGCCTGCTGCCGGAGGTCGACCTGGCAGACATCCACGGCCAGGACCACTTCAATTTCGAGCACGCCGCCATCACGCGGGAACAGTCGAAGACGCTGCTCGACTGGGCCTTCCGCCTCGACTTCGAGAAGAACGGCCCCAGCATCTACCGGCTCGCCCGCACGATGCGCGAAGGCTGGCTCCGCTACCACAACGATCCGGATCCGCGCGTGCGCGAACGCATGCGTCAGGCCGGGCGGGAGCTGCGCCACGGCTACGGCGCGGCGCTGTTCGCCATGGAGAAGTACATGCGGCGCCAGAACAGCGACGTGGCGCTGAAAATCCGCGAACTGCGCAAGGCGATGGAGCGCGACTGGGGCCTGATGAGCCGGTGGGCCAACCGGGCGCTCGGGCCGGCGGTACTGTGGTCGGTGCGCCGCGATGCGCGGCGGTACCCGCGCGGCCGCCGCATCGAGCCGATGACGTTCTTCGAACGGCGCAACTGGCCCGAGCCGGCCTGACGTCAGGCGCCCAGCCGGACGGCCTCTTCGATCGTCGCGACGTGGATGGCCGCCGTGTCCTCGACCCGCCGGGCATAGCCGCCCGCGAACACGATCACCACGGGCACGCCCGAGGCGCGGGCGGATGACAGCACCAGGAAGTCCCGCCCGCGAAGCCCTTCGTACGTCAGGCACAACCCGCCCAACTGGTCCTCCACGTACGGGTCCGCGCCGGCCACGTAGACCACCAGGTCCGGCCGACTTGCCATCACCGCGGGCAGCGCCCGCTCGAGCGCGCGCAGGTAGTCGCCGTCGTCGGTGCCGTCAGGCAGGCCGACATCCAGCGACCCGCGCGGCTTGACATGCGGGTAGTTGTGCTCCTGGTGGATCGAGAAGGTGAACACCGACGGGTCGCCGTCGAAGACGAAGGCCGTCCCGTTGCCCTGATGCACGTCGGCGTCGACCACGGCGGCCCTGGCAATCACGCCGTCCCGCTGCAGCACGCGGATGGCCACCGCCACGTCGTTGTACAGGCAGAAGCCCTCGCCATGCGACGGGAAGGCGTGATGGAAGCCGCCGCCGATATTGGCCGACGCGGCGAGCGCGGGCTCGGCGCCCGGCGGGCCGGCGCCGGCCCGTCCACGCTGCGCGCCCGCCTGGACGGCAAGCCTCGCCGCCGCGATCGTGCCGCCGGCCATCAGCCGGAACCCCTCGGCCACCGAGGGCGACCACGGCAGTTCGAGCAGGGCGAGCTCAGAGGCCCGGAATCCGCCGCTGCGCGTCTTCTCGAGGAACTCGGCCGTGTGGACGAGGGCGAGATCCTCCCAGGCCGCCGGGTCCGGTTCGATCAGGGCCGCGGCGTCCGCCAGGCCTCGCGAAACGAGGCCGTCGCGCACCGCTGCGTACTTGCCCATCTGGAACACGTGCGCGCCGATGTCGATCTGGTAGCGTTCGGAGTAGACGATGTCCACGGGACCTCTTACCCTGCAACGCCGGCCGCTTCCGCCGGAGCCGGCTCAGTCCCTTCGGGACCGTCGTGCGGCGAGGCCGGCACGGGATGCAGCGCCAGCGCGAGCGCCTCGTCGATGGTGGCCACGAAGTGCACCGTCAGGTCCCGCCGCAAATCCTCGCTGATGTCTTCCTTGATGTTCTTCTCGTTCTGCCACGGCAGGGCGACGTGACGGATGCCGACGCGGCGGGCGGCCAGCACCTTCTCCTTGATGCCGCCGACCGGAAGTACCCGGCCGCTGAGGGTGATCTCGCCCGTCATCGCCAGGTCGCCCCGCACGGGCCGTCCCGTGATCTCGGACGCGATCGCCGTCACCATCGCCACGCCGGCCGAGGGGCCGTCTTTCGGAATTGCTCCCGACGGCACGTGGAGGTGGATCTCCGCGTCGCGGAAGAAATCGCCCGCGACGCCGAAGCGGTCCGCGTTCGCGCGGAACCACGAGAGCGCCGCGCGGGCCGACTCCTTCATCACGTCGCCCAGGTGCCCGGTCAGCGTCAGCGACCCTCCGCCCGGCATCCGCGACGCCTCGATGAAGAGCACCTCGCCGCCGGTCGGCGTCCAGGCCAGCCCGATCGAGACGCCGGGGTTCTTCGTCCGCTCCTCCACCTCCTCGTCGAGGAACCTCGGCGCGCCGAGCAGGTCCATCACGAGCTCGCGGGTGACGGTGACGGGCTCCTCGCGTCCCTCCGCCCGCATGCGCGCCACTTTCCGGCAGAGGGCGGCGATCTCGCGCTCCAGGTTTCGCACGCCGGCTTCGCGCGTGTAGCCGCGGATGACCGTGCGCAGGGCCTCGAGCGCAAAGGTGATGTACTCGGGCGTGAGTCCGTGGTTCTGCACCTGTTTCGCCACCAGGTGCTCGACGGCGATCTTCAGCTTCTCCTCTTCCGTGTAGCCGGGCAGCTCGAGCACCTCCATGCGATCGCGCAGCGCCGGCGGGACGGGATCGAGCACGTTCGCCGTGGTGATGAAGAGCACCTCCGACAGGTCGAACGGCACGTCGAGGTAGTGGTCGCGGAAGCTGTTGTTCTGCTCGGGATCGAGCACCTCGAGGAGCGCCGAGGCAGGGTCGCCCCGGAAGTCGGAGCCGAGCTTGTCGATCTCGTCGAGAATGAACACCGGGTTCTTGGACTCGGCGCGGCGCAGGCCCTGGATGACCTGGCCGGGCAGCGCACCGATGTACGTGCGCCGGTGGCCGCGGATCTCGGCTTCGTCGCGCATGCCGCCGAGGGACACCCGCACGAAGGTCCGCCCCAGCGACGTGGCGATGGACTTGGCCAGCGACGTCTTGCCCACGCCCGGCGGCCCGACGAAACACAGGATCGGGCCTTTCACCGCCGGATTCAGCTTCCGTACCGCGAGGTACTCGAGAATGCGGTCCTTGGCCTTCTCGAGGTCCGAGTGGTCCGCGTCCAGGATGGCCTTGGTGCGGGCCAGGTCGATCACCTCGTCGGCCCGCTTCGCCCACGGCAGGGCGACCAGCCAGTCGATGTAGGTCCGCGCCACGGTGTACTCGGCCGCCGCCACCGGCATCTTCGCCAGGCGGTCGAGCTCGCGCAGCGCCTCTTTCTTCACCGCCTCCGGCATGCCCGCGGCGTCGATCTTCCCCCGGAGCTCCTCGATTTCCTTCGCCTGGTCGTCACCCTCGCCGAGCTCACGCTGGATGGCCTTCAACTGCTCCCGCAGAAAGTAGTCGCGCTGGTTCTTGCCCATCTCGGACTGGACCTGCGACTGGATCTTGGAGCCCAACTCGAGGACTTCCAGCTCTTTCAAAAGGATCCGGTTCAGCGTTGCCATGCGCTCGCGCAGGTCCAGCGTCTCGAGCATCTCCTGCTTGAGCGCCGTCGTGATCGTGCTGAGGCTCGACGCGATGAAATCGGTGAGCCGGCCGGGCTCGGTGATGCTGAGGGCCAGGGTCTGCAGGTCGTCCGAGAGCAGCGGGGAGAGGGACACCACCTGCTGGAAGCTCGACTTGATGTTCCGCTGCATCGCGTCGATCTCGAGGCGGTCGGCGTCGGCGGTCGTTTCCGCCGCGCGGCGGACACGCCCACGCAGGTATGGATCGGTGGCCACGATCTCGTCGACGTGCACGCGCGCCAGCCCCTGCACGATCAGCCGGAGGCTGCCGTCGGGCAGCTTGAACATCTTGTGGATGTGCGTGGCGGTGCCGACGGTGTACAGGTCGCCCTGCCTCGGCTCTTCCACCGCCGCGTCGCGCTGCGTGCAGACCGCGATGAGCTTGCCCGCGCCGATCGCTTCGTCGATCAGGCGCACCGAGCTCTCGCGCGCCACGGCGAGCGGCATGAAAGAGTTCGGGAAGAGCACCGTGTCCCGGAGCGGCAGGATCGGCAGCTCCGGCGGAATCACGAGGGACTTCTCGACCCCGCCCACGTCGTCCAACGGGGACGTCTCCGGTGTGTCGCTCATCGGCAACCCTCAGCCAGGCGCACGGAGGGCGGATGGCCGTCCAGCTGTGTCGGGCAGAAATGGCGCGGGCCGCCGGCCGCGAGAGGCCGGCGGCCCGGGTGAAGAATGCCGCAGTTAGCCAGAGATGTCAAAGAAGAGCGACGAGGAACGCTGCGACAGCAGGCGGTCCCGCTGGATGGCGTTCTCGCGCGCCTGCTCGCAGTCCTTGCAGCGCACCGCGAACGGCAGCGCCCGCAGCCGCTGGGGCGCGATGTCATCCCCGCATTCGAAGCAGAAGCCGTACGCCCCCTCCTCGAGGCGGGAGAGCGCCTCGTTGATGCGGGTGAGCGTTTCCGCCTTCATCTGGATCAGCGCGAACTCGATGTCTTCCTGGATGTCCGCCTCCGAGCTCTCGCCCTGGTCGAACACCTCGCTCATCTTTCCGTGCCCGCTTTCCGTGCGGACGTCGCGGATTTTCTCGTGAACTTCGCTCATGATCTCACGTCGACGGTCCTCGAGCATCCGCTTCAGTTCCTCGTAGCGCTCGCTCGCCATCCCCTTGACGTGTTTGCCGTTCGTGGCCATGGTGCCTGACGCTCCTTTCGCGTCACCCTTGGGCGACGGGGGACTCTCTGACGTCTTCCCGTCTTGCAAAGAGTCTGCCATTCTAAGAACTTCCGTGTGGCGTGTCAAGCCACCGGCAGTCTCCTGGCGCCTACGACTGATTTCGTCGCCTTTGCATGATTTAGACGCCGCAGCGCATCCAAAGGTTCGGGTTCACCCGTGTAGAAATGCCATGGGGCGCCGAGAACAAGCGGGTGGGTTCACCAGCCCTGTCCGGGCTGAATCCAGGGTGTTGTCATCTAAAGTGGACGCGTGGCCAGATGGCCACACTCGCGTGTCATCCCTGAACGGGCGGGATTGACGCCAGGGCCCGCTCGTGCCAACCTGTGCCGATGCGTTGTCCGCTGTGTTCATCCAGGCCGGCCAAGCGGCCCTGTCCGGCGCTTGGCCGCGAAATCTGCGCGGTCTGCTGCGGGACCAAGCGCGAGGTCGAAATTACGTGCCCACGCGACTGCGGGTACCTCGCCTCCGCCAGGTCCCACCCGCCGGCAGCCGTGCGGAGGCAGCAGGACCAGGACATCGGCGCGCTGTCCCCCGCGCTGGCCGGACTCTCCGAGCCCCGGCAGCAGCTGTTCCTCTTCACGCTGACGCTCGTCGATCGCTTCCGGGGTGAAGGCCTCGACGCGGCCGGCGACGCCGACGCCGCCTCAGCGGCGGCGGCGCTGGCGGCGACGTTCGAGACGGCGTCGAAGGGCCTGATTTACGAGCAGCGGCCGGATACGATACCCGCGCAGCGCATGGCCGACGGCATCCGCGGCGTGTTCGAGCAGCTCGGGAGGGGCCGGCCATCCAGTTTCACCGCCGACGCTGCGGCCGTGCTCCGGCAGCTCGAGGATCGCATCGGCGCCGTCCGCCGGGCCTCGCCAGACGACCCCCGGGCGTTCCTGGCACTCGCCGGGCGTTTCGCAAGGCGCCTTGGCGGCCCTGGACCCGCGGCGGAGGGACTGGCCGAGGGCGAGGCCGGCCCGGCAGCCGCGCAGCCCGGCCCTTCCATCATCCTGCCTTGAGCGCGCCGGTCGAGGCGCCGTCAGGTAGCGGCCTGTCCGCAGACGGCGCG
>Ga0316617_100000489_pt1 | contig 10651 bp, 9 predicted proteins | sample OWC_Aug_M1_C1_D2_FD_207801 | JGI IMG/M metagenome (GOLD analysis project Ga0316617, IMG submission 207801) | Wetland soil microbial communities from Old Woman Creek delta, Ohio, United States - OWC_Aug_M1_C1_D2_B | ecosystem: Environmental > Terrestrial > Soil > Wetlands | place: USA: Ohio... | reverse complement strand
GGGCATCATCCCGGCGCTGGAGTCGAGCCACGCCTTCGCCTATGCGATGAAGCTGGCGCCGACGATGCGGCCCGACCAGCACATCCTGGTCAACCTGTCCGGCCGCGGCGACAAGGACATCAACACCGTCGCCGCGCTGCAGGGGGCCGCAGCATGAGCCGCATCGCGGGCACGCTGGATGCACTGATGGCCCAGGGGCGCAAGGCGCTGATCCCCTACGTGACGGTTGGCGACCCCTTTGCCGATGCCACGCCCGAAATCATGCACGGCCTGGTGCAAGGCGGGGCCGACATCATCGAACTCGGCATGCCCTTCTCCGACCCGATGGCCGACGGCCCGGTCATCCAGAAGGCCGGCGAGCGCGCGTTGGCGCGCGGCGTCGGCATGGATCAGGTGCTCGATGCGGTGCGCCAGTTCCGCCAGCAGGATGCGAAGACGCCGGTGGTGCTGATGGGCTATGCCAACCCCATCGAGCGCTACGACCAGCGGCACGGTGCCGGCCGCTTCATTGCCGCCGCGGCCGAGGCTGGCGTCGACGGCGTGCTGGTGGTGGACTATCCGCCCGAGGAATGCGAGGCCTTTGCCGACAACCTGCGCCGCAGCGGCCTCGACCCGATCTTCCTGCTCGCCCCCACCTCCACCGACGAGCGCATCGGCCAGGTCGGCCGGCTGGCCAGCGGCTACGTCTACTACGTGTCGCTGAAGGGCGTGACCGGTGCCGGCCACCTGGACACGGCCGGCGTTGCCGCCATGGTGCCGCGCATCCGCGCCAGGGTGACGGTGCCGGTGGGCGTGGGCTTCGGCATCCGCGACGCGGCCAGCGCCTGCGCCGTAGCCGAGGTGGCCGACGCCGTGGTCATCGGCACCCGCCTGGTGCAGGTGCTGGAAGGCCAGTCGCGCGACAATGTGGCCCGCGCCGGCCGCGAGTTCATGGCCGGCATCCGAGATGCTCTGGACAGGATGACCCAAGGAGCCCAAGCATGAGCTGGTTGGAAAAGCTGCTGCCGCCGAAGATCCAGCACACCGACCCGAGCGAACGCCGCTCGGTGCCCGAGGGCCTGTGGATCAAGTGCCCGTCCTGCGAGACGGTGCTCTACAAGACCGACCTGGAGCAGAACCTCAACGTCTGCCCCAAGTGCGAGCACCACCACCGCATTGGCGCGCGGGCGCGGCTGGATGGCTTCCTCGACCCTGAGGGCCGCTACGAGATCGGCCAGGAAGTGCTGCCGGTCGATGCGCTGAAGTTCAAGGACAGCAAGAAGTACCCCGAGCGGCTGAAGGCTGCGCTCGAAGCTACCGGCGAGACCGATGCGCTGGTGGTCTTCGGCGGCGCGGTGATGAGCGTGCCGCTGGTGGCGGCCTGCTTCGAGTTCGAGTTCATGGGCGGCTCGATGGGTTCGGTGGTGGGCGAGCGCTTCGTGCGCGGCGTCGAGACCGCCATCGAGCAAAAGGTGCCCTTTGTATCCTTTACCGCCACCGGCGGCGCACGCATGCAGGAGGGCCTGCTCAGCCTGCTGCAGATGGCCAAGACCAATGCCGCGCTGACGCGCCTGGCCAAGGCTCGGCTGCCGTACGTCAGCGTGCTGACCGACCCGACCATGGGCGGGGTCTCTGCCAGTTTCGCCTTCGTGGGGGATCTGGTGATTGCCGAGCCCAAGGCCTTGATCGGCTTCGCCGGGCCGCGGGTGATCGAGAACACGGTGCGCGAGACGCTGCCCGAAGGCTTCCAGCGATCGGAGTTCCTGCTGCAGAAGGGCGCGCTGGACATGATCGTCGACCGCCGCCAGCTGCGCCCGACCATCGCACGCGCGCTGGCCATGCTGCAACGGCAGAGCGCCGACGCCGTCGTCGCCTGAGCGCTCCCGCGCAGAACTCGGCGCCCGCCGGGCGCCGCCCGTTCCCCGATGCTCATGCCCGCCACCCTGGACGAATGGCTCGCCCATTGCGAGCGCCTGCACCCGCCCAGCGCCGACAAGACGCTGCAGCGCGTGCAGCGCGTGCGCGAGCGCATGGGCCTGGCCTTCGCCGTGCCGGTGGTCACCGTGGCCGGCACCAACGGCAAGGGTTCCAGCTGCGCCATGCTCGAAGCCATTGCCATGCAGGCCGGCTACCGCGTGGGGCTGTACAGCAGCCCGCACCTGGTGCATTTCGAGGAGCGCTGCAGAGTCAACGGCCAGCGGCTGCAAGCCGAGGCGCTGCTGCCGCATTTCGAGGCGGTGGAAGCGGCACGCGGCGACACCGCATTGACCTACTTCGAGTTCACCACGCTGGCGATCATGCGCGCACTGTCGCTGGCCCCGCTGGACCTGGTGGTCTTGGAGGTGGGCCTCGGCGGACGTCTGGATGCCGTCAACGCTGTGGATGCCGACTGCGCACTGATCACCAGCATCGACCTGGACCATGTCGAGCTGCTCGGCCCCGACCGCGAGAGCATCGGCTTCGAGAAGGCCGGCATCCTGCGCGCCGGCCGCCCCGCAGTGATCAGCGACCCGTTGCCGCCGGGCAGCGTGCTGCGCCATGCGCAGGCGATCGGCGCCGACCTGCGCCAGGTGGGGCGCGACTTCGCGCACAGCGGCGACCGGCAGCAATGGTCCTGGCGCGGCCGCAGCCGCCGCTACAACGCGCTGGCCTATCCCGCGCTGCGCGGGGCCAACCAGCTGATCAACGCCAGCGGCGTGCTGGCGGTGTTCGAGGCGCTGCACGATCGGCTGCCGATCACCGCGCAGGCGGTGCGCAACGGCCTGGCCATGGTGGAGTTGCAGGGCCGCTTCCAGATCGTGCCCGGCCAGCCGGTGCTGGTGCTGGACGTGGCCCACAACCCGCATGCGGTGGCCACACTGGCGCTCAACCTGGACCAGATGGGCTTCTACCCGCGCACCCACGCGGTGTTCGGCGCCATGCGCGACAAGGACATCGACGGCATGCTGGACAAGCTCGAGCCGCTGGTCGACGCCTGGTACCTGTGCGACCTGCCCCTGCCGCGCGCGGCGCGGGCCGACGAACTGGCGCAGCGGCTGCCGGCCGGGCGCGCCCCGGCCGGGCGCTTTGCCACACCCTCGCTGGCACTGCGTGCCGCGCTGGAGGCCGCAGACCCGGCTGATAGAATCGTTGTCTTCGGTTCGTTCCTTTGCGTCGGCGGTGTGCTGAAGGACGGCGTGCCACGAACGCGCACTGCGCACGGCGGCTGAAGGCGAGTTCTGCGACCTGCGATGCGCTCGCCGGAACGTCCGAGACCCTCGCGAGCAGGCAGCCGGCGCCAATCGGACCAGGGCCCCTCACGTAGCGGACGCTAGCCAGTGCTTTCAATCCTCAAGCGCAAAGACAGCCCGGCCCCGGCGGGCGCCGTCGACGAAGCGGCGACGGTGCAGGCAGCGCGCACGCGCGCCCGCCGCCGGCTGATCGGCGCGGCGGTGCTGGTGGGCGCGGGCATCATTGGGTTCCCTCTGCTCTTCGAGACCCAGCCGCGGCCGATCGCAGTGGACATCCCCATCGAGATCCCCTCGCGCGACAACGCGCCCGCGCTGAAGCTGCCGCCGGCCAAGGGCAATGCAGCCGCTCCGCGAGCGAGCGGCCCGGTGGTCGCAGAAAAGACGGTGGCCGAACCGGTGGCCGAGCCGCCTGCCGAGGTGGCCGCCGCAGCCGCGCCGCCGGCTGCACCGGCAGCCGTGCCGGCATCGCCACCCACCCGCAGCGAGCGCGTGGCCAGTGCGCCCTCGGCCACGGCGGCGGCTGCTGCGCCTGCGCCGGCATCGGCAGCACGTGCCACGGCTGCGCTGCCCGACAGCAAGGCCGAGGCGCAGCGCGCGCAGGCGCTGCTCGACGGCAAGCCGGTGGCAGTGGCCGCCGCGCCGGCCACCGCGGCCTCCGAAGCCAAGCCCGCGCGCTTCGTGGTCCAGGCCGGTGCCTATTCTGACGCCGCCACCTTGCGCGAGGCCCGGCAGAAGGTCGAGAAGCTGGGCCTGAAGACCTACACCCAGGTGATCGAGACCGACTCCGGCTCGCGCACGCGCGTGCGCGTCGGCCCCTTCGACAGCCGCGAGGAGGCCGAGAAGGCCGCGGCGCGCATCAAGAGCAGCGGCCTGGCGGCCAACATCCTGAGCCTGTGATGGACCACCTCGGCTGGGTCGACCTGACGATGCTCGGCGTGTTGCTGCTGTCACTGGGCCTCGGCCTGTGGCGCGGCTTCGTGCTCGAGGCACTGGCGCTGGTCGGCTGGGTGGTAGCCTATTTCGCCGCACAGTGGCTGGCCCCACAATGGGCGCCGCATCTGCCGCTGGGCGAGCCGGGCTCCAGCGTCAACTATGCCGCCAGCTTTGCGGTGGCCTTCATGGCGGTGCTCATCGGCTGGGGCCTGGCCTCGCGGGTGATGCGCCTGCTGGTCAATGCCACGCCGCTGCGCGGCGCCGACCGCGTGCTCGGCGCGGCCTTCGGCCTGCTGCGCGGCGTACTGCTGCTGATGGCGCTGGCCACCGTGGTGGCACTGACGCCGGCGGCCAGCTCCGAGCCGTGGGCGCGATCGCGGGGCGTGCAATGGCTGGAGGTGGCAATGCAGGGCCTGAAGCCGCTGCTGCCGGCGGACATTGCGCAGTTCCTGCCGGCTTGAGACGCTACAGCGAAGGACACCGGACCATGTGTGGGATCGTCGGAGCCATTTCCAGGTCGCCGGTCAACCAGCTGCTCTACGACGCGCTGCTGCTGCTGCAGCACCGCGGCCAGGACGCGGCCGGCATCGTCACCATGCAGGGCACCAAGTGCTTCATGCACAAGGCGCGCGGCATGGTGCGCGACGTCTTCAGAACCCGCAACATGCGCGCGCTACCGGGCAACGTGGGCCTGGGCCAGGTGCGCTACCCGACGGCCGGCAATGCCTGGAGCGAAGAGGAGGCGCAGCCTTTCTACGTCAACGCGCCCTTCGGCATCGTGCTGGTGCACAACGGCAACCTGACCAACACCACCGCGCTGAAGAGCGAGCTGTTCCGCATCGACCGCCGCCACATCAACACCGAGAGCGACACCGAGGTGCTGATCAACATCCTGGCGCACGAAGTGGAGGTGGCGGTGCGCGACCTGCCGCTGACGCCGCAGGCGCTGTTTGCCGCGGTGGCCGCGGTGCATAAGCGCATCAAGGGCTCGTATGCGGTGATCGCGTTGATCGCCGGCCACGGGCTGCTGGCCTTTCGCGACCCTTTCGGCATCCGGCCACTGGCCATCGGCCAGCTGCAGACCGACGAGGGTCTGGAGTACATGGTGGCCAGTGAGTCGGTGGCCATCGAAGGCACCGGCCGCCACGTGCTGCGCGACGTGGCGCCGGGCGAGGCGGTCTTCATCGATGTCGACGGCCGGTTGCACACGCAGCAATGTGCGGCGAACCCGAGCCTGCACCCCTGCATGTTCGAGTTCGTCTACCTGGCGCGGCCGGATTCGGTGCTCGACGGCATCTCGGTCTACCAGGCCCGGCTCAACCTGGGCGAGACGCTGGCGCAGCGCGTCATCTCGACCATGCCGCCCAGCGAGATCGACGTGGTCATCCCGATCCCCGAATCGAGCCGGCCGTCGGCGATGCAGCTGGCGCAGAAGCTGGGCAAGCCCTACCGCGAAGGATTCGTCAAGAACCGCTACGTCGGCCGCACCTTCATCATGCCCGGTCAGGCGGTACGCAAGAAGAGCGTGCGCCAGAAGCTCAATGCCATCGGCGTGGAGTTCAAGGGCCGCAACGTGCTGCTGGTGGACGACAGCATCGTGCGCGGTACCACCAGCAAGGAGATCGTGCAGATGGCCCGCGAGGCCGGCGCCAAGAAGGTCTACATGGCCTCGGCCGCGCCGCCGGTGCGCTACCCCAACGTCTACGGCATCGACATGCCGACGCGCGAGGAACTGATCGCCGCCGACCGCAGCATCGAGCAGATCCGTGAGTACATCGGTGCCGACGCACTGATCTACCAGGACGTGGACGCGATGAAACGCGTGGTGCTGGCGCTGAACCCGAAGCTCGACGGCTTCGAGGCCTCATGCTTCGACGGCCGCTACATCACCGGCGACGTCAGCGAAGCGGACTTCGCCGCCATCGAGGCGCAACGCAGCGGCGCCCGCAACGACGACGAAGACAGTGCCGGCGAGCGTACGCGCCTGGCGCTGCAGAACGCCGACGCCTCCTGAACCTCCGATGAGCGACCGCAACGACGAGGCCGCGCGCCTGGCCCGCGCCCAACTGCCTGATGGCCTGCACCCGGAAACTCTGGCCGTGCGCACCGCGCTCGCGCCCAGCCAGCATGGCGAGAACAGCGAGGGCCTGTTCCTGACCAGCGCCTTCGTGCAGCCGGATGCCCAGACCTCGGCGCGGCGCTTTGCCGAAATGGAGGACTTCACCTACGCGCGCACCAGCAACCCCACGGTGCGCAGCCTGGAAGCTCGCCTGGCGGCCATGGAGGGCGCCGAAGCTTGCGTGGCCACAGCCACCGGCATGAGCGCGATCCTGCTGCTGGTGATGGGCCTGCTCAAGTCCGGCGACCACGTGGTCTGCTCGCGCTCGGTGTTCGGCTCCACCGTGAGTCTGTTTGCCAAGGAGTTCGCCAAGTTCGGTGTCGAGACGAGCTTCGTGTCGCAGACCGACCTGGCCGAATGGCGCGCGGCGCTCAGGCCGAACACCAAGCTGCTCTTTGCCGAGACGCCGACCAATCCGCTCACCGATGTGTGCGACATCGGTGAGCTGGCCGACATCGCCCACTCGGCAGGTGCGCTGCTGACCGTGGACAACACCTTCTGCTCGCCGGCGCTGCAGCGCCCGCTGAGCCTGGGCGCCGACCTGGTGATGCATGCCGGTACCAAGTATCTCGACGGCCAGGGGCGGGTGATGGCCGGTGCGCTGTGCGGCCCTCGCAAGCTGATCCACGACGTCTTCGGCCCGACGCTGCGAACGGCCGGCATGACGCTGGCCCCCTTCAACGCCTGGGTCGTGCTGAAGGGTCTGGAGACCCTGGCGCTGCGCATGAAGGCACAGAGCGAGTCGACGCTGGCCGTGGCGCAATGGCTGGAGCAGCAGCCGGCGGTGTCGCGCGTGTATTACCCCGGGCTGCCCTCGCACCCGCAGCATGAACTGGCCATGCGCCAGCAATCGGGCCTGGGCGGCGCGGTACTGTCCTTCGACCTGCGCGCTGACAGCCCCGAGGACGCGCGCGCGCGCGCCTTCCATGTCATCGACTGCACGCGCGTGCTCAGCATCGCCACCAACCTGGGCGACACCAAATCGATCATCACCCACCCCGCCACCACCTCCCACGGCCGGCTCAGCGAGGCGCAGCGCCAGGCCGCGGGCATCGGCCAGGGCATGGTGCGCCTGGCGGTGGGGCTGGAACACGTGAACGACATCACCGACGACCTGCAGCGCGGGCTGGGCAGCCTGTGAGCACGCCATGACCTCGACCGTCCGCACGCGCATCGCGCCCTCTCCCACCGGCTTTTTGCACCTGGGCACCGCGCGCACGGCGCTTTTTTCCTGGGCCTTCGCGCGCCACTTCGGCGGCGAGTTCATCCTGCGCATCGAAGACACCGACGTGGCGCGCTCCTCGCAGGAGGCAGTGGACCAGATCATCGCCGCCATGCGCTGGCTGGAGCTTGAGCACGACGAAGGCCCGTTCTTCCAGATGCAGCGCATCGAACGCTACCGCGAGGTCATCGCGCAGATGCTGGCAGCCGGCACGGCCTACCGCTGCTACTGCACGACCGAAGAACTCGACACGATGCGCGAGGCACAGCGCGCGCGAGGCGAAAAGCCGCGCTACGACGGCCGCTGGCGGCCCGAGCCCGGCAAGCAGCTGCCGCGGGTGCCGCCCGGCGTGCCGCCTGTGGTGCGCTTTCGCAATCCCGACAGCGGCGTGGTCAGCTGGAACGACCTGGTCAAGGGGCCGATCAGCATCAGCAACCGCGAGCTCGACGACCTGATCATCGCCCGCGGCGATGCCGCGTCGCCCGACGGCGTGGGCACGCCCACCTATAACTTCTGCGTGGTGGTCGACGACTGGGACATGCGCATCAGCCATGTCATCCGCGGCGACGACCATGTCAACAACACGCCGCGGCAGATCAACATCCTGCGCGCGCTGATCGGGCCCGACGGGCAACTGCCGGTATACGGCCACGTGCCGATGATCCTGGGCCCGGATGGCGACAAGCTGTCCAAGCGTCACGGCGCGGTCAGCGTCACGCAGTACGAAGACGAGGGCTACCTGCCCGAGGCCATGCTCAACTACCTGGCGCGCCTGGGCTGGAGCCATGGCGACACCGAGCTGTTCAGCCGCGAGCAGCTGATCGCCTGGTTCGACGGCCACCACTTGGCCAAGAGCCCGGCGCAGTGGGACCCGGCCAAGCTCAATTGGGTCAATGCGCACTACCTGAAGCAGCGCTCCGACGCGTCGCTTGCCGAACTGGTGGCGCGTCAGCTGCAGCGGCGCGGCATTGCCGCGCAGGCTGACGACCTTCTGGCGCGGCTGTGCGCCTTGTTCAAGGACCGCTGTGCCACCACGGCTGAGCTGGCCGACTGGATCGGCATGTACTTCGTCGACGTGCAGCCTTCAGCCGACGACCTGAGCGCGCACGTCACCGATGCGGTCAGGCCGGCGCTGCAGGCCCTGCGAGGCCGCCTGGCCGAAGTCGTCTGGGACAAGGCTTCGATCGCCGCGGCCATCAAGGCCACGCTCACCGAGCATGGCCTGAAGATGCCGCAGCTGGCGCATGCGGTGCGCGTGCTGGTGTGCGGGCGCAGCCAGACGCCCTCGCTCGACGCGGTGCTGGAGCTGTTCACACGCGACCAGGTGTTGTGGCGTTTGAGGAGCGCGTAGAACTGCGGATATAATGCGAGGCTGCTTGAACAGCGCAGGGTGAACAACCTTGGGGGTATAGCTCAGCTGGGAGAGCGCTTGCATGGCATGCAAGAGGTCAGCGGTTCGATCCCGCTTACCTCCACCAAAAGCCTTGTCGCAACGCGTGGTTCGAGCAGATGGATGTGTTTTCAAGTCCCCTTCGTCTAGAGGCCTAGGACACCACCCTTTCACGGTGATTACAGGGGTTCGAATCCCCTAGGGGACGCCAAGTCTGGCAAGGCTTGCGGCGCAGCATCAAAGGCTGCTCCGGCACGTTGCCACCACGCGGAGTGGTAGTTCAGTTGGTTAGAATACCGGCCTGTCACGCCGGGGGTCGCGGGTTCGAGCCCCGTCCACTCCGCCAAGTCTTCCGAGCGCAATGCGCTGATGACGCCCACCTGCCGGTGGGCGTTTTTCATGGTGCGTGCCGCTTCAGCCACCCAGCGGATTGGGCGCGCGCCAGGCACGTTCGAAGGGCAGCCGCCAGGCGTGCGGCGCGATCAGCTGGTGGATCGACTTCGGGCCCCAAGAACCCGGCTCGTAAAGCCGCACCGGCGGCGGCGATTCGAGCAGGTGCGTGGACACCTGCCACAGCCGCTCGATGCCTTCGGCGGTGGTGAACAGCGTGCGGTCACCGCGCATCGCATCCAGGATGAGCCTTTCGTAGGCCTCCAGCACCTCGCCGAGCAACCCGGTGTCGTGCATCGCAAACTGCAGGCTCAGCTTGTCCAGCCGCATGCCGGGGCCGGGCCGCTTGCCGTAGAAGGACAGGCTCATCTTCGAGGCGTCGGCCAGGTCGAAGGTCAGATGGTCGGGCCCTTGTGCGCCCACGCCTGAGCCGGGAGGGAACATGCTCTTCGGCGGCTCGCGAAAGGCGATGGAGATGATGCGCTGACCCTCGGCCAGGCGCTTGCCGGTACGCAGGAAAAAGGGCACCCCGGCCCAGCGCCAGTTGTCGATGAAGCACTTCAGCGCGATGAAGGTCTCGGTTTCGGACTGCGGGTCCACGCCGTCCTCGCTGCGGTAGCCGACGTATTGCCCGCGTACCACGTGCGCCGGGTCGATCGGCAGCATGCTGCGGAAGACCTTGTTCTTCTCCTCGCCGATCGGCGCGGGCTCCAGCGCCGTGGGCGGCTCCATCGCCATGAAGGCCAGGATCTGGAACAGATGGGTGACGACCATGTCGCGGTAGGCGCCGGTCTGCTCGTAGAAGCCGCTGCGTTTGCCCAGACCCAGCGTCTCGGGTACATCGATCTGCACGTGGTCGATGAAGTTGCGGTTCCAGATCGGCTCGAACAGGCCGTTGGCAAAGCGGAAGGCCAGGATGTTCTGCGCCGGCTCCTTGCCCAGGAAGTGGTCGATGCGGAAGATCTGCTGCTCGTCGAAGACCTCGTGCAGCTGGGTGTTCAGTTCATGGGAACTGACCAGGTCGGTGCCGAAGGGCTTCTCCATGACGATGCGTGAGTGATCCACCAACTGGGCTTCGCCGAGCAGCCGTACGGCCGAAAGCGCGGCGCTCGGCGGCACGCTCAGGTAGTGCAGGCGGCGACTTTCGGTGCCCAGGGAAGCTTCGGCGCGCTCGACCGCGGCCTTCAGCGCCGGCGCGCCGGCGGACAAGGAAACGTAGTCCAGGCTGCTGGCAAAAGCCTGCCAGTCGCCGTCAGTCATCTTGCGGTTGAAGAACTCGTCCAACGCGCGGCGCGCCGACTGCCTGAAGCCTTCGACGTCGAGCTCGTCGAGCGACACGCCGATGATGCGGCAGTCCGGGATGAAGCCGGCCGTCGACAAGTGGTAAA
>Ga0316617_100000488_pt1 | contig 10652 bp, 11 predicted proteins | sample OWC_Aug_M1_C1_D2_FD_207801 | JGI IMG/M metagenome (GOLD analysis project Ga0316617, IMG submission 207801) | Wetland soil microbial communities from Old Woman Creek delta, Ohio, United States - OWC_Aug_M1_C1_D2_B | ecosystem: Environmental > Terrestrial > Soil > Wetlands | place: USA: Ohio... | reverse complement strand
GCCCGAGCCGATCTCGCCGGTGATGACGACGAAGCCGTCCGTGAACCAGATCGTGGACTCCATGTACGCCTTGGCGCGGGAGTGGATCTGGCTCAGGTAGATGAACGACGGGTCCGGGCTGAGCCGGAACGGCAGTTCGCCGAGTTGGAAGTGGTCGAGATACATACAAGGCTCCAGACCGTACTATAAAAGATCGGACCCCGCGGTTTGCGCCTCCGGTCACACTCCGGGGGGGTCGCGCCGGTCAGCGCGGCACGAGGCGCAGCAGCCGCCGCAGCGTCCGGTCACGCTCCGCGGCCGTCCTGGCGACGATCGTGCAGTGCCCGAGCTTGCGGCCCTGGCGGGGTGCCTTGCCGTAGTCGTGGTGGTGCGCTCCGGCGAGCGCCAGCACACGATCCCGATCCGGCAGCGTGCCGATGAAATTGACCATGGCGCAGTGGCCGACAGCGCGGGTCTCGCCGAGCGGCAGGCCCATGATGGCGCGCAGGTGGTTCTCGAACTGCGAGGTGACGGCGCCCTCGATGGTCCAGTGGCCGGAGTTGTGCACCCGCGGGGCCATCTCGTTGGCGACCAGCCGGCCGTGCTGCACGAAGAACTCGATGGTCAGCACGCCCGCGTAATCGAAGTGATTCATCACGCGACGCAGGTGACGCTCGGCCGCTTTCTGCAGCCGCGCATTGGTCGCCGGGGCGAGCGTCACGCGCAGGATGCCCTCGCGATGCGAGTTGCCGCTGAGCGGATAGCAGCGCGTCTCGCCGCGCGTGCTGCGTGCGCCGATGATCGAGACCTCGCGGTCGAAGTCCACGAACCCTTCGAGGATCAGCGGCACTCCGCCGAGAGCCTGCCAGGCCGCCTCGACGTCCGCCGGCCTGCGCAGGTAGTGCTGGCCGCGCCCGTCGTAGCCGAGCCGCCGGGTCTTGAGAACGCAGGGCAGCCCGATCGCGGCGACGGCGGCGCGCAGGTCCGCGAGGCTGTCCACGGCGCGAAAGTCCGGCGTGGGAATGCCGAGGCGGCCGAACAACTCCTTCTCGAGCAGCCGGTCCTGCGAGACGCGCAGCGCCTCGACGGGAGGATGGCACGGGCGCGACTTCGCAACCGCCGCGAGCGCGGCGACGGGCACGTTCTCGAATTCATAGGTGACGAGATCAGTCTCGGCGGCGAGACGCTCGAGACTCACCGGGTCGTCGAAGGCGCCGGTGATGATCGGACCCACCTGGCCGCCGGGGGAATCCGCGCTCGAGTCCAGGAACAGGAAGCGCTGTGCCAGCGGATAACCGGCGAGCGCCAGCATCTGCCCGAGCTGGCCGGCACCGATGATGCCGATCCTCATGTGTTCGAGGGTGGCTGGCCGGGGTCGGGCTGCGCGAGCACCTTGCGCGTCTGCTCCGCGCGGAAGGCGTCGAGCGCTTCGCGGACCGCCGGGTGCGAGTTGGCGAGAATCGCGGCCGCCAGCAGCGCGGCGTTCGTCGCGCCGGCCACGCCGATCGACAACGTTCCGACCGGGATGCCGGCCGGCATCTGCACGATGGAGAGCAGCGAGTCGAGTCCGCTCAGCGTCTTCGACTGGACGGGCACACCGAGTACCGGAAGGGACGTCTTCGCCGCGGTCATGCCCGGCAGGTGCGCCGCGCCGCCGGCGCCGGCGATCAGGACCTCGAGGCCGCGGCCGCGGGCCGACGCCGCGTACTCGAACAGCAGGTCCGGCGTACGGTGCGCCGACACGACGCGTGTCTCGTGCGGGACACCGAGGCGCGTGAGCATCTCGGCAGCGGACTTGAGGGTCTCCCAGTCAGAGGTAGACCCCATGATGATGCCAACCAGCGGTTTCACCGCGGCATTGTAGCACCGAGACCCGCAGGCCTCAGGCTGGGCCTGGCAGGGCCTCCCGCAGGCGGCGAAACATCTGGCGGGCGGCAGCAGGCGGGCGGGCAGCCGTCATCTCGGCACGTGCCTGCCGCGCCAGCGACCGGATCTGCTGCAGCGCGGTCGGTTCGATCAGGCCCGCGAGTTCCGTCCACGCGGCCGCCTCATCGGACAACAGCCGGTCGCGCCATTGCTCTATGGTCTTGTCGTGGCTGATGCGCTGCCGGTCGATCGCGCCGCGGCGGGCGAGGGCTGCCTGGATGGGCGCCGTGTCGAACTGGCGCAGCAGCTTGCCGATGAAGAGTCGGTGGCGGGCCTTCGCACCGTTGCTGGTGATGCGACGCCCGGTCAACACGGCTTCGCGGACGTCCTCGGGCAGCGGCATCGAGTCGAGCTCCGCTTCGGGCAGCTCGACCAGTTGCCAGCCCAGGTCCTGCAGGTCGCGGCTCTGGCGCTTCAGCTCGCTCTTGCTCGGCAGCTCGTCGAAGTCGTCGAATTTGTCCGGGTCGCTCATCTGGCCTCCGCGGGCGATGCTAGCACGCGCGGCCGCGCGCCCGGCCGCTGCTAGAATGGCGGACCCTTGCAGCCAGGCGCAGACATGCCGAGCGAAAAAACACCGGTGCCCGCGGCGAGCGGGGACGACCTGCTCGCACTCGTCGAACTCGCGCTCGAAGAGGCGAAGGTGCTCGGCGCAACGCAGGCCGAAGCGGCCGTGAGCGTGGACGTCGGCCTGTCCGTGTCGGTGCGGCTTGGTGAAGTCGAGACCGTGGAGTATCAGCGCGACCGCGGCATGGGAGTCACGGTCTACTTCGGAACTCGCAAAGGGTCGGCCAGCACGGCCGACCTCGGCGCCGCGGGACTGCGCGAGACGGTCGCCAAGGCCTGCAGCATCGCGCGCTTCACCGCCGAGGACCCGTGCGCCGGCCTCGCGGACCCGGATACGCTCGCGACCGAGATCCCGGACCTTTCGCTCTCCCATCCCTGGGACCTGACGCCGGAGCAGGCCTGCGAACTCGCGCTCGCCTGCGAATCCGCTGCCATGGGCGTGGACCCGCGCATCACCAATTCGGAGGGCGCCGGGGTGAGCAGTCACCGCGGCCTGCGTGCCTACGGGACTTCGCACGGCTTCCTCGCGGCCTATCCGGGAACGGTGCACAGCATCAGCTGCGCGGTGCTCGGTTCCGAGGGCGAGGCAATGGAGCGCGACTACTGGTATTCGACAGCGCGTGACTGGCGCGACCTGGAGGATGCCGCGAGCGTCGGTCGCCGCAGCGGAGCCCGCGCGGTCCGGCGCCTTGGCGCTCGCAAGTTGAGCACGATGAAGGTGCCGGTGCTGTACAGCCCCGACGTCGCGCGCGGCCTCGTGAGCCATTTCGTCGGCGCCATTCGCGGTGGCAGCCAGTACCGGCGCGCCTCGTTCCTGCTCGACTGCGCCGGGCAGCAGGTGTTCCCTGACTGGTTCGCGATCTCGGAACGCCCGCACGTACCGAAGGCGCTCGCGAGCGCGCCGTTCGATCACGAAGGCGTAGCGACACGCGACCGTGAGCTCGTCGCGGGCGGCGTGGCGCTCGGCTACGTGCTCAGCACCTACTCGGCGCGCAAGCTCGGGCTCAGGACGACCGGTAATGCCGGTGGCACGCACAACCTGGTCGTGCACGGGCGCGGCCGTGACTTCGACGCGATGCTCGCGCACATGGGCCGCGGGCTGCTTGTCACCGAGCTGATGGGGCAGGGCGTGAACGGCGTGACCGGCGACTATTCGCGCGGTGCCGCCGGATTCTGGGTGGAGGGCGGCCGCATCGCCTACCCGGTCCACGAGGTGACGGTGGCCGGGAACCTGAAGGACATCTATCGCGCGATCGTCGACGTGGGCTCCGACGTGGACCTGCGCGGCGGCATCCACACAGGCTCGATCCTGGTCGAGGAAATGACGCTCGCCGGCGACTGACCGGCTTAAGTATTCCCGCCCGGGCTCACGAGGTCGCGCAGCGTTCGGCCCTGCATGCTGGCGCGGAGCGCGTCGTCCGCGATCTGCGCTGTCGCGTCCGCGGGAGCCACCGGACGTAACTTCGGGCGGCGCGGGTCGGGCACCTCGTGGCGGATCGAGTCGAAGATCGACGCGACCGTGATGGCGTCGAGATCGCGGGCTGGCAGCAGTGAGTCGTCTTCGGCCGTGAGCACCAGGGCATGTGCCTCGAGCGCGGAGACGACCTCGCCGAGCACGGTTGCAGGGACGTCGAGCCGGTCGGCAAGGGTGTTGACCGTCCAGCGTGCGCCGCCGTCGATGAATCGCTCGCCGAGCAGGAACATCACCGAGATCGCGAGGCGCTCGCGCAGAGCGCCGGTCATCGGTATGTCCGCGTGACCGGTGCGCATGTGCTCCGGATGCTGCACGTAGAACGACAGCTGCGCGCCGAGCAGCACGATCAGCCAGCTCACGTGCAGCCACAGCAGGAACAGCAGCACGACCGCGAAACCCGCGTACACCATGGCCGTCTTCGCCGAGTAGATGACGATGCGCGCGAACAGCGCGCCCACCGCCGCCCAGAGGAAGCCGCCGAACAGCGTGCCCACGGCGGCCGGCCACGGCCGCACGCGCGTGTTCGGCATGTACACGTACACGAACGCGAAGAGTGCGATGGTCATTGCGTACGGGGCGAAGTGCGACCGGCCGCCGCCTCCGCCGCCGCCGGTCGCGAGCCCCGACACCTTCGCCACCACCTCGCTCGCCTCGAACGACGCGAGCGTCACCATCGCGAACACCGAGAGCGCCGGCACCACCAGCATGACGACGACGTACTCGGTCACGCGCCGCGCGATGCTCCTCGGCCGCTCGACGTGCCAGACGAAATTCAGCGCATCCTCGATCTTCTGGATCATGCCGAACACGGTGATCAGCAGGAAGACGAAGCCGACGGTCCCGAGCAGCGTGCCCTGCACGTTGTCGACGAATTCCATGACTTTCGCCGTGACAGCTCCGGCCTGCGCACCGAGCGGCCTGAGGAAGTCGTACAGCACGGGCTCGAGCTCGCGGTGGTACCCGAACGCCTTCAGCACTGAGAAAGCGACGGCCACGACGGGCACGATCGCGAACAGCGTCGAATAGACCAGGCTCATGGCACGCAGCCCGAGATCGCCGCGGACGAGATCACGCACCAGCGCATAGGCGTAGCGCAGTGGCGTGGCGACCATGCGCAGCGGCCGGCCGCCGAGCGATTCGGGCAGGTCGAACAGCCAGTGCTCGATGCGCACGTGCAGGGAGGGAAACATGTCGGCTGGGCGTGTCAAGGCGGCGCAAGCCTTGCACGGCCGACCGGGGGAGGCAAGTGCTAGATTATGGCGATGTCATCGTCGAGTTCCGCCGTGTTTCCGTCGCGAATCGTCTGCCTCACCGAGGAGACGACCGAAGCACTGTACCTGCTGGGCGAGGACTGGCGGATCGTCGGCGTATCCGGTTTCACGGTCCGACCGCCGCGCGCGCGGCGCGAGAAGCCGCGCGTATCGGCGTTCACCAGCGCGAAGATCGACCGAATCGTCGCGCTGGAGCCCGACCTGGTGCTCGGGTTCTCGGACCTGCAGGCCGACATTGCGTCCGCGCTGATCCGCCTCGGCGTCGAGGTCCACGTCTTCAACCAGCGCAGCGTCGCCGACATCCTGCGCATGCTGCGCACGCTCGGCGGCATGATCGGTTGCGAGGCGAAGACCACCGCGCTGGTTGCAGGCCTCGAGGACGGGCTCACCGGGATTCGCACGGCAGCCGCGCAGCTCGGCCGCAGGCCGCGCGTCTACTTCGAGGAATGGGACCAGCCGCAGATCTCGGCGATCCGCTGGGTCTCGGAACTGATCGGCATCGCCGGCGGCGACGACGTGTTCCCCGAGCTTGCGGTCGAGCCGCTGGGCAAGGGACGGATCATCGCCGACCCGCTCGAGGCCGTGCGTCGCGCGCCGGACATCGTCTTCGGCTCGTGGTGCGGAAAGAAATTCAGCCCGCGTGCGGTTGCGGCGCGGCCTGGCTGGCAGGATGTGCCCGCGGTGCGCGGCGGTGAGCTGCACGAAGTGAAGTCGTCGATCATCCTGCAGCCCGGGCCGGCGGCGCTGACCGACGGCGTCCGCGAACTGCATCGCGTGATCGCGCAGTGGGCGGGTCGCGCTGGCTAGCTTGTCGTGCTGACGCGCTGCGGTTTGCGATGAGTTGGCCGCCCAGGGCTCCGCACTCCCGGCACGTTCGCGGGAACGCCGTTAACCCTTCCCTGGGGGCTTCGTGCCGCATGGACGCGGCGCGCGAGCCCCCAGGGAAGGGTTAACGGCGTCCCCGCGGATAGCCTCCCCGACGGGACAGCCAATACGGCGGCCGCGAGCCGATGCTGTCGTAGCGAACGACGGCGGCCGCGAGCCGCTGCGAGAGCTGACCGCTATGCGGTGAGCCGCCGCAATGCTTCCTCGTACTTCTCGCTCGTCCCGCGAACGACATCCGCGGGAAGCCGCGGCCCCGGCGCCGTCTTGTTCCAGTCGAGCGTCTCGAGGTAGTCGCGCACGTACTGCTTGTCGAAGGAGGGCGGGCTCGACCCGGGCGCATAGGTATCGACCGGCCAGAAACGCGACGAGTCCGGAGTCAGCGCCTCGTCGATCAGCGTCAGCGTGCCCGCGTCGTCCACGCCGAACTCGAACTTGGTGTCCGCGATGATGATGCCTCGGGCGAGCGCGTGCGCAGCGGCGAACTCGTAGAGCGCGACGGCCGTATCCCGCACGCGCGCGGCGAGCTCCGGGCCCATGGCCGCTTCGATCTCGCCGAAGCCCACGTTCTCATCGTGCTGGCCTTGCGCGGCTTTTGTGGACGGCGTGAAGATCGGCTGCGGCAGCTTCTCCGCCATGCGCAACCCCTCGGGCAGGCGGACCCCGCAGATCGAGCCCGTCTGCTGGTAATCCTTCCAGCCGGAGCCGATCAGGTAGCCGCGCACGACGGCTTCGACCGGCAGCGCCTTGAGGCGCCGCACCACCATGCTGCGATCTGCGATCGACGCACGCTCGGCCGCATCCGGTACGGCGCGCTCGAGCGGGAGGTCGGCGAGGTGGTTCGGCACGATGTGACGCGTGCGTGCGAACCAGAAACTCGAGATCGTGTTGAGCACGCGCCCCTTGCCGGGGATCGGGTCCGGCAGCACGACGTCGAAGGCGCTCAGCCGGTCGGTGGTCACGATCAGCAAGTGACGGTCGTCGATCGCGTAGATGTCGCGGACCTTGCCCTGGTGCACGCGCTCGAGCCCGCGGAGGTTCGATTCGTGCATCGGGGGCGAGCGTTGGGCGGCGTCGTCGGGCATTGGAGTATTCCGGTGTGAGAGGCGCGGTCGGCGTGCTGATAACATACGGCGCCGTTGCGTGCGGCGAGTGTTGCAGGGGCCTTCCCCGGCGGTCAAGGAATCCATGAGCTGGTACGGCAAGCTGATCGGTGCGGTGCTCGGTGCGATCATCGGTCGCGGGTTGCTCGGTGCGATCATCGGGCTGTTGATCGGGCACCAGTTCGATCGTCGCTCCAGCAGCACCTCGACTCGCGTCACCAGCGATCCGCGCAGCTTGAGCGTCGCGTTCTTCCGCGCGACCTTCCGGGCCATGGGCCACGTGGCCAAGGCCGACGGCCGCGTGACGCCACAGGAAATCGACGCTGCGCGCGACGCCATGCGGCGTTTCTCGCTGAACGGGCGCGACATGCGCCTGGCGATGGACCTCTACACCGAGGGAAAGCACCCCGACTTCCCGCTCGATGCGGAACTGCGCGACCTGCGCGCCGCGGCTGCGGGTCGCGAAGACCTCACTCGGCTCTTCGTGCAGATCCAGCTCGAGGCTGCGTTGCAGGGCGAGGGTCTCAACCCGGCCTCCAGGGCGATCCTCGCGCGGATGTGCGATGCACTCGGTATCACGGCGCTCGAGTTCGCGGCGCTGGAGGCGATGGCTCGCATGCGCGGCCGTCCCGCCGGACCGTCGCAGACCGCGGAATCGGCCTCGAGCCGGCTGGCGGATGCGTACCAGGCGCTCGGCGTGGCTGCGGGCGCGACCGATGCCGAGGTCACGCTGGCGTATCGCCGGCTCGTGAGCCAGAACCACCCGGACAAGCTGGTCGCGAACGGCCTGCCAGAGTCGATGATCGAGGCCGCGCACGAGCGTACACGCCGCATCCTCGAGGCCTATGAGCTGATACGCACTCACCGGGGGATGAAGTAGTTGGCGTCCCTGCTACAGTGACGGAAGCCGGCCTAGGAGCACTTCCATGCAGCAGCCCTGGATCGCCCCATCGATACTTTCGGCGGATTTCTCGCGGCTCGGCGAGGAGGTGCGCGCCGTGCTCGACGCCGGCGCGGACATCGTCCATTTCGACGTGATGGACAACCACTACGTGCCGAACCTGACGATCGGCCCGCTTGTCTGCGAGGCACTGCGCAAGGCGGGTGTCACGGCTCCGATCGACGTGCACCTGATGGTCAAGCCAGTGGATCGGATCGTGCCGGACTTCGCGAAGGCCGGCGCCACGTGGATCACCTTCCACCCGGAAGCGAGCGAGCATGTCGACCGCACCATCGGACTCATCCGCGAGCATGGCTGCCGCCCCGGGATCGTGCTCAACCCGGCCTCGCCGCTCAACTGGCTCGACCACGTGCTCGACAGGATCGACATGGTGCTGCTGATGTCGGTCAACCCGGGTTTTGGCGGGCAGTCGTTCATTCCATCCGCGTTGCCGAAGATCGCCCGCGTCCGCGAGATGATCGATCGCAGCGGCCGGGAGATCCGCCTCGAAGTGGATGGCGGCGTGAAGGTGGACAATATCGAGGCAGTTGCCGCGGCGGGCGCCGACACGTTCGTCGCCGGATCGGCGATCTTCGGATCGAAGGACTACCGCGCAACGATCGCCGCGATGCACGCGGAAATCGCGAAAGCGGTCAGGGGTTAGCGGCTAGTCAGAAGCAGGAAGGCCGGCAATGCCGGCCTTCCCACGAACCGCTGGTCACGAGTCACGAACCGCTTTCCTACTCTTCGTCGTCCTCGTCGTCCTCATCCTCATCATCGGCAGTGGTCGCCTTGCTGGCCCGCAGCGCGAGCGGCGATGGCGCACCCTGCGTGGACATCTGCGCCGCCTTGCCCTTCAACTTCGGCCGGACGCCGTAGACGACCATCGTCTTGCCACGCGCGGTGAGCAGCCCCTGCTCCTCGAGCACCTTGAGCACGCGCCCCGCCATTTCGCGCGAGCAGCCGACCAGCCGCGACAGTTCCTGGCGGCTCACCTTGATCTGCGTGCCTTCCGGATGCGTCATGGCATCGGGCTCGTTGCAGAGGTCCATGATCGCGTGCGCGACCCGGCCGGTGACGTCCACGAAAGCGAGGTCGCCGAGCTTCTTGTTGGTGCGGTCGAGGCGGCTCGCGAGCTGCGTGGCCAGTTCGAACAGCAGCGTTGGGCTTTCCGCCGCGATCTGGCGGAAGCGCGGGTAGGTCATCTCGGCAAGTTCGCACTGCGTACGCGTGCGCACCCACGCGCTGCGCTGGGGCTGCTCGTTGAAGAGACCCATCTCGCCGAAAAACTGGCCCTTGTTCAGGTAGGCCAGCACCATCTCGTTGCCTTCCTCGTCCTCGATCAGGACCTCCACCGAGCCCTTGATCACGTAGTAGAGGACGTCCGGCACGTCACCGGCGTGGATCAGCACCGTCTTCGACGGCACGGCGCGGATGCGGCAATAACTCAGAAACCGGTTGATCGCCGGAATGTCGCTCAGTGGTCTTCCCCCGGTCTCCATGCGTAACGCCCCGCGGTTTATGTCAAAAGTTCCGTGGATTTAATAGCAAGTACTCACTGCGCCGCAAGTTTTCAGATCCGATAGGCAGCGCGGGTCATGATCCGGGCCGTCCGGCGCATCAGTTCGCGGATGGGGCGGGGCAGCTCCCGGGCGCCCGCGCTGCGTGCATCCGCGCCGTGCCGCGCCTCGTCCGCCTGCATCTGCTCGACGATGCGCCGCGAGCGCTCGTCGTCCCCGGGTAGATCGTGCAGGTGCGATTCGAGGTGCTCGACCACCTGCTTTTCCGTTTCCGCGACGAATCCGAGGCTGGTGCGGTCTCCGGCCAGCCCGGTGATCGCGCCGATCGTGAAGGCGCCCGCGTACCAGACCGGCGAGAGCAGGCTGGTGTGGCCGTCGAGCTCGCGCACCCGGTCCTCGCACCAGGCCAGGTGGTCGGTCTCGTCGCGCGCTGCGTCGAGCAGGGCGGCCCGGACCTTCGGGTCCCGCGCGGTCAGGGCCTGGCCGTGGTACAGGGCCTGGGCCGCGATTTCGCCCGCGTGGTTCACGCGCATCAGGCCCGCCGCATGGCGCCGGGCGGCCTCGTCATCGACGGTTTCGGCCGAATTTCCGGCCGGATTGGGCCGGGCGGCCACGTTCGAGGCGGCCACCGTGCGCAATCCCCGGTCGATTTCCCGGATCAGGCGGTCGGCGAGGCTGAGGCGGCGGCGGTCCGGCATCCGCTTATTATATGTGTCGGCCCGGGCCGGCCGGCCGAGAAGGGGGGCCGGGCTGGCGAAAGGCCTCTCTAGGGCTTTGCATTGGGGCCGTCCGTACAGTAAGATTCGCGGCTCTTTGCAGGATAGACAGGTTTCCTGGGGCCCTCCCTATGAGCACTTTTTTTGCACGCTCCGAGACGGTGCGGCGCGACTGGTACGTGGTGGATGCGAGCGGCAAGACGCTCGGCCGCCTCGCAACCCAGCTCGCCATGCGCCTGCGCGGCAAGCACAAGGCCGAGTACACCCCGCACGTGGA
>Ga0316617_100000487_pt1 | contig 10656 bp, 12 predicted proteins | sample OWC_Aug_M1_C1_D2_FD_207801 | JGI IMG/M metagenome (GOLD analysis project Ga0316617, IMG submission 207801) | Wetland soil microbial communities from Old Woman Creek delta, Ohio, United States - OWC_Aug_M1_C1_D2_B | ecosystem: Environmental > Terrestrial > Soil > Wetlands | place: USA: Ohio... | reverse complement strand
AGTACGCGCCCTGCGTCAGCGCAGCCTCGACCCTCATCCGGCTTGACAGGCTTTCGGCGCGGATGCTAGGGTCGCCGACACTTCGTGACGCTGCGACCGGGGCCGGCGCCAAAGGAGTCGGGACGGGCGCGCGATCGGTCTCGATGAAAGGGGCATTCCATGTCACAGTACGCCGAACGGGCAGCCCATAACCTCGCCCTCGTACGCGAGAAGCGCCCGCTGATTCACAACATCACGAACTACGTCGTCATGCAGTACACGGCCAACGCCTTGCTGGCGCTGGGCGCCTCGCCGGTCATGGCCCACGCGGTCGAGGAGATGGAGGAGATGGCTTCTTTGGCCGATGCCCTGGTCCTCAACATCGGCACGCTCTCCGGGCCGTGGATCGAGGGCATGCTCGTCGCGGGGCGCACGGCCACCCGGCGGAAGATCCCCATCATCCTGGACCCGGTCGGCGCCGGCGCCACCCGGTTGCGGACGACGACGGCGGTACGTCTGCTCGACGAGTGCCGGGTGACGGTCTTGCGCGGCAACGCCTCGGAGGTGCTGGCCGTCGCCCAGGGAGCCGGCGGCACCCGCGGCGTGGACGCGGCGCACAAGGTCGAGGACGCGGTGGAGGCGGCCCGGGAGTGGGCGCGCCGGCGATCTATCATCGTGGCAATCACCGGAGCGGTGGATCACGTGACGGATGGGGGCGCGGTGCGCCGGGTGCGCAACGGTCACCCGCTGATGGGGCGGATCACCGGGTCGGGATGCACCGCGACGACGGTCATCGGCGCCTTCTGCGCCGTCAACACCGATGCGGTAGAGGCGACGGCGAGTGCGCTGGCGTTCTACGGCCTAGCGGGCGAGTATGCGGCACGCGCGGGGAACCTTCCGGGGACATTCGCCGTCGGCCTGATCGATATGCTGCAGGCCGTGACGCCGGATCAGGTCGCCCGTGAGGCTCGGATCGAGGGTGAAGGGGAGAGGCAGGCGTGAGGACGATTGCGTCCCCAAAGGCCGGCCGACCGGCACCGGATTACTCGCTGTACCTGGTGACCGATCCCGATCTGTCGAGGGGCCGGTCGCTGCTGGACGTGATCCGTGCCGCCGTTGACGGCGGCGTCACCTGCGTGCAGGTGCGGGAGAAGACGGCGTCGTCGCGGGACTACCTCGAGCGGTTGTCGGCCGTCCGAGGGCTGCTCCGCGAACGCAGCGTCCCGCTCTTCGTCAATGACCGGGTGGACATCGCGCTGGCCGTGGACGCCGACGGCATCCACCTCGGCCAGACGGACATGCCGCTGGCCCTGGCCAAGCGCGTCGCGGGTGACCGGCTGATCATCGGGATCTCGTGCGAGGCCCTACAGGATGCGGTCGAGGCGGAACGTGGGGGGGCCGATTACGTGAGCGTGAGCCCGGTGTTCGCGACACCGACCAAGACCGACACGGTGCCGGCGCTGGGACTCGACGGCGTGCGCGCGATCCGGGCCGCCGTCCGTCTGCCGGTGGTGACCATCGGCGGGATCAACGCGACCAACGCCGCCGGCGTCATCCGGGCGGGGGCGGACGGGATCTGCGTCGTGTCGGCGATCGTCGCCGCGCCCGACCCGTGCGCGGCGGCCGCCTCGCTCCGTCGCATCGTCGAAGAGGCACGCCATGGAGCTTAAAGAGATCGGCGAGTTCGGCTTCATCCGACGCGTGAGTCGGGGATGTCTGGTCCGACCGGAAGGCGTCGAGCGGGCCATCGGCGACGACGCCGCCGCCTTTGTCGTGCCGTCCGACCAATTGACGTTGGTGACGACGGACTTGCTGGTCGAACGGGTCCACTTCCTGCGGGACGCAACCACGCCGTTCAACCTGGGCCACAAGGCCATGGCCGTCAACCTGAGCGACATCGCGGCCATGGGCGGCATTCCGCGCGAGGCGTTCGTCAGCACCGCCATCCCCGCCGGCTGCGCGGTGGAGTATCTGGACGCACTGTACGACGGGATGAAGAGCCTGGCGGCTCGTCACGGGGTCAACATCTTGGGCGGCGACACGACGGGTTCTGTGGTCGACCTGGTCCTCAACGTGACCGTCGTTGGCCATGTCCGCCGTGATGAGGTGCTGTATCGCTCCGGGGCCAGACCAGGCGATATCGTGTGCCTCACCGGCACGGTCGGAGACAGCCGCGCCGGCCTGCATTTCGTGCTGGAGAAGCTCTACCCCTCGGAAGCGGCCATGCGGACGCTGTTCGACGCCCACATCCTGCCCCGCCCGCACCTCGAAGAGGGGCGATTTCTGGCAGGGACGATGGCGGCGACCGCGGCATTGGATCTCAGCGACGGCCTGAGCTCGGATTTGATACACATCGTCGAGGAGAGCGGGGTGGGAATCCGCATTCACGCCGACCGGATTCCGATCTCCGCTGAGCTGCGGGAGTTCTGCGCAGCGCGTAATCGGGACCCCTTCCGTTTTGCCCTTGCGGGGGGCGAGGATTACGTGCTGGCCGTCACCGTGCGTCCGGATCGGATCGGCGAGGTGGGGCGGGACTTCGCCGCGCGCTTCGGCCGTCCGTTGTACTGCATCGGCGAGGCGACCGACTCGGGACACCTAGAATTTGTCACACCGGACGGTCAGACCGAAACCGTGCGCCCCACCGGGTGGGACCATTTCGGCGAGCACGGGGTCTGACAGGCTGCTCAAAAAGGCCCATCTGCAGCGTTGGCCCGCCTCGCCACTCGCTGCGGCGTACCTGGAGTACGCCTCGCTCGGGCTACGGCGTTCCGCCTTGCATCTGGGCCTTTTTGAGCAGCCTGGGCGAAAGCAATGCTTCGGGCAGACCGTGCGAAGCTTTACCTCGGACGGGGCAGGTGGTCCGAGAGGAAGCGGTGCAAGTCGGCAGCCACCGCGGGCGGGATCGGCTGCGAAGGAAGTCGCCGGCAGAGGTTTGCCGTTGTCTTCAGGGTTTTGGCGAAATTGACGCAGGGGTCGCAGCCGTCCAGGTGCTTCCGGATCTCCTCGCAGATCTCCTGCGAGAGTTCTCCGTCCACGTATTCCGACAGCCGCTCGAACAGTTCCCGGCAGGTCATGGACATCCCGTCGTGCGTGTGATCGAAGGGTCGCTGCGCGTCACTCATCAGATGTGATCCAGACCACGCGGTTTGGGTTCGCGCGCTCTACCGGGTCTGTGGCCCGGCCAAGTAGTCGGCAAGTTCCCGCCGGATGAACACCCGGGCGCGGTGCAGGCGGGACTTGACGGCAGGGACGGAAAGTCCCACGGCCTGGGCCGTCTCCTCGGCAGACAGCCCCTCCACGTCTCGGAGGACGAGGACGATCTTGTAGTCCTTGGGTAACTTGTCGATGGCGTTCTCCATCCGCGCAGACAGCTCGCCGTGGAGCAATGCCCGCTCCGCATCCCCGGACCAATCGGCTATCTCCGGCCTGCGGCCCTCGGCATCCGGCCGAGGCATCAGGTCGTCCAGTGAGAACTCCTGTTCGGGGGTCGGTTCGTGGACGCCCCGCCGCCGTTTCTTGAGGCAGGCGTTAGAGGCGATCCGGTAGAGCCAGGTGCTGAACTTGCTCTCCTCCCGGAACTCCCGGATCGAGCGGATCACGCCGAGGAAGGTCTCCTGCAGGATATCCTTGGCATCCTCGACGTTCCGACACATCCGCATCGCAAAGCTGTACACGCGGTCCTGGTGGGTCCGGACCAGCGCGTCCAATGCGGCGGAATCCCCGCTCTTGGAGGCGGCGATGAGGGCGCGCTCATCCGTCATGGCGTCTCCGCTGCGGGGGGCCGCCGGACCCGGCCGGATCGCCGAGCGGCGCCACCGTCCCGCGGGTCACACGGATCAGATCCTGGGGGGCGAGGAGGATCTGCATCCCGCGCATCCCCGCGCTGACGCTGATGGTCGGCTGTTCCAGGGCGCGGCCGTCCAGGTACACAGGGTACACCTTTTTGCCGCCAAGGGGGGAGACGCCGCCCCGGATGTACCCGGTCAGCCGCAGGATCTCGTCCGTCTCGACGAGCGCCACCTGCTTGTCGCCGGAGGCGCGGGCCAATGATTTCAACGAGAGCGTGGTGGTTCCCGGCAGGCATACCAGGATCACGCCGGTCCGATCCCCCCGCGCGACCAGCGTCTTGAAGACCTGATCGAGGGGGATGTCGAGCTTCTCGGCGACCTCCTCGGCGCCGAGCTCCGTCTCCTGGAATTCGCGGACCGTGTAGGAGACACCGGCTCGGTCCAGGGCCTGCATCGCACGTGTCTTCATCGGTGCGGAAGGCTAGCACCGACTCCGGCAGGGCGTCAAGGCATGCCTGCGCGCCTGCGGGACGGACGATGCCGGCGGCGACCTGTGGGGCGAGGTGAGACCGCGAAATCCGCTTGACATGCTCCCGGAGCCCGCGGATATTCACACAGGGAGCGCCGGAGGGCGGCTTGCGCGGTGGATCGAACGCGGTCTCGTTCTGACGACCGAGCGGCATCGGGCGGACGGGGACGGGCGCAGGGGAGGCAGCCATGGCGACATCGGAGGTCCGGAAGCTGCGGCATCAGCTCGCGGGGATGGTGCGGGAGTATGAAGGGCATCTCTTGCGATTGGAGGGGCAACTCCTCGTCCTACGCGCCAAGGCTGCGCGCGCCGGCGAGGACGCCGGGGCCCGGTTCGCCGGTCTGCTGACGCAGGTCGAGCGGGAGGTCGAGGCGGCCAAGGAGCTGGGTCGGTCGGCCCTGGCCGGCGTGGAGCGGGCCGCCGACGCCGCGAAGACGTGCCTGGCCGATCTCCAGAATCGCATCGAGGACGCGAAGCCCAAGACGGCGACGGTGGCGGCGAAAGGGAAGGCTGTGGTGCGGCGGGCCACCATCGAGGCCAAGGCGCTCCGGCACGGGGTGCGTGTCGGCCTGCGCGTCGCACGGCGAGTGTCGAGGCGCACGAAGACCGCGAAGGGGGGAGCCGCTGCCAAAGAATGAACTACGCACCGGAAATCCCGTAACGGCTCCTACGGCGCCGCGCGGTGCGGATGCGGGCTGAGGCATACTTGGGGAAGGACGAGAGATGAGGACAGCGCTCGTAGTGTTCGCGGTGGCGATGTGGGCGTCGGTGGTCTTCGCGGGAGCGGCGCAGTGGAAGGCGCCGGCGTCCGTCACAGCGACCAAGAATCCCCTGGATCAGGCGACCGGCCTCAAGCTGGGGGGGCCGCTGTTCCAGGAGAACTGCGCGATTTGTCACGGCAAAGCGGGCAAGGGTGACGGCGAGGCCGCCGCCGCCATGAACCCCCGGCCCAAGCCGCTCGGCGACAAGGCCGTCCAGGCCCAAACGGATGGCGAGCTCTTCTGGAAGATCTCCGAGGGGCGCGAGGCCATGCCGGGCTGGAAGAGCATTTCCGAGAAGGAACGGTGGGCGCTCGTCCACCACATTCGCAGCCTGGCCGGGAAGAAGTGAGCCGTTGCGGTCGATTCCCACCGTCCGTCGCTTGATCCAGGTCAAGGGCTGTGCCGACGTTTCGCGGTCGCGTGAACCTGCGCCGCGCCCCCCCGCGCATCCGAAGGCTCCCGCGCGCGGGATGCGGTGTCCCGCACGACTCGGTAAGGAGAGATGTTTCGGGCAAGCGTGAAGACTCCGAGGAATCCCATGGGCGACGGAGCCATCGGCCGGCCAATCGTTCCGAAAGAGCACGGCGCGTGGGCGGTGCTCTATGGCGCGTTTCTGGCGGGTGTCGGCGTCGCCGGCCGGCTGACCGTGCCCGGGATGCTGCTCCTGGGGGCGGTGACGCTGCTGGCCTTCGCGAACGGTCCGCTGGCTCTGCTCCTCCGGCCGGCGGCTGGCCCCTTGCCTTCCACGGAACGCCGGCGTGCGTTGGTGTGGATCGCGATCTACGCGGCCGGCGCGGCGGCGTGCCTCGCGCCGCTGGTGGCAGTGCACCGGATGACCTTCCTGTTCCCCTTTGCCATGGTGGCGGCGTGCGCCTTCCTCTTGCGGGGGTTTTTCGTCCGGCAGGGAGACGACCGCAGTCTCCCGGGTGAACTTGTGGGCGTGGCCGCTTTGACGCTGGTCGGCCCCATGGCGCATGCCGTCGCGGTCGATGGCGCGCAGCCGGTTGGCGCCGTGCTGTGGCTTCTCCTGGTCCTCTTCTTTGCCAGCGGGGTGTTCTACGTGCGGATGCGGATCCGCGTCATGCTGGCCCAGCGACGGGGTATCCCGGCCGTGTCGAGCCGCGCGCGATGGTCGTGCGTCGTCTTCCACGCCTTCTTGCTCTTGCTCATCCCCGGCCTGGCTGTGGGGCATCTCATCCCCTGGGCGGTCCTCCTGGCGTTCGCCCCCGCGCTCTGGCGGGCGGCCACCGGTCTGCGGCGGCGGGACGCCACGCTCAACCTCAAGCGGTTGGGTTGGTCCGAGGTCGGGCTCACGGCCGTCTTCGTCCTACTCCTCATCGCCTCCCTCTGATCGCCGAGAGCAGTCAGTGGCGGCGCCGCGCGCGATTCGGCCGGATTCCTTGCGCTATGAGGTTGGTGGCGCGGTCTTTCTATGGTAAAAATCTAGGCGAGAGGATACCCCTATGGCAGTGCCCATCATTGCGATCGTTGGCCGACCGAACGTCGGCAAGTCCACGCTCTTCAACCGCCTGGCGGGTGGGCGGCGGGCCATCGTGGACGACATGCCTGGCGTGACCCGTGACCGCCTGTACGCCGAGGTGGAATGGGGTGGGCGGCGGTTTACCCTGGTGGATACCGGCGGCTACGAGCCGGAGGGGACAGGTATCCTCGCGCAGGTGCGCGCGCAAGCGGCACAGGCGGTCGCCGAGGCGGATGCGATCCTCTTCCTGGTGGACGCAAAGGAGGGCCTCACCCCGACCGACACCGAAGTGGCGCGTCTGTTACGCATCGGCGCGACGAAACCGATCCTCCTCGTTGCCAACAAAGTGGACTCCGTGAGTCAAACGGCGCTTACCGCCGATTTCTACCGCCTCGGCTTCGATCCCATCCACCCCGTGTCCGCGGAGCAGGGGCAGGGGACGGGCGACCTGTTGGACGCCGTGGCCGCGGCGGTGCCGGAGCGCGAGACCCCTGCGGACGCCGCCGGCGCGATCACGGTGGCGGTGGTCGGGCGCCCGAATGTCGGGAAGTCGTCGCTGGTCAACCGGATCCTGGGCGCCGAGCGCGTCGTGGTGAGCGACGAACCGGGGACGACCCGCGACGCCATCGACACGCGGTTCACCTACCAGGGGACGGACTACATCCTGGTGGACACCGCCGGGATCCGGGCCAAGGGTCGCCTCGGGCGGTCGGTGGAACGCTACAGCGTCTCGCGAGCGCTGGCGGCCGTGCGCCGCGCCGACGTGGTCCTGACCCTGATCGATGGGGTGGAGGGCGTCACGGCCCAAGACGCCAACGTCGGCGGCGAGGCCCACGAGGCGGGCTGTGCCAGCATTCTGGTGGTGAACAAGTGGGATCTCCGGAAAGGCGATGCCGAGGCGGCGGATGCATTCCGGCTGGCCCTAGAGGACAAATTCAAATACCTCGCCTATGCGCCGATCGCGTTCATCTCCGCCCTCACCGGACAGAAGGTCCTCTCGCTTTTCGAGTTGATCGACGCCGTGGCGGCGGAGCGGGCACGCCGGATCCCGACGGCGGAACTCAACGCGGTGATCCTCGAGGCGGTGGAGCGCCGCCCACCGCCCGCCGAGCGAGGCCGCGCCGTTCGTATCCGGTACGTGACCCAGACCGGCGTCAAGCCGCCGACCTTTGTCTGTTTTGCGACGAACCGGAGCGATCTGCACTTCTCGTATATGCGCTACCTCGAAAACTGCCTGCGCCAGCGCTACGGATTTCGAGGAACGCCAATCCGGCTGGCCATCCGGGGCCGGGAATGAGGTCTGAAGCCGAGAAGTCGAGCCAAGAGCCGCGAGCCGCGAGCCACGAGTCCGCGACGACACCGGAGGGTGGCGCGGGCGTCGCGCCGTCGGACCTGCCGGCGCCCACCCGGTCTGAGGCTGCGACGGACCAACCGGCGGGCGATACTCCCGCTCGCCGCTGGGATGTCGTGGTTGTCGGGGGTGGAATTGGCGGGCTGGCCGCCGCGGGCCTGTTGGCCAAAGCCGGTCGAAGCGTGCTGCTCCTGGAGCGGTCGCTGCGAGTGGGCGGGACGTGCGTTGGCGTCCTGCAGGACGGGCACCGGTACGATCTCGGCGTCAGTCTGATTACAGGCGTTGGCCCCCAGGGGGCAGTAACCGGGTTGTGCGAACGGCTCGGACTCAACCTGCCGACGGCCGCCTGTGACCCGACGGTTCAAGTGGCGCTGCCGCGGCATCGGCTGAGTTTGCCGCTGACGGTGGATGGCTGGTGGCCGGAGATTCATCGAGAATTTCCCGACGACGAGGCTGGGTGGCATACCCTGCTCTCCGATCTGGCCGTGCTGGCGGGCGACCGGGATCGGCTGGCACGGAGCCTCCCACCGCTCCCGCCCCGGGGTTGGCGTTCGCGGCTGCGGTGGTGGCGTGCGCTCCGCCTGCCGGGGCCGTCCGCACCGCCACGCCACGCGATCCGGCAGTTGCGGAAGGCCGCCGCCACACCGTTCCACGATACGCTGAAGGAGCATGGTCTGGGCGCCACGAGTCGGCAGGCGCTGGAGGCGTGTCTCTGGTATCTACTGCTGCGGGGCGCCGACGAATGTTCGACGCTGGAGGCCGCCGTCGGCCTCCAGCGGTTGCGGGAGGGGGTCGCGGTCCTGCCGTCCGGTCCCACGGCCCTGGCCGAAGCGCTCGCCGGGCAGATCCGAGCGCACGGCGGTGAGATCCGTCTGGGAACGGAGGCTGCGGCGTGTGTGGCCGACCGAGGGCGGATCGTGGGGGTGAAGACGACGACCGGCGAGATGCTCCGCGCCCGCTGGGTCGTGACGGACATTCCACCCGACACCCTGGCGCAGCGCCTGCTTCCGACAGCCCGTGCCTGGTTCCAGCGACGCTCCGTCCCGTCGGGCCCCTGGCAGCCCCGCTACGTCGCCCAGGTCATGGGGGTGACGATCCCCAAGGCGTTCCTGCCGTCGGAGCTGGGATTCCACTGTGTCATTGTCCGGGACGCCGGGCGGCCGGCGCAGGCCGAGAACCTGGTCTTTGTCCGCAGGGCCCAAGACGACGCTGGCGCGGAAGGGGCCGGCCGGTTCGCCCGTTTGAGCATCGGCCGGTTCGTGCCGCCCGTGGCGCCGATGGAGGACGCGGTCGTGACGGCCGCGCTTCTGGGGGCGTTGGATCAAATCCTTCCCGGAGCCGCGGATGTAATCGTGCATCGCGCGCCGCTTCCGTCGTCCCTTCTCGGGGAGGTGTGGGGCAGGCCCTCAGCCGTGGTGCGTTATGAGGTCGACTCCCGCGAGTGGCTGGGGCGACGGGGATTCCCCCACGAGGTCGGCTGGCCCGGCCTCTTGGCGGTCGGCGAGTGGACGCATCCGGGGCGCTTGGTTTCGGATGTGGTGGAAGGTGCCATGTCCGTGGCGGACGTGATCGCCGCCGCCGGGTAAGACAGCACGGAGCGGCATAGCGAGGACCAGACGGCCAGAAGGGCCGGAAAGGACCTTGACACCTCCGGACCCCTGTGTTACGAGAATCGGACCGCGCGGCTCCACTATCCGTGAGAATGTTGCCGGGCTGAGAGAGGGGGTCCGCGAGATGATGCGGGGCACCTTGGCCCCGGGCATCATTGTGCGCAGGTAGCGTCCCGTTCTCTGGTGATTCTGGAAGGAGGCGAAGGCCATGGCACGGAAAAAGATCGCCCTGATCGGAGCGGGGCAAATCGGCGGGAACCTGGCGTATCTGGCCGCAGTCAAGGAATTGGGTGATGTCGTCCTCTTCGACATTCCGGCTGCCGAGGGGCTGGCCAAGGCCAAGGCGCTGGACATCGCGCAACTGTTGCCGGTCGCCGGCGCCAACGCTCGTCTCCTGGGGACCAGCTCCTACGACGACGCCGCCGGCGCCGACGTCTGCATCGTCACCGCCGGCATCCCGCGAAAGCCGGGCATGAGCCGCGAGGACCTGTTGGAGACCAACATCAAGATCATCACCGACGTGGCCGTCAATCTCAAACGAACCTGCCCGGCGGCGTTCTGCATCGTGATCAGCAACCCGCTTGATGCGATGGTGTACGCCTTCAAACAGGTGACGGGCTTCTCGAAGCACCACGTGGTGGGCATGGCCGGCGTGCTCGACTCGGCGCGCTTCCGGGCCTTTGTCGCCATGGAGCTCCAGGTGTCCGTGGAGGACGTTCAGGCCTTCGTGCTGGGCGGTCACGGCGACGACATGGTGCCGCTCGTGCGATGTTGCTCCGTCGGCGGGATTCCGGTGAGCGAGCTCCTCCCGAAGGAGCGCATCGACGCCATCGTGGACCGCACCCGCAAGGCAGGCGGCGAGTTGGTGGCCCTCTACAAGACCGGGAGCGCCTATTACGCCCCCGCCGCCGCGGCCATCGCCATGGCCGAGGCCTACCTCAAGGACCAGAAGCGGGTACTGCCGTGCGCAGCGTATCTGGACGGCGAATACGAGATCCGCGGCACCTATTTCGGTGTGCCGGTCGTCATCGGAGCGGGAGGCGTCGAGAAAGTGCTAGAGATCCGACTGACGGACGAGGAACGCGCTCTGGTGGCCAAGAGTCTGGAGAGCGTTCGGAAAACGGTCGCGGAGACCAAGCTCTAATTAGGGTTGGGGGT
>Ga0316617_100000486_pt1 | contig 10660 bp, 12 predicted proteins | sample OWC_Aug_M1_C1_D2_FD_207801 | JGI IMG/M metagenome (GOLD analysis project Ga0316617, IMG submission 207801) | Wetland soil microbial communities from Old Woman Creek delta, Ohio, United States - OWC_Aug_M1_C1_D2_B | ecosystem: Environmental > Terrestrial > Soil > Wetlands | place: USA: Ohio... | reverse complement strand
CTTTCAAGAAGCCCTACCATTTGTCCAAGGCCTACGGCACGCTGCACGATGCCCACGCCGTCGTCTTTAAATTGCACACCAATGAGGGGATCGTAGGCTTGGGGGAAGCCGACCCCTTGAACCCATTTACAGAAGAGACTCCCGGCACCGTCATGAGCGTCACCCGGGAGGCCATCGCCCCCCTCATCCTGGGCTGCGACCCTGCCCAAATACCGGCCATCGAGCACACGCTGGACCTATCTCTACAAGGCCACCCGACCGCACGCGGCGCTATTAACATGGCACTTTATGACATTCTCGGAAAAGCCCTGCAAATGCCGGCGCATGCACTGCTGGGAGGTCTTTATCACTCGGAGCTGCCCATTCTTTGGGGAATCGGGAGCGGAACCCCAGAAGAGGACCTGGCCGCGATTGATGAACTCCGGCAGCGGGGTTGCCGAACCATCATGATTAAAATGGGTAGCTTGCCGATCAGCGCTGAAATCCAACGCATGATCTCCGCCCGAAGACATTGCAAGGACGAAATTGCGCTGGTGGTGGACCCAAACCAGGGTTGGGAAGAGTCGGAGGCACTGGCGTTCATCGAGGCCACACGGGACTTTCCTCCGGATCTGATTGAGCAGCCCGTAAGCCGTTGGAACATTTCGGGACTCCGGCGTATTCGAGACCGGGCTTGCTGCCGGGTGAGTGCCGACGAAGCCCTGGTCACCCCGCAGGATGCCGCCGAACTCATCCGGCATCGAGCGGCGGATGTGTTCAGCATCAAAGCGTCTAAGAACGGCGGCCTGGTCAGGTCCAGACAGATCGCTCAAACGGCTGAGACCTTTGGGATCAAGTGCCTCATGAACAGTATGTTTGAATTCGGAATTACCCAGGCGGCGCTGCTTCAGGTGGGGTGTACCCTGCCCAATTTAATCGAAATGGGCCACGCTTATGGCTCGGTCGTCAGAATGTCGGATGACGTGACGGATTTCGGCCAGAACATCCATGGGGCGACTGTGCGCGTGCCGGCGGGAAAAGGCCTCGGCGTCGAGCTCGATGACGAGAAGCTAAAAAAATACACCAAGGATTATGTGAAGATCTGAGATGTCGCGCAGGTCGGCCGGGTCTTGGGGGCCATCAAGGTAGATATTGATCTCTGGGGGTGGTGATCCCTGCGACTGGATTTCAGGCATTCGTCGGCGTTGGGCCGAAGGGTCTCCTCATCAGCGCCATGTATACATGAAAAATCATGGTAGTGAAGTCGTACACCGGAAGCCCAACCGCCTCCTGGACCGCGGCTGCATAGGGCGGAAGGTTGGAGCACTCCAGGAGGATCGAGCGGATGCGGTTGTCCGCCGCCAGCATGCGCTCCGACTGCCGCACGACTTCTGACCGGACCTTGGCAGGGTCGATATGCCCGGTTCCGGCGAAAATCGCTTCCCGGAAATAAGGTTGGTTTTCCAGCCCGAAAATTGTGATGCGGCTGACGTCGCCGCCCGCCCTTTGCAGATGCTCGGGGGTAAGGTTGCCGGCATCCGCCGTGAGGACTCCGATGCGGTCATCCGGTCGCAAGGTCCGCTCAATGAAGGGCAGTTGCAACAGGCTGGAGGTAAAGACCGGTACCGGAAACTCCCGGGCGAGTTCCTGCTGAAAGAGGATCATGAATCCACAGGTGGTGGTAAGGGCCTTTACCCCCTCCCGTACCAGTTCCCACCCGGCCTGGATGAACGGTCCCAGCAGGGAGGGGTCCCGATCGCTGATCAGCCGTTTCAGGGTGGCCCCGTGGACTTTGCGGCAACTTACGGGGAAGGGAAAGGTGGCGGGGTTTCCGACATCCCCCGGAATACGTTCAATGCGGGCATCCATCATCAGGATTCCGATCACGGCTTGCTTCGACTCCCTAACTGGTACATTATTCTTTTAGCATTCAGCTCGAGGTTTTGCAATTGCCGCCCGCTCACGAATTTGCAGAGTCTGCTCAGCGATGCAGCGAATACAACCGCTAGCTGTGGCACCGCCGGCTTTGAATAATGGCTCATCCGAATCACGCTTTGTCACTCCCTCAAACGGCAGATGTCGTTGTCATCGGCGCCGGTGTGATCGGTGCTTCGATCGCTTTCCACCTCATCCGGCGCGGAATCAAGCCGCTTGTAATCGAAAAGAACGAGCCAGCCGCCGGCAGCTCGGGTGCCTGCGACGGATTGGTCTTCATGCAGTCCAAGCGGCCGGGCCTGCATCTAAAGCTGGCGCTGGCAACCCGCCGGCGCTTTAGTGAGCTGAACGCGGAACTGGGCCGCGAGATCGAGTTCCGGAATACGGGTGGCTTGTTGGTGATTGAAAGCGAGACCGAACTGGCCGCCATGCGCCTTTCCGTCGACGCCTTGAAAAAGGGCGGCCTCGACGTGGAGCTGATCGATGGCGATGAAGCCCGAATCTGGGAGCCATGCCTGTCAGAGAAAGTGATCGCCGCGACCTATTCTGCGATGGACGCTCAAGTGAATCCATACGCTCTCACCTTCGCGTTTTTGCGCACGGCAAAATCCGCGGGGGCGCAGATTTTGATAGGGGAAGAGGTCAAGGGGATCGATGTGGTTTCGGGTAAAACCACAGGGGTCTTTACGGGTAAGCGCCGAATCAGCGCACCCATCGTTGTCAACGCCGCCGGGGCTTGGGCGGCCGACGTGGGGCGGATGGTGGGCCTGGACATCCCCATCACGCCGCGGCGCGGGCAGATTCTGGTGACGGCGGCATTGCCGCCGCTTTTGCGGCACTGCCTGATTTCGGCCCAATACGTGGCCGCCAAGTTCAACCCTGAACTTGCGACCAAAGGCGGCATGGGGTTCTCGCTCGAGCAGGCCGAAAACGGAAACATCCTGATCGGTTCCACCCGCGAGTTCGTGGGCTTCGACCGCCGCACTACCTTTGACGGAATCCGGACCATTGCCAGCCGCATCGTTCCCATCATTCCGGCGCTCAAACGCGTGCCGGTGATCCGCACCTTCGGAGGCCTTCGACCTTATACGCCGGACGGCCTTCCGATCCTGGGGAAGGTGGCGGGGCTGGAAGGTTTTATCATGGCGGCCGGCCATGAGGGCGACGGCATCGCGCTTTCGGCCATCACCGGCGAGCTCATCGCCGATCTGATCGCCACGGGCCGGACGCAGTTCCCCCTGGACCCTTTCCGCCTGGAGCGTTTTCGGGAGGGTGGCGCATGAACGATTTGAGGATCAAAAACCGGCGACCCGGAAAGCGGGTGACGCTCCTGGTGAACGGCAGGCTGGTTGCGGCCTACACCGGCGAAACGCTTTTCGCAGCGCTGCTGGCCGCAGGCATCCGGACTTTAAGGCATTCTTTTAAAGGTCAAACAAAAACTGGCCGGGGCGGATTTTGCGGGATGGGGGTCTGCCAGGAGTGCCGGGTGATCGTGGACGGACTGCCCGATCGGCGCGCCTGTATGACCGAGGTGCGCGAAGGCATGGAGGTAATCACCGATGGCCGCTAAGCGCGTGCATGTCGCCATCGTCGGCGGGGGCCTGGCGGGAGCCGCCGCGGCCGAGCTGCTGGCCGGCCACGGGGCCAGGGTGCTGGTCTTGGACGACAACCTGCGCCCGGGCGGACAGTATTTGCGTGACAGCCCGCAAGCCGGCTCCGGGTGGACGGACCGGATCAGGCGCCGCGGCCTGAAACTGCTCGATCGCCTGGCCCTAAGCGGAATGGACTTCAGAAGCCGCGTCGAGGTCTTAGGAATCGAAAACGGTTTCGAACTGCTGGTGGCGGATGGCAACGGCGTGCTTTTCACGGTGAACAGCGAGCGCATCCTTCTCGCCACCGGCGCCAGGGAACGGTTTATCCCCTTCAAAGGCTGGACACTTCCCGGCGTCATGGCCACTGGTGCTGTCCAGATCCTCATCAAGCAGTCCGGCATCCTCCCGGCGCGGGAGACGCTGGTGGCCGGCGCCGGGCTCTTCCTGACTGCCGTTGCCCGGGACATCCAGAAGAGCGGCGGCAGCGTGTCGGCCGTTCTGGATGAGACGTCCTTTTCCAAACGGGTACCGCCGCCGGGTATTCTGGCCCGACAGTTCGCCAAGTTCGCGCAGGGCGGCGCCATGCTCGCCCGGCTGCGGCTCGGCGGGACCTCTATTCGCAACGGCACCCGCATCCTCGAAGCCCGGGGAGAGAACGGCCTGCGCGAGGTCGTGGCCGCCCGCGTCGACAAAGAGGGAACCGTGATCCCCGGCAGCGAGACGATTTATCCCGTCAGCTGTCTTGCCGTGGGCTTCGGCTTCACCGCCAACATCGAATTGGCCCAGCTGGCCGGCTGCGGATTGGCGTTCAATTCCGAGCTGGGCGGCTGGGTCGTGAAGGTCAACGAAAATCTCGAGACCAGCGTCGCCGGGATCCATGCCGCAGGCGAGATCACGGCGATCGGCGGTGCAGCCAAGTCCCTGACCGAAGGTCGGCTGGCTGGCTTGGCGATCCTGGAGCGAATGGGCCTGCTGAAATCAGATGCAATGAGAGAAGAGCTTTCCGCGCTCAAGAAGATGCGGCATCGATTGATGGCGTTTGCCCGCTATTTCAATTCCCAGCAAACGTTCCCGCCGGAATATCTTGCCGGCTGGATCCGCAGCCTGCCGAATGAGATGACCGTCTGCCGCTGCGAGGAAGTGAATTTGGGCGATGTGCGCCGGGCGGTCGCCGAGGGGTTCGACACGCCGGCCGCCGTCAAGAAGGCCACCCGTTGCGGAATGGGGATCTGCCAGGGCAGCACATGCAAGACCATTCTTTTGGACGTGCTGGCGGCACTCACCGGTAAGCCGCTTTCCCATATTCCCCTACCATCGGTGCGCATGCCGGTCAAACCGGTTTACCTTGGCACCCTGGCCGGAGCATAGCCCTGAAGCCTTTCAAGGAAGTTGTTTGCTTGTGAGCTGCTTTTCTGCGGGAGCGGCTTTCCAGCCGCGATTCAGCGGTCGCAGCCAAGGCTGCTTTGGCGAAGTCGACTCATCGAGGCTGAAATCCTCTACTACAAATATTGAGATCACCATCCGTGGAACCGTTGACATTACCTGCCGGCCGTCGCAATCGACCCGTGGCGGGCGGGCTGCTGGTGCTCACATCGGCCTTGCTGTTCGCCGGGGTCGGGGCGCTCGTGAAGGTTGCATCGGCTGATTTGCCCACCGAGGTCATCGTTTTTTCCCGCAATGCAGTGGCTATGGCGTTCCTCCTGCCCTGGCTCGCGATCCGCCACCAGAAAGTGGGCCTCAAAACAAACTGTCTTCACCTGCACCTGCTGCGCGCCGCGGCCGGTTTGAGCGCTATGTACTGCTTTTTCATCGCATTGAAACTGTTGCGGCTTGCCGATGCCATGCTGCTCTGCTACACATTGCCGATCTTCATCCCGATCATCGAATGGTTCTGGCTGAAGGAGCCGGTCAGCCGGCAGACAAAGATCGCGGTGATGGTGGGGTTCATCGGCATCGCCCTGGTGCTCAAGCCGGGTTTCGGCCTGTTTCAAGCAGCGGGGCTTGTGGGGCTTGCCAGCGGCCTGCTGGCGGCACTCGCCATAGTGGGCATCCGCCGCATGACTGTGACAGAGCCGGTCGTGCGCGTCGTTTTCTATTTCACCGTGTTCGGGACCCTCGTTTCAGCCATCCCCCTCGCATGGGCGTGGGAAAACCCTGAAGGTCCCCTGCTGTGGGTGCTTTGTGCGATGGGGGTGCTGGCGATCATGGCTCAGACATGCCTCACCAAGGGCTACAGCCTGGCACCGGCCGGCCAGGTGGGTCCATTCAGTTATGGGAACGTAGTCTTTGCCGCCCTGATGGGATGGGTTTTCTGGGGTGAGACCCTGGATACGCTGACTCTGGTCGGCGCTGTCTTGACGTGTTCGGCGGGAATCATCGCCACCTATCGCAGCGAACGGCATATCAAACCATAAGATGAAGGGATAAACCATGAAATGTGCGCGTTGTGAAGCATCGATCACTGCAGGGGAAGAGCGGGAACACCTTAGCCGGGTTTTATGCGAAGATTGCTACATGGATGCCCTGTCGCCGGCGAAAACCTGCGACCCCTGGGCGGTGCACAGCGCCAAGACCTTGGGCAAGGAGCTTGGCGGCAGGTTCGATCTGACCGAGCTGCAGAAAAAGATACTGCTGATCTTGCAGGAAACCGGCGGCGTGCCTCCCGAGCACCTGGTGGAGCGGCTGAACCTCTCGCCCATGGACCTCGAGCGCGAGATCGCCGCCCTGCGGCACATGGAGAAGGTCCGCGGCGAACTCAGGGACGGGAAAAAATATATCCGGTTGTGGTAATCGGCTAAGGGGGCAAGATGGACACCTTGAGTATCAAACTGGCCATAGAAAACCGCATCATCCCTTTCGCCCAACATATCAAGGTTTCCCCGAATGCTATTACCCTTTCCGCGCTCCTGATAACTCTTACCGCCAGCGGGTTTGTGTTCGCGGAATCACTCTTGGTTGCAGGCTTCCTGATAATCATTGCCGGCGTAATGGATATTCTGGACGGTGCTGTGGCCAAAGCTCACAATAAGGCTACCCCATTCGGAGCCCTGCTGGATCGGGTATCTGACCGCGTCAGCGATTTTGCCTTGTTGGCCGCTTTCATTGCAGCGGGTTACGTCCATGTGGTACTCGGATTGTATGTTTTGCTGACCGTGATGCTGGCTTCCTACATCAGCGCGTGCATCGAGGCCGCCACAAAATCTCGGGTGGGCGAGAAGTTCAGTCTGAGGGCCGTGCGGATCGGAATAATCGTCATAGGAAGCATCACGATGAGAATCGATGAAACCATGCTCGTTCTGGCCATTGTGGGGACATATGCGTCCATAAAGCGAATGGTCCAGGCCTGGCGGATGCTAAACATCAGCGCTCAGGCATGAGTCCACAGCCTGCGCAAACTCAGTTTCCGTCGGTGCTGGTTCATATCCCAATTCTTCGATTGCGGATCCGATATCGTATTCGCGCCTTCGCACGAGCATCCGCAGGTAACTTGGATTCAACAGCGGCCGGGTGCGGCGCATTTCTGCCGCAGCTTCCAGACAGCCTGAGATTGCATAAAGAGCAGGGGAAATCACCTGGAGGGGGATGGGGATCTCAGCCGCCCTTGTTTTTTCGCAAATGATCTTCGATAGAAGAGATCGCCGAACCGGCTTGCGGTCACAGATCGTGTAGGCACGCCCAGAGAAGTCTTTTTCGACCGCCAGGAGCAAAGCATTCACAACGTTGGATCGGCTGGCCAGATGGACAATGGTGTCAGGAGTCAAACGGCCGAAGATGCGAAATCGGCGGGCGAACCTAACGGCCTTCTTCAGGTTTGGCCGCTCAGCGTCATAGACCGGACCCGGCCGGATGATCACCCAAGGGAGACGGTCACCCAACCTCCGCAGTTCGCCTTCCGCCTTGATTTTGGACTGTCCATAGGCCGTCGTCCCGCCCCCCTTTTCCGCCGAAACCGTGCTGCAGTGAACCAACCGGCGCACGCCTTGTTTCAAGGCAGCTTGAACCACGTGAGCGGTACCGAGGACATTGGTCTGGTATAGCTCAACCGATGATGCGAAGTGGTCGACTCTCGCGGCAAGATGATAAACCATCTCCACGCCCCTCATGGCCGCTTCCACGGCTGCGGGGTGCAAAATATCGCCGATGAACAACTCCCCCTCGGTGGGCGCCGGCCTGCGGCTGATCACCCGCACGCGCTGGCCTTGCTCAACCAGGCGCCGAACCAGCTGGCGTCCGATGAAGCCCGTTCCGCCCGTTACCAAAATCATGGCTGTACCCTATACGGTTCGCCGGTCCATTCGAAAGCGTGAAAGCAGGCTTCAGGATGTTTTGCTCTTATGCTTGATAAAAGTCCCCTTTTGGTATTCATCGAAGGCGACCCGGAGCTCTTCTTGAGTATTCATCACGATGGGCCCGCGCCAGGCTACCGGCTCTCCGATGGGTTTTCCTGAAATCAGCAGGAACCGGACCGGCTCCTCCTCTGTCCGAACCGCCACCTGATCACCGTCTGAAAATAGAATCAGGTTCTCTCTGGCCACCGATGTTGCTTTCTGATCGTCGAACCGGCCGCTGCCTTCGAAAATATAGGCAAATGCGGTGTGTCCGCGCTTTACGGCGTGGATGAATTCCGAATCACGCGGGACGGAGACGTCAAGGTACTGCGGGTCGATGACGATATCCTGAACAGGACCCGTCGACCCCGCCACGTCGCCGCAGATGACCCGGATCTGGACCCCGCTCTTCAGCGCGACCAGCGGGATCTGGGCCTCCTTCACGTCCCGGTAGCGCGGGTCCATCATCTTTTGTGCTGCGGGGAGGTTGGCCCAGAGCTGGAATCCTCCCATCAGGCCTTTGGGGTCGCCTTTGGGCATCTCCTGGTGGATGATGCCGCTGCCGGCTGTCATCCACTGGACATCGCCGGGGTAAATCACCCCCTTGTTCCCTAAACTGTCGCCGTGCTCGACTTCACCGTGCAGCATGTAGGTGATGGTCTCGATCCCGCGGTGCGGGTGCCACGGGAACCCCTTGAGGTAGTGCTCCGGTTTGTCCCCTCTGAAATCGTCCAGCATGAGAAACGGGTCGAACAGCGGAACCTCGTCGAAGCCGAAGGCCCGCCTCAGATGGACGCCGGCGCCTTCGATGGTTGGCTGGCTCTTGAAAATCTTGCGGATTTTGCGGGTGTCTTTCATCGCTTTGCTCCTTATTTGGACGGTGGCAGCTTGTGAACCATGGTGTAGGCGTACTCCACGCCGGAACCATAGGCCCCGCAGTGCTCCTTGACGATGTCGATCACGGCATCATAGGTTTGCTTGCGCGCCCAGTCGCGCTGCCATTCGAGCATGACCTGCACCCAGGTGACCGGCACGACACCGGCTTGTACCAGCCGCAGCACGGCGGTGTCGTGGATTTCCTTGCTCATGCCACCGGAGGCATCCACGACGGCATACACTTCGTAACCGGCGCGCAGGGCGTCGATGGCGGGGAAGGCCAGGCAGACTTCCGTCCACAGGGCCGCGATGACCAGCTTTTTACGTCCGATGCGCTCCACCTCGGCCACAAATTTGGGCTCGTCCCAGGAGTTCATGCTGGAGCGTTCGATGGGTTTTTGGTCCGGGAAGACCCGCAGCAGCTGAGGCCACATGAAGCCGCTGAAGCTTTCGGTTTCCACCGTGGTGAGAATCGTTGGAATGTTGAACGTCTTGGCGGCCTTGGCCAGTCCTACCACGTTGTTAATCAGGACCTGGCGTTCAATGTTGGCCACGCCGAAAAGCATCTGGGGTTGATGGTCTATGAAAATCAAAGTGCAATTTTCAGGGGTCAACAGCGTATGCACGGCTTCCCTGGAAGAATCAGCTTTAGCTGGGTGCGTCATTTTTGAATTCTCCTTATTTGGATTCAACGGCGGCTTTCATGTTCGCAAGGTGCTCGCCGCCTGACTTGAGGATGACCGCCTCGATCAGCTGCTGCGCGCTCAGCTCTCCGCCGGCCAAAGCAAGATGTCCGGTGCGATTCAACTCGGCGTCCGACAGCCCGGCGACATAGTCGACCAGGGCCGCGCCGTTCCGGCGGAGGACTTCCAGGACTTCTTCGCGGGTGCACCCGGCGTGCTGGCGGGCATGCGCGTTGGCCATCTCGACCAGCTGCTCCATCGTGAACTCGGGCAGTTTCTCTCCCTTTACCATCATTCGGGCTAGGCCGACGGCCTCGAAGTGCCCGGCACCGATGTGGCGGGCGGTTACCCCCACCGTCCACTCCTCCGTAGCAAGCACTTTCCGCCAATTCTCGTCGGAGCATCCCTCGACAAAACCGATCACGTCATCGGTGAACGCGCGCAGGCGTTCCGCCAAATTCTTAGCCTTCTGGCTCATGGGTACCTCCCGAATCTATTTCGCAATTGGAAACGCAAGGTTTGGGTCCGGCCTACACTCAGAAATTTTTTCATCCCGGGCCGCATTGTAAGATCTCAGGTCAGATAATAAAACGAAAGGATGGCGAATCAAGTCAGAAGCTGATTATGCGGGAGACCTCATCCTTGGAATTGGAGTTTGGGCTTTCAGCCTCGATGCGGCTTCGCCACAGCAGCCCCGGCTGCGACGGCTGAATCGCGGCTGGAAAGCCGCTCCTGCAATGATACGTTTTAAGTGTTTAGTTTGCGTCTAGTCAGGGCGACACCACCGCAAGCCCTTTGAAATGCTTTCTGTAAAAACCAAGGTCGCGGGTTAAAATCCGCTCCGTCTGTGCCGCGGCATGTCCTCCGATCAGAAAATCCGCAGCGATCCGGTCGCGTCCCCCGCCGCGTCGTCGATAGTTATGCCAGGAGCGCGCCGCCCCCAAAGCCGCCTCCATGCTCATGGCCGAAAACCCAATCCGCATGGCTCGCAGGGCCTCGACCAGCTCGCTCTGATTGTTCCCGTAAGCGGTAGCCACCTCAGCCCAAACCACGTCGCAGGCAATCACCGCTCCTTCCCGCAGGCATTTTTTCAAGGCTTCTTTGGATCGCAGCCCATGAACCGGATCCGGTTCCAGAATATCGATCAAAATATTAATATCGACCGCCGTGATCACCTGGCCCCTCTGATTTCTTGAAGGATATCATCGGTATTGCGCCCACGCCCCAGGCGGCCAAACACCTGATCGACCGCGTCCACCGCCTCGGT
>Ga0316617_100000485_pt1 | contig 10664 bp, 7 predicted proteins | sample OWC_Aug_M1_C1_D2_FD_207801 | JGI IMG/M metagenome (GOLD analysis project Ga0316617, IMG submission 207801) | Wetland soil microbial communities from Old Woman Creek delta, Ohio, United States - OWC_Aug_M1_C1_D2_B | ecosystem: Environmental > Terrestrial > Soil > Wetlands | place: USA: Ohio... | reverse complement strand
AAATCGAGGAAGGGCGAAGACGAGAGTGGTCTGGTCGGCCGCTTTCCGTCGACAGCGGTCCTCGACGAACTGACGCACCAGTTGGGCATGTTCGGGTTCCTTTTTCTGTCCGCCGGCATCATCACCGGTGCGGTGTGGGCCAATTCCGCCTGGGGCCGTTACTGGGGATGGGACCCCAAGGAGACCTGGTCTCTGATCACCTGGTTCATTTACGCCGCCTTGCTGCATGCCAGGATGATGCGGGGCTGGCGCGGGCGGCGGATTGCGTGGCTTTCCATCGTCGGCTTCGGGGCGGTACTGTTCACCTATTTCGGGGTGAACCTGCTGCCGGGGCTGCACAGCTACCAGTCCATGGCGCAATGATTTTCGCTTGACAACCCGGAAGGGGATAATGTACAGAACCGGCCTGAATTCCACAGCATCCAGACCTGCAAGCACCCCCCTTTTGAGGGTCGCTGAGGGTCGGTTGACGTGCACGCCAAGGCGACCTTAAAACAACTTCAGCGCAACGGAGTGTCCATGGAAGAACCGAAAGCGAACGTCACAACATCAGGAATTGGGCATGGCGAAAAAGAGGATGGGGCAGGCGGGCCGATCATCCTCTTTTTCATTTTGGGCCTGATCGCGAGCCTGCTCGTCGGCTGGGTGGCCTTTCCGCCGCTGCTTTACTCTCAGAAGAAACAGCCCGTGGATTTCAACCACGCCCTGCACAATGGGTTGGTGGACAACGGCTGCGAGAGCTGCCACTTCTTCCGGAAGGACGGCACATACTCCGGCGTTCCGAAGCTGGCGCAGTGCATCGAGTGCCACGAGGAGGCCAACAGTGAGGACCCGGAAGAGATCAAGTTTGTGGAAGAATACGTCAAGAAGGAGCGCGAGGTCCCGTGGTTGGTGTATTCCCGGCAGCCGGCCTGCGTCTTCTTCTCCCATGCCGCGCACGTCAAGACGGCCCAGATGGACTGCGTGACCTGCCACGGGCCCATCGGCCAGTCCGAAAGCCTCAAGCCCTATCAGCAAAACCGGATCACGGGATACAGCCGGGACATCTGGGGCGAGAATATGCTCGGGCTCAAGCGCAACTCCTGGGACCGCATGAAGATGGACGACTGTGCGGAATGCCATGCAACATCCGGCGTCAGCGGCGGCAGCGTCCAGACCCAGAAGGACGGCTGCCTGGTCTGCCACAAGTAATCCTTGAATCGGGATGCGACGGCCTGGGTGGTACCCGCGGCTGGGCGGCTGATATCAACCCGTTTGAAGCGCGAGGGAAAAAATAAATGAAAGTCGACCGCAGAAGTTTTCTGTCATTTGTCATTGGCGGCGCGGCCGGAACGGCGCTTACCCCGCTGCCCTGGAAGCTGACCGACGACCTTTCGATCTGGTCTCAGAACTGGCCCTGGACGCCGATCCCCCCGAGTGGTGAAACCACTTATGTGGCGTCCACATGCACCCTGTGCCCCGGAGCGTGTGGCATCAGCGTGCGCAAGGTCGACGACCGGGTCGTCAAAATCGAAGGCCTCGGAGGTCACCCGGTCAACGACGGCGGGATATGCCCGCTCGGGCTTTCGGGCCCACAGCTGCTTTATAGTCCGACCCGTGTTCGGACGCCGCTGAAAAAGGTGAACGGCGGCTGGCAGGAAATCTCCTGGGACAAAGCCATTCAGGAGATCGCTGTCCGGCTGAAGGAGTTGCGCGAAAAAGGCCAGCCGCAGAGCGTCGTCTGGGTTTCCGACACCGATCGCGGAACCGTGGCCGAACTGAGCAAGCGTTTTTTGACGGTCTATGGTTCCCCGAATTTCATCCGCACCCCTTCCATTCAGGATTCTTACGAACTGGCCTTGTACCTGACCCAAGGTCAGCGCGCCATGGCCGGCTTCGATCTGGCGAATGCAACCTATGTTTTAAGCTTCGGCAGCGGGATCATCGAGGGTTGGGGAACTCCGCCGCATCTGTTCCGCGCCAAGAGCGCCATGCAGCAAAGGGGCGGCAAGATCAGCCAATTGGAGGGGCGGCTTTCCAAGACCGCCGCCAAGGCCGACCAGTTCATTCCCATCAAACCCGGTACCGAGGGCGCCCTGGCGCTGGGGTTGATTCATGTGATCCTCAAAGAGGGGATCTACCGCAAGGACGTCGTCCAGAACCAGTCGGTCGGATCGGATGCCCTCAAAAGACTCGCCGGTGATGATTTCGCGCCGGAAGCTGTTTCCAAGGCCACCGGCGTGGATGCCAAGACCATCGTCGATTTGGCTAAGGCCTTTGCCGGTGCCAAGAAGCCGCTGGCCATCTGCGGGCGGGGCAACGGGCGGCAGGAGTCCGGAAACGCCCAGGAGTTTCTCGCGGTGCATTTTTTGAACGCGCTGGTGGGCAGCATCAATACGGCGGGCGGGGTCATCGCCGTTCCCGAGCCCGACTATATCGAATGGCCGGAACCGGAAATGGACGCGGTCGCCTCCAACGGAATGCAGCAGGCGCGCATGGACGGCGCCGGCGGCAAGGACTTTCCGTTGTCGCGCTACCTGTTGAACCGCCTGCCGGAGATGCTCAGCGCCGGGTCGACCTCACCCGTGCAGGCGCTGTTCGTGAACAGTGCCAACCCGGCCTACAACTTGCTGGACACCGTGAAGGTGGAGAAGGGGTTGAAGAAGATTCCGCTGATCGTCAGCTTCTCCGCCTTCATGGATGAGACGGCCGCGATGGCCCATTATATCCTGCCGAACCACGTCTATCTGGAGCGGTTTGAAGACGTGCCGGCCGCCCAGGGATTCCCCAACCCGGTCATCGGACTGGTGAAACCGGTGGTAAGGCCGCTTTTCAACACCCGGCACACCGGTGATGCGGTCATGCAGCTGGCGAAAGCGGTCGGCGGCAACGTCGCGGCCGCCTTCGGCTGGGAAAGCTACGAAGCCTGCCTGCAGGAGAGCCTGGGGGATAAATGGGACGCCCTCAAGGAGGAAGGCTACTGGGTCGACGCGAAATTTAGCCCCGCCGCCTTTGAAACCAAGAGCAAGAAGTTCGAATTCGCCAACGCCGACATCGCCCTGCTACCGGCCTATACCGCCCCCAAGGCGCCCGGCGACGACAAGACCTTCCCGTTGACCCTCATTCCCTTCGATACGCTGCGGCTGGGCAGCGGGTCCATCGGCGCACCGCCCTTCCTGGTCAAGTCCCTGGAAGAGACCCTCCTCACGAAGAATGACGGTCTGGTTGAGATCAATCCCATCGATGCCCAGAAGCTTGGCCTTGCCGACGGCGCCGACGCCGTTCTAAGTACGCCGAAAGGTATCGCGCAGGTCAAGGTGACCCTGTCGGAGGGCATCATGCCGGGCCTGGTGGCCATGGTGCGGGGGCTGGGACACACCGCTTATGACCGGTTTCTGGCCGGCAAGGGGGTCAATATCAACAGACTCATGAGCTCCGCAGAGGCTCCCGGCACCGGCTTCGAAGCCGCCTGGGGTGTGCGCGCCCAGTTGACGAAGGCCTGATTTTTCGAAACGACGGACCTGAACTAATTGCCAATTAAGGATGTTCGAATGGATCAGCCAACCAACAAGCGATTCGGAATGGTCATCGATCTGGACAAATGCACGGGATGCGGGGCCTGCATGGTGGCCTGCATGGCCGAAAACAACGTGCCGTTTCGTGAAGACGACACGAACAAGCTGCTAAGCATCTCCTGGATGCGGGTCTATCGGCTGAAAAACGGCAAGCCGTTTCCCCTGGCCGAGGAGTGCTTCCTGCCCCGTCCCTGCCAGCATTGCGAAGGGCACCACGGTCATTCGCCGTGTGTGTCGGTTTGTCCCGCGACGGCCACGGATTACGACATGCAAACCGGCATTGTCAGCCAGATCCCCACGCGTTGCTTCGGCTGCCGGTATTGCATGGCCGCCTGCCCCTATCATGTGCGTCAATTCAACTGGTGGGACCCGCTCTGGCCGGACGGAATGGAGCGCTCCTTGAACCCCGACGTTTCCGTGCGCATGCGCGGCATCGTCGAAAAGTGCAGCTTCTGCTATCACCGCTATCAGCGCGCCCTCGACCAAGCCTACACCGAGGGCCGCCGGGACCTGAAGGAGCACGAGTATCAAACCGCCTGCACTCAGGCCTGCCCGGCGGGCGCCATCACTTTCGGCGATCTGAATAACCCCGCGCACGCCGTTCACAAGCTGGCCCAGCCGGACATGGCCCATGAGGGCCAGTCGCGCAACCCCAAGGCCTTCCGGCTGCTGGAGCGCCTGGGCACCAATACGAAAGTCTACTACCTGTCCAGCAAGGAATGGATTCGCAAAGCGGGGGACACCGCGGTCCAGAAGGCCTGACCGCGAGTCGCCTTCCGCTTGGATGCGCATACAACCTAAATCGGTAAAGAGGTAGGAGATATGGATTCGGCTTTGATTCCCAAGGGGGTGAAACGCTGCCCGATCGGTCAGTTTGTGCTCTTCATCGCCGTCGCCGGCGCCGTGCTGCTGTGGGGTGTCGTGGCGATGTTCTTGTGCTACATCAAGGGGCTGAACCAGACCAACATGAACAATGCCTACGGTTTCGCGCTCTGGATCTGGGCGGACCTGGCGGTGATCGCCTTGGGCGGCGGCGCCTTTTTCACCGGCCTGCTGCGCTACATCATCGGCAAGGACGAACTCAAGAACATCATCAACTACGCAGTGCTGATCGGGTTCGTCTGTTACAGCTCGGCGTTGCTGATCCTGGCCATCGACGTCGGTCAACCGCTGCGGGCCTGGTTCATCTTCTGGCACGCCAACGTCCATTCGATGCTGACCGAGGTGGCTTTCTGCCTGACCTGCTACTTCGGCGTCCTGGCCATCGAGTATGTGCCGCTGATCCTGGAGAACCGCCAGATCGACAAGGTGCCGTTCTTCCATAACCTTGGCCACAACATGCACGCGATCATGGCGGTTTTCGCGGCCACCGGCGCCTTCCTGTCGTTCTTCCACCAAGGCTCCTTGGGCGGGGTGTCCGGGGTGCTCTTCGGGCGGCCCTTCGGCTACCGCACGGGGATCGGCATCTGGCCGTGGACCTTCTTCCTTTATACCTGGTCGGCGGCGGCCTGCGGCCCCTGCTTCACCATCTTCATCACTCGCATCACCGAGATGGCCACCCGCAAGAAGCTGGTGAAGGACAACGTCATCGACCTGCTGGCCAAGATCGCCGGCTGGATGCTGCTGACCTACATCATCGCCAAGATCATCGATACGTGGTACTGGGCGGCGGTGACGGCTCCGGCGATGGGCTTTACTCTGATGGATTTTTATTCCAACAACCCGGGCTCGGCCTACGGGCTGTGGATCCTCATTGCCGAAGTCGGCATCTGCGGCGTACTGCCGGCGATCCTGCTGGTCTCAAGCGGGATGCGGCGCAACCCCAGGCTGCTCTTCATTGCCGTGACGCTGGCCGTCATCGGCGCCTGTTTGAACCGCTGGGTCATGGTGCTGCAGGTGCAGGCGGTGCCGGTGCTCAGCTTCGAGAGCTGGTTTACCTACTTCCCGAGCTGGCAGGAGATCGCGACGACGATTCTGCCCGTCGCCTACGGCGTCATCCTGATCGCGCTTTCGTACCGCTACCTGCCCATCTTCCCGCAGGAGCAGGAACTGAATCCGATTGAAGGAGGCAAGTGATGTTTCCGTTCAGTTTTGAATGGATTTGGGACATGAGCCACATGGTCTTCCACGGCGGCCTTTGGTATGCGCTGTCCATCCTCGGCATGGGGCTGACCTATTGCATCATCAAAGCGGTTTACGACACCGCTAAAGGCAAGGGCGGCCATCACAGCCACGGGCATCACTGATTCGCGCAGCGCAACGAACCCCATGGCGCTCCTCCCGCCGATCAGCGTGGGGGAGCGCTTTTTTTTCGGTTGCATAAAAGTAGTCTTTAGTGTTTGGTGTTTCGTGTTTAGCTAAGCAGGAGTGCCATGCATGCATCCTTCCAAACATTAGACACTAAACCCTAACCACCGGATACCCAACACTCAAATGGACAAAATCGTCATTCACGGTGGCCGACGTCTTGAGGGATCCGTCCGCATCAGCGGCTCCAAGAATGCAGCCCTGCCGATTCTCTTCTCTGCACTTCTCACGGAAGGGGTCAACGCGTATTCGAATGTTCCCAAATTGAGGGACATCGACAGCACTCTGCTGCTGCTGTCGCGGCTCGGCGTCCAAGTGGAGTCCAGTGGGGCGTCGATCCGGATTGACGCCGGCGGCCTCACCCGCCACGAAGCCCCTTACGACCTGGTACGCAAAATGCGGGCTTCGGTGCTGGTGCTGGGGCCCCTGGTGGCGCGGCTGAAGCGCGCCCGGGTGTCGCTTCCCGGAGGCTGCGCCATCGGCGCCCGGCCGATCAATCTGCACTTAAAGGGTTTGGCTGCTCTGGGAGCCGAGATTGCGCTCGAACATGGGTATGTCACGGCATCCGCCAAGCGGCTGAAAGGCGCGGAGATCTACTGCGACATCGTCACCGTCACCGGGACGGAAAACATCATGATGGCGGCCACCCTGGCCGAGGGGATCACCGTGCTGCGCAACGCCGCCCGCGAACCGGAGGTGGTGGCGCTGGCCGAAGTCCTAAACCGCATGGGTGCGGACATTTCCGGCGCCGGGACCCCGGAGATCACGATCCGCGGCGTGGACTCGCTCAGACCGGTCTCGGCCGAGATCATTCCGGACCGGATCGAGACCGGGACCTTCATGGTGGCGGCGGCTCTCACGGGCGGCCACGTCACCATCACGAACTGCGAACCGCAGCACGTCGGCGCTACCATGGATAAACTCCGCCAGGCCGGGGCGCGGATCGCTGTGCAGGGCCGGACGCTTACGGTCGCGGGCCCCGAGAAAATCACCAGCGTCGACATCCAGACCCAGCCTTACCCCGGCTTCGCGACCGACATGCAGGCCCAGTTCATGGTCCTGATGAGCGTGGCCGGAGGCGTCAGCGTCATTTCGGAGACCATTTTCGAGAACCGCTTCATTCATGTGAGCGAGCTGCGGCGCATGGGGGCCGACATCCGGGTGTCCGGCAACACCGCCACGGTTAAGGGCGTAGCGCACCTCTCGGGTGCACCCGTAATGGCGACCGACCTGCGAGCCAGCGCCTGCCTGGTCCTGGCCGGCCTGGTGGCTGAAAATACCACCGAGGTGCACCGGGTTTACCATTTGGACCGGGGCTACGAGGCTCTCGAGGACAAGTTCGTTGCTCTGGGCGCGGACATTCGTCGTGTGAAGTGACGATTTTCCCGCTTGTGGCGGGAAAATGTCCAAAGGATCATGCAGGCTGAAAGATTCTATCGTCGCCCCTTCATCCCGCTGACTATCGCCCTGATGGCGGGCATCGCTCTGGGCTCGGCGGCCCCGGGATATGGGTCCGGGGCGTTGGCGCTGGCCTTGGTGTGCAGCCTCGGTATTGTCCGCTGCCTGATCCGTCGCGCGCCGGCCGCTGTCTACCCGCTGCTGCTTTTCATTGCCCTCGGGTATCTTTCCCTGCAGCCCTGGGTTCACCCCCGCCTCCCGGCCAATCACGTGAGCCGCTTTATCAATTCCGGGCACTGGCGCATCATCGGCGTTGTGGATGCGCGGCCGCTGGAATTTGAAACCCGGACCAAATTCGTCCTGCGGGTGGAGTGCCTTGAACGCGGCCTGGAAGCCCACGAGGTGACCGGTCTTCTGCGGGTCACGGCGACCGGAGAGGCCACCACCCTTGACCAGGGAGACCGCGTCGCCATTCACAGCCGGATCCGTTCCATCCGCAATTTCAACAATCCCGGAGGGTTTGATTTCAAGCGCAGCATGGCCTATCGGGAGATCTGGGGCAGCGCATTCATTGAGGGGCAGGAACTGAACCTCCTCGAAAATCAAGTGGAATCCGGCCTTCTCGGGCTGATCGACAGGGTGCGCTCCGCAATTGCCCGGCTGATCGACCAAGCGGGCCTCGGGTCCGAGGCCGCGGTGCTCAAAGCCCTCGTGATGGGTGACCAGTCGGGAATTGCGCCGGATATCCGCCAGGCCTTCACCCGCACGGGAACCAGTCACATCCTGGCCATCTCAGGCCTGCACATCACGATCGTTGCTTCCATCGCTTTTGCACTTTTCCGGTGGCTGTTGAGCTGGATCCCGATTGTCCTGAGATATGCATGGACGCGCAAGGGCGCGGCCGTGCTGACCCTGATGCCGATCACCCTCTATGCCCTCATCGCCGGCTTTTCGCCTTCCACCCAGCGCGCTCTCATCATGGTCGCGGTTTTTCTGCTGGCCTTCCTGGTGGAGCGCGAAACCGACCTAATGAATACCCTGGCGCTGGCCGCCCTGGGCATTCTGGCCGTCCAGCCGGCGTCGCTCTTTTCAATTTCGTTTCAACTCTCGTTCGCGGCCGTGTTGTCCATCGTCTACGGGCTGGATCGCATGCAGGCGGCTCGTTCGGAGGCTTCGCCCGACCTTGAGGGGCGGGCGACAAAAATCCGGCGCGGCCTGCTGGTGTTTTTCGGGGTGTCGCTGGCTGCCACCTGGGGAACTCTATCGCTGGGCATGTATTATTTCAATACCGTGTCCGTCATTGGTTTGCTGGCGAACTGTGTCGCGGTTCCCCTGATGGGCTACGTCGTCGTCGCGCTGGGTTTAGTCGCAACACTGCTCGCGCCGTTGAGCGCCGAGGCGGCGGTGGCCGGTTACCAGATCAGCGGTTTTGTTCTATCCAAATCCATCGCCCTCTTGGAGCTCATGGCGGCGCTGCCCTATGCCGCGGTCCGGACGGTGAGCCCCTCGATCGTGGAAATGGCGCTGTTCTACCTATTGAGCTGGGCGGCATTCCACCTCGCCACCGGGCGAACCTTGGCGGCGGATCCGGTTCCAAATGCCCCCGCGACCGGCTGGGTCACATCCGCTGGGGACCCTAGCCATGCAATGCCCGGGCATCTGCGCCGCTTCTTCTTCCAAACCGTGCGGAGCTCAACCCCCGACCGGAAAGCCGCGGCGGCCGTACTCCTGCTATGCCTGATCGGTGCGGGCGCCGACGCGGGCTACTGGATCTACCAGCGCTTCGGTCGCCAGGACTTTCGGCTGACCCTTCTGGATGTCGGCCAGGGCAGCGCCGTGTTACTGGAGTTCCCCGGAGGGGCCACCGCCCTCGTCGATGGCGGCGGCTTTGGAGACATGGCGGCCTTTGACGTGGGGGCCAACGTCGTGGCACCCTTCCTGTGGCGCCGGAAAATCGCCACGATCGACACTCTTGTTCTGACCCACCCCAATAGCGATCACCTCAACGGCCTGCCCTTTATCGCTGCAAACTTCCACGTGCGTTCGCTGTGGACCAACGGTGAATCCCGTACGATGCCGGGATATGCGGGCTTGATGCAAACGGCGCTGGAACGGGCCATAGCCGTGCCGCGGTTTGCGGACATCCCGCGGCAAACCGCGATAAACCATGCGCATCTGGAGGTGTTGTACCCTCCGGCGGATTTTCTGGGGCGCGTTGAGGACGACCGGTGGCGTCGGGACGAGAACAACAACAGCCTGGTGACGCGGGTGTCCTTGGGGGAAGTCTCGGTTCTGATACCGGGAGACATCATGCGGCCGGCGGAAATGGAGCTGGTCGCCCTGATCGGCGACCAACTGAAGAGCACCGTTCTGATCGCGCCGCACCACGGCAGCCGCACCTCTAGTTCAGAGGAGTTCCTGAAGGCGGTGGCCCCGCAAGCAGTTTTCATCTCCTGCGCGGACCGGCCGGGATCCGGGATTCCACATCCCCTGGTCCTCGAACGCTACGAGAGACATGGCGCCCGAGCCTACCGGACGGACCGGGACGGTGCCATACAGCTCACCAGCGATGGCCGCCGCATGGCGATTACGACTTTCCTAAATGCGGATTGATCCCCGAATGTCGTCCGTCTGAATCTCCCTTCCAGCCATTCGTCGGGTGTTGAGGTTGAAGTCGGCGAGGAGTTCTCCCCGTCGCCAAAAAAAACCCGGGCACAGGCCCGGGGTTTTTTAATTGAAATGGTTCGGTTCGGGCTAAAAATCGATCTGCCACTTGGCACCGGCGTACCAGTCGTATCCCTGGTTTTGGCCGTCGGCGCCGTCCATGAAGTCTTGGTAACCCACTTCAGGGATTATGTAGACACCGGGGGCCAGGGTCACGACCGCCTGCACATAGCCCTGCCAAAAGTCATCATTATCGGAACCGGGCGTATCAGGGTCATCGTTGCGGTAGCCGGCACCGACTTCAAATTTCAGGCGGTCGCTGACCGCCAGGCCGCACGCGAACCCCAGCATGTAACTCGTGGCATCATTGGTGCTGCCGCCGCTGTTCTTCAGGGTGGCTTGGCTGGAAGTGACGTTGTTGTAGCCGTTTTTCCAGTTGGCATTGCTCCAGTTCTGGCCGTACTCGCCTTCGACCGTGACGTAGAAGGCCCCGAAGTTGGCTTTGACATTCAGGCCGCCCACGTAGGAAACGATATCAGCGTCGTCCGTGAGGGTGCCGGCCGCCCGTGTGGCCGACGTGTCGGAAATACGGAAGTAATTGAAGCCGCCGAAGGGGGTGATCTGGAAATTGTCCAGCTTGAGCGTGTAGCGGGCCTCGACCTTGGGCAGGTTGTAGTCCGGGTCGCTGTTGGCGGGGAATTGCCCCGCCGAAGTCTTCAGGGGATTGGTCAATAAGGCCAG
>Ga0316617_100000484_pt1 | contig 10667 bp, 11 predicted proteins | sample OWC_Aug_M1_C1_D2_FD_207801 | JGI IMG/M metagenome (GOLD analysis project Ga0316617, IMG submission 207801) | Wetland soil microbial communities from Old Woman Creek delta, Ohio, United States - OWC_Aug_M1_C1_D2_B | ecosystem: Environmental > Terrestrial > Soil > Wetlands | place: USA: Ohio... | reverse complement strand
GCGGAAGTAGCCGCGGCCGGAGCGGCCGATCGGGGTGCGGGTGGCGGCGACGATGTAGGCGTCTTGAACTTGCTTGCTCATGTGGTGTGCTCCGATCAGTTCCGCACCGGCTTGCCGGTCTGCATCATGCCCATGATCCGTTCCTGGGTCTTCGGGTGCTCGAGCAGCGAGCAGAAGTGCTTGCGCTCCAGCGACATCAGATATTCCTCGTTCACAGATGAGCCGGCATCGACATCGCCGCCGCAGATCACGTCGGCGATCAGGCCGCTGATGTGATAGTCGTGCGCGCTGATGAAGCCGCCGTCGCGCATGTTGGCCAGCTGGCCCATGATGGTGGCCTTGGCCGAGCGGCCGGCCACCGGGAAGGTCTTGCGCACCGGCGCCCGCCAGCCGGTGTCGAACATCGCCTTGGCCTGGGCGATGGCCACAAACAGCAACTCGTCCTTGTGCGGCACGATGAGGTCGTCGTCGAGCAGGTAGCCAAGCTTGCGGCTCTCGATCGCGCTGGTGCCCACCTTGGCCATGGCCGCGGCGGTGAAGCCTTCGCGGATGAACGGGAACAGGTCGGCATTGGCATTGCCGGCCGCCGCCATCTCGGCCGCGCGGCGCGCGATGTAGGTCAGCCCGCCGCCACCGGGGATCAGGCCCACGCCCACTTCCACCAGGCCGATGTAGCTTTCCATTGCCACCACGCGCTTGGCGCAGTACACCGCGATCTCGCAGCCGCCGCCGAGCGCCATGCCGCGCACCGCCGCCACCGTCGGCACGTTGGCATAGCGGATGGCGAGCATCGCATCCTGCAGCTTCTTCTCTTCCGGCGCGATGGCCTTGGCGCCGCCCTTCATGAAGGTGGGCAGCATGGCCTGCAGGTCGGCGCCGTAGGAGAACGGGTCGTCGCCCGACCAGATGACCAGGCCTTTGTAGCCGGTTTCGGCCAGCGCGATGCCCTTCAGCAGGCCCTCGATCACGCCCGGGCCGATGGCATGCACCTTGGTCTTGATGCTGGCGATGATCACCTCGTCGTCCAGCGTCCACAGGCGCATCGACTCGTCATCGGCCAGCGTCTTGCCGGCGGTGGCCGGGTCCAGGCGCGCAGCGCCGAGCACGTTCTCGCGGAAATGCTGGCGCTGGTATACCGGCAGCGCCGACAGCGGCTGGTACTGGCCCTGCGTCGGGTTCCACGAGCCTTCGGCGCCGTGCACGCCCGCGCGTCCGTCGAACACCCAGGCCGGCAGCGGCGCCTTGCACAGCGCCTTGCCGGACTCGATATCTTCCTGGATCCACTGCGCCACCTGCTTCCAGCCGGCTTCCTGCCACAGCTCGAAGGGCCCTTGCTTGACGCCGAAGCCCCAGCGCATGGCGAAGTCGACGTCGCGCGCGCTGTTGGCAATGGTGCCCAGGTGCACTGCCGCGTAGTGGAAGCTGTTGCGGTGCAGCGCCCACAGGAACTGGGCCTGCGGGTTGCTGCTTTCGCGCAGCAGCTTCAGCCGCTCGGCGGCCGGCTTCTTCAGCATGCGCTCGACGATGGCGTCGGCCTTGCCGCCAGCCGCCACGTAGCCGCCGCTGGCGGCGTCGAAGCGCTGGATGTCCTTGCCGACCTTCTTGTAGAAGCCGGCGCCCGTCTTCTGGCCCAGCGCGCCGGCGGCCAGCAGCTTGGCCAGGTCGGCCGGCGTGGCGAAGCTGGCATAGAACGGGTCGGTGTCGGCCGACAGCGTGTCCTGCAGCGTCTTGATGACATGGGCCATCGTGTCCAGGCCCACCACGTCGGCGGTGCGGAAGGTGCCGCTGCTGGCCCGGCCCAGCTTCTTGCCGGTGAGGTCATCGACCACGTCGTAGCTCAGGCCGGCCTTGCCAGCCTCGAGCATCGTCGCCAGCATGCCGGCGATGCCGACGCGGTTGGCGATGAAGTTCGGCGTGTCCTTGGCGCGCACCACGTTCTTGCCCAGGCCGCTGGTGACGAAGGCCTCCAGCTGGTCCAGCACCTCCGGCTTCGTGCTGGGCGTCGGGATCAGCTCCACCAGCGCCATGTAGCGCGGCGGGTTGAAGAAGTGGATGCCGCAGAAGCGCGTGCGCATCTCTTCGGGGATGGCCTCGCTCAGCTTGGTGATCGACAGGCCCGAGGTGTTGCTCGCCAGGATGGCATGCGACGCGACGTGCGGCGCGATCTTGCGGTACAGGTCGAGCTTCCAATCCATGCGCTCGGCGATGGCCTCGATCACCAGGTCGCAGCCGGCCAGCTGGTCCAGGTGCTCCTCGTAATTTGCGGGCTGGATCAGCGCGGCGCCCTCGGGCACGCCCAGCGGCGCGGGCTTGAGCTTCTTCAGCCCCTCGATCGCCTTGAGAGCGATGCCGGACTTCTGGCCCTCCTTGGCCGGCAGATCGAACAGCACCACTGGCACCTTGCAGTTGACCAGGTGGGCGGCGATCTGCGCACCCATCACACCGGCGCCGAGCACGGCGACCTTGCGGACATTGAATCGATTCACGTTCACACTCCTTGGGTTCATTCCACGCGCAGCCAGGTCTGGGTGCGGCCCAGCATCGGCATGCCGATGTAGCCGCGCACGTCGAGCTTCTTGCCGCCGTCCACCAGCTTCAGCAGCACCTTGTAGATCTTGCCGTTGTTGGGGTCGAGGATGTCGCCGCCGACCCAGGCGCCCTTCTCGGTGGCATCGGGCTTGATGCCGCGCAGGATGGTCATGCCCTGCACCGGCTGGCCCTTGCGCTCGTCGGTGCATTCGATGCACTTGGCGTCGGGCTTGTCGGACAGGATCTTCTCCACCTTGCCGCTGAGCACACCGCCGCTGTCGGTGATGCGCACCAGCGATTTCTCGACCTTGGTCTCGTCGTCGATGGTCTTCCACAGGCCGGCCGGCGTGGCCTGGGCCCAAGCGCTGCCGGCGGCGGCCAGCAGCAGCCAAGTGGCAAACAGTGTCTTCATCGGATGTCTCCTTGTGCGTATGCGGGGGCTCAGAACAGCGCCTCTTCCATGTCCATCAGCGGCGCCATGCCAGCGCGGGCGCTGCGGATCAGGCCGGCCGTCTCGGGCAGCAGCTTGGCGAAGTAGAAGCGCGCCGTGTGCAACTTGGCCGCATAGAACGGATCACCCGAATCCTTCTTGGCCAGGGCGATCTTCGCCATGCGCGCCCAGAAGTAGGCGAACACCAGGTGGCCGCACACGCGCAGGTAGTCGGTGGCGGCGGCGCCCACCTCGTCGGCATTGCCCATGGCCTTCATGCCGAGTTCCATGCTCAGCTTGGTGACCTTCTCGCCCAGGTCGGCCAGCGGGTTGACGAACTCCTGCATCGCCTCGTTGGTGCCCTCTTCCTCGACGAACTCGGTCACCAGCTGGCCGAACTTGCGCATCTTGGCGCCGTTGTCGCCCAGCACCTTGCGGCCCAGGAAATCCAGCGCCTGGATGGTGTTGGTGCCCTCGTAGATCATGTTGATGCGGGCATCGCGCACGAACTGCTCCATGCCCCATTCCTTGATGTAGCCGTGGCCGCCGAAGACCTGCATGCAGGCCGAGGTGGCGAGCCAGCCGTTGTCGGTCAGGAAGGCCTTGACGATCGGCGTCAGCAGCGCCACCAGGTCGGCGGCGTCCTTGCGCTCGTCCTCGTCGTCGGAGGCGTGCTCCTTGTCGAGCAGCAAAGCGCAGTACATGGCCAGCGCGCGGCCGCCTTCGGCATAGGCGCGCGCGGTGAGCAGCATCTTGCGTACGTCGGGGTGCACGATGATCGAATCGGCCGGCTTGTCGGGGTCCTTCGGGCCGGACAGCGCGCGCATCTGGATGCGGTCCTTCGCATAGACCACCGCGTTCTGGTAGGCGACCTCGGTCAGCCCCAGCGACTGGTTGCCCACGCCCAGGCGCGCGGCGTTCATCATCACGAACATCGCGTTCAGGCCCTTGCTGGGCTGGCCCACCAGCGTGCCGATGGCGCCATCCAGGTTCATCTGACAGGTGGCGCTGCCGTGGATGCCCATCTTGTGCTCGAGCGCGCCGCAGTAGATCGGGTTGCGCTCGCCGAGCTTGCCGTCGGCACCGACCTTGTACTTGGGCACCACGAACAGCGATATGCCCTTGCTGCCCTGCGGCGCGTCCGGCAGGCGGGCCAGCACCAGGTGGATGATGTTGTCGGCCAGGTCATGCTCGCCGGCGGAGATGAAGATCTTCTGGCCGGTGATCTTGTAGCTGCCGTCCGGCAGCGGCTCGGCCTTGGTGCGCAGCAGGCCCAGATCGGTGCCGCACTGCGGCTCGGTCAGGCACATCGTGCCCGACCATTCGCCCTTGGCCAGCTTCGGCAGGTACAGCGCCTTCTGCGCCTCGGTGCCGTGCTCGTGCAGGCAGGCATAGGCGCCATGCGACAGCCCCGGGTACATGGTCCAGGCCTGGTTGGCCGAATTCAGCATCTCGAAGAAACACTGGTTCAGCAGCACCGGCAGGCCCTGGCCGCCATAGGCCGGGTCGCAGACCATCGCCGGCCAGCCGCCTTCGACATACTTGGCGTAGGCGTCCTTGAAGCCGTCGGGCGTGCGCACCTCGTGCGTCGTCTTGTCGAGCGTGCAGCCCTGCTGGTCGCCGCTGACGTTCAGCGGGAAGGCCACCTCGGCGGCGAACTTACCGCCTTCTTCGAGCACCGAGTTGATGGTGTCGGCGTCGATGTCCTTGTGCCGCGGCATCGTCTTCAGTTCGTCGACGGCATGGAGCAGTTCGTGCATCACGAATTGCATGTCGCGCAGGGGCGGAGAGTACTGGGGCATGGTGGGAGCTCCTGGGGAAAAAGACGTTTCAATGGCGCGACTTGCGCGCCTGGGCGCCGTCGACGAGATAGAGGTTGACCAGCCGATCGAAGGCCAGGCGGGCACGCTGCGGCGCACCGGGCGTGCGCATCAGGCGCGCATCGTGGTGCAGGGCGAGGATCAGGCCGTGCATCTCGAACAGCATCTGCTGCGGATCGGTGCTGTCCTTCAGATGGCCGTCGTCGATGGCAATGCGGATGGCCCGCGCCAGCGCGTCCTGCCAGGCACGCACCATGCTGACCAGCGCGTCGCGCACGGGGCCCGGCCGGTCGTCGAACTCGACCGCACCGCTGATGTAGATGCAGCCGGAATCGACCTCGACCGACACCCGGCGCAGCCAGTGCTCGAACAGCGCGCGCAGGCGCGGCACGCCGCGGGCTTCGCGCATCGCCGGGAAGAACACCTCCTCCTCGAAGCGGCGGTGGTACTCGCGGATGACGGCGATCTGCAATTCCTCGCGCGAGCCGAAGTGGGCGAACACGCCGGACTTGCTCATGTGCGTCACCTCGGCCAGCGCGCCGATCGACAGCCCTTCCAGGCCCATCTGCGAGGCCAGGCGCAAGGCGGAGTCGAGGATGGCGGCACGCGTCTGCTGACCCTTTTGCAGGGGCTTGGCAGCGGGGCCATCGTGCGGCGTGCGGTGCGGTGGAATGGCGGACACGGTGCGCTCGGCAGGTCGAGAAAGAAACGAACGATCGTTCTATTCTGCAGACTTCGGGCACAGCCTGGGGCGAATGCCGACGTGAATTTCTAGGTAGTGCCTTCTAGAAACCCAAGGTGGCCACCAAAAGACATCGGGTTTACCCGCGGTTCCCGAGCGGCCCCTGAGTGAATTGGTAAGTTCGAGCGGCCCGTACCGATGCGCACGGCAGGAATTGGCCTCGCGCTTGAGCCGCGCCTGCGTATTCGATTAACCTAAGAGCCCATGGAGGTTCTACAACTCGACGTGTCGGGTCGTCCGCAAGCCTGGATCTCGCCGCGCGACGCTGCGGTGCTCTATGCCAGCGATGCGGTGGCGTGGACGCTCGGCGAAACCTTCCACGTGCTGCGTGGCGGCATCCAGCGCAGCAGCGGTAAGCAGTCGCGCATCGAACTGCACCCGATCATCGCGGTGCGCGGCGCGATCCCGTCGCGCGCGTGGCGCCAGGCACCGGCACTGAGCAACCCGAAGCTGTTCAACCGCGACCGCCAGATCTGCGCCTATTGCGGCGGGCACTTCCATTTCGACGAGTTGACGCGCGAGCACATCACGCCGGTGTCGCGCGGCGGCCTGGACAGTTGGATGAACTGCATCACCGCCTGCCGTGCCTGCAACGGCCGCAAGGGCAACCGCCTGCCCGAAGAGGCGCGCATGAGCCTGCTGTACCTGCCCTACGTGCCCAGCCTTCACGAAGACATGATCCTGCGCGGCCGGCGCATCCTGGTCGACCAGATGGACTTCCTGCTGGCGAGCGTGCCACGCAGCAGCCGGCTGCACGGCTGAGTTCAGGCCGGCGCCACGACACCGGCCGGCGGCGGGGTGTTCGGCGGCGGCACCGATGGCGGGCGCGCATTCGGCGGCAGCGCGTTGGGGGGCGGCGGCGGGATCGCAGGTGCCGCGCGGCGGTAGCTGGCCACACCGGGCATCTGGTTGCCGCGCAGCACCATGCACTGCGCATAACCGTTGTCGTAGCGCTGCTGCAAGCCCGCGTTGGCGGCCTGCGATGTGGCGCTGCCCAGCGCGCCGCCGTACATCAGGCCGGCGCCGGCACCCCAGGCTGCGGCCTGGTTGGCGTAGTGACCGTAGCCGCCGTAGGCACCATAACCGGCCAGCGCACCGATGGCTGCACCGACGGCCGTGCCGACGACAGCCGTGGCGGCGGCCTGGTTGTTGGCCGCCTCGACACTGCTCGCCACCAGCGCCTGGGCTTGCTGCTGGCAACCGGCCTGGTCAGCCTGGAACTGCGCTTGCGTCTTCTGCGGGCCGGGCAGCACCAGCACGCCTGGCGCCAGCGGCGCGACGGCGCAGCCCTGCAGACCCAGCAACGCCAACGCCACGGCCGAAAAGGCCACCGACCTTGAACTCCCGGCCATGCTCAAGGCGCCAGTTGCGGCGGTGACGTGCTGCTGCCCGGCACCTGCGGCACCACCTTCATCCACTGCTGGCTGCAACTCTGTACGTAGGGAAAGTAACCGGCCGGCTGGGTGCAGTAGTACCAAAAACTGTCGGCGCCCGCTTGCGGCGCAGACTGCACGATGACCTGCGGCGCCGTGGCCGTCGCCACTACCAGCGGCGCTGCAGCGTAGGGCAACACATAGGGCACGGCATAAGCGGCGCCCCAGGTGTAGGGCCAGCCGCCCCAGTAGGCCGGCGCACCGATGTAAACGCCCGCTCGCGGCCCCCAGTAGGTTGCCCCCCAGCCGGGGTACACCGGCCTGACTGCTGGATAGTAGGGCCGGTAGGCTGCGCCGGGATAGGGGCCGACGTAACGCCCGCCGCCGTGCGGCGGGCCGGCACCCGCCAGCGTAGTGACGCAGCCCAGGGCGATGGTGGCGGTGGTAAGCAGAACTTTGTTCATGACAACTCCTCGCCAGCGGGAGAGCTGGCCGCGCAGAATGGTTCCTGATACGACCTGTCCAGCAGCGGGCTTGCGTAAACGATAACGCGGCAGGGGGTGCCGCGGTGGACAGCAGTCCTCAACCGCGCGGCGGCAGCAGTCGCTGCACCAGCGGGTGCTGGATCCTGCGCTCGGTGCCGATGGCGAAGAAGTGCTCCTCCACGCCGTCGCAGGCACCGATGCGCTGGACGTCGTAGCGCTGGCTGAGCTTGTCGTGGATCAGGTCCGGAGCGACGAACACGCCCATGCCGGCGGCGCCGAAGGTGACCAGCAGCGCGCTGTCCTCGAATTCGCCCGCCACCTGCGGGCGCAGGCCCAGGCGCTCGAACCACTGGTCGAGGCGGTGGCGCACCGCAGCGTGCGTGGTCGGCAGCAGTACCGGCAGCCCCGCCAGCGACTGCGGGAAGCCACGCCGTGCCTGCTCCTGCAGCGCCACCGGCGCGTACCACGACAGCGTCGACGAACCGAGTGCGTGGCTGTAGACCTTGAGGTTCGGATGGGCCGGCGCGGCGCGGTCGGCCAGCACCACGTCCAGGCGATGCAGCGCCAGGTCGGCGAGCAGCCCGTCGAAGTCGTCCTCGTGGCACAGCAGACGCAGCTTCGGCTCGGGCAGCACCGGCTGCAGCAGACGGCGCACCACCAGCTTGGGCATGCCGTCGGAGATGCCGACCGCCAGGCGTGGGCCGGGCGTGCTGACGGCCTCGCGCAGCCGCTCGGGCAGCTGCTCGCCCAGCTGGAAGATCTGGTCGGCCTGGCGCATCGCCGCCATGCCGGCCTCCGTCAGCACCAAGCCGCGCCCGGCCGGCTTGAGCAACGCGTGGCCCAGCGCACGCTCCAGCTCGCGCACCTGGGTGCTCACCGTCTGCACGGCCATGTCCAGCCGCGCGGCGGCTCGGGAGATGCCGCCTTCCTTGGCCACCACCCAGAAGTAGTACAGATGCCGATAGTTGAAGCCCAGGCTCATGATCCTGTTTTACGGAAGTTTCTTTCACAAATTCTCTGCTTTTTCGATCGGCACTGCCGGCCTACCGTTAGGCCCCCTAGGCAACCGACGGAGTGATGCGATGCAAGTGCTCTTCGAATCCCGCGACCCCCAGGGCGCGCAATGGCGCGAGGTCGCCGTGCGGCGGCTGCGTTTCGTGCTGCGGCGGCTCGCCTGGCTGGTGCCGCGTGCCCGTGTGCAGCTGTCGGACGTGAACGGCCCGCGCGGCGGCGTCGACAAGCAGTGCCGCGTCGAGCTGAAGACGGCCAGCGCCGGCACCGTGGTCGTCACCGCGATGGCGCGCGACTGGCACGCCGCGCTGGACACGGCGCTGGCCCGCTCGGCGCGCACGCTGGTGCGCGCCTGGCGCCGCGGCCACCTGCCGCAACGGCCGCCGCGCGCCGCTTTCGAGCGCTGATCCACGCCCGCCCCCCCGGGCAAGTCTTCTACACTGGAGCCGATGACATGCGTTCGTATCCCCGCAACAGCCCGCAGGCCGCGGCGCGCATCGTTGCCCTGGCCATGCTTGCCGACGGCAACCTCTGCAGGGCCGAGATCGAGGCGCTCGAACGCCTCGGCGCGCATGCACAGCTGGGCCTCGGCCCGGCCGAGTTGCACGCGGTGATGCACGACCTCTGCCAGGATCTGCTGGCCGCCAGCAACATGAACTGGGGCGGCAGCGGGCAGGTGGACCGGCACACCCTTTCGCGGCTGATGGCCGAGGTGCAGGACCCGCAATTGCAGCTGCGGGTCATGAAGCTGTGCGTCGCTGTCGTCGACACCGACGAGCACCTGGCCGAAGGCGAGTCCGCGGTGCTGGCCGCCGCGCTGGCCGAGTGGGGGTTGCCGCAGGTGCGGCAGCAGGACAAGCAGCCGCAGGCGGCCATGCTGGATGATTGAGCGCCTCGTCGTCGCCGGCCTCGGCCGGCGGCTTGGATGACGGGTCCGCTCGGTGCAAGGCTTCCTCGACCCAGCGATCCTGTTTTTCGTGTTCGGCATGGCGGCCGGCGCGCTGAAGTCGAACCTCGAGATCCCGCCGCAGATCTCGCGCTTCCTGTCGTTGTACCTGCTGATGGCGCTGGGCCTGAAGGGCGGCTTCGCGCTGGCCGAATCGGGCTTGACGGCCGACGTCAGCATCAGCCTGGGCGTGGCCATCGCGCTGGCCTGCATCGTGCCGGCGCTGGGCTACCTGCTGCTGCGTCGTTTCCTGAACGGCTTCGACGCGGCGGCCATCGCCGCCACCTACGGCTCGGTCAGCGCGGTCACCTTCATCACCGCCGTGCAGTACCTCGACCAACGCAGCCTGCCTTACGGCGGACACATGGCCGCGGCGATGGCGCTGATGGAATCGCCGGCCATCGTCATGGCCGTGCTGCTGGCCAACTGGGTGCGTCAGCACCAGAGCGCGCCCGGGCAGAGCGCCCCGGTCGGCAAGGTGCTGCACGAATCGCTGACCGACGGCGCGCAGTTGCTGCTGCTCGGCGCCATGGTGGTGGGCATCCTCAGCGGCGACGCCGGGGAAGCGGCGATGAAGCCCTTTGCCGGCGACCTGTTCAAGGGCATGCTGGCCTTCTTCCTGCTGGACATGGGACTGCTGGCAGCACGCAACATGGGGCAGCTGAAGGGCAAGTCGCCATGGCTGCTGGTCTATGCGGTGTCCGGTCCGCTGGCCCATGCGGCGCTGGCGCTGCTGCTGTGCGCAGCGCTGGGCGTGAGCGCCGGCAATGCCGCGCTGCTGATGGTGCTGGCCGCCAGTGCGTCCTACATTGCCGTGCCGGCGGTGATCCGCCAGGCGATTCCCGAAGCCAACCCCTCGCTGTATTTCGGCATGTCGCTGGGCTTGACCTTTCCGTTCAACATCCTGCTCGGCATTCCGCTGTATGTGCAGGTCGCCCACCGGGTACTCGGCCCATAGGCGGCAGGCGATGACCGACGTGAAGCCGCAGCGCATCGCGCTGACACGTCGCCGGGTCTGCGGCATGGCCGCGGCGCTGCTGCCTGCGGCCGCAGCCGCGGCCGAGACCGCGCATGAAGCTGCCGCCTGGGCGGCCTTGCGCGAAGGCGCGATCGTGCTCTTCCGCCATGCCCATGCGGCGGGGGTCGGCGACCCGCCGCAGTTCAGGCTGGGCGATTGCAGCACGCAGCGCAACCTCGACGACAGCGGCCGCGCGCAGTCGCGCCGGCTCGGCGAGCGGCTGACGCGCGAGTCGGTCGAGGTCGGCGCCGTGTGGGCGTCGCAGTGGTGCCGCACGCGCGAGACCGCCGAACTGGCAACGCTGGGGCCGGTG
>Ga0316617_100000483_pt1 | contig 10669 bp, 12 predicted proteins | sample OWC_Aug_M1_C1_D2_FD_207801 | JGI IMG/M metagenome (GOLD analysis project Ga0316617, IMG submission 207801) | Wetland soil microbial communities from Old Woman Creek delta, Ohio, United States - OWC_Aug_M1_C1_D2_B | ecosystem: Environmental > Terrestrial > Soil > Wetlands | place: USA: Ohio... | reverse complement strand
AGGTATCCCGGATCTGTCGCAGTTCCGCAAGCCCAAGAAGCTGCAGTGGATTATCGACCTGCACTTCCAACAGACTACGTATGTTCCGTGGAGTATGCAGTGTGACATCATCCTGCACTCCACAAAAGCGTTGATCCATGAGTACAAATGGCGTGTCCCGGGCAAGCGCCACCTATGGTTTCCCAATGGTGTTGATGACTTGAACTTCACCTACAATCAGCAGCCAAAGCTTTTGGATATAGTCTTCGTAGGCAGCTTGATGAATAGGGGATCTTTCTTGCAGGTTCAACAAATTCCGCATGTATTCGCTACCGGTAAGGACATGATCGATACAATCGCATCTACCAAGATTCATTTCAACAAACCCATCAGCTGTGACGTGAACTATCGTAACTTCGAAACCATCGGTATTGGCACTTGTTTGTTGACACAGCAATTACAAGAGCTCGAAGAACTGGGTTTCAAGGACAACGAGAACTGTCTGATGTACCAGACATCACCAGACTGCTCTCGTAAGTTGAAAGAGTCTTTGGCTAGTGGTAGTTGGAAGGACATTGCCTTGAGAGGGCATGAGTTTTCCAAGACCCAAACATATACCAAGCGCATTGAGACGCTTTTGACACAACTGTAATAGGTATACCATGCGACCTGACTATGTTGTAATCTCTTCTGATGACAATCCATTGTACTTGGATTTTCTTCCGGTTGTTGCAAAACAATGGAAGGAGTTTATAGGCATCGATGTATTCTTCCTGCACATCACAGATCATGATTCAGAGATTATGGAGACTCCTTACGGATTGTGCAAACAAATCAAGAGCATTCCAAATGTTCATACAGGACTGCAAGCGCAGGTTTCAAGATTGTACGCAGCACATTACTTGCCCAACAAGAATCTCCTGACAGCTGACATTGACATGCTTCCTTTGTCAAAAGAGTATTTCACACACGATCACGGCACTACGCAGGATCAAGTTTTGTTATACACTGCTTCCCCATACTGTAATGTCCCTTACCACGCTATGTGCTATATGCTGGTTCATGGGCAATTGTTGAAAGACATCCTGCATCTTCCGGATACTTTCTGGGAATTCTGTGTTTTCTTGAACGTAAAATACAGGGGCGCCTGGAACACTGATGAGAATTTCCTATACGACTGCCTGCAGAATCACCAAGAGAAACTTGTGAAGCAAACAAGAGACACAAGTCATCACACAAGAATCAGTCGCGGTAATTGGGTGTATGACATTGTCAAACTGTGCAAGGGCTGGTACATTGATTCACATCTGCCAAGACCATACATGCAATACAAACGCGAGATCGACATGCTGATCAAACAGGTGACACAGTGACAGATCCTTACCAGACACACATTCCAGTTCTTGTGATGCTATACAACAAGATGTCCATTGCCAAGGTCTTCGAATTCGGCTGCGGCAACTACAGTACAGCTTTCTTCATTGAACGCGGAAGTGATGTTACAGCCATAGAGATGCAAGACGTAAATTGGTTCAACACAATCAAACAGAAGTTTGCTGACCATCGTAGTCTTACTCTACAATGTCGTATAGGGCCTTGGGATGCCATTACGCAACTGAAGAAAGAACAAGACAAGTCCTATGATCTTGTATTCGTAGATGGACATGGCGCCTCTAGACATGGAGCTATCAATACAGCTTTTGACAAGACCAACGTGATTGTCGCTCATGACACAGAAGAGCCCGGGTATCATTGGGAACTTGTGGAGATGCCAGACACTTGGACCAAGTTCAGCACAACCAATGAAGGCGCCCAAACAACCTTGTACATCACCAAAGAACTTGCCCAAGCGCTGGACATTACATCCATATGAATCCAATAACCATTCCATGGGGTTGCCCTGCGTCAATGGATAACTCAAGACAAGCTTTGTTCACATCCTGTCTGGATCACCTGCTGTGTCCTATTCTGTTCGTAGGTTCCGACGCAGTTCCAGACCTCATTGCATCATCCCGCAAGTACGTCTCAAAGGATGGATGGGTTGCATGCGCTATCAAGCCTTGTGTAATCACGCACAACCCATTCAAGGCTCTATCCGTCAGGAAAGTTTTTGGATTCACCAAAGCAGCTTCCACGGATGTTTACATTTACATTATTCCTGTAGAACTCTGGGACAATGTGATCTACAGACAGCTACAGCAAACCCCAATGACGTCCGACAAATGGATTGCAGACTTTGCAGGACAACTCAATGCATACATGCAGATTCAAGGTTTTGTGGAAGACTATGTGGACCCTCCTGTTATTTCCAATGAACCAGTTAATGTCATTCCTCAATAAGATCTTCGACAAGATCTTCATGGATCGTTAAGATAATTGCATAGCTATGCAATTCGTTATATTCTCTTTTGTAACACTTGTTATGAAGAGATATACGAATGCTCACACAAGAACAATTCCGACAAGCTATCCTTCAGAAGACAGCGGCGGCTCCGTTAGCTGACTTCGCTACCAGTGTCGGCAGTTCTCTTGCGCAAGACCTTATCTTCCCACCTGCTGCCCTTGTGACAGCCCCTGCTGGCCTTATCGCTAACTTCGCTGGGCAGTACATGCCAGTTGAGGGCGACGCCGATACAGCGGCAGAAGCTGCCCGTAAGCGCTCCTTCCTAAAGGCGGGCATTCCAGTGGCAGGCCCATATATGATCGGTCGCCATATGGCAAATTTGGCCAAGAAGGAAGAAGAGCTTGGCGTCAAGAGCCCTCGCAAGAAGATGCTCGCTGAGCAAATGAGTCTGCTGACTAATCCTTTGGTAGGTGCCGCCATTGGTGGCTTGCTGGGTGCGGGTAGTTCCGCCATCTCAGGCGGTGACAGCGATGACATTATTGGTGCTGCAGGTACTGGTGCTGCCATGGGTGGCGTTGCGGGCTTGTCACTTCCTGTCATTGGTGCAGCTATTACTGCATTGATCAAGACACGCAGGACTGTACAAGACCAAGTAAAAGCAGACAAAGATCCCAAGAAGCTGTTGAAGACTTTGTTGATCCCGGGATATGGCGCCTACAGCTCCTTCAAGCGAATTGGCGCCGCAGATAGTTACTCAAGTACGTTCAAAGACAAGTAAGGAATACTACAATGGCTCAGGCAAATCAGAAACAGGTCATGCAGAAACAAGCAGCGTCTCCTATCGCGGATGCTGTTGGAGCAGGTTTGTGGGATTCCGTCACAGGCGGCACGAACACTCTGGTAGGATCCATTGCCAAATATCTTCCTGTTGCAAGCAGTGCTGATGCTGAAGCCAAGAAAGCCCGGGAGCGTAGCGTTATGTACAATGCTATTCCGTTCCTGTCTGGGTACAATAGTGGGAAGCATCTGGCAATTCTCGGTAAAAAAGAACAGGAGAAGGGTGTTAAGAATCCTACTTCACACATGCTTTCCGAGGACATCGGAACGTTTACAGGAGTAGGTACAGGCGCAGGTGCCGGGGCAGGTGCTGCTGCTTTGATCAGCAAACTCAAGGGGCTTCCAAATACAATGGGTTCAGCTGCTGGCGGGGGAATGATTGCCGGATCTGCCACAATTCTCACCGCACTTGCTGCAGCATTGATTGCCAAACGTCGCTCTGTCAAAGAACAAGTCAAGCATGATAAGAACGACTCACGCATTGGCAACTATCTGACACCGGGGCAGGGCCTTTATAATGCCCTTAAGCGTTTCGGTGCCGCCCAGCAATTGTCAAACGACAATAAGTAACAAACAGAATTGCATACTTGTGCAATTATAGTAGTTTCGTAACGTAGTCACCGGAGTCTGACATGCCTGCCGTATCTGACAAGCAACAAAGATTCATGGCATTGGTACATGCGTACCAAAAAGGCAAGGTCAAAGGTGTTGGAAGCAAAGTCAAGAAAGCAGCGAAATCCATGACCAAAACACAATCGCATGACTTTATGCAGAAGAAAGCTGGTGAGGAATTCGGTGGTGGTCGCAAGCCTGTTGATGCTTCCAAGTATCTTGCCATCAAGCCCCGTCGTAATCCTACTCCGGAAGACATTGCGTTGTTGGAAAGAGAGAAGTCCAAGTGGTTCCCTGATCCTTTCGACAACATTGGAGAATCCCTGACGCAGGACATGGCATCACCTGCTAAAGGTGCTGCCCTTTACGGTATCCTGAGTGGCGCACTGGGAGCTCTGGCCGGTAAAGGTATCGCCAATGTCGCCAATGACAACAACCTGACTAAGAAGAAACTGGATCCGGATACCATGGCTATGTACGGCGGGGCGACAACCGCTGTACTTGCTGCTATGCTGGCCTATTATAAGAGATCCATGAAGAACATCGAACTGGAAGATGAAACTCTTCGCTTGCCTCCTGGTGCTACTCGCCGTGACCGTGACTGGAGTCCTGCACTGGCTATGGGTGAGGGTGACAATGATTACTTGAAGCGCGTAGGCGCCATCAATGCAGCTATGGTTGGCCGACTCCGTGGCAAGGATCTACAGGAGTTCGGATTCCATGAATAGCCTACAAGCATTCTTCTTCGGATACATGGATAAGAAGGCAGGCTTCGGCAGTATGCCTAGCGCGGCTGTCATAGCGGATCCAAGAGATCTGCAAGCTTTGCAACTTCTCCAGAAACAGCAAGCAGCAAAACATGCTTCACGTTTAGACGCCTTGTCGCCCTCCTCAATTGACTCCCGGGATATGGTAAGTCCCACAAAGAAAGTTACAGCAGCTGCTGAAAGCATCTTTGATACTTTGTTGAGATATCTGTCAGCGAAAGCAGGCAAGTTGAAAGACATGCCTATCGTCAAGGACATCGACGCAACGAGGATGTAAGACAAATGCAACATGCTCCACAATTACCCCACGGACCTTACGTAAACATGCAGATGACCAACACTCAGATCTTGTTTATAAGGAATGTCGAGCAATTGAAAGAAGCATCTGCGAATTTCTCTACGTCCTTTAAAGATATGTTAACCGCGCCCACCAAAAGAAAGGTGCGCATTCATGCAGGATCTGCCAAATAACATTGTTGTCGGAACAACCGTCATCCCTAATCCGGCAACGGTTCCTGCGACAGAGTCGTACAAATACATCAATGAATGTATGACGACTCTTTTTCATTTGTTGGCAGACATCCAGACGTTTCGCGATCAGGTTTTGCGTGACCGTACAGATGTAGACAAGCTTGATAGTTCCTTCGAATCTCTCAACGAATCTTTCGATAGTTTGTCCAAGCATGTGTCGTCACTGCAGAATGATTTGCATGAATTGCGTGAGATACTTACCAAGTTTGACGCGAATAACCCGGGTATTCTCCCTAGACTGCAACAGATTGATCACACGCTGGAACAACTCAAGAAAAGCGTAGACAGCCTCACAGCAATGTCAAGAACCATGACAGACCATTCAGACAAGATGAAGACTTTCGAAACAGACTGCAAGATCTGTCGCACATATATGACAGATAAGCTGGCTGTGCTGGAAAAACTACCTGCCGATATCTTTAAGTTGCGCAAAGCCTTTGAGGAAGAGTCTGCTCTGCGAAAGAAGATCACAGACTGGATGGAGAAGACAGAGATCGAAAAAGAAGAGCAGCGTAGAGAAGAACGAGAAGCCAAGAAAGAACGCCAAGGTTCTGTCTATGCTATTCTCAGTTCCATTGTTGTATCATTGGTTCTGTCTGTTGGAAGTATCCTGTGGACCAACTATACAAGTGGTCAAAAAGCTTTGCATGACCAAGAGTTGTTGAAGAAGATCACAGAACTCAGTCAAAGTATTAATAGTAAGAAGGGGCCTTAATAATGAGTACAGCGGTTGTCATCAATAAGTTGGCGAAGAGTGGGATGATTGAGAAGGAAGCATTTCTGCAGGCAGTAGCTCCTTTTGTGTGGCCTGCATTGCGCTTGCTGGGCACTGGCGCCTTCACATACTTGAGCGCCAAGGGTGCTCTTGATTCTGCTGGTCAAGCTATGAAAGCCAGTGACTGGAAAGGTAAACTAGGGCACGGCTCGATGGCGGCATTGAATCTGGCTATGCTTCCGTTTGCTGGTGTGGGTGCTTTGAAGAACCTTGCATTGCTTCCGAATGCTGGTAAGGCTGCTGCTTTGAGGAAGACACTGGAAGGTAACGTGCTCCTTAACAATTCCTTGAACTTGGCAAAGAATCAAAAAGTGTTTAAACCAGAGATGCGCGTTCATGACCAGATCAAGTTCCTACAAGGGCTGGCTCCTCGTGGACGTGACATTATCTTTAATAATGCTGTGGATCCTAAAGCTGCGAAAGCTGCATGGCAGGCTTTTGATAAGGGTAATCAGACATACGCTAACATGACCAGGGGCTTGGACGGCATCTATAAATCATATGTTCCTAAAGGCGTACAGAACTTCCAACATTACCTAGCCTCAAAGATACCAGGAGGTCCCGCTGCAGGCACAGCGCTCACATTCGGCGGTCAGTTGGGTGCAGGTGTAGCCGCGCAAACTCTTGTTGACAACAGCAAAGATAATCTTGACAAGATGAAGCAAGACGAAGAAATGATTGTTAAGAACCAGCTGGAAGAGCCTACTGCCTTGTATCGTCGCTGGCTTGCCCAGAAAGCACAGGCACAGCAGATGCCACAACCTTCGTAACATTGTATATTCTTTAGAGAACCAAAGGTGAGCTACTAATGACAACGAAACGTGATAATCATCTGGCCAGTGTGGTTGCAGGCATTCTCAAAGAAGCTGAAGGGATGCCTTCGCAGGTTATGCAGAAACAAGCGATCAACTGGGGCGCCTTGTTCAACAGACTGAAGACATGGCATGCCAATCTTCCTACGCGAACCAAGGTAATGGGATGGGGTACAGCGACTGCTTCTCCGATTGCATTGCTTGCTGCACACTCCGCTTGGAAACGTCAAGCGCAGGGTGATCTTCCTTATACACTGACTCAAACAGAAGGAGCTACCCCCGCTCTCTTTGCTGAGTTCGAAGAGCGCAAGAAGAAGCAGGATGATGCTGTCAGTGAATACTTGAAGACCTTCCAAGAAGATGATGCTGGTGGCTACATTGATCCGGCCACAGGATCTGTTATTGGCCGTAAAGCCATGGATGCTCGTATCGGCAAGATGCGCCGACAGGCTGAGATGGAGTCCAAGGGCTGGTTGGACAAGGAATACAAGAAGCGCATTGGTCTGCCGAAGTTCAATCCGGATACCGGAAAGTTCGAGAAGGTATATGTACGTCCCACGCGCATGAATGCAGCTGATCTGGATCTGGAGAAGTTCAAAACCAAGATGAACGAAGATCGCAATATCCTTGCGCAGCTTGTAGGGTCCCCGTTTATCCATAACAAGTCGCTGTATTTCGGAACAAGCAATCCGTATCGCAATTTGTTTGGTGGAAGGAACCCATTCAGTGGTCCTAACACTGATGACAACATGCGCAAGTACTGGCGCTCAGGTATGGTCGACTCCATGCTCCCTGGTTCCACTCCTTCTGATCTGGAATACTAACAAGGACTCACAAGATGCCTCCTCGCATTCTCTTCAGTCAAGAAGGTTATCAGCCTTTGTTCAAACACGACAAAGAGGCTGCTGTGGATCCTTTGACCACACCAGGTGCTGGTCAGCCTCCTCCAGAAAAAGCTCCAGTAAAAGTACCCCCGGCAGAAGCGCCGCTTCCACAGGCTGTCTATGACAGTCTTGATCGCATGAAGTTCCCTACCAAAGAAGAGCGCAAAGCTTGGAAAGCAGAACGAGCAGCTGCGCAAGCGCCTATTGCACCTGTAGCAGTAAAGCCTCGTACAGCAGAAGAAACCATGATTGAGAACGCTAAGAAGGCTGGGGAATATCAGCGCAAGCGAGCAGATCTATGGACTGAGAAACGAAAAGCATATGCTGAAGGTTTGCGAGGTCCTGCTGACAAAGTTCCCGGGATGACAAAGACTGTTATTCCTACAACTCCAGGAGCCGCTCCAGCTTCCGGTACTGGGAAGTTTGTGCAAACTCCAGAAGATAAGGCAAATGAGGCGGAAGCCTATGCTTACGCTGCTGGTGTTCGTCAACGTCAGGATGACAGAGCTCGGATTAAAAGTGAAGCGGCAGCAAAGGCCAAACAAGATGCCGCTATTAAAGCAGAAAACAGAATAAGGGCCGAGGCAGCACAGCATCCTATTAAAGAAACCGCACCAGAAACAGCATCGGCTCCTACTACTACTACTACTACTGAGTCTGACGCTCCTGTACAAGCTAATGTAAGTTTCGCGCCCCCTCTCATTGCAAGAAAACGCAGTACTTCTATGACAGGTAAAGAAGACGCACAGGATCTTGTCAAGAAACTGATCGAGCAAAGACAAATCGCATAACAAGGCGAATACTTAACATGACCACCCCCAAGAATATGACGCTGGCTCAGTTGTTGCATAAGTATGCGGCGCCTCCCACGGATCAGTTGATCGATGATCCTACGCAGATAGTTGAACAAACACCTCCGGTAACTGCCGTCGCGACACCGCCTGTAGTCATGGAGCCCGGGGATTTTCAAGCCCCTTCCAGAATGGGCAATATCTTTTTCGACACAGCCAATCAGCCAAACGCTAAAAACCCTCAAGGTGTTTGGGATGTCTTGTCTGATCCTCGTATGAATGAAGCATGGTATCAGAACTTGCATCGGGGAGATCCACGGACTACACAGCATCTGCCATCTGCACAGGATTTTGGGGACTCTATGATTGATTTGCGGAAGCGTATGGCTGCGGCAGGCTTTGGACGATTTGATGAGCAAGGACAGTACATTGCTGATTTGGATCCGCGCTATCATAATCAGATGGGTAAGTCTCAGGCGGAAGTAACTGACTCTTTCAATAGAACGCAGGCTTCAAAGAATGCTTTCTTGGAAGCACAACGTCCGAAAGAATACAGCAATGCTGGATATGCAGCATATCTGAAGAATCCTAAGAACTTCGTGCAGGATTCTCCTCTGGCTAAGTATTACGCCATGCGTAAGAACTACGAAGATAACATGAGCGAGTACCAGCAGAAGGTTAAGGATGTCGGTGTGGATTCAGCATCAGGTACTGTAATGGATACCAAGAAGTACAAAGAGTTCATGCAAGCTGAGGCTATCCTAAAGCAGATGGAGCGGATTGCCGCCATTAAGGACATGTCTCCGGAACAGCTGCAGCATTTGAACGATCTTCGTATGGGTGTGAACTACATGAAGAAGCAGTTTGGTAAAGCGGGGGCGCGAACCACAGGAATGATGAATGTGGATTTAAATGCAGACAAGGTCATTAAGGCCCGTGAGGACGCTGCCGCCCGTGCCAGCGGCAAGGCTGATCCTACTAAGAAAACAACCGAGGAAGATAAGGTCGCACCTGCAGCAGGTGCTGGAGCTCCTGCCACACAGACTCCTGCAGGGACTGGTGGAGTTAAGGCTAAAGATCCTTTGACCACTATACCTACTACGAAGGAAGAGTTGGAGGAGCAGCGACGGGCTTGGCAGGAGAAACAGATTGTAGACAGAACAGGATACAAACCGCCTGTTTATGAAGATATTCCGGCAGAAGATGCCACACACGGTACCGGTGATGCTGTATGGACGGGTGTGAAAAATGCCGGTAAATGGGTTGTGGATCAATTTCAGAAACCGCGTGTACAGCCTGGAATGCTTCCCCAAGAAGCAGCTGCTTATTCCAATTTCTTGCAAGAGCAACACAAGAAGTTGTTGGAACCTGTTAGAGTTATGCCCTTGAACACTCTGGATGATGCCAGCAATTTCATCAAGACATATACTCAGTTGCAGAACAGCGCGGCATTCTTGAAGGATTCACCATATACGAAGGTAATGGATGCCAAACTGGAAAAAGCCAAACAGATTCTTGCTTCACAACCGAAGACAGCGCCAGCACCTCTCCCACAAGCGGCGCCCGGGACAAACATCCCTCCTACTACAAAGTATGATCTGAACAACAAATTTACTCCCAAGTAAATTTACCAATTTCCTTCTTGCACGTTAGATTATTTGAAAGTGCAAGAAGGAGATCTATCTGATGCAAAAAGTACCTGTAGTCATCAACAATTACAATCGCTATGAGCCCTTTCGTAAACTTGTGACGTGGCTCAAGACCCTCCCCGATATCTCTGAGATTGTAGTTTGTGATAACAACAGCAAATACCCTCCCCTAGTAGAATACTACAAGCAGAATCCTGACAATATCACTATCAAGATTTACGATCACAATGGTGGTCACTTGATGCCGAAGAACTTATTGCGGGACATGCAAGTACAGGATCGTGTGATCGTTACAGATCCAGATCTCATTCCTTATGATACTACGCCGCCTGACTTCATTGAGAAGCTCAACACAATTATGGACAAATATGTTGGGATCAATAAAGTGGGTGCAGGGCTTAGCATCAATGACATTCCGGATCACTATCCCTTCGCTGAGAACATCAGGCGCCATGAAAGATCTCTCTTGCTCGAATGGCTCCCAGACGGCAGTAGAAAGTCTTTGATTGATACAACATTCTGCTTGTACAGATGCAAGGAAGCATTTGGTAATTGGCAGGCTCCCGCGATACGTACAGCGAGCCCTTATATTCTTAAACATGTGGACTGGTACATTGATCCAATGCAGATCACCCCAGAGTATGCATGGTACATGGATCAGTGTACAGAGAGTGCCAGTTATGCGTTT
>Ga0316617_100000477_pt1 | contig 10693 bp, 13 predicted proteins | sample OWC_Aug_M1_C1_D2_FD_207801 | JGI IMG/M metagenome (GOLD analysis project Ga0316617, IMG submission 207801) | Wetland soil microbial communities from Old Woman Creek delta, Ohio, United States - OWC_Aug_M1_C1_D2_B | ecosystem: Environmental > Terrestrial > Soil > Wetlands | place: USA: Ohio... | reverse complement strand
GGATCTGCCGGAGAGGATGCCGGCATGGCCCTCGTGCGGCAGCGAGACAGCCACCTGGGGACATTCAGCGCCGACTTGCACCTGGGCGGGATGCTGAACGAGAAGACCGCCTTCATGCTGGTGGTCACACTCGACAATGGCGTCGGCAGCACCCCCGTGCAGGGCGTCGAGCTGGAGGCGGGGGATGTTGCGGTGGCATTCCCCTCGAGTGCAACGTCGCTGTGGTCGGGCGTGATGGGAGGAGCCGTCCAGCGCTGGCTGACGTCCCGCGTTTGGGTCAGAGGGGGAGTCGGAGCCGGTTACCTCCAGAGGGAGTTCACCCTCGGCTCGGACGCCGACTATCTGACGCTGACACTGGACCGCGGGTACGCCTTCGCGGTCCTGGCCGGGGCCGGTGCCGACATCTATCGCAGGTCCAACTTCGCCATCGGCGCCGAGTTTCACTTCCGCGCATTCAGCCTCAGCGGCGTGGGTGTCTACGCGCCGAGTGTCCAGGTCGGCTTCAACTGGTACTGAGACTCGGCGTCGCAACCGGCGGCCTGGCCGCCAGGGCAAGGCGCCACCGAGGCGGGAGCCGCATGCCGATGTGCAAAGTGAATCTCGCCCAGAAGCTGGCCCTCATCGGGGACTATTGGAGCCCGAAGGCGGTCGGCGCCGTCAACGACTCCGTGGTGAAGCTGGTCAAGCTGAAGGGGGAGTTCGTGTGGCATGCGCACGCGGCCGAGGATGAACTGTTCCTCGTCCTCCGCGGCACGCTGCGCATGCAGTTCAGGGACCGCGAGGTGGTCGTCGGACCGGGCGAGTTGCTCGTGGTGCCGCGAGGCACCGAGCACCGGCCGGCGGCAGACGACGAGGTGCACGTGCTCCTGATCGAGCCGGCGTCGACGGTGAACACCGGCACGGCCGGGGGCGACCGCACGCGGGCGGTGGAGTGGATCTAGGTCCGCACGGTTTCCGCTATCATGGGCGGCATGACCGACCCTCGCTACCCGATTGGCCCGTTCGTTCCACCGCCCGAATTCACGCCGGCGCTCCGGCGCGAGTACATCGATCAGCTCGCCGCGGTTCCCAGCCGCCTGCGCGCGGCCGTCGGCGGGCTGACCGAAGGCTACCTCGACCACCCTTACCGGGAGGACGGCTGGACGGTGGCCCAGGTCGTGCACCACGTCGCCGACAGCCACATCAACGCCTATGTCCGCTTCAAACTGGCGGTGACCGAGGACAATCCGCCGGTGAAGGCGTACAACGAGGCGCTCTGGGCCGGGCTGGCGGACGCGAGCGCGCCGGACGTCCGTGCATCGCTCGACCTGCTCGCGTCCCTGCACGGGCGCTGGGTGACGTTCCTTCGGAGCCTCGACGCCGCGCAGTTCAGCCGCACCTATCAGCACTCGGCCATGGGGCCCGTGACCCTCGACCACGCGCTGGCGCTCTACGCCTGGCACGGGCGCCATCACACGGCCCACATCACCTCGCTGCGCGAGCGGATGGGATGGTAGACGCGGCTGCGGAGCCGCGCGCGGGCTCATGAGCACGGCGATCATCCGACACGGCACGATTCTCACCGACGCCGGGCGCGCCGCCGCCGACATCTACATCGAGAACGGTCTCATCGCGCGCATCGGGCGCGGACTGACGCTCGCGGCCGACACGGTGATCGACGCGTCGGGCCTCCTCGTGATACCGGGCGGCATCGACGCGCACACCCATCTGGACATGCCGGCGGGGGACATCACCTCCACCGACGACTTCGAGACCGGGACCGTGGCAGCGGCCCACGGCGGCACCACCACGATCATCGACTTCGCCACGCCGGAACCTGGCGAGAGCCTGCGCGCAGCCTACGACGTCTGGATGGGCAAGGCCGAAGGACGCGCCGTCATCGACTACGGCTTTCACATGGTGGTGCGGGATTACGGCCCGCGCACCGCGGCCGACATGCGTTCGCTCACCAGCCGCGAGGGTGTCACCTCGTTCAAGATGTTCATGGCGTACCCCGGCAGGCTGATGGCCGACGACGGGGCGATTTTCAGGACGATGCAGCATACCCGCGAGCACGGCGGACTGGTGATGGTCCACGCCGAGAACGGCGGCGCGATCGAGGTGCTCATCGCCGAGGCGCTCCGCCGGGGCCAGACGGGACCGGGGTTCCACGCCGCCACGCGGCCGCGCCGGGCCGAGGCCGAGGCGACAGGCCGCGCGATAGCCCTCGCGGAAATGGCCGATGCGCCTGTCTTCATCGTGCACCTGTCGTGCGCCGAGGCCCTCGAGGCGGTGACGCAGGGGCGCGAGCGCGGCGCGGCGGTGTTCGCCGAAACCTGCCCGCAATACCTGTGCCTCTCCGATGCGGAGTATGCGCGCGACGGGTTCGAGGCCGCGAAGTTCGTGATGTCGCCGCCGCTGCGCCCGGCCGCCCATCAGCAGGCCCTGTGGCGCGGGATCGCGGCGCGCGACCTGCACACGGTCGGCACCGATCATTGCCCGTTCGGGCTGGATGATCCGCCGCACAAGCAACGGGGCCGGGACGACTTCTCCAAGATCCCCAACGGCGCGCCGGGCATCGAGACGCGCCTCATGCTGCTCTGGGACAGCGGGGTTCGCACGGGCCTCATCACACCCGAACGGTTCGTCGAGGTCACCGCTTCCGCGCCAGCGAGAATCTTCGGCCTCTGGCCCCGCAAGGGCACGCTCGCCGAGGGATCGGACGCCGACATCGTGCTGTGGAACCCGGAGAAGGCCGTGACGCTGTCGGCGTCCACCCATCACATGCGCGTGGACTACAGCCTGTACGAGGGCCGGACCGTCACGGGAGCGCCGGAAACAGTCCTCTCCCGCGGCGAGATCATCGTCGATAGGGGCGTGTTCCTGGGCCGCGCTGGCCGGGGGCGGTTCCTCAAGCGGGGTGCAGAGGCACCCGCGTCCGTGTGACGGCCCACCGCATGCACGTCTACCGCGCGTCGTGGGTCCTTCCGGTCATCGGGCCCCCAATCCGCGGCGGGTGGGTCGCCGTCGAGGGCGGCCGAATCACTGCCGTCGGCGGGGAGCCGGGCTACCCAGGCGGTGGCGGCCGCGCTCTCCAGCAGACGGAGTTGGGCGACGCGGTCATCATGCCGGCGCTCGTCAACGCCCACACGCACCTGGAGCTCTCGTGGATGCGAGGCCGGATTGGTCCCGCCTCGACCTTCCTGGGCTGGGTCTCCAGCATGATGCGGGAGCGGCTCCAGTCGGCCGACGGCCGCGACGAGGGCTTCGTGCGGGCGGCCATGGCCGCCGCGCTCGAGGAGATGCAGGCCAGCGGCACGGCGCTCGTGGGAGACATCTCGAATTCGCTCGCGCACCTCGACGTGCTCGACGCAAGCAGCCTCGAAGGCATCGTCTTTCACGAGGTGATCAAGTTTCGCGCGACCGACGCAGAGGGGTTCGTCGACGAGGCGTGCCGCAAGATTGAGGCTGCCGGCGCCGCCCTCCGCTGGCGGCTGGCGCTCGCGCCGCACGCGCCGTACTCGGTGGCGCCGTCGGTGTACCGCGCCCTCGCCGCGGCGCGCGGCCGCCTGCACGAGGCGCGCATGTCGGTGCACGTCGCCGAGTCGCCCGAGGAAGTGGAGTTCATCGGGCGGGGGAGCGGCGGCTGGCGGGATCTCCTCAAGCGTCTGGGCGCGTGGGATCCCGACTGGCGGTCGCCCCGGTGCAGCCCGATCGAGTACCTCGATCGGATCGGATTCTGGGACGAACGGACGCTCGCCGTCCACGCGGTGCAGGCCACCGAGTCGGACCTCGCGATTCTGGCTTCCAGGGGCGCGACGCTGGTCACCTGCCCCCGGAGCAACGAGCGGGTGGGCGCGGGCGTTCCTCCCGTCGAGGCCTTCTACCGCAGCGGCGCACGGGTGGCCATCGGCACCGACAGCCTGACGAGCGTCGAGGACCTCAATGTGTTCGCCGAACTCGCGATGCTCCACCGCATCGCGCCGGCGGTCCGGCCCGCGGACCTCCTGAGGAGCGCCACGCTTGCCGGCGCCGAGGCCCTGGGCTTTGGAGCGACGCACGGGGCGATCGAGCCTGGCCGCCGCGCGGCCCTGATCGCCGTCGCGGTTCCGCCGGGCACGACGGATGTGGAACAATACCTGGTATCGGGCATCGAACCCGGGAAGATTCGCGCGATAGGGCAGAACCCCGCTTGCTGAACCGTCTTCGCACGTACGCGTCGTTTGTCCGCATCTCCCATTCCGTGTTTGCGCTGCCGTTCGCGCTGACCGGGGCGCTGCTGGCCTCGAGGCATGTACCGCTCACGTGGGGACGCGTCGCCTGGATCGTCGTCGCGATGGTGGCTGCCAGGAGCGCGGCCATGGGATTCAACCGGCTCGTGGACGCCCGCTTCGACGGCTTGAATCCCAGGACCGCCGCGAGGGAGTTGCCGGCCGGCCGCATGAGCCGGCGCGAAGCCGTGCTCTTCGTGGCCGTCGCGGCGGCGGTGTTCGTCTGGTCGGCGTACATGCTCGGCCCGCTGTGCCTCGCGTTGTCGCCGGTCGCGCTGGCCATCGTCTTCTGGTACTCGCTCGCCAAGCGCTTCACCTGGTCCACCCAGGCGTTCCTCGGCCTTGCGATGGCCGTCGCGCCCGTGGGCGGGTGGCTGGCGGCGGGCGGGAGGGGCGGGTGGGAGCCGTGGCTGCTGGCGGTCGCCATCGGCACCTGGGTGGGCGGGTTCGACGTGCTCTACGCCTGTCAGGACCTCCAGTTCGACCGCGCGCACGGGCTGAATTCGATCCCGCAGCGGTTCGGGATTCCGGCCTCGCTCGCGATCTCCCGCGGCCTGCACGTGGCGACGGTGGCCGCGCTGGCCGCTCTTGCGGCGGTGGCGCCGCTGGGCCCGATCTACCTCGCCGGCGTCGCCGGCGTGGCCGCGCTGCTCGCGTTCGAGCAGTCGCTGGTGAGCGCCGAAGACCTGTCCCGCGTCGCGCTGGCGTTTGACCTGAACGGCTGGGTCGGTATCCTGTACTTCATCACGACGGCGGTGGCGATATATGTCCGCTGAGACCTCACTCCGGGCTCCACGATACACGGTGGCCGTCACCGGCGCGAGCGGCGCGCTCTACGCCGTCAGGACCGTGGCGGCGCTGCTCGAGCAAGGCTGCGAGCTGGACCTCGTCGTCAGCGACTACGGCCGCCGCCTGCTGCGCGACGAGCTTGGCGAGGACGCCGCGCTCGATCGGCTGCCGCAGTACCTGGAGCAGAAGTACGGTCCGGGAGTCCGCCGGGGCCGCTACGACCTGCTCAGCAACCGTGACCTGGGTGCGACCATCGCCAGCGGCAGCCGCCCGACGAAGGGCATGATCGTCGTGCCGTGCTCCATGAAAACGCTGGCAGGCGTCGCGAACGGCCTCTCCCGGAACCTCGTCGAGCGCGCCGCGGACGTGATGCTGAAGGAGCGGAAGCCGCTCGTGCTGGTGCCGCGCGAGACCCCGATGAGCCTGCCGCAGTTGCGCAACATGGTGCTGTCGGCCGAGGCCGGCGCGGTGGTCCTGCCGGCCATGCCGGGGTTCTATCACCTGCCGAAGACGCTCGACGACCTGGCCGACTTTCTCGCGGGCAAGATCCTCTCGGCGCTGGGCCTCGAGCAGCGCCTCTGCGCCGAGTGGACCGGGCGGGTCGAGCGGTGACGGATCGCCACGGGACTCTCGGCCGCGACAAGCAGCCGCAGCGCATCGCGGGCATGTTCGATGCGATCGCGCCGCGCTACGACCTGCTCAATCACCTGCTGAGCGGCGGCCTGGACCTGCGGTGGCGTGCGAAGGCGGTGCGGGCGCTCGCGCTGCGCGGCGGCGAAACGGTGCTCGACCTGTGCACGGGCACCGCGGACCTCGCCATCGCCTCGGCCACCGCGTCGCCCGGAGCCGCCACCGTGATAGGCGTGGATTTCGCCGGGCAGATGCTCCGGCGCGGACACCGCAAACTGGCCGGGCGCGGGCTGGGGGGGCGGATCGGTCTCGTCCAGGGCGATGCGATGCGCATCCCGCTCGCCTCCGGGTCGGTCGACGCCGCCACCGTGGCGTTCGGGATCCGCAACGTGGAACGTCCGGGCGACGCGTTCGCCGACGTCTTCCGGGTGCTTCGCCCGGGAGGCCGCTTCGCGATCCTGGAGTTCGGCGTGCCCCGGCTGCCGGGCGTGCGCCAGGCCTATCTCGCGTATTTCCGCTATGTGCTGCCGAGAATCGGCTCGCTCGTGTCCGGCCATGCTTCGGCGTACACCTACCTCCCGGCCTCGGTGGGGTCGTTCCCGGAGCCGGAGCAGGTGATGGCATCCCTCGCCGCCACAGGATTTTCACAGGTCAGGGCCGACTCTCTGAGCCTCGGCGTCGTCTATCTGTACAGCGCCTTGAAGCCAGACCAGCGCTGACCTGCCCAGCCCTGCCTGACGCGCCATGCCCCTGCGGCGCGGGTGTTATAATCGATTAAGTTCCTGATGTACTTCAACTTCGACGATCGGCAAGCGGATTTCGAGCGCATCGACGGCGCCATCTCGTGGCGCGAGGGGCTCCTGCTGTCTCTCGTGGTGCACCTGCTCGGCATCCTGGCGATCGTGATGGTCCCGGAACTCCTGCCCGGCCTTGTCGCTGCCCTGTCGCCGGACACGACGGAACTGGAGCAGCGGATGGCGGCGATGCGCGAGCAGGAAGCGAGCGACCGGCGCTTCGTGTTCGTGCAGCCCCGGGCCGAGTTCGAAGCGCAGCGGCCGCCCCAGAACCCGGAACTCTCCGATCGCGACCGCAGCATCATGACGCCGTACGAGCGGACGCCCGAACCGGCCAACCCGCTGCCGTACTCCCGGGGGAACACGCCGGAGCGCATCGACGAGCCCGGCACACCGGAGGGGCCAAAGCCCGCGGACAGGCCCGCGGAGAGCGGCAGCGACGCGAAGGAACCCGGCTCGCCGGCCCCGGGGCCCCCGGCCACCGAGACGCGCGAGATCAACGACCCCGTGATCCGCGGGCTCCGCGGCCCCAAGCCGCTGGCGCAGTCCGGGAACAACGGCACGGGGGCGGGCGGGGGGCTGTCGAGTGCCCTGCGCGACGTGGGCCGCTACGTGCCCGAGCAGATCTTCAACAACCCGCAGGGCGGCGGGCAGTTCGGGGACACGATCCAGTTCGACACGAAGGGCGTGGAGTTCGGCCCCTGGGTGCGCCGGTTCCTCGCCCAGGTCAGGCGCAACTGGTTCATCCCGTACGCGGCGATGTCGCTCCGCGGCCACGTGTCGGTGTCGTTCAACGTGCACAAGAACGGGTCGATCTCGGACATCGCCGTCGTGGGTTCGACCGGCATCGAGGCGTTCAACAACTCGTCGTTCAACGCGATCGCCGCGTCCAACCCCACGCTGCCGCTCCCGCCTGAGTACCCCGCGGATCACGCGTTCATCACCATCACGTTCTACTACAACGAGACGCCGCCACGCTGATGGCGATGCCTACCCGCACGCAACAACTCGGCTGGCTGCTCCTGCTGGGCGCGCTGGTGGTCTGGGCGCTCGCCAAGCTGGCGGGGTGGGCATGACCGCCGGCGGCCGCGCCCCGGCGGTGGTGGCGATTCTCGGCCCCACGGCCAGCGGGAAGAGCGCCCTCGGCCTGGCCCTCGCCCGCCGCTTCGACGGCGAGATCGTGGCCTGCGACTCGACGGCGGTCTATCGGGGGTTCGACATCGGCACCGACAAGGTGCTGCCCGAAGAGCAGGGAGGCGTCCCGCATCATTGCGTGGACCTCGTCGACCCGGCGGCCGAGTACACCGCGGCCGACTACGCGCGGGACGCGATGGCCGCCATCGGGGCGATCCACGCCCGTGGCCGGCTGCCGATACTCGTGGGAGGCACGGGGCTCTACTATCGCGCGCTGGCGCGGGGCATCTTCCCCGGGCCCGGGCGCGACGACCGCGTGCGCGGCCGGCTGGATGCCATGGCGGCGCGGCGGGGTCCCGAGCGGCTCCACCGGCTGCTCGGCCGCATCGACCCGGCATCGGCGTCGCGCATCCAGATCCGCGACCGGATGCGGATCGTGCGCGCGCTCGAGGTGTACTACCAGAGCGGACGCACGCTCACGGATCACTTCGCCGACACCCGCGCGCCCCTGGCGGGCTGGGCCATCGTCGGCATCGCGCTGCGCCCGCCGTGGGAGGAGATCGTCAACCGCATCGGCCGGCGCGTCGACGCCCAGTTCGCGCGCGGCATCGAGGACGAAGTGCGTGCGCTCCTGGCGCGCGGCGTGCCGCCGGGCGCGCGGCCCTTCACGGGGTACGTCTACCGGCGCGTGCTCGAGGTCGTGCGCGGCGAACGCGATCGCGCGTCGGCGCGCGAACTCATCGTGACCGAGAACCGGCATTACGCGCGACGCCAGTTGATCTGGTTCCGCAAAGAGCCTAATCTAGTCTGGATTCATCGAGCGGGTGAAGACGAGGACGCCCGGCTCGAGGCCGCGCGGCTGGTCGACGCGCGGCTCGGGCCATCTTCGCACGCGCATCCGCGAGGGGAGCATCCGACGCATGCCACAGATTCCTGAGGTGCGGCCGTCCGGCGAGCCGAACGTGCAAGACGCGTTTCTGAACGTGGTTCGCCGCGACCAGCAGCCCGTGAGCCTGCGCCTGATGGACGGCACCGAACTCGAAGCGCGCGTGAAGGGCTTCGACCGTTTCGCGGTCATCCTCGACCGGGACGGCGCGGACTGCCTCGTGTTCAAGCATGCCATCGCGTCGATCCGGGCTTCGCGGCAGGCGCCGCGCTAGAGGGTCCTGCGCGTCCGCCGGGGCCCGATGCCGATACCCACGCCCATGGCCACATCACCGTTCCGGCGCGCCTTCGTCATCGTGGTCGACAGCCTCGGCGTCGGGGCGCTGCCCGACGCGGCGGCGTACGGAGACGAAGGCAGCAACACCCTGGGCAACATCGCCGCGCGGAGGCCGCTCCGCATCCCGCACCTGCACGCGCTGGGGATCTCGCGCGTGGTGGCGCTCTCGGGCGTGCCGCCCGTCGAGGCGCCGATCGGCGCGTTCGGACGCATGGCCGAGGTGTCGCCGGGCAAGGACTCGGTGACCGGGCACTGGGAGCTCATGGGGCTCCAGCTCGAGAAGCCGTTCCCGACGTTTCCGGAGGGATTCCCCGACGAGGCCCTGCGCGAGTTCGAGCGCCGCATCGGGCGCCGCACCCTCGGCAACGTCGTGGCCTCGGGGACCCGGATCATCGAAGAGCTCGGACCCGAGCATACGAGGACGGGCTGGCCGATCATCTACACCTCCGCGGACAGCGTGTTCCAGATCGCCGCCCACGAAGACGTCATCCCGGTGCCCGAACTCTACCGGATGTGCGAGATCGCGTATGAGCAGTTTGTCGGCGGCATGGGCCTTGGCCGCGTCATCGCCAGGCCCTTCGTCGGAACGCCCGGCGCCTTCCGCCGCACCGCCAACCGGCACGACTACGCCATCCTGCCCGCCGGGGACACGCTGCTCGACCTCCTGACGAAGGCCGGGGTCCCGGTCCTGTCCATCGGAAAGATCAAGGACCTGTTTGCCGGGCGCGGGATTTCCGCGTCGGTCCGCACCGCGTCGGACGCGGAGGGCGCCGATGCCGTCGAACGCGCGGTCGGCGACGCGCCTGCGGGTTTCGTGTTCGCGAACCTCGTCGATTTCGACGCGATGTACGGCCATCGCAACGACACGGAGGGCTACGCCGCCAACCTCGAGCGGTTCGACGAGCGGCTCGGGCGGTTGGTGCCGCTGCTCCGTGAAGACGATCTCCTCATCCTCACGGCGGACCATGGCAACGATCCGACCACGCCGAGCACGGACCACTCGAGGGAATACGTGCCCGTCCTGGCGTGCGGCCCGCGTGTGCGGGCGGGTGTGTCGCTCGGCGACCGCGAGACCTTTGCGGATCTCGGCCAGACCATCGCCGAGATCTTCGGCGTCGGCCCGCTCAGCTGCGGGCGCAGTTTCCTCGGGGCATTGACGGCGGCAGGGCGGTAGGCGCAAGTGGCGCGGCGGTCCGCCGGGAGCCCGTGGGACATGAGCACAATCCGAGAAGACCTGGAACGGCGCGAACGCGAGTCGCTGGCACCGCAGGCGGCGCGCAGCGTGGAGACCCGGGGCCGCCTTCGCCCGGAGCCCGAGGACGATGTCCGGCCGGCCTTCCAGCGGGACCGCGATCGGATCCTTCACTCGAAGGCGTTCCGCAGGCTCAAGCACAAGACGCAGGTGTTCTTCGCGCCGACCGGCGACCACTACCGGACCCGCCTGACGCACACCCTCGAGGTCTCGCAGATCGCGAGGACCATCGCCAAGGCGCTGGCGCTCAACGAGGAGCTGACCGAGGCCGTCTCCCTCGGCCACGACCTCGGGCACACGCCATTCGGGCACCAGGGCGAGCGCGTGCTGGCCACGCTCATGCCCGGCGGGTTCGAGCACTACGAGCAGAGCCTGCGCATCGTCGACGTGCTCGAGCGCGACGGCGCAGGGCTCAACCTGACCTGGGAAGTGCGGGACGGGATCGTCAAGCACTCGAAGGGCAAGCGCGGGTCGCCCGTCGGCCCCGACGTCCCGATCAAGGCCTCAACGCTCGAAGCGCAGATCGCCCGTGTCGCCGACCTCATCGCCTACGTCAATCACGACATCGACGATGCGGTCAGGGCGGGCGTGATCCGGGAAACCGACCTGCCGGCCGCGCCCC
>Ga0316617_100000476_pt1 | contig 10702 bp, 9 predicted proteins | sample OWC_Aug_M1_C1_D2_FD_207801 | JGI IMG/M metagenome (GOLD analysis project Ga0316617, IMG submission 207801) | Wetland soil microbial communities from Old Woman Creek delta, Ohio, United States - OWC_Aug_M1_C1_D2_B | ecosystem: Environmental > Terrestrial > Soil > Wetlands | place: USA: Ohio... | reverse complement strand
TTTCCTTTTTCAATAAGAATTCGGGTTTCTCTGCAGAGCGCTAAATTGATCCGACATCCTTGCTGCCCAAGGGAGGTTTTGTGTTTCCTCTTTATTCCCTGAAAGGTTCCCCGCGGGAAATCGGGCGCCAATACGGGGCTTCCTGCCCGGAAAAAATCCATAAGAATATCGATCTCTACTTCCGCGTTTTCAAACACTACGCCGATCTGGACCGCACCCGGGCCGTCCGCCTGGCGCAAAGTTTCATTCCCGTCATCGAGGCCTTCGACCGCGATCTTCTCGAAGAGATGAGAGGGATTGCCGAGGGCGCCGGGGCGCAGTTCGAGGAAATCCTGTCCATCAATGTCCGGACGGAGCTCATGTACCCGGACCAGCTGGCCGGCAAAGGCGAGTGCACGGCCTTGGCCGCCCTTCCCGAAGCCACCGCCTCGGGAGACATGCTTCTCGGGCAGAACTGGGACTGGAAGCCCCACCTCCTGGAGACGACGATTCTCCTGCGCCTGGAGCAGGAGGCGAAGCCGACGGTTCTGACCCTGACCGAAGCCGGGATCGTGGGCAAAATCGGCTGCAACTCGGCGGGCCTCGGGGCCTGCCTCAACATCCTGAAATCCTCCCTGGCGGAGGTGGGCGTTCCGATCCACATCCTCATGCGCGGCATCCTGAACAGCGAACGTCTCGGGGACGCCATCGGCAAAATCGTCTCCCTGAACCGCGGATCTTCGAACAACACCCTGATCGCCCACCGCGACGGAGCGGCGATCGATTTCGAAATGGCGCCGAAGGATCTCGATTTTCTCTATCCCGAAAACGGGGTGCTGGTTCACACCAACAACTTCGTCTCCCCCCGCCTGCGTCCCCTGGACACCGGGCTCAGCCAGTTCCCGGACACCCTGGTGCGCTGGGGCCGCGCCCGGCAGAGGATGCTTGGGCGCGCCGGGCGGATCGGCGTGGCCGATTTCAAGGAAATCCTCGGCGATCACTGCAACCACCCCGACTCGATCTGCCGCCATCCGGACCCGCGCGACCCGGAGCTGGAGCGGGTGCAGACCGTGGCCTCGGTGATCATGAACCTGACCCGGGGCGAAATGCACCTGACCCAGGGCCCGCCCTGCACCAATCCCTATCAGACGATTGCGTTCCCCTGAACATCGTCCCGAGGAAGAAACCGATGATCGACGAAGTCCGCCCCGGCATTTTTCGCATGGAAATCCCGCTTCCCGCCAACCCACTCAAGGCGATCAACTCCTACGTGATCAAGGGAGAAGACCGGTTTCTGATGATCGACACCGGAATGAACCGCCCCGAGTGTCTGGAGGCCATGGACGCCTCCCTCAAGGAACTCCGGGTCGACCTGGAGAAGACCGATTTCTTCGTCACCCATCTCCACGCCGACCACCTGGGCCTCATCTCCGAACTGGCCCGGCCCTCCTCCAAGGTGTACTTCAACTTTCCCGACGCCGAGGTGGTCCGGGAAGACGGACACTGGGAAAAAATGGCCGAAGCGGCGCTGCTCAACGGCTTTCCGGAGAAAGATCTGCAGGAGGCGATCAAGAGACACCCCGGCCGCCGCTATCATGCCACCGGACCCCTGGATTTGACGCTTCTTAAAGAAGGAGATCCCGTCCGCATCGGACCCTATCGATTCTCCTGCGTGGAAACCCCCGGCCACACCCCCGGCCATCTGTGCCTCTACGAAAAGCAGACCCGGATTTTTTTCTCCGGCGACCATATCCTCGACGATATCACCCCGAACATCTCCGTCTGGTCCGAGCGGCAGGACCCGCTGAGCCAGTACCTGAAGAGCCTGGATAAGATCGTTCCTTACGAAATCGACTGGGTTCTCCCGGGCCACCGGACCCCCTTTCAAAACCACCGCCGCCGGATTGCCGAGCTGAAGGAGCATCACGAAATACGAACCGAGGAAGTCGCCTCCATTCTTAGCCGGGGGAGCCGCACCGCCTATCAGGTCGCTTCCGAGATGACCTGGGATATCGACTGCGACACCTGGGAGGATTTTCCTCTGCCGCAGAAATGGTTTGCCGGCGGGGAAGCCATGGCCCACCTCAAGTTTCTGCAGGGTCTGGGAAGGGTGATTCGGGAGCAGAAAGACGGCAGGTATTTTTTCCGGCTGGCGGAGCAACGTTAAAAAATGTTGCGGGTCACGAGTTGCAGGTTCCGGGTTGCGGGTTTAAAGGATAATCGCCAGCAGGGTTTGAGTTACAAGCCTCGCCCCTTGGCTCCTTGAATCCTCGGCTCTGGAAGCCTTTGGTTAGCTTTTCCAGCTGATGCCCATCGAATCTAAAATGGATTGTGCGTCAGGGTCGCCGAGTCTCGCCGCGATTTTGAAATCCCCCAACGCCTGTTTGAACTGCTGCAGCTGTCGGAAAGCCTTTCCCCGGTTCAAATAGGCCTGGGCATAATCCGGCTTGAGTTCCACGGCCCGCTGGAAATCCTGGACCGCCTTTTCCAGGTTCCCCAGGGCTTGGTGCGCCACCCCGCGGTTGAAGTGCGCCTGAAAATTTTGGGGGTCGAGCTCGATGGCCCGGTCGTATTCGGAGACCGCCTGGTCATGCTTTTCGAGGCGCTGGTAGGACACGCCGCGGTCGAAAAATCCCGCGGCGCTCTTGGGGTTCAGTTTGATGGCCTGGCGGAAGAAGACCATCGCTTCTTTCTTGTTCGTAAGGACCAACTTGATCCCGCTCTCCGTCCAAATCTGCGTGTTGGCGCTTTTCCCCATTTTTCCTTCTCTCAAGGTGCGGGTCGGCCTTTTTTCAAAAAGGCATTATTTTGACGGGAATCCCGGATTTCCGTGAAACCCATTATAATAAAAAGGAGCGCCGGAATAAAGCACATTTTTTTGACACCTGCGCGCTTCGCCGTTCCCGGAAGTTTTTGCCCCGTTCGGGTTTTATGTTAAGATGGTTCATCCTTTCCTGATTTTGACGGGCTCCCAAAAAGTTACCGGGCCGATGGTTTCGTAAAAAGCTCCGGGCCGTCAAAACCGACTTCTCCGCGCAAAGGAAAACCCAATGGCTCTCAAAGAATACGCTTTCAAGTACGGCCGGGGGGAAATCCGTTTTCCCCTCGATCCGGCCCAGGTCAAAGGCGAACTTCGGATCAAAGACTTTCCTCCTCTTCCGGCACCGGAAGCCGCCATTCTGGAGGCCCTCCGCCGTCCGATCGGTTCCAAGCCCCTCCGCGAAATCGTTAAGCCCGGGCAGACGGTTTGCTTTATCGTCAACGATCCCACCCGGGTCGCGAACAGCGAGGTCTTGATGCCTCTCCTGCTTGACGAAATGAACCAGGCCGGGATCCCGGATGCCCAAATGTTCGTCATCTTCGCCGCCGGCGCCCACCGGGAACTTTCCGAAAAAGAGATGGCGGAACTCGTTGGCCCGGAGGCGGCCCGGCGGGTTAGAATGTTTAACTCCGATGCCTACGACCCGAATCAATTCCAATACGTGGGGACCACCTCGCGGGGGACCCGCGTCTCTTTTCACAAGCGGGCGGTGGAAGCGGACCACATCGTTTGCACCGGCAGCATCGTCCATCATTATTTCGCCGGCTTTGGCGGAGGCCGGAAGGCCATGCTCCCGGGCGTTGCCTCCTACGAAACCATCTGCCGCAACCATGCGCTCATGCTGGAGCCGGGGGCCGAAATCGGGAGGCTGAAGGGCAATCCGGTTTACGAGGACCAGATTGAGGGGGTGGAGTTCCGCCGCCCCTCTTTTCTTCTGAACGTGGTCCTCAACGAGAAAAAGGAGTTTCTCAAGGTTTTCGCCGGAGACTACATCCAGGCCCACCTTGTGGCCTGCGAATTCGTCGATCGGGTCTACGGCGTCCCGATCCCCCGCCCCGCCGACATCGTCATCGCCACCTGCGGCGGCTATCCCAAAGACATCAATGTCTACCAGCTGCAGAAAACCATGGACAATGCCTGGGTCGCGGTCCGGGAAGGGGGCGTCGTCATCATCCTCGGCGAATGCGAAGAAGGGGTGGGGTCCGATCAATACCTCCAGTGGATGGAAGAAAACAAGACCCCCGAGAAAATAGAAGAGAAGACCCGGTGCGAGTTCATCGTCGGAGGGCACAAGGCCTATGCCGTGACCCGGCTGATGAAAAAAGCCCGGTTCATTCTGGTTTCCGGTTTGAAGCCCGAGTTGGCCCGGACGCTGCTATTTGAACCGGCCGGGGACATGGCCGAGGCGCTGAAAATCGCCGCTGCCCACGCGGGCCCGAACCCGGAAATTCTCCTCATGCCCCAGGGAAGCCTGACCGTGCCGATCCTAAGAAGTTAACCGCAGAGAGCGCAGAGACCGCAGAGATGTATTGAGTTCCGAGCAGAAAGACCAGGAAACAAAAAAGAGTTTTTGGAAATAATTCTCATTCCCCGCAGGCGGGAATCCAGAGCCGTCCTCGCGAAGGCGGAAGTCATTATCACCAACACCACGCGGTCATTCCGGAGAAGGCCATGCCCTTGAAGAAACAAGCCCAAAGAGTCCAGAAGCGCGACGGATCGATCGTTCCCTTCAACCCCGATAAGATCCAAAACGCCGTCTTCCGCGCGGCCCTGGAAGTGCTCCAGAACTCCCCCGAGGCTTCTTCCGTCTCTTCCCGCGTCACCCCCGCCGTGGCCCAGAAGCTCAAGAAGGATTTCGGAAGGAAACCGCTGCCGGTGGAGGCGATTCAGGACACAGTCGAGACGGCTTTGATGGAAGCGGGGTTCAATCAAATCGCCAAGAGCTACATCCTCTACCGGGAGCGCCGCAGCGAACTCCGCCTGGCAAAATCGGTCCTGGGGATCAAGGACGATCTCAAGCTGCCTTTCAACACCATGGAGGTTCTCAAGAAGAGATATCTCCTGAAGGACGACCGGCAAAACATCGTCGAAACCCCGAACGAGCTGTTCCAGCGCGTGGCCGGGCACGTCGCCCGGGCCGAGAAGGACTTTAAATCCTCCCTCTCCTCCCAGGCGGCGGCGGAAAAATTCTACCAGATGATGCGGAACCTGGAGTTCCTGCCCAACTCCCCCACCTTGATGAACGCCGGGACCTCCCTGGGCCAGCTTTCGGCCTGTTTTGTCATCCCGGTGGAGGACTCCATCGACGGGATCTTCGAAGCCCTGAAGAGCATGGCCAAAATCCACCAGAGCGGCGGCGGGACCGGTTTCAATTTCTCCCGGCTCCGCCCCCTGAACGACCTGGTCTCCACCACCAAAGGCGAGGCTTCGGGGCCCGTCTCTTTCATGAGCATCTTCGACCGGGCCACGGAGGTGATTGTCCAGGGAGGAAAGAGGCGCGGCGCCAACATGGGGATCCTGCGCTGCGATCACCCGGATATCCTGGAGTTCATCGAAGCCAAGATGGAGGAAGGCCGGTTTTCGAATTTCAACCTCTCCGTGGGCGTGACGGACCGGTTCATGAACGCGGTTAAGGACAACCGAAACTTTGACCTGGTCAATCCCCGGACCCGGGCCAGGGTCAAGAGCATCAAGGCCCGGCTCATCTTCGATTTGATCGTCAACGCCGCCTGGCGCACGGGCGATCCCGGGTTGATCTTCCTCGACGAGATCAACCGCCGGAACCCGACTCCCGGCCTGGGCCCCATCGAGGCCACGAACCCCTGCGGGGAACTCCCCCTTCTGCCCTATGAAAGCTGCAACCTGGGCTCCGTGAATCTGGCCCGCCTGGTTGATGAAAATGGCTTCAACTGGGAGAAACTGGCCGAAACCGTCCGCTGGGGAATCCGGTTTCTCGACAACGTGATCCAGGTAAACCGCTTTCCTCTCCCCCAGATCCGCGAGATGACCCAGGGCAACCGAAAACTGGGGTTGGGGGTGATGGGATTCGCCGACCTCCTGATCCGCATGGGGATCCCCTACAACTCCGCCGAGGCGGTTTTGTTCGCCGAAAAACTGATGAACTTTTTCCACCGGGAGTCGCTCAAGGCGTCCGTTAAACTGGCCGGAGAAAGAGGGGTTTTCCCCAATTTTTCCAAATCCGTTTACGCCCCCCGAAATCTTCGCGTCCGCAACGCCACGGTCAACACCATCGCCCCCACCGGCACGATCAGCATCATCGCCGGCTGTTCGTCCGGAATCGAGCCCCTTTTCGCCGTCTGTTTTGTCCGCAACGTTCTTTCAGGAACCCGCTTCTTCGAGGTCAACCCCCTTTTCGAAGAAATCGCCCGCAAGAAAGGGTTTTACAGCAAAGAGCTGATCGCCCGGATCGCCCATTTCGGCTCGCTGAAAAATATTTCGGGCATCCCCGCCGGGGTCAAGAGGGTCTTCCCCACCGCCTTCGACGTCGCTCCCCGGGAGCACCTGCGCATCCAGGCGGCATTTCAGAAATTCTCCGACAACTCCGTCTCCAAGACCATCAACCTGCCGAACGAGGCCACGGTGGAAGACGTGCGCCGGATTTACACCCTGGCCTACAAATCGAAGTGCAAGGGGATCACTGTTTATCGATACGGGAGCAAAGAGGATCAGGTTCTTTCCTTCGTCCCCGAGGAACGGGGGAACCCAAGCCCCGGGGGGGACTGGCTCGCCGTGAACTCCGATTTTGCGGGGGGATGCGCATCCGGGGTGTGCCCGTTTTGATGGTTTCGCAAAAAGTCTGAAAATGCTCTTTTCCGTAATTCCCGTGAAAACGGGAATCCGGTTCCGCTCAGAGCGGGATTCAACGGTTTGGCTGATTCTGGATTTCCGCCTGCGCGGGAATGGGGATTTTATGGGGTCACCATAATTGTCTCCCCAAAAAAGCCGGGTTTGCCTCTTGGAAAGGCATTCCCGGCTCATTCAACCCCCCCCGCGAACTCGGCTCCGGCTAAAATCTCAGGCCCTGGCGTGCTTCGGTTTGACCGAAAGTTTCTTTCCGATCGGGCACTCGCGGCACAAAGAAAGCCCCCGGACGTAACTGTAATTCAGAGGGTCATTTCCCTTTTGCATTTCGCCCAAATCTTCCTGCTTGCCCATGATGTGCCGTCGCGAACAGGCATTTTTGGAAATCGTCAACTGTCCCGGTTGGTAGGGGCAAACAATCATCTCTCCTTTATTCCTTGCCAGCCAGGCCTTTACCGATATCTGACTTTGAGGCATGAATTCCTCCTTTCCTGCCCTGCCTTCTCGGTTATGCCAGAACAACTCTTTCTTTGCTCATACGCAAAATAATCACTTACCCGCAGCCCGGCAAGTAACATTTTGAGTTTCTTCAACAACCGCCAGACTGATGTTTCAGTTTATTACAGGGCTCCTTTGGAGACCCGCAATACAATGTCCATAGGGATTCTCCAAAGATCGACCTCACCGGTCTAACAACGGTTTAGATGCAATTTATCAAAAATCGGCTATTTTTAAATAGGGTAAACCCTGTATTTTGGGGGGCGAAAATGAGTATTTTCCCGCCGAAGGCATGGGGAGGGGGAGGATCCTGTCTCCAAAATAAGCAAAACCATATAAATTTATAAGGCTTTTTGAATAGGGGCAAACTCCAGGCCGTGGGCTTGGGCGACGGCCTCATAGGTTACTTTGCCATTGAGGGTGTTGATCCCCCGGGCCAGAGCGGAATCCTGCTGCACCGCTACTTTCCACCCCTTGTTCGCCAGCATTTCAATGTACGAAATCGTGGCGTTGGTCAGGGCGATGGTCGAAGTGCGGGGGACGGCCCCGGGCATGTTGGCGACGGCATAGTGCACCACCCCATGCCGCAGGTAAACAGGGTCATCGTGGGTGGTGGGATGATCGATGGTTTGGACACACCCCCCCTGGTCGATCGCCACGTCCACGATCACGCTTCCCGGCATCATGGTTTTTACCATCTCTTCGGATACCAGGTGCGGGGCCAAAGCCCCGGGGATCAGGACCGCCCCGATCGTAAGATCTGCCTGGGCCACGGCTTCGGCCACATTGTATCGGTTTGAGGCCAAGGACTCGATCCGCCCATGGAAGATGTCGTCCAAATAGCGCAACCGCTCCAGGCTCTTGTCGATCACCGTGACCCGGGCCCCCAGGCCGACGGCTCTTTTGAGGGCATTCGTTCCCACGGTCCCGGCTCCCAGGATGACGATGGAACCGGGATGAACCCCGGCCACTCCGCCGATCAGGATTCCTCTCCCCTTGCGGGGCTTTTCGAGGAAGGTCATACCCACCTGGACAGCCATCCGCCCTGCAATCTCGCTCATCGGGGTAAGAAGCGGGAGAAGGCCGCTCTTCAACTCTACCGTCTCATAAGCAATGCCGACGACCTTTTTATCGACCAAGGCCAGAGTCAGCTGTTGGTCCGCGGCCAGGTGAAGGAAGGTAAACAGAATCAGCCCCGGGCGAAAGAAAGGGTATTCCGCAGGCAGGGGCTCCTTGACCTTGACGATCATTTCCGCCTGCCCCCATACCTCGGCGGCCGAGCCTGCGATCCGGGCACCGGCTTTCTCATAGGCGGAATTGGAAAAGCCGCTCTCTTCCCCGGCCGCCTTTTCAACCCACACCTGGTTTCCGGACCGAACCAGCACATCCACTCCGGCCGGGGTCAGCGCAACCCGGTACTCCTGGGTCTTGATCTCCCGCGGCAATCCTACGATCATGGGAATCCCTCCTTCCAAAACCGCCTATTCTGTTGACTGTATGCGCATACCCCAATTCCCCCCCCTTTACGGGGAAGGGCCGGGGTGGGGGTGACAAAAAGGATAATGAATATAACAGAAATCGGCCCCGTTGTCTAATCGCCAACGAACCCGAGGTGCCTGAGGACACCCGCGAACCGTGCCCCCCCTTTCCCCCCTGAAGGTGTGAAAAAATCCCACAAATCACCCCCACCCTCGCCCCCCCCCGAAGGTGTGAAAGAATTGGGTTGGTCTTTAGTTTGTCATTCCGGCGACATTAACCATGCCCCGCATGGGGGCGGGGCACCCGCGAAGGCATGAAATCCCTCCTCGCCCCTCTTTGATAAAGGGGGGTTGAGGAGATTTAAAGGGGTATTTTTAACGAAGCCGGAATCCAGTCTTTTCAAAGCGTTTCAAATTTCCTGGACCCCGGTTTTCACCGGGGTGACGGCTCAAATTCAATTTTTTCATACCTTCCCCCTTCAAGGGGGAGGGGGACTATTTCAATTTTTCCACACCTTCCCTTTGACAAGGGGGGTTGGGAGGATTTAAAAGCGACTTTCTAAGCAGTCCTCATGGAGTTTGCAGGGCGGCCGCAAGTTCGGTAAAATCTTTTACCGTCAAATCGGGCAGAAACGGGGTATCTTCGAAGGGAAGCCGGTAGCGGTTGATGTAGGCGCCTCGGAAACCGCACGCTCTCGCCCCCATGACGTCGAACGAGTTGGCCGAAACCATCAGGCATTCCGCCGGTTCCAGGCTTAGGAGGGAAGCGGCGCGGAGATAGACCCCCGGGTGAGGTTTGAACGCTCCCGCCAGCTGAACCGAGATCACCCCGTCGAAATCCCAGCGGATCCGGTTCTTGACCAGGTGATCCAGAAAATGAGGCTCCCCATTCGAGAGGGCGACGAGCTTAAATCGGGTCTTGAGTCTGCTTAGGGCGGGAACGACCTCCGGGAAAGGAGAAAGCTCTTGCCAGGCCAGCATGAAATTCCGGACCTCTTCCTTCGTGGCCTGGATTTGATTTAAACCCAGGGTGTAAACAAAAGCCCTGCGGGCCGTTTCCAAATACCCGCTGTGCCCGAGCATCATGATATTGTCCTGATACTGTTCAATCCGCTGGCGGTAGCGCCACTGCTCCCAGAAGCGCCCGGCGGCTGCAGTCGAGTCCTTCATTTCCAGAAACTTGGCGATGAAAGGAGTCAGACTTCCCCCCAGATCCAAAACGGTCCCGAAAAGGTCAAAGGTCAACGCCTTGACCGGCACGAGCTTTTCCATGGAGTCCTCCACCCTTAAAACCTGAATCACTTCTTCCTATGTCGTAAAATATCCCAATCGGGGTGTTTTGAGAAGAGAAAAACCGAGATCCCCCGCTTTCTCTTCTGAAGCCCTGGGTATTATTTACGAGACCTTCATCTTGGTATCTGGTATTATCTTGAGGGGAGGAAAGCAATACCCTGACGACTTCAGAATCTCCCGGGAGATTGGGGATGTAATTCCGGCTCAAGCCATCGGTAAAGGAGGCCACTCATGGCCAAATGGGTAATCTTCATCGTGGGGATTGGAATTCTCCTAATTCCGGCCCCGTCGCCGGCCGACTGCGTGAGCGCGCAGGGGTATTCTTTCATATTTATCAAAAGCGACCGCGACCTTACCGTTTATCGCGAGAATCGGCCTATCGCCGAGGTCCGGCTCCGGGATTGCCGCCTCTCCCCCGACTCCACGGTCTTTTTTACGGGTGGGTTGATATGCGAAGGAGCCATTCTCCTGGTAGATGGGAAAAAATGTGAAGCCTTCTCCGTCAAATCCTCGGCCTTTGAGCATGGGCCGTAAGGACGGGGCTTTCGATTCCGCTGCCTCCCGAAAAGCATTGAAGGTTCGGCGGGCGGGTTTCTACTGCGTCTTTTCCCAGGACTGATCCGGATCAAACTGATTCATGGCTCCGACGATCTTCTCTGTATCCTTCCCTAAATCCTTTTGGAATACCACCCCGTCATGGCTGACGATAAAGGTCATGACCCCCGTAACCCCATACACCGCAGGGCGGGCAACCATCGCAAAACCCCCGATCATCTTCCCCCGGACCACATAATCATACGCCCCCCCGGAA
>Ga0316617_100000474_pt1 | contig 10711 bp, 9 predicted proteins | sample OWC_Aug_M1_C1_D2_FD_207801 | JGI IMG/M metagenome (GOLD analysis project Ga0316617, IMG submission 207801) | Wetland soil microbial communities from Old Woman Creek delta, Ohio, United States - OWC_Aug_M1_C1_D2_B | ecosystem: Environmental > Terrestrial > Soil > Wetlands | place: USA: Ohio... | reverse complement strand
GTAGTTGATACGGCACACTGCCGCGAAATCGTCTGGACCTTTTGACCGACTTTCGACAGCCGGAAGGGTCGAGTTCGGTCCTGGGTGACCCATTAACAAAGTATAGCCGTCTGGCGCCGCCTTGGCGACGAATTCGGAGGCGATCGCTCCACCTCCACCCGGTCTGAGCTGAACGATTATCGGTTGCCCCAAATAATCTGCTGCGACGCTCGTGACCGCACGCGCCGTCAAGTCATGAGAACCTCCAGCACCCATCGGGACGACCAGGGTCACTGGTTTCGTCGGATAATCCTGGGCCTGGACAATCGAAGAGCCGACAAATAAAAACATCAGCAAAATAACACTGACCCATCCCTCTTTTCGTAATTGCCTAAACATATTTCTTCCTCCTTTCATTAAACACGAATAGGTTCTCTCTGGTTGATCCTGATCCCTTGGCACCCGGATCAAATTGGCCGTAGGGACCATCCCCTGTTATTTTGTTTTCGTCATACTTTCTTCCTTCTCGACCCTGGCCAATGAGTGAAGCAAAGCTCATCATGCTCCATGTCGAGATCCTCCCAACGAAATCCTAGCCGTGCGCCGCCCGTACTTCTCGCTGGTACTCCGCGAGTGACTTGCGGACGATCTCGACTGCTGTGTCAACATGCGACCGGTCGATGATGAGGGGTGGAAGGAAGCCGAAAACATTCCCGGAGTGACCGCCGAACGGATAAATCAGCAACCCCTGCCGTAGACAAAGCTGGGCGACACGCCGACCCGCCCCGGCCAGCGGCTCTTTCGTCTGTCGATCCTTGACCATTTCCACCCCCAGCATCAGGCCCAAGCCCCTGACATCGCCGACCATAGGAAACTCGTCGGCAATCTCCCTGAGCTGTTCCAGGAAGTATGCGCCGACAGCAGCGGCGTTCTCTGCCAGCAGTTCAGACTTCAGAACATCGATCGTGGCGAGCCCTGCTGCACAGGCGACGGGGTTCCCGGCGAGCGTTGAACTGTCCCGGCTGGGCTCCCACAAGTCGGCGATCTCGGCCCTGCAGATGACGGCGGAAAGCGGCAGTCCGCCGCCGAGGGCCTTGCCCACCACGAACACGTCCGGCTCAACGCCGGAATGCTCGATCGCGAACCATTTGCCCGTGCGACCCCAGCCACTCATGACTTCGTCGGCGATCAACAGAATGCCATTTTCGTCGCAGATTCGGCGAAGCTCCTGAAGGAATTCCGGCGGGGCCGGAATCATTCCTCCGTTACCCTGGAGTGGCTCAACGATGATCGCCGCAGGCTCCGCCACGCCTGTCGCCTGGCCTTTCACAGCGTTCTCGACGAAACGGCCGCACGCGATCCCGCAGCCGGGGTATTGCAACTCGAACGGACATCGGTAGCAGTAGGCGTAGGGGACGTGGACGACACCTGGAAGCATCGGCTGGAGTCCCAGGCGCCCGACTCCCCTCCCCATCAATGACAGCGCACCATAGGGACGCCCATGGTACGCACCGTAGAAGGCGAAGATCTCGTACTTCTTCCCGTAGTACCGAACAAGTCTGATGGCCATGTCAACGGCTTCTCCCCCGCCCACGCCGAACAGGACCCGCTTCGGGCCCTTGCCGGGCGTGATTTCGGTCAGGGCGTCGAGTAGATCCGTCCGGGTCGTGCTGACCGCCCCCATGAGGTGGATAAGTTTCTCCGCCTGTCTCTTGACCGCCTCGACAACCCTGGGATGGCCGTGACCTGTGTTGAGCACTCCGAAACCCGCTACGAAGTCGAGAAACACATTGCCATCGGGATCGTGGATCACCACTCCTTCCCCGCGCTCCATGACAACCGGGTGCGCACCGATCCCGAAGGTGGCGGTCGCGGGCGACTCGGTCCGGCGGGTCCGCTCAAGGAATGCCAGCGCTTTCGGCCCTGGAAACGGTTCACGAATGTTAGAGATCTTTATCTGCTCGAGCTCTGGGTGAATTGGCATTCTTCGTTACCCCTTTCATCTAACGATCGTCTCTTGGAAACAAACCCCTACGAGACTGGATTTCTTTCCGATACCCCCTGAGCAGGGAGAGGATCATCACTCTTATCGTGGGATGGCCTTCTTCTTCGGGATGGCACTCGGGAAGGCAAATTTGCTCTGGCTGACCTTCATGTTGACAAGGGCCTTTGCAATTTCAATCGCACACTTATACGGGTGTAAAACCGGGACCTCGTAACCTGACTCCATCAGTCGTTTCTGAGCGATAGGTTGTATCCACAACAGTTGATTGCAGCCGACCACGATCACATCCGCACCGTCCTTCTCTATGGCTTCAATGCATTCTCTGACAAATGCCTCGGCAGCTTCCGGGGGATCGCCGTTCAGGCTCCCCGGCAGCCACTCGATCGATCTGACGGAGGCGCACTTCTCATTCATCCCATAAGAAATGATATTCTGGCGTAGCGCGATGGCCATCCATTCAAGAGTATCGATAATCGAATACCTGTTCCCTAAGATAGAAGCGAAGGCCACCTGGGCACTTGTGCCGCCGACAATCGGGATACCGTATGGGGTGGCGATCTGCTTCGCGGCGTAAAGCCCTGGCTCTAATCCACCCAGTAGAATCAAAGCGTCGTACTTCCGACTCTCACACGCCTGACGGACAAGCTTCAGAACATGAGAGACACCGGCAACCATATCTTCCCGCGTATCAGGCGCGGGGCCAGGATTACCCGGGGCGAGATCCCATTCGATTCCCTTCAGTAAGCCTTCAGCCTCGATTTCACGTAAGCACCGAACCGTTGAGGGCTCTTTACCGGGAGACCATTCAACTTTAAAGGGTGGTATGAATTGGAATTTCATCTGATGGACCTCCTTCTTCGCGTCAAGAGCACGTATGGGCGTGGACGAAGCTGGCATCAATATACCAAAAAAAAGAAATTATGCAAGGATAAAGCATTTCTTAGGCCGGGAGGATTCGCTTAAGAATAGGGCAGATGGGTTCTATTTTTTGCAGATTTTTCTATCATTGCATATCGAGGTGATGTGTTCGTCTTCTATCTTTCTGAACCGGTCTTCTTCCGTAGGGATGTTGTTCGGGCCCTCGGTGAGAAGGAGAGTTTGAGTTCTTCCGGGGCCGCAGAGGATCTCCATTCACCGCGCCAGTTTGAGATACATTTCGAGGCGGCAATTGAAGCCGCCAAGATCGATCACCTTCCGGTACTTTAATTTGAGTGATGGATCTGGAGGTTCGATGCGCAAAGGGTTGGCGAATACGAGCCGTCCGCCAGGCTTAAGCGCGGCGGCAGCGACGGCATATAGATTCCGAAACAATCCGCGGAAGTTAGGGACACGAATTCGCCTTCCCATGGGAGGGTTGGTGATGATGAGGGTAACGCTTTCGGGTCCCAGGCCTTCAACCTTGGCATAGTCGCGGAAGTCACAGCAGGCGAGCTTCAATGGAACGGCCTTCACCTGGGCGGCGGCAATGTTGGCCCGGCTGATGGCGATGGCATCGGGGCTGAGGTCCGTTCCGTAAATACTTTCTACGCCACCCAGCCGTGCCCTTTCTATCAGTTCCAACCCCGATCCGCAAAATGGGTCCCAGACGATCTCATGGTTGACCCTTCCGCCCAGACGGGCCATCGAGGCGGCCAACGGAGGGTGGGATGCCGCACGCATGTCCTGTTCACGATAGGTAAATCGCGGATCGGGCGTCAACTTCGGGCGCAATTCGAGAGAGATCCCCTGCCCTACGGGGAGAAGATCCATCGACCAGGGAGCCTTTTGCGGATCGTTGAGAATGTCCGAGCACATCGCATAGGCCCGATTCGCCAGGAGACGCACCGCGCCTCTCTGGTGTCCCTTGGAAACAAACTCCAGACGATAGCGAATCGACCCCTCTGTGAAAGCCGCCAGGACAGACTGCGACAGGGACGACGTCATCAGAGACGCCAGAGCATCGACGGACGCTGTCGGGTTTGGGCTCCGAACATGGCCAAGAAAAAAGCCAACGGTGGCAAAACATCGGAGGGTGTAAATGTCGGCCAGGGAAAAGGGCGCCACCGGTGCGATCGCGACCAAGCCACTCCGGACATCCAGGATGCGGAATTTCCCGTGCTTCTCGATGGACTCTTTCACTTCATCCCGGACAATCTCTTCCAGTCCCTTGCGGCAGTGCAAATGGATCCGCAATCGGCTGAATCCGGAGAGGAGACTGTCCATTCGAATGACACTGGGCCTTTCCCTGCGCGCCACACTGGCTTTCACCTTCTGCTCGGTTTGCGGGAGAAAGCCACGGACCCCGGTCACGACATTCAGTGTGGCCGTCCCGCCGATCTTATCCAGGGCCTGGCCGAGGAATTTCTTCTCGCGCTCAAGCGTGGTCGTCCGCAACAAGGAAAGCAGCGCCTCTTCCTCGCTCGTACCGGACTCAAGTTTTGGCAGAGCCGTCATGGCATAGCGTCTGACCTTCTCGCTCGGATCCTGCAACAGACGAACAAGCCACGACCTCACCCCGGCCTTCTGCTTCGCGGTGCCGGACTCGGAAAAGACCACGGCCGCCGCGCGAATGACCGCCACCCGTTTGATTCGCTCCTCGGGAGTCAATCGATCGAACCGCGCCACTTCATCGTTCCACAACTTTTCACACGATAAGACGCGCAGCTTACGATAAAGATCCTTGTCGGTCTTCATAGGCGAAAGCCCCGGCTTAGGGTCATCGATGTCTGCTATGATTTCTTCTTTTTGGTGGCTTTGGCTTTGGATGAAGAGGCAGCCATTTCCTTGAAGGTGGTCTCCCACTTATCGATCGTCGTTTTCAGCTGATCCAATTTAGCCTTCGCTTCAGCAGGCGCCGAGGCAATCATCTTTTTTGACTTCCCCAGGCCCTCTTGAATCGTTTTGGCATCGGTCATCCAGGCTTGCTTCTTGTTTTTCAGTTTCTTCTCCATTTTTTTTGCCGTGGCCCGCAATTTGTTCCATTCCGCCTCAACGGTTTTCAGGGCTGCTTTCGCCTGATCGGAAATGGCCTTCTTTCCGGCTTCGACGGCTGCGGCCGCCTTTTCAAAAGCACCCTTAGCCTCAATATAACTTCCTTTCGCTTCCTTGTACTTCTCCTCCTTCAACTGGGATTCTGCGGTATCCCATAACCTCCTGGCAGCTTCCAGATCAGCAGAGGCATATTTATCCGCGCCAGCGGAGTGAGCGGCATCCATTGCCTTCCTGGTAGCCTCTTTTTCCGCATTCGCCTGATCGGCAGCGGCCTTCCTTCCAGCTTCGACGGCCGCGGCCGCCTTATCAAAGGCAGCCTTAGCCCCGATATAACTCTCTTTCGCTTCCTTGTACTTCTCCTCTTTCATCTGAGATTCTGCGGTATCCCATACCTTATTGGCCGCTTCCAGTTCAGCAGGGGCGTATTTATCCGCGCCGGCTGAGAAAGCGGCATCCATCGCTTTCCTGGCAGCCTCTTTTTCCGCTTCGGGTGGCTTTGAACAACTCACCCATACCATCCCCACAGCAAAAACCACCAATGCGAACACCGATAATTTGATCATTCTCATAAGCCCATTCCCTCCTCCGATAATATTTGATAGGAATCTGAAAACTATAAATGAAGTTTTTCCCCATCGCAAGAGCCGGGCGTCAGGATCGGAGCGTCTCCTTGTTTCTATCAATTCCGAATTCCGAAATTTGAAATGTCCTGAAGATACGGGGGTGAGGTCCTACATCGAGAGGAGAGCATCGGGTCTCCCCATTGTTCGTAGGGGTGACCCATCCGGTGAGCTATTTGGGAACGATCCGTTCACTAATAGGCGAGCCCGTCTCCCTGGTCCGGCCAAAAAGATCCACGTAAAGAACCCGGGGGAGTCCCATCACTCTTTCCCTGGATTCTACATGGACTCTTTCGAGAACGCTCGGCTTGCCCTTGATCGCGGTGATCGCCCTGAAAGAGCCTTCCATCTTTTCAACGATGACCTCCCGGCCTTTGAGAGCGACAAAAACGACCCTGAGCCTGTTCTCTTCAAGTTTCTCATAAGAATCAATCCCGTAGGCAAGTCTCCTCTGAATCAGGTTAAGATCCCGCTGCCTGCCATTCTCCAAGACCCAGTAAACCGAAACAGGATCCGAATCATGGATGTTGTCATTCTCTGTAACCCGGACATCGTACTGGACGAGGTGTTTGTTTTTGCTCCTTTCAATAAAGAAGAGATGGTCGTTTTTGCTCGAAGAAAGAGCAAACGTAGACCAGCAAACAATAGTGAAAATCAACGAGACTGATGTAGCAATGAACCATTTCACGGAAACGACCTCCCGGCTTGAAATACTTATCTTGGATCAAAGATCCTTGGGAACATGAACTGTAACCGGTTCCAGACACCTTTTCCATTCGGTCCTTAAGATTTATTCCCGATTCATCAAAAGGGAGTCCCTTCAGCATGTCCCAAAACAGGATGCCATTTTTTTCATTTTCCCTTTTTTCGTGTACCCCTTTTCGCATTCCCCTTTCGTATTCCGGTGAAGGGCTCAGATCAGCGAAGGGCGTTTTTGCTACGGGATGGGCCTTCCAAAGACGAGGATGACCTTTTCGAGAGTACTTGACACTCTGTAAGCCCGTTTCTTTCCGATTCTCTTTCTAAGCCAGTAATAAAGACATAGGTTTTTGTTAATCAGGAAGCCCCTCATCTTCCCTCCCCAACTGGATTTATTAGGAGCAAAAGAAGTGCCAAAGAAATGAATGGAGAAATAATTCTTAAGTATTTGAAACAATATAAAAATATTTTATCGAGGAAAATGTGGCGTGGAAAAAATGTTATAAAATTCAACACAAAAAATGGAGACGTTGCAAAATTCTACAAACCCTTCCTGAAAGTTAGTCAGCGCATCTTGTCGTTCCGTTAGAGCTGGACCCCTTCACTCAAAAATTAAGCCAGAAGGTACTGCCTGCGTGGAGGTCTGTGACTCAATAACCCAATGATTGAATAATGAGCCGGTTCCAATCTAAACATCTTTATGTTTTCCTGCATTATATATTGGTCCGCCCAGGCGGACGTACAGATCCAGAACTTCAACGGCTTCTTTCCGCAGAACGTCGCGTACTACATGGATACCGCGATTCTCCAGGGCTTCCTGCCAACCGGAAAGCTTCGGTCCCTCATCGAACCCGATGCGCCGGGCGTCCTCATCCCGGGCACCGCATACCAGCCGTGGAACACCTGACCAGGGAATGGCTCCGAAACACATTGCACATGGCTCTGCGGATGTCACCAGCTCGTAGGTGTTTGTGCCCCCGTTTCCGATGTCGTACCGCCCGAGTTTCTTCTGCGCCATGGCAAGTGCGATCATCTCAGCGTGGAGGATTGAACAGTTGCTCGTCACAACAATGTTGATTCCCGGAGCCACCAGGTTTCCCCGTGAATCAAACACCGCCGCGCCGAAAGGACCGCCGCTCTGTCTCTCAACGTTCTCCCGGGCAAGGGCAATGACGAAACGCATGCGGTCTTCCACGGCAGCGAAAACCTTCGGGCTGTTCGCGAGGAAATTTCCGACCCAAGCCGGAATCTCAATTCTGAAGCCCAGTGGGTCCAATAATCAGGCCTCCTTCTTAAACATGCTCCGGGCGTCATAGAAAGGTGTTCGATAACGGCGGCTTCGTTTCAGCCAGCTGTTTTGTGTGAATGCTGCCTGTGAATCGTGTCGATCTGACGCCGTGGTCTCAACTTACTTAATTCACGATTCAAGACCTGCCCCCTTACCCTCTGCTCTGGCTGCCGATTCTGCGGCGAGATATCCTGTGGAAAATGCAGCCTGCAGGTTATACCCTCCGGTCACTCCGTCCACATCCATCATCTCGCCGCAAAAAAATAAACCCTGCACTCTCCGCGACTCCATTGTCCGGGGATTTATTTCTTCTAACGATACGCCCCCCCGCGTGATGGTCGCCTCTTCAATGGGCCTCGGTTTTCTTATATTTATTCTAAAATCCGTAAGACATGAGACGATCCTTTTTCGCTCCTCCCGGCTGATTTTACTACACCGCTTACCCGGCTCGACGGCGCACCGGCGTTCAAAGAGCCCCGCGAACGATTTTGGCAGAGCCTGTTTCAAATACTGTGAAAGGGTGAGGGTCCCGGAGGACTCAAACTCCCGTCGAAGGATAGGGTCAAGCTCTTGAGCTGTATGACCCGGCCTTAGGTGAAGTGAAAGGGCAACCGACCTGCCAGCAGCCAGCGCATCGATAACGATCCCGCTAAGAATAAGCACGGTTGGGCCTGATACACCAAAATGTGTGAACAGGATGTCGCCCTTCTCTGAAACCTTCTTTTTTCCGTCCACGAACACCGAAAGCGAAATGTCTTTAAGCGTTATCCCCTGCACTTCCTGAAGAAATGGCTCGTCCGACTCAAGCGCAACGAGACCTGGCGTCAGCGGCACAATGGAATGTCCGCATTGTCTCGCCAGTTTGTACCCGTCGCCGGAAGATCCGGTCTTCGGATACGACATGCCGCCCGCAGCAACAATTACTTTTTCGGTATTCAACACGCCATGGTCGCGGCATCTCACACCGCCAGCGCATAAACTTTCTCCAGACTGGAGGATAATATTTGTTACGACGGTATTATGAAGGATACGAACTTGGTTATCATTTATATATTGACGCAATACGGCAAGCACGCTTTCCGCACGATCATCCGCGGGGAAGACCTTCCCGTCAGGATCCACCCTCATTGCTAGTCCACGGGAACTGAAAAAATGGATCAAATCGCGGTTCGAAAATACGGTGAATGCCCGATAGAGAAACCTGCCCTTCTTCCCAAAGGCATGAACGAAATCCTTCAGGCCAGCGTTGTTGGTGATGTTGCACCGGCCACCGCCCGTCAGGAGCAATTTGTTCCCCAGCCGGTGTGTCTTTTCAATGAGCATTACTCTCGCGCCCCGCTCCGCTGCGCGCCCCGCTGCCATCATGCCGGCAGCACCTCCCCCCACAACAATAATGTCCGGGAGCGGCCGGTTCTTATTAGGAATCATCTTATTTCTGTGAAAGGATTTGACGCCCTTCCTCTTCTCTTACATTATTTTCTTAACCCGACCAATCTCACCACTTTCTAAGCGGACTTTAATCCCATGGGGGTGAGTAAGAGATTTCGTCAGAATATCTTTCACTCTACCTTCGGTTAGTTTTCCAGAATGCTGGTCCTTCTTTAATACAATTAAAACCTGTAAGCCTGCTTTTATATTTGCACGATTTGTACCGTCCACGATTCACCTTCTATTAAAGATTATTTTAACCTCAAATTTGCAGCCCTAAGTCCAAAATCGCCCCTATTTTTCTCCATATGAACTTACGATTCAAATGGTTAGCTTGGGTCGATCCCCTACAGGCATCCTAACTCCATACCCATCTGACCGAGGCCTTCTTTCGCTTCCGAAGGGGTCTTGCCATTTCAGGGCTTCAGCATATTCTTATATGGCTTATCAACCATGAAGCATTGACCCCATGGACCCAATTTTCTAGTTATCTTTCTTTAATTCACAATTGAAGACACCTTTGCTTCTCCATAGAATTACGCCCAAATCCCTCTTTTGCACGGCAAGCACTATGAGCGTTACCGAGCGGGAACGCAGCGGCCTCTAACGCACACGTACCCTTTTCTGCAAAGGTCTTTGATACAGCGGCCTTGATCGCACACATTACCGGTATCGCAGACAACCCCTTATAGCGCATGGCGCATAGAGCTTTCCACATGCGGAATGCAGAACGTAAAACAGATGGAGCGCATTCTTTCCAACTGGCTCCACCAACAGACCGCATATCGCGTTAAACATCGTGTCCGGAAAACAACAGGCTGACGACTTTGACTATTTATTAGACCCAAATGAGCGGGATGTCAATAATAAAATTCGGAGTGCGGAGTGCGGAATAAAGCTACTTCCAGGTGGCGAGGAACTCCGATAGGGGATCCCCCGTCGTTAATGACTTGGTGATCTTTATATCAGGCTGTTTGCCTCCACTGATCTCGATGGCGCGTTCCATCCAGCCCGCGATACGGATCTCCAAAACTCGATCCATATCCGGGAATTTGGTGATCTGCATCATGCCCCCGCCTTTTCGGCACTCCACCACCTTCATCTCGCTCGGCGTGTAATAGATCGGCAGGATGGTGCCCGCCCGGCGCAGCATGAACTCCGGCGACCCCAGCTTCACGAATATCTTGTATATTCCCTTGAGGCTGTAATCAGCGCTGAAGCGGCCTGACTCCCTGGCCCCTTTCAGATCTCCTGCGTAAAAAAGGTCGCACAGCTTTCGAAGCGGTTCGATCAGGAACTCTTTCAGGGGATACCAAGAGCTTACCAGGACCGAGGCAGGATAAATCTTACGGGCCCCCGGCGTCAGGGCGTTTATCCATTGGTTTGATCCCCCCTCTCCAAAACGTTCCTTTATAAAGAGGGGTATGGTTATGATCGCTGCTCCCTTGACCTCCAGAGTAATCCTTTCCTCCATCCCAATTGGCAGACTCGGCTCTGCGTCGCATCTCTGAACGAAGAGATGCAACTCAATTCTCTATCCTATCGATTCGGAAAAGACTCCGCTGTCTAAAATCGGCCCCCTGCTGCACGGGCACACCACCTAAAGGTCGTTTCCTTTCGAGGGATGGATGATTTCTTTTTGCTTAAATCAAGCATTGGCCCATGTATAAGTAATGCTGTTAACTTCCATATCTAATTTCCCGGCTGAATCTTTAAGAATGA
>Ga0316617_100000471_pt1 | contig 10718 bp, 4 predicted proteins | sample OWC_Aug_M1_C1_D2_FD_207801 | JGI IMG/M metagenome (GOLD analysis project Ga0316617, IMG submission 207801) | Wetland soil microbial communities from Old Woman Creek delta, Ohio, United States - OWC_Aug_M1_C1_D2_B | ecosystem: Environmental > Terrestrial > Soil > Wetlands | place: USA: Ohio... | reverse complement strand
AGCAGACGCCCGTCATGCCTTAGTGTTCTGAGCGCACCGACGAAGGCAGCGAGGCGTGACGCATCGTCGACATCAGGTGCTTCGTTGCCGATCTGCTGCGTGACCTGCGCGAGGATGGAGCCGCCCAGGCGGTTGCGCCCCGCGCCGAGGTCCACGAGCACGAGCAGCGTGTCGGCGTCGGCGGCCAGCTGCGGCGTCAGCGAACGCCGCACGTCGTCGACCGGGGCAGCCGCGCTGACGATCAGCGACACCGGCGCCGACACCGTCTTGTCCTGGGTTCCGTCGCGCCACGCCGTCTTCATCGACAGGGAATCCTTGCCGACGGGAACGCTGATGCCGAGTTGCTGGCAGAGCTCGGAGGCCGCCTGCACGGCATGGAACAGCTTTGCATCCTCGCCCGGCTGGCCGCAGGCCGCCATCCAGTTGGCCGAGAGCTTGATACGGCTCAGCTCAACGTCGGCCGCCGCGATGTTCGTGATCGCCTCGCCGATCGCGATGCGTGAGGCGGCAGCCGCGTCGATGACCGCCAGCGGCGTGCGCTCGCCCATCGCCATCGCCTCGCCCGTATAGCCCTCGAAGCTCATCAGCGTGACTGCGCAATCCGCCACCGGCAGCTGCCACGGCCCCACCATCGGGTCGCGCGAGTTCATGCCGCCGACACTGCGGTCGCCAATGGTGACGAGAAAGGACTTGCTGGCCACGGTCGGATGACGCAGGACGTCCAGCGCACACTGCTCGATCGACAATCCCGCGGTCTCGAACGGCGGCAAGCCGACGGAGACGCTGCGGACATCGCGATGCATGCGCGGCGGTTTGCCCAGTAGCACGCTCATCGGCATGTCGACCGCCGGCACGGCGCCGGGCCGCCCGACGACGAGGTTGCCGTCGGCGGCGACCTCGCCGACGACTGCGTACGGCGCGCGCTCGCGGCGGCAGATCCAGTCGAAGGCGGCGAGCCGGTCGGGCGCCACGGCGAGCGCATAGCGTTCCTGCGACTCGTTGCACCAGATCTCGAGCGGACTCATGCCGCTCTCCTCGACCGGAATCTTCGCCAGATCGATCTTCGCACCGCGCTGCGACTGGTCGGCGAGCTCGGGCAATGCATTGGACAATCCGCCCGCACCGACGTCGTGGATCGAAAGCACGGGATTGCCCTCGCCCAGTGCCCAGCAGCGGTCGATGACTTCCTGTGCACGACGCTGGATCTCGGGGTTGCCGCGCTGGACGGAGTCGAAGTCGAGCGCTTCGGTGTTGGTGCCGGCGCCCATGCTGGACGCCGCGCCGCCACCCAGGCCGATGCGCATACCCGGGCCGCCCAGTTGCACCAGCAGCGTGCCCGGCGGCAGGTCGAGCTTGCGCACCTGATCGTCGCGGATGCTGCCGATGCCGCCCGCGATCATGATCGGCTTGTGATAGCCGTAGCGCTTGCCGGCCACGTTCTGCTCGTAGGCACGGAAGTAGCCGAGCAGGTTCGGCCGGCCGAATTCATTGTTGAAGGCCGCGGCGCCGATCGGCCCTTCGATCATGATCGCCAGCGCGTCGGCAATTCGACCCGGAAAGCCGTAGTCCGCCTCGTCGCCGGACTGTGCGCGCGTGACGTCGCGATCCCTCTCCCACGGCAGCGGCATGTCCGGGATGCGCAGGTTCGAGACGGTGAAGCCGGCTAGGCCCGCCTTCGGCTTCGCGCCGCGGCCGGTGGCGCCCTCGTCGCGGATTTCGCCTCCCGCCCCGGTGGCAGCGCCCGGAAAGGGCGCGATCGCGGTCGGATGATTGTGCGTCTCGACCTTGAAGAGCGTGTGCGTGAGCTCGTCGCGCGGCGCGTAGTCGACGCCGATCGCTCCGCTGCCGTCGCGCGCGCGGTACTCGCTGCGCGGATAGAAGCGACTGACGCTGCGCCCCTCGAGGACGGCCGCGTTGTCGCTGTAGGCAACTATCGTTCCCTGGGGTGCCCTGGCGTGCGTGGCCCGGATCATGCCGAACAGCGTCGTGTCCTTCGCAACACCGTCGATGGTCCAGCTCGCATTGAAGATCTTGTGGCGGCAGTGCTCGGAATTCGCCTGCGCGAACATCATCAGCTCGACGTCGTTCGGGTCGCGCCCGAGCTGCCGGAAAGCATCGACCAAGTAATCAATCTCGTCGTCCGACAGCGCCAGTCCGAGCGCACCGTTGGCCTGCACCAGCGCCGAACGCCCCTCGGCGAGCACCGGCACCGTTTGCACGGGCTTGCCTTCCAGTTCGGCGAAGAGCCGCGCCGGATCGGTGGCCGGGTCGATGACGCTTTCCGTCATGCGATCGTGCAGCACCGCAGCGATCCGCTCGGCGGCAGCAGCATCGACCTCCCGGCCCCCGAACAGTCCCCGCTTCAGCGTGACCTGGAACACCGTGCCGCGCTCGACCCGGTGAACCGCCATCAGTCCCGTGTTGTGCGCGATGTCGGTGGCCTTGCTGGCCCACGGTGAAATGGTGCCCAGCCGTGGTACGACGAGGAAACTCAATCCGTCGCCGGGCGTGGCAGCCGGGTCGCCGTAGTCCAGTAGCGCGTTCAGGCGCGCCAGTTCGCCGTCATCGAGGGGGCGGCCTGCGTGGACGAAGTGCATGAACCGGCCCGAGACGGACTGGACGCCCGCATCGACCGCCTGCAGGCGCTGCAGCAGGCGCGCCGCGCGGAAAGCGGACAGCGCGCCCGGCCCGGCGAGCGCATAAAAACTACCGTGTGGGGTCATCGAGGAGGAAAGACGCGCAGGACGCGCGCGTCAGGCGTGATCGGCGCGCGGATTATACCGGCGCGAACATCGTCTCCTCGGAACGCTTCTCCTGTTCGGCGTCCAGCTTCTGCGTCGCCGCCAGCGCTCGCATCAGCGCCTGGTTGCAGTCGAAGATCGGAATGCCGAGCGCGTCGAGATGGCGCCGGATCGCCATCGGATCGCTGCGCTCGATCGACTCGATGACGGCAAGGTACGGCGCATACGGTCCCTGCCGGTGCACGATGGCGTCGGTGACGTTGCCGCCCATTCCCACCGGACCCATCAGCCGGGGAATCGGGGTGCCCGTGATCCGGTCGAGCAGCGAGAAAGCGCCGGTGACGAAAAGTTCGTCGCGCGTCGCCGCGTCCATCGACGGAACGACAGACGAAAGGTTCTCGAGGAACAGTCCGCGCAGGGTGGCGGCGCGCACCAGTGGCAGCGCATTCAAGTGCTCGCCTGCGCTTTCCAGCGACAGCGTCAGCCAACGCAGGGTCTTCTCGCGGCCCAGCACCTGCACCGCGCGCTGGATCGAGGCGACCGGCTCCGAGGTCTCAAAGGCGTCGGAGTTGACCATGCGCAGCAGCTTGAACGCCAGCACCGGATCGCGCCGGATGCGCTGCGCGATGGTCCCGGTGTCCGGATGATCGCTCGCAACTCGCAGCAGCTCGAGCAGGTTGCCCTGGTCCGGGCGCAGGCGGCAGTTCGGGCGCTGTTCCGTGTCATCCATCGGCCAGCCGACACTGGCCATGGCGCCGCGCTGGTAGGCCTCGTCGATGTCGGCCACGCGCCGGACGCCCGTCGTGACGAAGGGCATGCGCCGCACTGCGTTGGGCGGCGCGGGACGCGTCCGGCCGTCCTTCAGGCGACGGCGGTCCTCGCTGACATGGATCAGCGAGTACTCGAAGCAGCGTACGAGAGCAGGCGGCAGGGGCACATCCGGCCGACCCCGGAGCGCCATCCGGATGCCGCGACGGAAGGCGCGCTGTACGAGGCGCTGCAGGTCCGGGTCGCGCAGGGCAATCGTGGGAACCTCCAGCAGCGCGTTGGACGGCGCGCGCCACGTGAGCAGCGAGTCGTCGAACGTGGCGTCGAGCGGAGCCAGCAGCACCGATGCGTCGGAATCGGGCCAGACCTCATTGAGCTGTTCGAGGATGTGGCCGACCGGCAGGTAATCCGGCGCCCGCGCCGAGAGCATCGTCAGGCGCGTGCCGACCGCGCGGCGATGCTTGTCGATCAGCGGTGCATAGCAGATCGACAGCGTGGCAAGCGCGTCGGGGAGTCCCAGTCGTTCCGGAGCATTCATCGGGCAGCCTTGGAAGCTGCAACGATTATGCGGACCGCATCCCCTGTCCTTGGGGTGAAATCCGCGCCCCGATCACGCCATTTGGGCCTCAAGTTTCATCGTGCGCTGCCGTAGCCGCCCCCGCCCGGCGTCTCGATGACGAAGACGTCGCCGGGCTGCATCTGGACCGATCCGATGTGCGGCAGTTCCTCGCGCGCTCCGTCCGAGCGTTCGACCCAGTTGCGCCCCGGCGAGCCGGGAGCGCCACCGGCCATGCCGAACGGGGCGATCGAACGGTTGTTGGCGAGGATCGACGCCGTCATGGGCTCAAGAAACTGCACGCGGCGTGTGCCGCCGTTGCCGCCCTGCCAGCGGCCCGCACCACCCGACCCGGCGCGAATCGAATAGCTCTGGAGCTGCACCGGGTAGCGGAACTCGAGCACCTCGGGATCCGTCAGCCGCGAGTTCGTCATGTGGGTCTGGACGACGTCGGTGCCATTGAAACCGCTCATCGGATCCTGCAGATCCATCACGCCAGCACCCGAGCCGCCGGAGATCGTCTCGTAGTACTGGTAGCGGTCATTGCCAAAGGTGAAATTGTTCATCGTGCCCTGGGCGGAGGCCATCACGCCCAGCGCGCCATAGAGCGCGTTGGTGATGCAGGACGACGTTTCGACATTGCCGGCGACCACCGCGGCCGGATAGTCCGGATTGAGCATCGAGCCGCGCGGGATGATGATCTCGAGCGGCTTCAGGCAGCCGGCATTCAGCGGAATCTCGTCGTCGACCAGCGTACGGAACACATAGAGCACGGCCGCAACGCAGACCGCACTTGGGGCATTGAAATTGTTCGGCAGCTGCGCCGACGTGCCGGTGAAGTCGATCGTGGCCGAGCGACGCTCCCGGTCCACGGTGACGCGAACATGGATCACGGCACCGTTGTCCAGCCGATACTCGAACTGCCCGTCTCGCAGCCGGGTGATCACCCGCCGAACCGACTCCTCGGCGTTGTCCTGCACGTGCCGCATGTAAGCCTGCACGACGTCGAGCCCGAACTGGTCGACCATGCGCAGCAGTTCCTCCCGCCCCTTCTCGTTCGCCGCGACCTGCGCCCGCAGGTCGGCGACGTTCTGCGCGGGATTGCGCGCCGGGTGCGCGCCGCCGGTCAGCAGCCGCATCAGTTCGGCTTCACAGAAGCGTGCGGGACGGTCGATGCCCTGCCCTTCGAGCAGCCTGAAGTTGATGAAGCGCACCCCTTCGTCGTCGAGCGTACGGGAAAACGGCGGCATCGAGCCCGGCGTGATGCCGCCGATGTCGGCATGGTGGCCGCGCGAGCCGACATAGAACAGGATCTCGCGCCCGTCGCGGTCGAACACGGGCGTGATCACGGTCACGTCCGGCAGGTGGGTGCCGCCGTGATACGGATCGTTGATCACGTAGGCGTCACCGGGAACCATGCGCCCGGCGTTCTCGCGCATGACGGTCTTGATCGACTCGCTCATCGACCCGAGGTGCACCGGCATGTGCGGCGCGTTGGCAATCAGGCTCCCGTCCGCGTCGAACAGCGCGCAGGAGAAGTCGAGCCGCTCCTTGATGTTGACCGAGTAGGCCGTATTCTGCAGCCGCAGACCCATCTGCTCCGCGATCGACATGAACAGGTTGTTGAAGACCTCAAGCATCACCGGGTCGACGGTCGTACCGATCGCGCGCCGCGCCGCCCGCGGAATGACCCGGCGCAGCACGACGTGGTCGAGCGGCGTGACCTCCGCCTGCCAGCCGGGCTCGACCACCGTGGTCGCGTTCGCCTCGGCAATGATCGCCGGCCCGTCGATGCGGTCGCCGGGCCGCGTGTCATCGCGACGGAAGAGCGGCGTCGCGTGCCACGTCCCGTTGAAGAACGCCTGCACGGTGCTCGCGGCGCCGAGCGCGCCGGCGCGCGGCGGCCGTTGCGCCACCCAGGCCGAGGCGTCCGCGGCGCCGCCGCCGACCGCCTCGACCGACACGGTCTCGACGATCAGGCGGCGATCGGACATCAGGAACGAGAAGCGCTGCTGGTAGGCCGCGTCGAACTGTTGTCGCATCGCTTCGGGCGTGCCGTACGCAACGCCAAGCGCGGTGTCCGTTCCTTCGTACTTGAGGTGAACGCGCCGGATCAGGCGTACCCGTGCCGCGCTCACGCCCTGCGCCTCGAGAGCCGCCTTGGCCTGCGCGGCCAGCCCGTCCAGTGACTGGATCAGCTCGGCCTCGGATTCGGGCGCCAGCGGCCGTTCGATCGTCACTTCGCGCATCGCCACCTGATCTGCCAGCCCCATGCCGTACGCCGACAGCACGCCCGCGAGCGGATGCGCCAGCACCGTGGTCATCGCCAGGGCGTCCGCCACGGCGCAGGCGTGCTGCCCGCCGGCGCCGCCGAACACGGTGAGCGTGTAGCGCGTCACGTCGTGGCCACGCTGCACCGAAATCCGCTTGATGGCTTCGGCCATGTTGCCGACCGCGATCTCGACATACCCCGCGGCGACCTGCTCCGGCGTCTGGGACCGACCGGTGGCCGCTTCGATCCGCCGCGCCAGCTCAGTGAAGCGCGCAACCACCACGTCGCGGTCGAGCGGCTCGTCTCCGCGCGGACCGAAGACATGAGGAAAGAACTCAGGTTGCACGCGCCCGAGCATCACGTTGGCATCGGTGACGGCCAGAGGTCCGCCCCGTCGGTAGCACGCCGGCCCGGGATTGGCACCCGCCGAGTCGGGGCCTACGCGCAGGCGGGCGCCGTCGAAGTGCAGGATCGAGCCTCCCCCGGCGGCCACCGTGTGGATGCTCATCATCGGCGCGCGCATGCGCACGCCAGCGACCAGCGTTTCGAACTCGCGCTCGTACTCGCCCGCGTAGTGCGACACGTCGGTCGATGTGCCACCCATGTCAAAGCCGATCACGCGCTCGAACCCGGCGTGGCGGCTGGCGCAGGCCATGCCGACGATGCCGCCGGCCGGTCCGGACAGGATCGCGTCCTTGCCCTGGAAGCGCCAGGCGTCGGTGAGGCCTCCGTTGCTCTGCATGAAGAGCAGTCGAGCCCCGGGCAGGTCGGTCGCCACCTGCTCGACATAGCGCCGCAGGATCGGCGACAGGTAGGCGTCCACGACCGTCGTGTCACCGCGCGCCACGAGCTTCATCAACGGGCTCACTTCGTGCGAAACCGACACCTGCGGGAAGCCGATCTCGCGCGCGATACTTGCCGCGGCCTGCTCGTGCGCCACGTGGCGATAGCCGTGCATCAGCACGACCGCGCAGGACCGGAGTCCCGCGTCGTAGGCGGCCTGCAGCTGCTCGCGCAGAGCGCGCTCGTCGAGCGGGCGCACGACATCGCCTTGCGCCCCCATGCGCTCGTCGGCCTCGATGACGCGGCCATAAAGCAGTTCGGGCAGCACGATGTGCCGCTCGAAGAGGCGCGGCCGGTTCTGGTAAGCGATGCGCAGCGCATCGCGAAATCCACGCGTGATGACCAGCACCGTCGGCTCGCCCTTGCGCTCCAGCAGCGCGTTGGTGGCGACCGTCGTCCCCATCTTGACGGCAGCAATCCGTTCCACGGGAATCGGCTGTCCCGCGGCGAGATCCAGCAGGTGCCGGATGCCCGCCACCGCTGCGTCGCGATACTGCTCGGGGTTCTCCGACAGCAGCTTGTGCGTGACGAGCGCACCGCTTGGGTCACGCGCCACGATGTCGGTGAACGTACCCCCGCGATCGATCCAGAACTCCCAGGTTCCGGTCTGAGGCACAGCGCTCATGCAACTCTCCGAAGCGGCGCCGCTGCTTGTATGCTTCGCGACGCGCGGCAAATTGGAATTTCCGGCCAGTGGGCGCTGCCGGAGGGTGGTTGAATGTTGACACACCTGTTGGCCGCCCCGCCGCATCGACCATCCATCATGGGGAGACTATGAATCGACGCACTCTGTTCGTCAGGACCGCGGCGGCCGCCATCGCGCTCGGCCTCGGCCTGCCCGCTGTGGCACAGACCAAGTGGGACCTGCCCGCCGGCTATCCCGCCGGCAACCCGCACACGCAGAACCTGAATCAGTTCGCGACGGATATCGCGACGGCCACGGGCGGCAAGCTCAACATCACCGTGCACGCCGGAGGGTCGCTGTTCAAGGCGCAGGAGATCAAGCGCGCGGTGCAGACCGGACAGGCGCAGGCGGGCGAAGTGCTGATGAGCCTGCTGGAGAACGAGAACCCCGTGTTTGGCGCCGACGCCGTGCCGTTCGTGGCCACCGGCTTCGATGCCTCGTGGAAACTGTGGCAGGCGCAGCGCCCGGTCGTCGAGAAGATCCTGGCGGCGCAGGGCATCAAGCTGCTGTACGCGGTGGCCTGGCCGCCGCAGGGCATCTATACGAAGAAGCAATTGAATTCCGTGGCCGACATGAAGGGCCTCAAGTGGCGCGCCTACAACCCGGCCACGACGCGGATCGCGGCGATGGTCGGCGCTCAGCCCCTGACAATCCAGGCGGCCGAACTGTCGCAGGCGCTGGCGACCGGCGTCGTCGACTCGTTCATGTCGTCGGGTGCGACCGGTGTCGACTCGAAAGTATGGGAAAGCTTGTCGCACTTCGCGACCGCGGATGCGTGGCTGCCGAAGAACATGGTGATCGTCAACCAGAAGGAATTCGACAAGCTGGACAAGGCGACGCAAGACGCCGTCATTGCCGCGGCCAGGACCGCCGAGGAGCGCGGCTGGAAGCGCATGCGCGACTACACCGGCGAGTCGCTGGCAACGCTGAAAGCGAACAAGATGACCGTGTACGAGCCGAACGCGGCATTCAAGGCCGAGCTGAACAAGCTCGGCGACACGATGCTGACCGAATGGCTGGCGAAGGCCGGACCGGACGGCCAGGCGATCATCACGCAGTTCCGCAAGTAATAGTGATGCAGGGGCCGCGCGAGCGGCCCCTTGCCTTTCCGCGCGATCCGACAGTGCGCTCCTTTCTCGACCCGCTTTTCAAGCTGCTGGGCGGCCTCGGCGCATTCTTCATCTTCGCCACGCTGGCGGTCGAGGTCGTCAATATCGCCGGGCGCCAGCTCGGCTTTTCGATGGCAGGGATGGATGCCTACGCCGGCTACTTTCTGGCTGCCGGGTCCTTTCTCGCGATGGGCTATGCACTCCGCACCGGAGACCATATCCGCGTGACCCTGATCCTGCAGCGCCTTCATGGCCGCGCGCGCTGGTGGATGGAAGTGCTGTGCCTGGTCATTGCCACGCTTCTGTCGGGCTACTTCGCGTGGTTCGCGGCGCGCCTGGTGTGGGGTTCGTACTCGTTCAACGACGTCTCGCAGAACGTCGATGCGACGCCGCTGTGGATTCCGCAGCTGTCGATGGCGCTCGGGCTCTTCGGGCTGGCGCTGGCCTTCGCCGAGCAACTGGTCTACGTGCTGCGTTTTCGGAGGCTGCCACCGCAGCCCAACGAAGCGGCCAACATCGAATAGGCGACGATGGGGACACTGACCGCCCTGGCGCTGATCGTCGCAATGTTCGTCATCCTCGGCGCCGGTGTGTGGATCGGCATCGCCGTGCTCGGCGTGGCGTGGCTTGGCATGGAGCTATTCACCACGCGCCCCGGGGGCGATGCGCTGGCCCTGACCGTGTGGGGGTCGCTGTCGAGCTGGACGCTGACCGCGCTGCCGCTTTTCATCTGGATGGGCGAGATCCTGCTGAAGTCGCGGCTGTCGGAAGGCATGTTCCGCGGCCTTGCGCCATGGCTGCAATGGCTGCCCGGCCGGCTGCTGCACACGAACATCATCGGCTGCACGATCTTTGCGGCCGTTTCCGGCTCGTCCGCCGCGACCTGCGCCACGGTTGGCAAGATCACGCTGCCGGAACTGAAGAAGCGCGGCTACCCCGAGCAGATCTCGATTGGCTCGCTGGCCGGCGCGGGCACGCTCGGGCTGCTGATCCCGCCCTCGATCATCATGATCGTGTACGGCGTCGCAGCCGATGTTTCGATCGGCAAGCTCTTCATTGCCGGCGTCATACCTGGCCTCATGCTGGCGGCGCTGTTCATGGGCTACACGATCTTCTGGGCTCTGCGCCATCGTGACGCCGTTCCACCAGCCGACATTCGGCTCGACTTCCGGCAGAAGCTTTCCGAGTCGCGTCACCTGATCCCGGTCGTGCTGCTGATTGCGGTGGTGCTGGGATCGATCTACGCCGGCATAGCCACCGCGACCGAGGCCGCCGCGCTGGGCGTCGTGGGCGCACTGATTCTGTCCGCGGCGCAGCGCACGCTGACCTGGGCCGCATTCCGTGACTCGCTGATGGCCGCCACGAAGCTGTACTGCATGATCGCGCTGATCCTGGCGGGGTCGGCCTTTCTTTCGCTGTCGATGGGTTTCATCGGCCTACCGCGCCAGCTGGCCGAGACCGTAGGCGCGCTGCAGCTCTCGCCGTTCGGGCTGATCATGCTGCTGATGGTCTTCTTCATCGTGCTCGGCTGCTTTCTCGACGGCATCTCAATGGTCGTATTGACAATGGCGGTGTTGCTGCCGACGCTGCAGGCGGCGCAGATCGATCTGCTCTGGTTCGGCATCTTCATCGTTCTTGTGGTCGAGATGGCGCAGGTGACGCCGCCGGTCGGCTTCAACCTGTTCGTGCTGCAGGGCATGACGAAGCACCAGATCAGCACGATCGCGGTCGCTGCATTTCCGTA
>Ga0316617_100000469_pt1 | contig 10721 bp, 11 predicted proteins | sample OWC_Aug_M1_C1_D2_FD_207801 | JGI IMG/M metagenome (GOLD analysis project Ga0316617, IMG submission 207801) | Wetland soil microbial communities from Old Woman Creek delta, Ohio, United States - OWC_Aug_M1_C1_D2_B | ecosystem: Environmental > Terrestrial > Soil > Wetlands | place: USA: Ohio... | reverse complement strand
GCCCTGCGCGTCGAGCACGCTTTCCAGCCCGAGCAGCCGGAGCATGAAGCCGAGCAGCACGATGATGGCGAGGTTGGTGGCGAGGAACAGAAAAACGCGTTTCATGGAACAGATTCTCCCGATCGACAGCTCAAGGGACCGGCGGTATCGTGGGGCCGCGGCACCGGGTTTCAAGCCCCGGGGCTGCGGCGGCCTGATGCTACGCCCGCCTTGTCATTTCGGCGGGTCCGGCGCCGCGGTTTCGCGTGCCGCGGGTGCCGTGGTATAGCTGGCTGACAATGCAGCGCAAGCGTCCACAACGGACCCGGCCGGCGCCCGAGGCTGCCGAGGGCAGCCGCAGGGTAGAGGCGGCGCTCCGCGAGCAGCAGCGACAACTGCGGGCCGCTGCCGCGAGCCTGCCCGATTCGGACAGCGACGACGTTCACGACGGACGTGTGGCCGCCCGCCGCATGCGATCGCTGCTCAAGACGTATCGCCCCATGCTGGACGTGCGTTGCGCGCGCCTGATGCGGGCCGACCTGCGGAGTTTCGCCCGGTCGCTGGCGCTGGTTCGCGAGGCCGACGTGCGCCGCGATCTGCTGATCGAGCTGTCGCAGAACGATCCGGGGCTGGCAGTGGAGGACTTGCGGCGGCTCGTCACGATGCTGGACGACCGCTGCCTCGAGGCGAGATCCTCCCTTGCGCGTCACGTGGCAGAGCCGGGCTATGCGGCGCTGACCGCGGCGGTTCAGAGCGAGGCGGCGATGACCGACCTGCGCATTCGTCCGGACGTGACGCTGGGCGAGGTGCTCCGGTGCGTGAACGATTCATGGACGAAGGCAGTGCGGCGCCTCGAGCGGGAGCCGACCGACACCGCCGGACTGCACGAGCTGCGTCTCGCCCTGAAACACTGCCGTTATGCGCTGGAAACGGTGCCCGACGTCGCGCCGGACGAAGTCAGGGAGCTGCTTCGCCGGCTGCGGGTGGCCCAGGAGGGCATCGGCGAGCATCGCGACCTGGTGCTCGCCGGGCACTGGTTGAGTTCGAATGCCAGCGCGCTCGGCGGCAATCTGACCCGGCGCCTGCTTTCGAATGTCGGGCGGCAGGAGAAGCGTCTCCGGGTGCAGGCAGCCAGGCGCGCGCACCGGGTGCTGCCGGCCGTGCGGCGCTGGCAAAAAGCGACCCGCGCGCTCAGAAATGGAACGAAGACACGTCGATCGTGACCAGCAGCTGTCCGCCGGAGTGCGGTTCGGTCCTGACGTCGCACCCGAATCGCTGGGCCCAGTCCTGGATGCGCCGATTCTCGGCAAGACTCGTCGCTTCGAGGCTACGGATTCCGCGGGCCTGCGCCGCGGTGCCCAGGCTGCGCATGAGCTCGGTGCCGAGGCCTCGTCCCTGCCAGTCGTCGGCGACGACGATTGCGCACTCCGCACGATCGGTCCCCGGCATTCGTGCGTAACGGCTGACTCCGACGAGCCGTTCGCCGCCAGCGGACTCGACGAAGGCGCCGATGGCGAGCGTGTCCACGTAATCGAGCTGCAGCAGCCGCGCGGCGTCCTCGCGCGTGATGCCCTTGCTGCTGTACTGCAGCCGCAGGTGCAGCGTCTGTTCGGAGAGTCCCGCGGCGAAGGCCAGTTCCCGGTCGATGTCGTCCGGGCGCAGTGCGCGAAGAGTGACCGACGTGTCGTCGGCGGCAAGCCAGGTTCGCTCGAGTTCGGCCGGGTAGAGCGCGGGCCCGGACCCAGGAGGGGCAGGGGCTGAGTCGTTCACTCCCGGTCGCGATACTCGTCGTCGTCGTCGTCGTAATCCTCGTCTTCGTCCTCGTCCTCGTCGTCCCAGTCCTCGTCGTCCTCGTCGAGTTCCTCGTCGTCGAGGTCATCTTCGTCGCCTTCGACGGCCTCGTCGTCCGCCCAGCCCTCGGGCTCGGAGGCGAGCTCCAGGTCCATTTCGATCCAGGCATCGAGGTCGAGGTCCTCGATTTCCCTGTCCAGCCACTGGATCCGGACCAGTTCCTCGTCCGGGTCGAGCGAGAGGACCTTGAAGATCTCCTCCGTGTCGAGGTCTTCATACCACTTGCCGGGGATCGGATCGTAATCGCGGCTCACACTGGGGTCCTCGGCGGGGAGGTTGCGAATCTTCGCCTGACGCGCTTGCGAACAACTATACGGGCGACCCGCAACGGCAGGCAACCGGAACTCACCTACGGCCGAAACCGCCGTTGTCGCGTAAAATCCACCTGAAGCAACGAACAGGAAGGTTCAGACCGTGTACTCCTACCGCGCACCGCTCCGTGACATCCGTTTCGTCGTCAACGACGTCCTAGACTTCGTCGATCATTACCGCACATTCGGACGTGAGGACCTGACCGGCGACCTGCTCGAGGGCATCCTCGAGGAGGGCGCCAGGTTCGCCGAGACCGTACTGGCGCCGACCAACCGCATCGGCGACGAGCACGGTCTGCGCTTCGAGAATGGCAAGGTTCACGTGCCGCCGGGGTTCAAGGAGGCCTACGACCGCTATTGCCAGGACGGCTGGATCACCATGACGGCCGACCCGCAGTGGGGCGGGCAGGGGCTTCCCGGTGGCTTTGCGCTCGCCTTCGGCGAGATGCTCTGCTCGGGCAACATGGCCTGGAAAATGTACTCGGGGCTGACCGAGAGCGCCGGCCTGACGCTCGCCGCGCACGGTTCCGACGAGTTGAAGCAGCGCTACCTGCCGAAGATGGTCTCGGGCGAATGGGCCGGCACAATGTGCCTGACCGAGGCTCATTCCGGCAGCGACCTCGGCATCCTGCGGACCCGGGCCGAACCACGCGGTGACGGCTCCTTTGCGATCTCGGGCACCAAGATCTTCATCAGCGCCGGCGAGCACGACCTGACCGAGAACATCGTCCATCTGGTCCTTGCCAGAACGCCGGACGCTCCCCCGGGAACGAAAGGCATCAGCCTGTTCGTCGTGCCCAAGATGCTTCCGGACGCCGCGGGCAACGCCGGGGCCGCCAACGGCGTCACGTGCGGGTCCATCGAACACAAGATGGGCATCCACGCCTCGCCGACCTGCGTCATGCACTTCAACGACTCCGTCGGCTGGCTGCTCGGCAAGCAGAACGAAGGCCTCGCGTGCATGTTCACGATGATGAACCATGCCCGCCTGGGCGTCGGGCTGCAGGGGCAGGGACAGTCCGAGCTCGCGTGGCAGGCGTCGATCGCCTACGCGAACGACCGCCTGCAGGGCCGCTCGCTCACGGGCGCCAAGTTGCCCGGCAAGCCCGCCGATCCGATCATCGTCCATCCCGACGTGCGGCGCATGCTGCTCACGCAGAAGGCGCTCGTCGAGGGCGGCCGTGTACTGTGCTTCCTGACCGGTCGTGAGATCGACAGCGCGCACCTGAATACCGACGACGCCGCGCGCAAGCGTTCGGCCGACCTGGTCGCATTCCTGACGCCGATCGTGAAGGCGTTCCTGACCGATGCGTCGATGGAGGTCACGAGCCTCGCGGTACAGATCCACGGCGGTCATGGCTTCATCCGCGAGACGGGGGTCGAGCAGCTGATGCGCGACGCGCGGATCACGACGCTCTACGAGGGAACGAACGGCATCCAGGCACTCGACCTGCTCGGGCGAAAGGTCTTCGGCACCGGCGGCAAGAGCGTACAGCTGATGACCGAGCGCATTCGCGAGGCGATCGTCAAGTTCGGTGCCGTGCCGGAAGTCGCGCCGCTTGCGACGGATCTGGGCAGGCGCCTGGACCAGTGGGTCAAGCTTACCCAGGAACTCGGCGTGGCGGCGATGAAGGACCGCGAGGAGGTCGGCGCCGCGGCGAGCGACTACCTGCAGTTCTCGGGCTACGTCTGCCTCGGCTGGTGCTGGCTGGCCGCCGCGGGAGTCGCCGCGAAGCGGCTCGCAGAGGGCGCCGGCGACGCCGATTTCTATAACTCGAAACTCGTGACGGCACGGTTCTTTTTCGACCGGTTGCTGCCCCGCGTGGATGCGCACGCCGCGGCTGCGCGCGCTGGCGCAACCGGACTGATGCAGCTGCCGGCCGAGCACTTCGCGATAGCATGACGACCGCGGCCGTGGCTGGCGCGTCTCGCCTTGCCGCGGCCCGTCGGGTCGTCGTCAAGATCGGTTCCGCACTGCTGGTCGAGCGGTCGTCCGGGCGTGTGAACCGGTCGTGGCTCGAGGCTCTCGCCGAAGATGTGGCGCGGCTGCGTTCGCGCGACCAGGAGGTCGTGCTGGTGTCGTCCGGTGCGATTGCGCTCGGCAGGCGGCAACTCGGGCTGCCGGCGGGCAAGCTCAGGCTCGAGGAAAGCCAGGCTGCCGCCGCGGTGGGCCAGATCCGTCTCGCGCACGCGTGGAAAGAAGTACTCGAGCATCACGATTTCACGGTGGCGCAGGTGCTGCTGACGCTGGGGGACACCGAGCAGCGAAGGCGTTACCTGAATGCGCGCAACACGCTCACGGCCTTGTTGCGGCTCGGTTCCATACCGGTGATAAACGAGAACGACACGGTGGCGACCGCGGAGATCCGTTACGGCGACAACGACCGTCTCGCGGCGCGTGTCGCGCAGATGGTCAGCGCGGACTGCCTGGTGCTGCTGTCCGACGTGGATGGCCTGTACACGGCGGATCCCACCCGTACGCCGGGCGCGCAGTTCATTGCCGAGGTCCCGCACATCACTGCCGAAATCGAGGCGATGGCGGGCGACTCGGCGTCGGACGTGGGCTCGGGCGGGATGGCCACCAAGGTGCTGGCCGCGAAGATCGCGGTTTCGGCCGGATGCCACATGTGCGTCGCCGCCGGTCGCGACGCTCATCCGCTGCGCCGGATCGAATCGGGTGCGCGCTGCAGCTGGTTCCTGGCCGACGGCTCTCCGGTAGCCGCCCGCAAGCAGTGGATCGCCGGGATGCTGAAGCCGACCGGCGAACTGCGCGTGGACGACGGCGCGGCACGGGCGCTGCGCCAGGGAAAGAGCCTGCTGCCGGCGGGTATCGTGCAGGTGAGCGGGCGCTTCGACCGAGGCGACACGGTCGTCGTGACGGACCCCACGGGCCGCGAGATCGCGCGCGGGCTTGCCGCCTACTCCAGTGGCGATGCACAGCGCATGTGCGGCCGCCAGAGCGGGGAGCTCGAGGAGCTGCTCGGCTATCGCGGTCGCGACGAAATGATCCATCGTGACGACCTGGTGCTCATGGCATGAGCGCTGTCGTCGCGGAAGTGATGAATTCGATCGGCCGCGCCGCGGTGGAGGCCGCCGCTGTGCTGGCGCTCGCGGACACGGACCGCAAGAACGCAGCGCTTGCGTCGGCCGCGGCATCGCTGCGCGCGCGAGTCGGCGAAATAATCTGCGCCAACGCACGCGACGTGGATGCGGCGGAGGCTGCCGGTCTCGGTGGCGCGATGCTCGACCGTCTGCGTCTCGATGCCGCGCGTGTCGAGGCGATGGCCGTCGGCGTCGAGCAGATCGCGGCTCTCGCGGATCCCATTGGAACGGTTGCGGCGGACTGGGTGCGTCCCAACGGGCTGCGGATCCAGCGCGTGCGCGTACCGCTGGGCGTCATTGGAATCATTTACGAGAGCCGGCCGAACGTAACGTGCGATGCCGGCGCGCTGTGCCTCAAGTCCGGCAACGCGGCCATCCTGCGTGGTGGCAGCGAGAGCCAGCAGTCGAGTGCGGTGATCCACTCCTGCCTGGTCGAGGGCCTGCGCGCGGCGGGGCTGCCGGATGAATGCATCCAGCTCGTGCCGACGACGGACCGGGCCGCCGTCGGCCACATGCTCGGCTCAATGACGGACTGCATCGACGTGATCGTGCCGCGCGGCGGCAAGAGCCTCATCGCGCGCGTGCAACAGGAGGCCCGGGTACCGGTGATCGGCCATCTCGAGGGCAACTGCCACGTCTACGTGGACCGGGCGGCGGACCTCGGCATGGCGCGCGCGATCGTAATGAATTCCAAGCTGCGCCGCACCGGCATCTGCGGGGCGGCCGAGACGCTGCTCGTCGACGAGGCCTGCGCGGCGACGCACCTGGCGCCGATCGTGCGCGACCTGCTCGACGCCGGTTGCGAGGTGCGCGGCGATGCGGCCGTGCAGGCCGTGGACCCGCGCGTGCGGCCGGCCACCGAGGACGACTGGTACACGGAGTACCTGGACGCCGTGATCGCAGCCAGAGTCGTGAGAGGCGTGGACGCGGCGATCGCGCACATCGCGCGCTACGGCTCGGCGCACACCGAGTCGATCGTCACCGACGATGCGGCGACCGCCAGGAGGTTCCTCGCTCGCGTCGACAGCGCGATCGTGCTGCACAACGCCTCGACCCAGTTCGCCGACGGCGGCGAATTCGGCATGGGGGCCGAAATCGGCATCTCAACCGACCGGTTCCACGCGCGTGGGCCGGTGGGCGTCGAGCAGCTCACCAGCTACAAGTACGTAGTGCGGGGCTCGGGCCAGGTCCGGCCGTGAGGCCATGGGCCGTGGGTCATAGGCTGCAGGCTGTAGGCTACAGGGCGGCGAGTCCGCCGCGCATCGAATAGACGTCGGCGCGACCCTGGTGGCGGAGCCGCTCCGCGATTGCGAGGCTGCGCACACCGTGCGCGCACACGATCAGGTACCGGCCCCGCTCGGGAAACGCGATACGACCCTCGAGCAGCTCGCTCATCGGCAGGTGAAGTTCGATGCGCTCGGCGGGCCGGTCGAACCGCCGCTCCCACGCCTCGCGGATGTCCACTAGTTCGAAGCCTGCGGCGCGCGCCTCGGCGAGGCTCGCAAACGATACTTCGAGAGGCTCCTGTGTGGACGCCCGGTGTTTCGCCGGCACCTCGTGATCGCAGCCAGCGCGGCGTGCCGCGCGGATGCTGCGCGTGGAGAGACTCAGCAGGTCCACGACCACGAGTCCGCGTGCCGGTTCCGGCCCCAGGCCCAGGATGAATTGCAGCGCCTGCATGGCCTGCAGCGCGCCGAGCGTGCCCGGCACGGGCCCCAGCACACCGGCCTCGGCGCAGTTGCCGACCATGCCATCGCCCGGCGTTTCGGGCCACACGCACCTCAGGCACGGCCAGTCAGCCCGGGGAAGATAAGCCTGCAGCTGGCCTTCGTACTGGTAGACGCTTGCAAAAAAGGCGGGCCTGCCCGCGCGCACGACGGCGTCGTTTACCAGGAACTTGGCGCGCAGGTTGTCGGTGCACTCGAGGATCACGTCGTAGCCGCCGACGAGCGCGTCGATGTTTTCCGCCGTTGCATCGGCGACGATGGCCTCGCAGCGCACGTCGCGATTCAGGTCGCGCAGCCGGTCGGCGGCCGCGACGGCCTTCGGCCGGCCGATGTCGGCAACCCCGAAAATCGGCTGGCGGTGGAGGTTGCTCGCCTCGACGCCATCGCCGTCCACGATGCCGATCCGGCCGACGCCCGCAGCGGCAAGGTACTGCAGCGCGGGGGCGCCCAGACCTCCGGCGCCGATGACGAGGATCGATGCATTGCGGATTCGCGCCTGCCCTGCCTGCCCGACCTCCGGCAACGCCACCTGGCGCGAGTAGTCCTGTGGCAAGTGCGGCGCGGTCGCGCCCCGCGGCCCGTCGTGTGAGTGCGGCACACCTCCTTCGTGGGGTCGACCATCTGCGGCTTCAGCACAGCGTTCGCAGTTGACCCAGCCAGAGTCGCCGTCCTCGTAGTGCTCTTTCTTCCAGATCGGTACGCAGTGCTTCACCTCGTCGATGATGTATCGACAGGCGGCGAACGCTTCCTGGCGATGCGCAGCGCTTGCGCCGACCCAGACGGCCAGCTCGCCCACGGCGAGGTCGCCGACCCTGTGCACGCACGCTGCGCGGCTGATGCCGAATTTCTCGATCGCCTGCTGCACGATTCGCGATCCCTCCTTGATCGCGAGCGCCTCGAAGGCTTCGTACTCCAGCCGCCGCACCCGGCGGCCATCGTTGTGGTCACGCACCCAGCCCTCGAAACTGGCGTAGCCGCCAGCGGCCGGATCGCACAGTGCCTCGCGAAAGCTCTCCGGCCGCAGCGTCCCAGTGCTGAACGTGAACGGCTGCATCAGCCGCCTGCCACTGGCGGGATGAACACCACGCGATCGCCGTCGGCGAGCGGCCGCTCCCAGTCGCAGAATTCCTCGTTGATCGCGACACGGAGCAGGGCCTCCGGCAGCGCCAGGCCGTGGCGCTGCCTGAGGTCCGAGTAGAGGTCTCGTGGAGTCGCCGCGGATGTCTCACAGGTCTCGGCGCTGCGTCCGGCCTGCTCGCGCAGCGCGGCGAAGTACTGCACGTGCACCGTCCGCGTCATCGCGGGACGTTCCCGGCGTTGAGCCTGGCGGCCGCGGAGGCGAACTCCTGCGGCGTGTTCACGTTGTCGAGCGCCGCCGGATCCGCCTGCTCCAGCAGCGGGACGCCGCTTGCGATGACGAACTTGCGCGGGCAGCGCCTGTCATGCGCGATGGCGTCCAGTATTCCCGCACGGGTGGAGGGTTCATAGATCGCGCAGAGTGGCTCGGGCAGCCCGTCATGCTCGCTGCGATAGGCCACGATGCCGTGAGCGCCGCGCGCCGCGACCAGGCGGGCGATTGCGGCGTCGCCGAGAAATGGCAGGTCGCAGGCCACCACGAGCCACGCCGCCTCGGGAAAGGCGGCTTGCGCCGCGGCGATGCCGGCGATCGGGCCGAGACCGGCGACCTGGTCCACGACCTGCGGCAGCGCTGCGCGCGTCGGGTCATTCGTCTGGTCGGGCCGTACCGAGACGAAGGCCCGCTGGCAGTGACGCGACACGAGATCGAACGCGATTGCGACCTGTGAACGGCCGAGGTACTCGAGCGCCGCCTTGTCCCGGCCCATGCGCCGGCTGGCGCCTCCCGCAAGCACGACTCCGTAGAGCGGGGCCAGCCCGTTCATGGCGGCTGCACGTCGCGACGGCCGCCGTGCTTCTCGAGCAGGCGCACTTCGCCGATGACGATTTCGTGCGACATGGACTTGCACATGTCGTAGACGGTGAGCGCCGCGACCGACGCGCCGGTCAGCGCCTCCATTTCGACGCCGGTTCGATGGTGCACGCTCACGGTGCAGTGAATGACGGCGCAGTCGTGCCCGTCCATGTCGATCTCGATGCGGCAGCTCTCGATGCCGAGCGGATGACAGAACGGGATGAGTTCGTGCGTGCGCTTGGCCGCCATCACGCCAGCGATGATGGCGGTCTGGAACACGGGTCCCTTGGCGGTCGAGAAGCCGGCGTCCGCGAGTGCCTGCGCGACCTCGTGCGGAAAGCGCACCCGTGCCAAGGCGACGGCCGTGCGCTTCGTGACCTGCTTGCCGCTGACGTCCACCATGGTCGGCTGGTCGCGGTCGTCGACATGACTGAACATCTTCGTCACCCGCCGATGTAGTGCATTTCGATCTTGCGCAGCGGGCGCTCCACGGCGTCCTTCGGGTCCCGCAGCTCGCTGTACCGGTCGTCGCGGCCTGTCCAGGCGCGCCGGAGGAGGGCAAGCAGTTCATCGTCCGCAGCGCCGGCCCGCAGCGGCGAGCGCAGGTCCGTGCCCTGTCCGGTGAAGAGGCAGGTATAGAAGACGCCCTCGGACGACAGCCGGGCACGGCTGCAGTCGCCGCAGAACGGGGCCGTCACCGACGAGATGAAGCCGATTTCGCCGGCGCCGTCTTCGTAGGCATATCGCTCGGCCACTTCGCCGCGCGTCCGGCCGGGCAACGCCCTGACGGGCCATCGCGCCCGGATCGAGCGCAGCAGCTCCGCGGACGGCACGACTTCGTCCGGTCGCCATGCGTTGCGATTGCCGACGTCCATGAACTCGATCAGCCGCACGATCACCGGCGTGCTGCGGAACCGTTCGAGCAACGGCAGCACGGTGTGGTCGTTGACGCCACGCGTGATGACGGCATTCACCTTCACCGGATCAAGGCCCGCCTCGAGCGCTGCCTCGATGCCGTCGATCACCTGGCGTAGCCCGCCGAAACCACCGTTCATTCGCTCGAAGACCGCTTCGTCGAGACTGTCGAGGCTCACGGTCACTCGATTCAGGCCATTCCCCTTCAGTTCGGCCGCATGGCTCGCGAGCAGCACGCCGTTAGTGGTGAGCGCGATATCGTCGACACCCTGGATGGTCGAGATCTCGGCGACGAGTTCGGCCAGCCCCGTGCGCAGCAGCGGCTCGCCGCCCGTGAGGCGGACCTTTCGCACTCCCAGGCCGACAGCGACCCGGACCGTCCGGGCAATTTCTTCGAAGCTCAGCCTCTCGGACGCCTTCAGAAACCGGTAGCGCTCGTTGAAGGTCTCGCGCGGCATGCAGTAGGGGCAGCGGAAATTGCAGCGGTCCATGACCGAGATGCGCAGGTCGTGCATCGGACGGCCGAGGCGGTCCCGCACGAGCCCGCGGTCGGGCAGCATGGCGACAGCTTTGGTGTCCGGCTCGTCGTGCATGGCGCGGGGTCTCACCAGCGGCGGAAGGTTGCCAGGTATCCGGAAGGATAGTCCGCCGGGCCGGGCGGAAGTTCAACGAAGCCGTCGGTCCCGAGCAACGAGATGAAGTCCCCGGAGCCTCGCGTCGGCTTCGGCATGGCCACGAGGCCGAGCGTCGGGCTGCGCTCCAGCTGGACGGGCAGGAACAACGACAGCGGTGGTTGCACGCGGCAAGGTGCGCCGAGCGGTATCGGTTCGAGCGGAGCCTGGCGCGCTCCGATCGCGGCGAGCAGGCCCGGCACCACGTAGCGGACCAGGCACACGAGCGCGGACA
>Ga0316617_100000467_pt1 | contig 10732 bp, 10 predicted proteins | sample OWC_Aug_M1_C1_D2_FD_207801 | JGI IMG/M metagenome (GOLD analysis project Ga0316617, IMG submission 207801) | Wetland soil microbial communities from Old Woman Creek delta, Ohio, United States - OWC_Aug_M1_C1_D2_B | ecosystem: Environmental > Terrestrial > Soil > Wetlands | place: USA: Ohio... | reverse complement strand
TTGGCAGTTGCCAAATGGTCCGACGAGAGCCTCGATCGTCGATTGATCACGCTAGCCACCAAGTCGTTGTGCTGTAGCGACCAGGATTCCGCCAACTTTGATGCCCCACATGCAGGCGGCGAATGAGGAAAGGGAGTGAAATATGCGGAAGAGATTGGCAAAGATGTTCAACAAGGACGATGTTGCGAGCCGCAGGACCTTCTACCACTCGATGGAATTGCTTGCGGTCGCGGCAGTCGCTCTCGCGGTAGGGTTCTTTGCGGCCGATTTCATAAAGGGGACGCCGCGCAGCTTGAAGACCGATGCCAATGCCCAGCGACCCGTCGGCGCTGTCGTTCCGCCTGACGCATCTCCGCCTCTCAGGCCGTCTGGGGAAGTTGATCCCGTGCTGAAGAAGCCGGAGAAGGGCACCGACCAGCACGGCTGACGCGGCGCTCCGGGACACTTCTCAGCCGCAAACGTTCGCGCTCGCTGGAAATGCGCCGTCGGTGAGGGAGCGCAGGCAGGTTGGGTAGGGGCTGGGCGCCGCGCGCCTGGCCCCTCATTCTTTGTGGACGGCCGAGTCCGGTGATGGCCGACTCTTGCGCCGGATCATCCGTTCGACTCGATAGCGAATGCCGGGCCGCGACGCTAAGCTGACTGAACGCGGCGTCGCTACCGGTCGGACATGCGCTCGGTCAGCGCCCGCGCCGACAACTTGCTGACCGCGCACGGACAATAGCCGGCAACAGTCAGACAATCGAGAGTCGCCCGATAGCGGACAACAGCCCCGCGTGCCATGAACATCTTCGTTTCGTACAGCCCTGCGGATAACGAGTTGGTATCGGCGATCGTTTCACTGTTGTGTGCAAGCAATAGCGCGCTCGTCTACTGCGACGCAGACTCGATACGCAGAAGTGGCAGATGGCGCGAAGAACTGGAAGCCGCAATTTCGGAAGCCAATGTGGTTCTGGTGTTCTGGTGCCACCACTCGAACACGTCGTATGAAGTGCGGAAAGAGTTCGCGCTTGCTCTCGAACAAGGCAAGAATGTCCTGCCCCTGCTGCTGGATGGAACTCCGCTGCCTAGCAGACTTGCGGGCCGTCGCAACATCGACTTTCGTGCCCGTGTCGGAGGCATCCACGAGGGATCGCCGGAGCAGGAGGAGCAAGGCGAACTGGCAGAGCGAGTGGAAGTGGACCGTCTGATAGCGACTGACATATCAAGGCACTACGAGGAGCTGCTGCTAATGAGCCTCGCGCGGGAAATCGAAACAGAGTTGGCCTCCCGGCTGGGACCGAACTGAGGCCATCACGGTGCGCATCGGCACCGGCCATCCGTGGTGTGGGTTCCCTAGTAGCCCATCCGCATGGACGTGTCGTCTTCGTCTTCAATGTCGACCTTCGCTGACGGCGGCAGCTTCGCGATGATCTCTTCGATCATTCGAACGTGCTCGGCCTCTTCTTCCCGAAGCTCTTCGAACAGCGCCTTGACGTCCGGTTGTTTAACGCTGCGCAGCGCCCTATCGTAGAACGCGAAGGCCTTCTTTTCGGAGTGCAATGCCACCTGGTACGCCTTGAACTCGGACATGTTCCGGCTGGGTGCGCCGACATCGGGCGCCTCCACATCAAAGATGTCGTCGAGTTTGACTCTTGCAGGCGTATCGCCAAACAGTGTGCGCCGGCGCTCGGCGAGCTCATCGCCGTGCTTCTTCTCGTTCTGGGCCATCGACTGGAACACCGACCCGGCATCGTTGGTAAAGCTTTGGCCGATTTGTCTGGCGAACAAGGTGTACCGCTCAAACGCCTCGACCTCGATCAGTCTGGCCATGTCGAGCGTGTCCATCAATGTCAGTTGGGAAAAGTCGACTTTCGCTGCCATAAATCCTCCGCCATTAGTGCAACGCGCCCCGTCAGCCGAGCGTGAGCCTGTTCAGGAAATTCAATCCTCCGTGCGTGCCAAGCAGGACGGTATCACTGTGCCGGACGCCCGGCCGCAGCAACCGGCCGCCCGCGTGATCCGGCGCGGAATCTGCTCCTGATGCGGCAGTGCGCCGCACGCTCAGGGTGCTTGATCGGTATAAAGAGCCATTGACTGAGACAAGAGGAGTGGCGAGTCATGGCGATTCCACACGCGCAATCGGGTCAGGTGATAAATGTGCGGCCGCTCGGTCCCGCATTGACGGACGAGCGGACCATTGCGCTGTTTAAGACTGACGACCTCGAGGTCATCCGTCTTGTTCTCACGGCGGGCAAGTCGCTACCGCCACACAAGGTGGCTGGCGAGATAACGATCCAGTGCATCGAAGGAAGGATCGATGTCACTCTGGACGGCGAGAGCCGGGTTCTGGACGCCGGCCAGTTGATCTACCTGGCGCGCGATGTGGTTCACGGTGTGGTCGCGATCGAAGACGCATCGGTTCTGGTGACGATCGCCCTGCTCAGATAGTCCCGCACAACCACCGCCGATGCACAGCACACGGCAAATTTGGTGTCACCGGGCCGGAATGAATCACTTACGTCCGCGGGCGGCGCATCATGGACGGAAGCCCCAGTCCTTCGACTGGGGTACCAACACCTAGGCACGTGCCTCAAAGGAAGCGATCATGACGCCCGCAGAATCCGACTTCCTGCTCTGTCTTGCGACTCTCTCGCTGTCATTCGCCGGTTTTTCTGCGGTGGTGGTTACCCTCCGAGGTGCGCTGGGAGGCGAGATCTCCGATCGGCACCTCCGCCTCGTGCGTCTTTATATTGAAGGTGGACTGCTGGTGACCGCTCTGGCATTGGTTCCTGCACTCCTGAATCTGCTGCACATCTCCGACTTGCTCCTTTGGCCTGTGTCCAGTGCCGCGGCTGCGTCGGTTTTCACCGTCTTGCTGCTGAGCCAGTTTCGCCGTCGCCGCGCGGTCGAGGGGGGCCACTTCCCGCCATGGGTCATCATCATTTACGCGATTTCGCTCGTCGTCGTTTGCGGTCTCTGGCTCAACTTCGCGGGGATTCCCTTTCCGCCGAGCGTCGGCCCTTACGCAGTTGCATTGACGTGGGCACTGTGCGTCTTTGGTTTCATCTTTGTGCGCACTATCGACATCTTTCTAAGCCGCGCACACACCTGAAGCGGTCAAAGGCGATCGCGGTTGTCTGCAGGGCGCCCGTTGCCGAGCCGGGACGGTCGCGGCGGGTGCAACTATGATGCGGCGCCTGCATCGTTTCGTTGCTGCACCCTGGGGCACGGCCTCGTCGGAAGCACGACAGGAAGTCGATGCGCATCTGAGTCAAATCCACGGAGAAGCCGATCATGGCAATCACAACAACCCAGGCAACAATATGAACTTCATCAAATCCAGGACTCTTGTCGCCAGTACCGCAGCCTTGCTCGCCCTTGGCGCGTGCAATCCATCAAAGGACGTCAAGCCTGACCAGTCTTCAGCGGGTCCGGTTGTCGCAACGGTGAACGGCATGGCCATCAACCAGCGCACGGTCGACATGATCGCCAAGCAGGCCGGTCATTCAGGACGGCCGGATACACCCGAATCCAGAGCAGCCATCATTGAGCAGCTGGCGCTGCAGATGGTGATCGCTGAGGAGGCGGTAAAGAAAGGACTGGACAAGACGCCCGAGGTTGCGGATCAACTCGACGCGATCAAGAAATCGGTACTGGCTAACGCCTATGTGCAGGACTTCATCAAGAACAATCCGGTCAGCGACGACGCGCTGAAGGCCGAATACGACCGCATCAAGGCGTCTGTCGGCGGAACCGAATACAAGGCGCGCCACATCCTGGTGGAGAAGGAGTCGGAGGCCAAGGACGTCATCGCCCGGCTCAAGAAGGATCCGAAAGCCTTCACGAAACTGGCGATGGACCGGTCCAAGGACCCTGGCTCCAAAGCCCAGGGCGGTGAACTCGGGTGGTTCGACCCGAAAAGGATGGTGCCGGAATTCGGCGCTGCCGTGAGCAAGCTCGAGAAAGGCAAGTTCACCGAGACCCCGGTCAAGACCCAGTTCGGCTATCACGTCATCCTGCTGGAAGACTCCCGGGCGATCGAGCCGCCGCCGCTGGAGCAGGTCAAACCGCAGCTCACGCAGCAACTCCAGCAGCAGAACTGGAAGAAGCAGATGGAGGCGCTGAAGGCCGCGGCGAAGATCGAAATGGTTGGCGCACCCGCTCCGGCCCCGTCGGCACCGCCTTCAGCAGCACCAAAGTGACCACGCATGGCCCCGTGACCGAGTGAAGCGGAAGCGGGGCGGCCGCGCGCCAGATGCCACAGCCGCGCCGCGGCTAGATGACGATCTGCGTGCCGATCTCGATCACGCGATTGGGCGGGATGCGGAAGAAATCCGACGCCGGCTGGGCGGTGCGCATCATCCAGCTGAACAGGCGCTCGCGCCAATCGGCCATGCCGCCGCGCCTGCCGGTCAGCACCGTCTCACGCGAGAGGAAGAATGAGGCTTCATTCGGCTCGATCGTGAAAGCGAATCGGCTCGCCAGCGTGCGCGCGATGTCGGCGATGTCGTAAGAGTCCTTGAAGCCCAGGTACACCTTGACGTAGTAGCAGCCAAGGCCGAGATCGCGAATTTCCGCTGAATCCTCGGGCTCCACACGCGGAACGTCCTTCGGGACCGCTGTGAGGAACACAACCCGCTCGTGCAGGACACGGTTGTGCTTGAGGTTGTGCAGCAGCGCGTGTGGCACTTCATCCACGCCTCCCGACATGAACACGGCCGTCCCTTCCACGCGCTGCGGGGGAAAGGCTGACAGGTTCCTGAGGAACGGTTCGAGCGCAAGTCCGCCGCGCGAGCGTTCCTGCTTGACGAGCACCCGGCCCCGCTTCCAGGTGGAAAAGATGAAGAACAGCAGCCCGCCGAACGCCAGCGGGAACCAGCCTCCGTGCCCGATCTTTGCCGTATTCGCCGCCAGGAAGGCAATGTCCAGCGCCAGCAGCGGCAACAGGATCATCGCCAGTTTCCAGGGCCTCCAGTCCCATCGATGATGCGCCACCACCATCACGCCCAGCGTCGTGATGACCATCGTGCTGGCTACGGCGATGCCGTAGGCGGCGGCCAGGTTCGACGAACTGCCAAAGCCAAGCACCAGCAGAACGACGGCGACCAGCAGCAGCCAGTTCACGATCGGGACGTAGATCTGGCCCACTGCGGTCTCGGACGTGTAGAGCACAGACATGCGCGGCAGGTACCCGAGCTTGATGGCCTGACTGGTGATGGAGAAAGCACCCGAGATCACGGCCTGCGATGCGATGACCGTGGCTGCCGTAGCCAACACCACGAGCGGAAGCTGCAGCCATTGTGGCGCCAGCAGGAAGAACGGACTGCGAACGGCGTCGGGATCCTGCAGGACGAGACTGCCCTGCCCGAAATAGTTGAGCAGCAGGCAGGGCATGACCAGCCAGAACCAGGCGACGCGGATCGGGCCGCGACCGAAGTGACCCATGTCCGCGTACAGCGCCTCTCCGCCTGTTAGCGCCAGAAACACAGCGGCCATCACGGCAAAGGTCGTCCCGGGCTGCGCAATGAAGTAGCTGACCGCGTGCAGCGGGTCGATGGCGACGAGCACGCTCGGCTCTCGGGCTATCTGCAGCACGCCGAGCACGCCCAGAGTGGCAAACCAGAGCAGCATGATCGGACCGAACACGCTCCCGACCCGGGCGGTGCCTGAGCGCTGCACAGCGAACAAGCCGACCAGCACGACGACGGTCAACGGCAGAACAAGAGCTTTGAATCGTGGCGAGATGACTTCGAGGCCTTCGATCGCGGACAGTACCGAGATCGCCGGGGTAATGGCGCTGTCACCGTAGAACATCGCCGCGCCGAACAGGCCCAGCATCACCGCCAGGCCGGTCAGTCGCCCTTGCGCGGGAAACTGTCGCAGCACGACCGCGAGCAGGGCGAGGATGCCGCCTTCGCCGCCGTTGCTGGCACGCAGCACGATCGCCACGTACTTGAGCGAAATGACGAGCGTCACCGCCCAGAAGATCATCGAGAGGACGCCCAGCACGTCGCCCTGGCTGACTCCCGCTCCATGCGCACCGCTGACGCTTTCCTTGAACGCGTACAGCGGGCTTGTTCCGATGTCGCCGTAGACCACGCCGAGCGCAGCGACGATCAGAGCCGGCGAAAGCGCGTGGGTCTTGTCGTAGTTGTTCTGCATGCGGCAGGCCGGCGGCGTCGCGCACGATGCGCCGGATTACTTACGCGAATCTTGCGCCGCTCGGCAGGCCCCGGTCAAAGGCGGTCCGCGGAGTTCGGCGCTTGGCGGAATCGCTCCGGCCGGGTGCGACGCGACCGCGGTCCGGCGCAGGCGGCGACGCCGCGTATCGGGCTGGGCCACGGCAAGCGGGGCGCGACGCCATGAGCGGCGTTTGGCTTTCGGGCATCACTGTTGCTAGCCGGGGCTTGCGAAAGCTCGATGGATGTCCGATGCGCCCTTCCCGAACCCTGTTGGGAAGCACTTTGGTCGTGCTTCTGGCGTTGGCGCCTTGCGCGCAAGGGCAGGGCGTCGGCGGGTCGTTCACTGAAGCATCGCTAGGCGCCATCGGGCTCCGCGTCGACCGATCGGCCTTCACGGCAGCGCCGGCCGAGCTGCCATCCACGCCGCAACCGCTCACGCCGGTGGTGCCGACGGAGATCTCCCTGGTCGGATCGAGCGTTGTTGTCGAGCTGGGTCGCATGACGCCGGAGGGTCGGTTCATCCGTCCCCGCCTGCTGGTCGGGCTCCAGTCGAACGGGCTCAAGTACTGGATGCGGGAGGTCGGGATTCCAGCCGAGCGGTGCATGTTGCCGCTGGTCCGGGGCCGCTTGCGCAGGAACGCCGATAACGGCGACGTCGGCGCTGCTCTCCGCCTCTCCGCCCGATGCACGTTCTATTGAGAACGACGCCTAGCGCCAAGGGTGCCACGCCCGCCAGTCACTGGGGCGCGGTCGAGACAGCACGACGGGAGCGAGCCCGCCGCCGTCGCACTGGGCCACGCGCTGCTGGGCAATATGCCGGCGTTGCGAGCTAGTACCCGACCGAGTAGTTCGGGATGTCGACGCGGACGTACTCGCGACCGAGCAGCGAGGCGGTGTTGCGCGCGAACTCCTCCGCCCAGGCATGTTCTTCACGGAAGCGGCGCACGCCGGAGTACTTGGCGACGCTGAGCACGCGGTCAGCTGAAAGCACCTTGCCGATCGGCGACGCGACATCGCACTCGAGCGCGATGAACTCGCGGTCGAACCACTGGCGAGCCTCCTCCATCGAGCGCTTGGTGACATCGTCCGAGGAAATCCTGAACTCGAAGTCGTCCCCCTTGCCGAAAGACACCGTCACCTGGTGTTGCCGCATGCCCGTCTCCCTGCGTGACTCACTGTTGTGCGGATTCTAGCGAGGTGGGAACAGGCCAGGATCCTTGCCGTCTGCAGTGGATGACGCGTCGGTCATCTCGAGGGTTGCGCCAGACTGCGATTGCGCCAGTGCGGTATCGACTTTTGTATCCGGCCGACTAGTCTGGATTGGTAGCCGCAGGCAGAACAAAAACAAACTCTCGGGGGCCAGGATGGGCCTTGCGAAGCACCTCTGTACATCGGTCTTCGCGCCTGAGCGCATCCTTGATCTTCGTCTTCTCGTCGTCCGTTCGCGCTCGGACCGCTTCGGCCGGAGCGCGTGCAAGTTCGCCCGCCACTCTCAACCGCTCAATCCGGAGGACCTATGTACGAGCTGATTCGTCGCCTGACCGCGCGACAACTGACTTTCGAGCAACTGCCGCTGCTGTTGATTTCTCTCGGCATCGCGGAGTTCTTCTACAAGTTCCACAGCTTCCTGCTGGAGACCGGAGCGTTCCTGGTGACATGGTTTGCTCTCGGAGCGCTCTACGCCGGCCTGAAGAGCCTGTTTATTCGAACTGCTGAGGATCGGTCATGACCACCCGCGCGCGGACACGAAAGGCCGCTGCGGGCAAGCCGGCAGCGCGGAAGGCCCCTGCCAGGAAGGCCGGTGTGGCCAGCAAGAACGCGAAAGCGAAACGGCGCGTGAAGGACACGGGCAAGCTCTTCGGGCGGTTCGGACTCGACTTTGCCGCCGTGCGGCGTGAGCCGAGTGGACCCGGTGGCCCGATGATGATGCCGGCGCCGGCCAACGCCGCGGACGAGTTCAACCCGGCGCTGATGCGGTTGCAGGCGCTGGCCGAGCGCGATGCACCGCTCGGTGCGCCGATGGACCTGGCGCCGATCGATGCCGCGCGCGCCAACTGGACGCCGATGGGGCCGCTGGCGGTGCCGAACGGACAGACCTATGGCGGTGCGCGCGTGCTGATCAGCGGTCGCGTGACCGCAATTGCGCCGCATCCGACCGACGGCAGCACGATTTTCATCGGCACCAGCCGCGGTGGCGTGTGGCGCACGCAGGACGGTGGTGAGACCTGGGCGGCGCTTGGCGATCACGCACCGTCACTGGCGATCGGCGCGCTGGCGATCGGCGTCAGCGAGCCGAACGTGCTGTATGCGGGAACCGGTGAAGGCAACGTGCAGCTGTACAGCACGCAATTCGCACTGGACTCGGCGCCCGGGGTGTACCTCGGCATCGGCGTGCTGCGCAGCGCCGATGGCGGCGCGACGTGGACTCACCACGCCGCATCGCTGCTGGCGAACCACAGCTTCTACCGGATCGCGGTTGATCGCGGCAACGCCAACCGGGCCTTCGCGGCGACCAGCCGCGGCCTGTGCCGCACGACCGACGGCAGTACTTGGACCGCGCTCACCGGCGGCGGACTGCCGGCCATTGTCAGCGGCGTGATTGCCTGCACCGACGTCGTCATCGACCGCGCCGACGCGAGCGGCAACACCGTGTATGCGGCGTTCTGGGCTAGCGGGATCTACAAGAGCACCAACGCGCTCGCGGCCAGCCCGACCTTCACGAAATTGACCACAGGCCTGCCGGCGGCGAGTTCGGTCACGCGGATCAGCCTCGCCCAGTCAGCGAGCAATCCGGCCCGACTCTATGCGCTCGCTGCGAGCTCGGGCGATGCATTCCTCGGGCTGTACCGCACCAGTAACGCGAGCGGGACCAGCTGGGAACTGTGCACCAGCAGCACGACGATCGAGCTTTACGGCGCCTTCACCAATGACGTCGGTGTCGACCCGACGACGCAGGACGTGGTCTACGTCTCGGGCGTCGAGATGTACAAGTGCGTTCGCAACGCGACGACCGGCGCGTGGAGCGTGAGCAACATCGGCAGCAACATCCACCCGGACAGCCACACGCTCGGCTTTCACCCGACGCTGAACCAGACGATCTACAGCGGCAACGACGGCGGCTTCTACATCAGCCGCGACGGCGGCGCGACCTGGGACGACACGCCGAACGAAGGACTGTGCCTGCTGCAGTACGAAGCCGTGGACAACCACGGCAGCTCGGACGCGTTCATGCAGTGCGGGACGCAGGACAACGGCACGCAGCAGTACCGCAATAGCCCGGTGCACTATCACAGCGCCGATGGCGACGGCGGTTACTGCACCGTCAGCAAGGTCAACGGCAACCGCGTCACGCACGCGTACTTCGGCAGTACGCCGAACCGCAGCACGGCTGCCGGCAAGTTCGGGTCGTACTCCCCCGTGTCGAGCGGAATCAACGGCGACGGGCTGTTCTATCCGCCCGCGGCGATCAGCCCGAGCTCCGAGCGCATGGCCTGGGGCACGAGCGTGATGAACATCGATGATGCGATGGGCACCGGCGGCTGGCCGGGCAGCGGCGTGGCCTTGCCTGGCATCGCGGGCAGGGTGTCGGCGATCTCCTTCACCAGCGACACGCTGATTCATTGCGCGACGACCAGCGGCGAGGTGTATCGGCTCAACCGCAGCGGCACGACGTGGACCGCGCGGGCACTGCATGCCGCACCGTTACCGGCCAACCAGTGGATCTGGGACGTGCACAGCGTGCCCGGCAGTCCCAACACGATCGTCGTCTGCTTCAGCGGCTTTGGGCTGGCGCAGCATGTCTGGCGTGGCACCGTCCCGACGACCGGGGCGGCCACCTGGACGGCAGTGAGCACCGGGTTGCCCGATGTGCCGATGTACGCACTGGCCTTTTCCAGCGCTACGCAATGGTTCGTCGGCACCGACATCGGTGTCTTCCGCAGCACCGACGCCGGCGCCAACTGGCACAACTACTCGCAGGGCCTGCCGAATACCGCGATCTACGACCTGCGACTGCGGGAGGGCAGCAACCTGCTGCGCGCGGCCACGCATGGGCGCGGCCTGTGGGAGGTCCGGGTCGACGTCACCCAGCATCCGACCGTCGATATCTTCGTCCGCGATCACATCATGGAAACGGGTCGTCCACCGAGCGGACCGGCCGTGCCCGCAGGCTGGGAGGATCCGACGCGCTTCATCGCGCTCAACGATCCCTGCTACTGGTGGCAATGCGCCGACATCAAGACCGACGCGCCGCCCACCTGGCAGCTGCAGCCGGCCGAGGTCAACTACCTGACGTTCGAGACGAAGCTGGTGCACGAGCATCCGGAGAAAGGCGACCAGAACCGGGTCTACGTGCAGGTCCACAACCGGGGACCGGTGGCCGCCACAAACGTGACGGTGAAGATCATGACGGCGGGGGCTTCTGCCGGCCTGCCCGACCTGCCGTCCGACTTCTGGAGCGCCTGGCCCAACAGTGCGGGCGATGCTAACTGGAGCCCGGTCGGTGCTCCGCAGACCATCGCCACGCTCGAGCCGCTGCGTCCGACGGTCCTGCAGTGGGACTGGACACCGGC
>Ga0316617_100000466_pt1 | contig 10738 bp, 5 predicted proteins | sample OWC_Aug_M1_C1_D2_FD_207801 | JGI IMG/M metagenome (GOLD analysis project Ga0316617, IMG submission 207801) | Wetland soil microbial communities from Old Woman Creek delta, Ohio, United States - OWC_Aug_M1_C1_D2_B | ecosystem: Environmental > Terrestrial > Soil > Wetlands | place: USA: Ohio... | reverse complement strand
GGGAATCCCATGGCAAAGGTCGATCTCGACAATCCGGAGATCTTCATCAATCGCGAGCTCAGCTGGCTCGAGTTCAACGACCGGGTTCTGCGAGAGGGGTTGGCGGAAGAGCTGCCGCTTCTGGAGCGCCTGAAGTTCCTGGCCATCGTCAGCTCGAACCTGGATGAGTTCTTCATGGTCCGGGTGGCCGGCCTGCTCCAGCAGAGGGCAGCGGGTGTGCGCCGCCGGGATCCTAGCGGCATGAGTCCCGGTCAGCAACTCGAGCAGATCGGCCGGCGCACCCATCGGATGGTTGCGGAGCAGGGAGAAGGGATCGCTCGCGTGCTCGGACTCTTGCGCGAGCGGGGACTCGACGTTCTGGAGCCGCAGGCGTGGACGCCGTCGCAGCGGACCTTCCTGCGGGACCACTTCGCCGCCGAGATTCTCCCCGTTCTGACGCCGCTGGCGGTTCAGGATCTCGACCCGACGCCGCTGCTGCCCGGCCTCCAACTCCTGGTGGCGGTCGTCGTGGAGGCGAAGGGGGCGGAGCCCCCGTGGCGGATCGTGGTGGTGCCGCAGCCCACGCCTTGGTCCCGTTTCCTGGCGGTTCCCGCGGAGGCGGGGGTGAAGCTTGCCCGTCTCGAACACGTCATCGTCGCCAATCTGGATCTGCTCTTTCCCGGCGTCGCGATTCAGGGCACGGGGCTCTTCCGTGTCACGCGGGATGCCGATGTACCCATCCGGGACGACGACAGCGAAGACCTGCTCCACGTCGTCGAAGAGGCGGTCCTGTCTCGGCGCCGCCGGGCGACAGTGCGTCTCGAGATCAGCGCGGACGCGGACCCGCGCATTGCCCGCTGGCTCCCGGAATGGTTGGGCGTTCCGCCCGAGGGGATCTACCAGATTGAGGGCATGCTGGACGCCACCGCGCTGATGGACCTGGCGAACCGTCACGGTTTCGACTCGCTGCGGTATCCCGACTGGCCGCCCCAGCCTGCGCAGGATCTGGCGGGCACCGACGATCTTTGGGCGGCAGTCCAGGATCGCGACGTGTTGCTCTTCCATCCGTACGAGCGATTCGATCCGGTGGTTCAGCTTCTGGATCTGGCTGCGGAGGATGCAGGAGTTCTGGCGATCAAGCAGACGCTCTACCGGACGAGCGGTGACTCGCCCATTGTTCGAGCACTTGAGCGGGCGGCCCGGAACGGCAAGCAGGTGACGGTACTGGTGGAGTTGAAGGCGCGGTTCGATGAGGCGCGGAACGTCGGATGGGCGCGGCGAATGGAGGACGCCGGGTGCCACGTGATTTACGGGGTGGCCGGGCTCAAGACGCACGCCAAGGCCTTACTGATCGTCCGGCGCGACGCCGGACGTATTCGCCGCTACGTGCATCTGTCAACGGGCAACTACAACGACCGAACCGCGCGACTGTACTCGGATATTGGCCTGCTGACCGGCCAGCGCGATCTGGCAGCGGATGTCGCCGCCTTCTTCAACGTACTCACGGGGGCGTCTGAGATCACCGGCTGGACCAGCCTGACCATTGCCCCCACGGATCTCCGGCAGCGTTTCGCGGAGTTGATCGACCGCGAGATGCAGGTCTCGACGCCGGACCGCCCGGGGCTGATCATGGCCAAGGTGAACTCCCTGCAGGATCCCAAGGTCTGCAAGGCGCTCTACCGGGCTAGCCGAGCAGGTGTCAAGGTGCTGCTGAATGTCCGGGGGATCTGCTGTCTTCGGCCCGGGGTGAAGGGTGTGTCGGAAACGATCGAGGTGCGCTCGATCGTCGACCGTTATCTGGAGCACGCGCGTGTCTTCTACTTCCGCAACGGCGGGAACGACGAGGTGTACCTGAGCAGCGCGGACTGGATGTCGCGCAATCTGGATCGGCGGCTGGAACTCCTGTTCCCGGTCCGGTCGCCGGCCCTGGTGCGGCGACTCGTCGGAATCCTGGAGACGTGTTTCGCCGACACCGCCAAAGCGCGTCGACTGCTTCCGGACGGCACCTATGAACGGGTCAAGGGGAAGACTCCGGCGGTGCGAGCCCAGGAGAGATTTTTCCTGGACTCCGTCGAGGCCACACGCGCCGCCAAGGCATCCCCCACGCGGTTCCGACCCCTGACCCGGCCAGAGGAGTAGCCGGCCGCTGAAAACGGCACAGCCGCGGCGTACCCGTCCTCGGGATGGGCCGCCCATCCTCTGGATGGCTCTTCGGCCCGGTTCGGCGCTCTTTGCGTCGGACTCACTGTAGGGCTTTGCCTCAGGTCCGTGCGTGGCCACCCCTGGTTATGCGTCTCCCGCCGTCTGCGCCTTCTTGAGTGTTCCACGGGATTTGGGTTTCGTCGCCAGCGCCATGATCTCCCGCATCCGTCGGGAGAGTGGGTCGACTCGGCTGTCATCGGCGGGCCGAATGCTCGACCTGGGTACGGGCGCCTGCCGCATGCGCAGGATCAGGCTCTTCTTGAAGGCATCCTGGAACAGGTCGGATTTCCGCTCCGTAGCCCACAACTCGGTCGACGCGTCGCCCCGCACCAGGCACTCCAGGGTCACCGACCGGGGCTGGATGCGGCACCGGATGGTGTGCACGACCTGCGTCCGGCTGCGTTCCAGATACTCCGCCAGCCGAAGCAGAGCTCCCAGCTTCCGAATCCGCTCGTCGTCGTCGTGCGTGAGGAGTCCGGGGAAAGGCTGCGCCTTGGGCATCCCGCGACGGTGGTAGAGCACGAGTTGCGACATCAGGGCCACTTCGCGGTGCCGGAAGCCGGGGAGATCGGCGTCCAGGAGGATGCGAGATGAGTATTCGTGGTGGCTGTAGTAGTCGATCGCCAATCCGAGATCATGGAGGAGCGCGGCGGCGGACAGCGCCGCCCGCTCCTGGTCGCCGTAGCGGTGCAACGGACGCAGTTGGTCGAACAGGGACACCGCCAGCCTTTCCACGTGGCGGGCATGCGGCCAGTTCAGATCGTAGAGGAGGCTGAGGTTCGCGAGTCCGAAGGCGCGCGGATTCTCGACCGTATCGCGTCCCGTGTTTCTCAGAAAGTGCTCGTAGAACACACCCTCGCGAAGCCCCTGGCCCGAAACCACCAATTCGCCGTATCCGGCCTGTTCCAGGACCTGAAACAGCACCAAGGCGCCGGCCAGGATGACATCCGCCCGATCGCTGCTCAGTCCGGGAAACTTCCGACGTTTTCGCAGGGGCAGCTTGGCCAGTCGCTGCACGATCTGCTCGAGCCGGCGGCGACTGAGGACGTAGCCGTGGACCCGGTCCAGGGGGTAGTCCTGCAGATGTTGGTCGATCTTGGCCAGCGTCCGGATGGTTCCGCCCATTCCGACGAGGCTCTCGCCCGGTCCTCCTTCAATCCAGGACAGGTCGCGCAACAAGTACTCGATGTACCGAGACAGGGTGCGGATCTCGGCGGCCTTGGGTGGGTCTTCGCGCAGAAAGGCTTCGGTCAGGCGCACCGCCCCGGCCGGCAGCATGACGGTCTTGACCGGCCGGCGGTCTTCGACCCGGACCAACTCCATGCTCCCACCGCCGATGTCAACCACCAGACTGTTCCCGATGGCGAGGCTGTTGACTGCCCCGAGAAATCCGTAATGGGCCTCCTCCTCTCCGGTCAGGACGCGCAGGGTGAGGCCGACCTCTTCCCGGATGCGCTTCAGGAACTCGGTCTGGTTGCGGGCATCGCGTACGGCGCTGGTTCCCACGGCCACGATGGTGTCGATGCCGTTCGCCTCGCAGAGTCCCCGAAAGACCCGGAGCAGGCGAATCGTGCGTTCCATCGGTTGCGCCCGCAACAGACCCTCCGCTCCCATTCCCTCGCTGAGGCGGACCTGTTCCCGTACTTGATCGATCAGGCGGAACGAGACCCCTGGGGTGTGGGCCAGGATGATCAATCGGCTCGTATTTGAGCCGACATCGATCACCCCGATCTTGCGTGGGCCGAGGCGGGATTCCGGCTCCTTGGGCGTGCGGATTTTGGGTATGCGACCACGGCCGGGCGGCGTGCGCCTGAGAGGTAGACTCGGGAGGCGAGGCACGGAATGTCCTCCTGTTTTCGGATGATCGATGCTCACCCCGGGATAGAGCCGTCGTTGGACAAAGCCGCGGCGCGGTCCTGTTCTACCAAGGGAGCGGCGATTGGTCAAGCCGGCACCCGTGGCCCGATTGCCTCTGGGGACAGTGGACAGGCGGGAGACGGACCTGATACCATCCTCGCGCACGTTGGAGGAGGCGATCAGTGGGATTTTGGGCCACGTGGACGGGGCGAGCGCGGGCGCTGAAACGGGAGACGTACGCCGTCTATCTGTCGTGCCGGGACCCACGGGTGCCATGGTACGGTCGGGTGCTGGCAGCCTGCATCGTCGGGTACGCGTTTAGCCCGATCGACCTCATCCCCGATTTTGTCCCCGTCCTCGGCTACCTGGACGACCTGATCCTGATTCCTCTTGGCATCGCGTTCGTCCTCAGGGCCATCCCGCCCGAGGTGATGGCCGAATGCCGGGAGAAGGCGGCGATCGCCATGGCGGGCGGCAAGCCCAGGAACTGGATCGCCGGCGGGATCATCGTGTTCATCTGGATCGGATTGGCCGTTGGTGGAGTGGTTCTGACGATACTGCTTCTCCGGTAGGGCGTGTCGGCGGGTTCGAGCGACCGATTCCAGCGGGCCGAGGGAGAGTTATCACATGCACAGCTATCTGATTCGGGGAGCGCAGGTGCTGGATGGGTCCGGGTGTCCGGCATTCCAGGCGGATGTCGCGACCGCGGGGGACCGGATCGTCGAGGTGGGGCCGCGGATTGACGGGCCGACAGAAGGCACCCTGGATGCCGACGGGCTGGTCCTGGCGCCGGGATTCATTGATATCCACTCGCATACGGATCTGAGCATCTTCGAACGCCCGCTGTCCGAGAGCAAGGTCTTGCAGGGGGTGACTGCGGAGGTGACCGGGAACTGCGGCATCGGCCCTTTTCCGGCGGAACCACGGTGGCGGAATCTGTTGACCGATTACCTGAGAATGCACGAGGGATGTTTGCCGGAAGACGGGCTCGGGTGGGCCGATTTTTCGGGCTACGCAGCCAGGCTCGACCGCCTTGCGCTCGGAGTCAATCTCGCTCCTTTGGTGGGCCACGGCGCCTTGCGTATTGCGGCCATGGGGGCCGATGACCGGTCGCCTGACGCAGGGGAACTGCACCGCATGGAGGAATTACTGGACGTTGCCCTTCGGCAAGGGGCATGGGGAATGTCCACGGGACTGATCTATCCACCGGGAAGTTTCGCCAAGACGGAAGAAGTGATCGCTTTGGGCCGGGTACTCGGACGGCAGCGGGCGTTGTATACCAGCCATATCCGCGGCGAGGGCGACACGGTTCTGGAATCGCTCGAGGAGGCCGTACGCATCGGACAAGAGAGTGGAGTGCGCGTCCAGGTCTCCCACCTGAAGGCGTTAGGGCACCGCAACTTCGGCCGAGGGCGAGAGGCCCTCGCGCGATTGGAGGCGGCACGGCGAGCCGGGGTGAGCGTCGGGGCGGACCAGTATCCCTACACGGCCACCAGCACGTCGCTGTCGGCGCTCGTGCCGGCGTGGGCGCACGCCGGCGGCGTGGCTGCACTGCTCCAGCGACTCGCCGACCCGGCGCTCGCGGAACGACTGCGCGGCGAGATCGGGCAACTCTTGGAGGCGCGGGGCGGTCCGGCACGGGTCAGCATATGTCGCGCCGCCTCGGCGCCGAATGCGCACCTGTCCGGCAAGACACTCGAGGAGGTCGCGAAGGCGTGGAATGTGCAACCCGAGCCGGCGGTGGTCAGGCTGCTCATCGAGGAGCGCGGCACTGTGAGCGCGGTCTATTTTTCTCTGGCGGAGGAGGATGTGGATGCCATCATGGCCGCGAACTGGGTCGCGGTCGGCTCCGACGGCCGGGGGATGTCGGCAGCCCACGACGCGGACACGGCAACGCATCCGCGGTCCTACGGGACCTTCCCGCGGGTCCTGGGGGTCTACGTCCGGGAGCGCGGTCTCCTCTCGTTGCCGACGGCGGTCCGCAAGATGACCGGCGTGCCGGCCGAGCGGCTGGGCCTCACCGATCGGGGCGCGGTTCGGCCGGGTTACGCCGCCGACCTTGTCCTCTTCGACCCCACGACCATCCGGGACCGCGCTGACTTTCAGCGTCCCCATCAGTACCCCACGGGTGTGGAGCACGTCTTCGTCAACGGAAGGCCGGTGGTCCGCGACGGCAGGCTGAGCGGGGAGACGCCAGGTCGCGTCCTCCGGAGGCCGCGGGTCTGACGCCGCCGAAGACGCGAAAGAAACCGACGGATGAAAAAGACGCAGGGCGGGACCGAAGGGTTCCGCCCTGCGTGTTCTTTTGCCGCGTTTCCGATCCTACGCCTTCAGCAGCTTCACCCGCGTGTCATAGAACGACACGCTCCCGCCGACCAGATCCACCATGCAGGTGTTCTTGAAGTGGTCGTCCACACGCATCGCAGCGTTGGCATGGACGCCGGTTGCGCGACGCGGGTCCCCCTTTACGAGCTTCCCGTCAATGGTGAAGTCGCTGGACCCGGTGGCCCAGTGGCCGAACCCGAGGGCAAAGGCCACTACGCCCGGCCGGATTCCCTGGATGACTTTAGCCTTCCCGACGATGGGCTTCTTGCCGAGCGCCTTGAGATCCCAGACGCCGTCCGGATTTGTTGCCGATGTTACCCGGACGTTCTCACCGCCCTTGATCCCCAATCGCTGGGCGTCCACCGCGTTGATCAGGATGTGGTTCTCCGGACTCACCTGAAGCAGCCAATAGTTCGTGATTGTCCGGCTCTTGGTGTGGGCGATCTCACGATAGGTGATGAGGTTCAGATCGTACCCCTTGGCCTCGTCCAGCTTGCTGATCTCCCGTCCCTGGGCATCCAGGATGGGAAGGTGCGTCGCAATTCCGGCGAACGGCTTGCCGGTAATGGGGTTCTTCCCTTTGGCGACCTTCTCCACGTACATGTTGATCATCCGACCGTACTTGTTGGCAGCCATGTCGCCGGCATATGCCTTGTCGTAATCCTGGAACCGTCCGCCGCGGTTCAGCACGTACACCACTTTCTTCCAGGATTTGTCGCTCACTTTTTCCCACCGGGTGGCGTCGTACACCGTCTTGGGTAAGTGTCGCCGCGAATCGAGGAAGAGTTTCACCTCGGCGTCGCTGGCCTCGGGCACCCCACCGCGCGCCGCCGCCACGTTGGCGGTCATGCGCAGGTACATGTCCTCGTCGCGTTTGAAGTCCATGCCAGGACCGAAACCGTTCGGACCGAACCCCGGCAGGCCGAGTTTCTCGGCGACGCCCAGGAGCATGCTCTCCAGGCTGATGGGCTGCTCCTCGCCGAAGACCTTGACGGTCTCGGTGAGCGGGGCCATGACCGGCTGCCGGATCGGTTGCACCTCGGGAGCGATGGACGGGTGCGACCCCTGGAACTCCCAGCGCTCCAGGAAGGTGATGTCCGGGAAGATGTAGTCGGCATAGACCGACGTGGTGCCCACCGTGATGTCGTTCACGATCACGAGCGGGATCTTGGTCGGATCCGACAGGACCGCGATATTGGTGTGACCCGCTGGCAGCGAATAACCGGGGCTGCCCATATAGAGGAACATCGCCTTGATCTGATAGGGGTACATGTCCCCCATGGAAGGAATGATCTCCTCGTAGATGTCGCTGGAGAAGGGATACCAGGCCCGCTTGGCCGGATAGCCCTGGAAGATCGTGGACTCCTCGTAGGTCGTTTCGTGCCGGATACTGCTGATCCCGAACGGGTTAGCCTTGTTTGGCATCATCTTTCCGAAGTCGAACGCGCCGCTGGTGATGGAGAAGGTCGTGGCCTTGAGCAGGCCCCCTTTGTAGTCGTGGTTTCCGTTGATCAGATTCAACGTCATCCAGGCTAGGACGTTGTAAAAGCCGTTGGTGTGCTGTGCCGCCCCACGATGGACGTCCGCTACGGCCTTGCGCCCGTGGCTTACGAATTCGCGGGTCAGGTCCACGATGTCCTGGGTTTCGATCCCGCAGATCCCAGCCCATTCCGCCACCGAGTGTGTGGCGGCAGAGTCGTAGAGGAGCATGAAGGAGGTCTGCGTCTTGACCCCGTTGATCGTGGGCCGAGCCAGGAGGTCGCCCTCGACCGCATTCTTGTCGTCGTTGGGGTCGAACGGAACGGCCTTTCCGTCCTTCCAGACCAGGAACGGGTCGAACTCCCAGGCCTTTCCCGCAGCGTTCTTCCGCTCCTCTTTCTTCAGGCCGATGTCTGAGCCACGGAGGAACGCCCCAGGCGTGCCGTCGGCGTTGAACTTGATCAGCCAGGCGGCGTTGGTCCAGGTCGGTTCCTTGTCGGCGGCAGCCGCTGCCCGGTTGGCGTTCCGAAGGTACGTCCCGTTGTAGTGGCCCTGCTCCATGATCAAGCGGATCATCCCCAAGGCCAGCGCACCATCCGTGCCCGGCTTTGCCGGGACCCATTTCCAGGCTTTGCTGGCGGTCTTGGAGTGGCGCGGGTCCACCACGGCGAATTTCAATCGGCCATCGGTGATCCCCTCAGTAAGGGCTTTGGACCGGTGCGTCGGGCCGTAGTTGCCCTCCAGCGGCGAGGCGCCCACGAAGATTATGAACTCGGAGTTCTGGGCGTCGGCCTGCCAGTAGAACTTGGGGCCGCCGGTGAACTTGCCCTCAACGAACTGGTCGGCCATGGCCTTGCAGGTGAAGTAGAGAGAGCCCTGACAGACCGTGGTGTGCCCATGGGCATTCGTGGAGCCGAAGGCGTCCCGGGTGAACCGGCCGATCAGGTCGCCGCGCCCGGCCTTCAGACGACCCCAGACGAAGGCCATCTGGTTGTTCTTGGGGCCGAAGTCCGGATGGTCGGGATCAATCAGCTTGTCCAGATTGGTGGCGTGCTTGGTCTTGAACTCCGCGACCGTCATCTTCTTGGCGCGGATGGCCTCCACATCGGCGGCCATCGCCTGGGCGACCTTCGGATCGCGCAGGGCGTAGATTTGACGGAGCCCCTCGACCCGCCGAGTCTCTTCGCCAGGGACCTCCTTGAATAGCAAGCCGCCCTCGACGATCTCGCTCACCGCTTGGTCGAAGGGGATGCTGGTCCACTTGTTCTCGCCGCGCTTCCCCGCCCGCTTGAGGACGCGGACGATCCGGTACGGGTCATAGGCATGCTGGATGCCGGCCTGCCCCTTGAGGCATAAGGGCGCATCCACCTTGGCGGTATCAACCGGCGAGGTGGCGTAAGGGAGATGCGGGGCCAAGGACCAGGGACTGTACGGGCTGCCGTCAATCTTCACGACCACGCCGTCCAGGATTTTCGTTTTGATGGCACACCCGGTGTTGCACTGGAGGCAGACGCTGTACAGGATGTTCTCGGGCTTGGACAGCAGGTATTCCTCACCCGCCGCCAGAGCGCCCGATTCGGCCCGCGTCACCAGGCCCTGGATCCATTGCATTCGCTCGGCAAGGACGGCAGATCCACCCAGGATGGCCGATCCCTTCAGGAAGCCGCGGCGACTCAGGGCGCAGCCCTCCGCCGGGATATCCTGCTGATCACTCATGTGCTTTGCCATGACTCTTCACCCCCTTCGCTATGCGCCGTGGCAGGCCAGGCAGGCCTTTAGGTTGTCGGCAGTCCCGGTCTCCGAGGTCAGGTAGTACACCCGCGGCCGCGTGTCCTGGCTGACCTTGAGGCGGATGCCGTTGTTGAAGGCCAGCAATTGCATGGCCAACCCCTTCGAATTGTTCTTGTCGCCGAAGTACATGGCGCCACAAGGACATGTCGTAACGCACGCAGGGAGCATCCCGGCGTTCAGGCGGTGCAGGCAGAAATGGCACTTGCGGCCGCTGCCGGCAGGACTCTTTCCTTCGGCGCGCTTCAGCCGGGCGCCGTATTCGAAGCCGGCCTGCTGCTCATAGGGTTCGAAGACGGGCAGAGCCTTCGTGAAGAAGGAGCCGTCATCCCAGTACAGAGCCTTGTACGGGCAGACCTTGGCCGCCGCGTCGAAGGCCTTCTTGTCCCGGAACTTGTCGTAGGCAACGATGACGATGCCATCGGGCTGCTTGGTGATGGCGCCGGGCGTGATGGCGTTGGCCGCCTTGGCGCAGGGTGGATTGTCGCAGTGCATGCAGTTGGTTGGCATGAACACCCGGGAGACCTGCGGGTACTCACCGATTTCCACCTCGGGGACGGCGCGATAGGTGACGTTCGGCGGCGACATGTTCTCGGCCATGCATGCCACCGCGCAGGAGTGGCAGCCGGAGCACTTCTTGGTGTTGATCACCATGATCCAGCTCCGCTGATTCGCCGATTTCTTGAGGGCCTGCTGAACGTCCTCCAGCATGGCCTGAAGCTCCGCTGTCCGTGTGGGTGCCGATCGCAGCATCGAACCCCTCCTGTGGGACCTCAAGGCGTCCCGTTCGTAAATGGCGCCGTGCCGGCGGCGCTCCCCCAAAACAAAAAAGGAGACCCATCCCCTTGATGGGGACGGATCTCCTTTGCCAAGTCGCTCCCGCGTCACCTCACGGAAGGTCGGGCTGGTTCCGGGATTGCTCCCGGAGCCGTCGAGTCCGGCCCTTCCTCTTGGGACGGGACGGATCGGAGACTCGTATTTCGCACCCAATCTACCGGGTCCAATCCAGGATGTCTGTCAGGGAAGTTCCGAATAAGACGCGGGCGGCGTGTCAGGGAAACCCCGACACGAGTGCTCACAGAAGGAGAATTGGGGAATGTGGGATCTC
>Ga0316617_100000465_pt1 | contig 10754 bp, 8 predicted proteins | sample OWC_Aug_M1_C1_D2_FD_207801 | JGI IMG/M metagenome (GOLD analysis project Ga0316617, IMG submission 207801) | Wetland soil microbial communities from Old Woman Creek delta, Ohio, United States - OWC_Aug_M1_C1_D2_B | ecosystem: Environmental > Terrestrial > Soil > Wetlands | place: USA: Ohio... | reverse complement strand
TGCGACCGCATCCTGCTGCTGCATCGCGGCCGCGTCATCGACGAAGGCGTGCTGGGGGACCTGCTCGCGCGGTCCGGGTGCGGTAACCTGACCGACGCGTTCCTTCTCCGGGTCGGACGCGAAGGGCATCGGGAATGAGGGTCGCGCGATGGTAGGGACGATCGTCGACACGGACGGCGCCGAGCCGATTTCCCCCGCGGTCGCGGCGCGACCGGGCCAGGCGGTGACCCGATGAGGTCCGCGGTCGTCCTCGAGATCTTCCGCAAGGAGCTGACTGAGACGCTCCGGGATCGGCGCACGCTCACGATGATGATCGCGCTGCCGGTCCTGCTGTACCCGCTCCTGATGATCGGGTTCAGCAAGCTGCAGGTGTCGCAGCGGGAGGCCACCGAAGAGCGGACGTCGCGCATCGCCCTCTGGGGCGCCGCCCCGGCGGCCCTGCGCGAGGCGCTCACGCGCGGCGGACGGGTCGTCATTGACGACGCCAGTCCGCCGCCCGAGGCGGTGAGACGCGGCCTGGCGCGTGGCACGCTCACGCGGCCCGCCGCCGGGCCCCGGGACGCGGCGGGCGGGTCGCGCCCGGGGGAGCCGGCGGCGCGCGAACGTGATGCCGACTCCCGCGAGCCCGACCATCCCGTGCTCGATGCCGCGCGTGCCGCCGTCACCCAGCGGCGCGTCGACGCCGTGCTCGTGCTCTGGCCGGACGTGGGACCGGCGATCGCCGATGCCGGCGTTGGCAGCGTCTCCATCTACTTCGACTCGGTGCGGGAAGATTCGCTCGAGGCGCAGTCGAGGCTGGAGCGCAGCCTCGACGCGTACCGGGATCGGCTCGTGGCGGAACGGGAGCGCGCGCTCGGCCTCAAGCCGGGGTTCGCGCGCGGTCTCGATGTCTGGGCGACCAACGTCGCCGCGGAGGCGCGGCAGTCGGGCCAGCTCCTCGGCCTCTTCCTTCCGTTCCTCCTCGTCACGATGTCGCTGCTCGGCGGCTTCTATCCGGCCATCGATCTCACCGCCGGCGAGAAGGAACGGGGCACGATGCAGACCCTGCTCTGCGCGCCGGTCAGCCCGGTCGAAATCGTGACCGGCAAGTACTTCGCGGTCTGGGTGACGAGCCTGATCGCGGCGCTCGCCAACATCGTGTCGCTCGGCGTCACCGTCATGCGGATCCTGCCCGTGTCGTCGATCAGCCTCTCGCTGCCGACGCTCGCGCTGGCGTTCGCGATGCTGCTCCCGGTCACCCTGTTCATCACGGCCGTGTTCCTCGCCGTCGCCGCCTTTGCCAAGGACTTCAAGGACGGGCAGAACTTCCTCACCCCGGTCTACATGCTGCTCGCGATGCCGGCAGGCGTCACCATGCTGCGGGGCATCGAACTGAACGCCTGGACGGCGTTCGTGCCGGTGGTGAACATCGCGCTGCTCATCAAGGCGCTGCTCATCTCGGAGGCGGCCCCCGACCTCATCTTCCTCGCCCTGCTGTCCTCGACTGCGTACGCGGCCATGGCGGTGATGCTCGCCGCCCGCGTGTTCGGCCGTGAGCAGGTGATGCTCGGCGGGCGCGAATCGCTGCGCAGCCTGCTGGGGTTCGAGCGGCGGAAGGGCGAGGAGCCGACGCCGGCGTTCGCGCTCACCGCCTTCGGGCTCGTGCTGGTGCTGACCTTCTACGGGAGCCTGCTCCTGAAGTCGGCCGGCACGATCGCGACGCTGCTCGTGACGGAGTACGGGTTCTTTCTCGGGCCGACGCTCCTGCTCGTCGCCGGGTTCGGGTTCGCGTGGAAGCGGACGCTCGCCCTCCGGAGGCCCCCGCTGCTCGGCCTCGTGGCCGCGGTGCTCATCGGGTCGTCGGCGTGGGCCGTGGCCGCGGGCCTCCTCATCCGCGTGCTGCCGCCTCCCGAGTCGCTGGTCCGCGCCCTCGAACAACTGCTCCTGCTCGACGGCGCTCCCGCGCCGCTCTGGCTCGTGTGGCTGGTCATCGCGATCACGCCCGCCCTCTGCGAGGAGATGTTCTTCCGCGGGTTCGTGCTCTCCGGTCTCCGGCGCCTCGGCCTGTGGCCCGCCGTCCTCGTGTGCGCGCTGCTGTTCGGGCTGGCGCACAGCTCGGTCTACCGGTTGCTCCCCACGTTCGTGATCGGCCTGCTGCTCTCGTGGCTGGTATGGAAGACCGGTTCCATCTGGACCGGCGTCGTCGCCCATGCGCTGAACAACGGCATCGCGGCCACGCTCGTCTACGACAAGACCCTGGCCGCCGCGGTCGGCGCGGGCTCGCAGGCCTACCTGGGCTGGAAGCCCACGCTGGTGGCGGTGGTGGTGCTCGCCGCCGGCCTCGTGATCTTGCGCCTCGCGCCGCCCGCCGAGAACGGGTGAAGAAGGACGATGGGGACAGGTCCCGCTTCCTCGAGCCGGGACCTGCCGCCTAGGAGATCTCCAGCACGAGCTTCCCGAACTGGTCGGCCTGATCCATGCGTTGGTGCGCGTCCGGCGCAGCGACGAGCGGGAACACGCGGTCCACGACGGGCGTGAGCCGGCCGTCGAACAGCGCCAGCATCTCGGCGAACTCGGCCGGCGTGCCCATGGTGCTGCCGAGGATGCTCACCTGCTTCCAGAAGATCCGGCGGATCTCGACGGCTGACGGCGACCCGGTCGTCGCGCCGAAGGTGACGATGCGTCCGCCGGGCTTGACGATCTCGAGCAGGGCGGGGAAGACGTCACGCCCGGCGCTGTCGACGATGACATCCGGCCCGGCGCCGCACAGGGCCTGCACCTGCTTCGCCCACCCGTCCTGCCGGTAGTTGACGCCGCCATCGGCACCGAGCTGACGGGCGCGCGCGATCTTGGCGTCGCTGCCAGACGTGACGAGCACGCGCGCTCCGAGATGGCGCGCCATGAGGAGCGCGAGCGTCGCGACGCCGCCGCCGATGCCGGTGATGAGCACCGTCTCGCCACGCTCGACGCGCGCGCGCGTCACGAGGGCGCGATAGGCCGTGAGCCCCGCGAGCGGGACCGCCGCCGCGGCCTCCCACGGCAGCGAGGCGGGTTTCGGGAACAGGTTCTCGGCAGGCACCTTCACGCGCTCGGCGTAGGTGCCGTTGTCCGGCAGCCCGAGGATCTTGTACGACGGTCCCTGGACACGAGGATCGGGGCCCCAGCCGAGGCTCGGGTTGATGACCACGTGGCGGCCGAGCCACGCGCGGTCGACGCCCGCCCCGACGGCCGCGACTTCGCCCGCGCCGTCGGACCCCAGGATGAGTGGCAGCGAGATGCCGGCGTAGAGGCCCTTGCGGATCCAGGCATCGCGGTGGTTGAGCGCAGCGGCCCGGAGCGCCACAACCGCCTCGCCGGGGCCGGGCTCCGGGTCGGCCACCTGTTCGAGGACGAGCCGCTCGGGCCCGCCGAGTTCGCGGAGGAGGATGGCCTTCATGACGGCTGACAGCATACCACCGGGGTCTGCTACGCTTGACCGGGATGACGTCTCGGGAGCGGATGAACCGGGCCATGAAGCCGCGCGCCGGGCAGGTCCCCGATCGCGTGCCGGTGATGTGCCAGCTCGCGCTCGGCCACTACTTCCTGCACGCGCCCGGCGGGGCGATCGGCATCTGGCACGACACGCCAACCTTCGGCGACGCGCTGCTCGCGCTGCAGCGGCGGTACGGATTCGACGGCATCCTCGTGAATCTGCCCGGCCGCGATCCGCGCTGGCGCGATCACCTCACCCTGGCGGAGCCGCGCGGCCGGGACACGGTCCTGCGCTGGGCGAACGGCGCGGAGACGACGGCGCCGCCCGACGACAATCCGCACGTGCGCGCGGGTGACGCGACCCGTGCGCCGGAGCGCACCTTCGCCGCGATCGATCCCGAGCGCCTGTTCTACGTGGAGCCGCACGGCCAGTTCGGCGCCACGATGGTCGGCGCCGGCGGGTTTCCGCCGTGGCAGTTCGACGCGGTCCGGCACGTGCGCGCCCGCGCGCCGGAGGTGTCCGTGCACGGCGAGGTGTTTTCCCCGTTCTCGCAGTGGCTCGAGTGGCTCGATCACGCCGACGCGCTGATGGCGCTTGTCGAGGACCCCGCAAAGGTGACCGCCTGCCTCGCGAGGCTCGCCGACGGGGCGTCCGAACTGGGGCGGGGCCTGGCGGCCGCCGGCCTGGACGCGCTGCTGATCTCCTCGGCGTTCGCCGGAGCGGGGATCATCTCGCGGCGGCAATACCGCACGTTCGTGCTGCCCTTCGAGCGCGCCGTCGTCGATGGCGTCAAGCAGGCGTACCCGGCCCTGCCGGTCTACACCCACACCTGCGGCGCGATCGGCGACCGTCTGGACCTGATGGAAGAAACCGGCACCGACGGCATCGACACGCTGGATCCGCCGCCCCTCGGCACGGTCGAGCTTGCCGACGCGAAGGCGCGTCTCGGCCAGCGGCTGTTCATCAAGGGAAACCTGGACCCGGTGGCGACACTCCTCGCGGGCAGCGCCGGGACGTGCTTCGCGGCGGCGATCGAGCGGATCGCCGCCGCGAAGGCCGGCGGCGGCTACATCCTCAGCAGCGCGTGCTCGGTAGCCCCGCACACGCCGCCGGAGAACATCATGCAGCTGCGGCGGGCGGTAGAAGAGGCGGGGTGGTATGTACGCTGACGCCCGCCTGCGTTAGGAGCAGGAAGCAAGAAGCAGGAAGCAAGAAGAAGGCCCACCGAAGCAGCTTGTCTTCTACCTGCTTCTGACGATCGTCAGCAGGCCCTTCTGGCTTCTTGCTTCTTCCGAGCGTCAGTCCGTATTCTGATCGTTCTCCACGGGCCCACCGGCGGCCGGCGGCTTCTTGAACCACTGCGCGTCGGCGACATACGCCGCCGTGAGCCCTTCGAGGCGAGCCATCTCCGCCTTGGGAAGCGGCGTGAAGGTCCTGGCGATGCTGATGTTCTCCTCGAGCTGCTCCACGGTCTTGCAGCCGATGATCACCGTGTCCACCGGCAGCGTGAGCGTGTAGCTCATCGCGTCCTTCATCGTCGAGACGCCGTCCGGGCGGAGCAGGCGGTCGCGGGCCGGGATCTTCATGCCGATGACGCCCAGCCCCTTCTTCTTCGCGAGCGGGAGCAGCTCGGTCTGGAACGGCAGCCGGTGCGGGTCGGCCGGGTTCAGCGCCATCAGGATCGTGTCGAAGTCGAAGCGCTCGATCGCCTTGACGAGCACGGCCGGGTCGAAGTGCCCCGTGATGCCGAGGAAGCGGACCATCTTCTGATCGCGTGCCTTCACCAGCGCCTCGATCGCGCCGTCCTTCGCGAAGATCTGGTCGACCTGCTCGTCTCGCGTCACGTTGTGCAGCTGCCAGAGGTCGAGATGATCCGTCCTGAGCAGCTTCAGGCTCTGCTCGAGCAGCTTCAAGGAGCCGTCGCGGGTCCGGTCGTCGGTCTTGCTCGCGAGGAAGACCTCCTTGCGGCGCGTCGCCATGACCTCGCCGATGTAGGTCTGGCTGATGCCGTTCAACTCCCACCGCGGCGTGTCCGGCGTGCGGGGCCGCCCGTACGCGGCCGCCGTGTCGATGTAGTTCACGCCGAGGTCGATCGCGCGGTTGATGATGGCGATCGAGATGTCGTGCTTGTCGGGCTGCTCGATCGAAGCCTGGCCGCCCAGGCTGAACAGCCGCACCAGGTGCCCGGTCCGGCCGAGCGGGCGCTCGGGCATGGGCGGCGCCGCCGTCGCGAGCCCCGGGCCCACGGCCAAGGCTGCCGCGCCGGTCACGCCAAGCTTCACGAACTCGCGTCGGGTCAGGTCGTCGGCCATCGTGCTCTCCTCCAATCCTCGAATGAGGTCACCATACCTCCGACCGGCGGTTCCGGCAACCGGAATCCGCCTGCACGCCCGGGCTGCCGCGGGCCGGCACGTGCCGTTATTGCGTCGCCCCCGCCACCGGAAGTACGTTAGTCCTCGCCCGACCTCCCCTTGTTCCGCGGAACGGAAGGACGCTGCCGATGCTTCGACGCCTGCCCGACGACGATCTCCGCGCGATTCAGTGGCGGTTCGCGCACAGGGACGATCTGCGCCGGGTCGTGCAGGCCGCGCGAGGCGTCGCACGGGGGCCGCTGGCGAGTCTCGTCGCCCGAGGCGCCCGGCACTCGGATGCCTGGACGCCCGACAAAGCCGGTCTCGTCAGGGCGTTCGACGCCGCCGGTCTGTCGGTCCTCGCGGCGGACGGGGAGTACGGCGGGCCGATCGACGGCCCGAAGAATCTCGGGATCGCGCTGGCGGCCTTCGAACTGGCCTGGGTCGACGCCGGCGCGGCGACGACCATGCTCGGCAACGTGCTCGCGCTGGCGCCGCTCCACGAGCGCGGCACCGCCGGACAGCGCGAACGGTACATGCGGCTGGCGGCGCCCGGCGGGACCGGGGACACGCGCGAACCGTGGCACGGGGCGTTCGTGCTGACCGAACCGCTGCCGCATGTCGGTGTCGACACGGGCGTGCTCGACGGCAAGATGCGCATCGCCGAGTGGAAGCCGGGCCAGGAACCCGTCCTCCTGGTTGAGAAGCGCGGCCGGTTCATCACAGGCATGGGCCACGCGGATTTCGTGACGGCGGCCGTGGCCTCCGCCGATGACCGCATCAAGGGCACCGCGTTCGTCCTCCTCGAGAAGACCGACGAAGGGACGTTCGACCCCGGCGTTCGGGCCCGGAAGCTGGTCCATCAACTGGCATCCGCCCGCGACCCGGTGTTCAGCGTCCGGGTGCCGGCCAGCCGCATCGTCGGCGGCTACGCCATCAAGGACGGGGTCATCGTGCCCGCGTGCTCGCACGGCGAGATCATCGACGCGGTGTTCCGCCGGACGCGGGTCACGGTGGGACTGATGACCGCGGCGAAGATGCTCTCGGCCGTCGAACCGGTCATCCGCTATCACCGGAGCCGGTTCCGCGGCGGAGCGGCGGCCCAGCCGGGGTCGCGGCGGTTCGAACTCGGTCTGCAGCAGGAAGAGGACGCCCTGCATCGGCTGGTGGACGTCTGGGCCGCCGGCGAAGCGGCCGCCTCGCTGGGGTTCGCGGCCGCCCGGGTGTTCGACGAACTGGACCCGCTCGAGCGCCGAAAAGACGCGTGCTTCGAGGAACAGGGCGTGGCGCCGGGCCGGGCCCAGCGGCGGGCTCTCGAGCCGGCCGAGGCAGACGCGCTCGAGTACCTTGCCGAGCTCGCGAAGCCCGATGCCGGGCGGCGCACGGCCCGCGTCGAGGCGCTGGCCGGTGACCAGCTCGTACGCTTCGTCCTGCTGGATGCCGTGGCGTCGGTGCTGGGGCCCGCCGTCAAGCTCTGGAACACGGGTCACGGCGCCACGGTGATGCGGGAGGCGGTGAGCCTGATGGGTGGTCACGGCGTCACCGAGGACTGCCCGGGCTTCCTCGGCTACAAGTGGATGGACGCGCAGCTCGAGGCCACCTACGAGGGGCCCGAGGCGGTCCAGCGCCGCCAGCTCTCGAACGCGATGATCAGCCCGGTGTTCCTCGCGCAGTACCGCTCGTGGCTCGACCAGATGCGGCGCCTGTCCTCCGAGCGGCCCGGCACGGGTGCCTGCACGCTCGCCACCGCCATGCAGATGTGGCTGTGGACGCTGCAGTACCTGCAGCATGCCAGCGATCCGACCGGCGCGAAGCTGTACCAGGGTTCGCGCCAGGGCGTCACGTTTCCCCTCGCCGACACGCTCGCGTGGCTGCTGGCGGCACGCCAGCAGATCCTCGACGTGGTCGAACTCGAGCAGACCGGCCCGGCGATTCCCGCCGTGGCGGGGGCGGTCGGCGACGTCGTGCCGTTCCTGATGGACCTGTGCCACGTGCAGGCGGCGCGGACGGCCGGGGAGGTCGGACGCGTGTGCACGGAGCTGCTGTTCGGCTATCGACGCCACCCGGCGTGGGATGGGCCGGACCGCGCGACGTGCTACGTCGCCGACGAACTCGACGCCCTCGAAGAGGTGATTCCCGGCATCACCGCGACGGCGCGCTTCTACGGCGACGTGGTCGAGCTCGACGGGTCGCACCAGGCCAAGGCCGGGCCGTGCGCGAACACGGACGGCCTCGAGCCGTTCATGCGCATGCGCGCGAAGATGGACGGATGCCTCACGGGGTCGCGCCTCGCCAAGGATCGGGCGGCGGCGGCGCTGACGCAGGTGACCATTGCCGACACGCCCGACTATCCGCTGCCGGAGGTGCCGCATGCGTGATCGCGCGCGGCGCACGACCTGGACGCCCGGCCGGCTCTGCGCGCTCTCGGCCGGTCTCTGACCTCTCCTTCCAGCCGCTTGTCCGTGTCCGGGCCGGCGTGCGCCGCCGCCCGGTGCTTCAGGAAGGAGGGGATCCCATGCCGTTCACGTATGCCGTCGTCGGCGCAGGCCGCCAGGGTGTGGCCGCCGCCTTCGATCTGGCCGTCCGCGGGGATGCGTCACGCATCCTGTTCATCGATCTCGACGATGCCGCCGCCGCTGAGGCCGCGGCGCGCGTCAACGCGCTCGCAGGCCGCGCGCTGGCCGCCGGCGCGCGCGGCGACGCGTCGGACGAACACGCCATGGCGGCGCAGCTCGCCGGTACGCAGGCCATCCTCAGTGCGGCGCACTACAAGGTCAACCTCGGGCTCACGCGCGTCGCGGCCGCCATCGGGGCCCACATGGTGGATCTCGGCGGTCACACCGGCGTGGTCCGCGACCAGCACCGGCTCGACGCCGACGCGCGCCGGGCAGGGATTACGGTGGTCCCGGACACCGGCATGGGGCCGGGCCTCAACGTGTCGCTGGCCGCCTACGCGATGAGCAGGCTGGACCGTGCGCGCGAGGTGCTGATCTGGGACGGCGGGCTGCCGCAGGAACCGCGCGAGCCCTGGAACTTCGTGTCGACGTTTTCGATGAGCGGGCTCACGAACGAGTACGACGGCGTGGCGTACTTCCTGCGCGGCGGCGAGATCGTCGAGGTGCCCGCCTTCGACGATCTCGAACTGCTTGCGTTCGACGAACCGATCGGCACGCTCGAAGGCTTCGTCACATCGGGCGGCCTGTCGACCGCGCCGTGGACCTGGAAGGGCACGCTCGAGCGGCTCGAGAACAAGACGCTCAGGTACCCGGGGCACTGCGCCCGCTTCGCGGCCTACCGCGACCTCGGGTTGCTGGGCCAGGCGCCGGTCGACGTGAACGGCGCGGCCGTCGTGCCGCGCGAGGTGTTCCACGCGCTGCTCGAGCCCCGCATCGGCGCGGCGCCGGACGCCGTGCGCGACGTGTGCGTGATGCGCGTCGCGGCGGCGGGGGAGCGCGGCGGGCGGCCCGCCCGGGCCGTGATTGACCTGGTCGACCGCTACGACGAGGCCACGGGATTCACGGCCATGCAGCGTCTGACAGGGTGGCACGCCGCCATCTGCCTCGAACTGGCCGTCCGCGGGCGGCTTGCGGCCGGCGTCATCCCGGTCGAACGCGTGCCGGGCGAGGTGATCGTGGCGGAGGGGCGCGCGCGCGGATGGGACATCCGCGAGTCGGCCATGTGAAGGCCGTTTCACGCCCCTGCGCACTTCTGCACGATTTCTTTCGCGGGCGCGCAAAACCGCTTGACCGGCTGGCCGGCTCCCTGATCATCGTCCGATAAGACGGGCAGATGAATCGCCTCGGGGTCCCGGGGGCGTCCGCGGCAGGGCCGGCGCCCCTGCGGACCGCGCAGGGACCGTATCGGGAGGAGCGATGGCGGCGTGGCTCTGGCAGCGGGTCTGTTGCTGCCTCACCGGGCATGATTACGTGATCGCGTCGGAGCGGTCCCGCATCTTCCTGCGATGCCGGACCTGCGGCCGCACGTCCCATGGCCTCGAGCTGTCAGAGAACCCGCACCCCAGCCAGTCCCGGACCGGGCAGACGACGCTTCCAGGCGCACGCGCCGCCGCCGGCCGATCGCACTTCGCCACTCGATGAGCGAACCCGCCCGTTGCCCGTGGCCGGGTTCCGACCCTCTGTATCTCGCGTACCACGACCACGAATGGGGAACGCCTGCCCACGGCGATGCGCGGCTCTTCGAGATGCTGGTTCTCGAGGGCGCGCAGGCCGGGCTGAGCTGGATCACCATCCTCCGCAAACGCGAGCGCTATCGCGAGGTCTTCGACGGCTTCGAGATCCGGCGCGTCGCTCGCTTCACACCGTCGCGGATCGAGCGGCTGCTGGCCGACCCCGGCATCGTGCGCAACCGGCAGAAGGTCGAGTCGGCGGTGAACAACGCGCGGCGGTCGCTGGACGTGGTCAGGGAGTGCGGCAGCTTCGACGAGTACATCTGGCAGTTCGTCGGGGGCCGCCCCATCGTCAACGCCTGGCGTGCGATGGCGGACGTGCCGGCGCGGACGCCGGAGTCCGACGCGATGAGCCGTGACCTGGTCGCGAGGGGATTCCGCTTCGTCGGTCCGACGATCTGCTACGCCTTCATGCAGGCGATCGGGATGGTGAACGACCATCTCGTGTCCTGCTACAGGCACGCCGCCTGTCGCGGCGCATCGGGGCGCCCGGCACGGGCCCGTCGCGGCCGCGAGCTCGCGGCCCGGCTGCCGGGCGGAAGACGATAGCGCACGCATCTCCCAAAGAATTAGTTGACAAGCTCCGGGCGCCAGTTTACATTCTTCAATAGTCCTAATTTCTTCGGAGAAACGGCAGCTGCCCGGGGCAACTCACGTGGCGCGAAAACCTTCGCCAACCCTGACCGACGGTGAAGTGAAGCTGATGCGCGTGCTGTGGAAGCATGGGCCCTCTACCGTCGCCGCGATTGTGGATGCCGTGGCCGGG
>Ga0316617_100000464_pt1 | contig 10759 bp, 7 predicted proteins | sample OWC_Aug_M1_C1_D2_FD_207801 | JGI IMG/M metagenome (GOLD analysis project Ga0316617, IMG submission 207801) | Wetland soil microbial communities from Old Woman Creek delta, Ohio, United States - OWC_Aug_M1_C1_D2_B | ecosystem: Environmental > Terrestrial > Soil > Wetlands | place: USA: Ohio... | reverse complement strand
CGGTTAACCCCTTTTTCAGCCCGATACTTCTTTCAGAATCAGAACAAACCCTTAATCTTGTCCAGCGCTTTCTTCATTTGTTCGGGGGCCCCTGCGGGTTTCTCGCCCGTCGGCTGTTCATCCTGCTTCTTTTTACTGTCCTTTATTTCATCCTGCCCGAGCGGGAGCATTCCGGTGGATTTGTTCCTCAGTTTCATGGTCCAGATGTATTCGTGAGGCTTTGTGGAGTTCTGTGGTTTTGGCGGATAAGCGATGTTCAATTCATCACCGTAACCGATAAACTGAAGCACGGCCCCTTTTGCATCCTTGAAGATGCCCTTGGGGATCGAACAGCTCGTGACACCGGGCCCCATGACCACTTTCTCATTGATAAACCTGCTGACATCAGCCGGCGGGAGATAGGTCATCAGGCCGTATCCCGGCTCCTGTGCGTCGCTCGATGACCATATGATCGTCTCCCCGCTCTTATCGTTGTGGCCGATAGCCATTGCAAAATAGCCGATCGCCGTAGGAATCTTCTTCCACTGGAACGTGATGCTGTCCGTCAACCCCCCCCTTGTGGAGGTAAATTCAACCGGCGCCATAAAGTCATGCTTCTCACCGATGATGAATTTTATGTCAGGCGGATAATTGCCGTGAATGAAGTGGTCTCCCTGCAATGAACCGCTTTGCGGCACATCCGTGTGATCCTTCTTGTTGGGCCATTCAGCATAGGCCCACCCCGTCCTCATTGAAGGAGGGTGCTGTGCAGAACCGGAACGGCCCGACATAGCCTTGCCGAAGTCGACCATGCTCATCTTCTCGGTATCCAATACCTTTGGCTGGCCTGAGCGCACCGTTTCAGCGCATCCCCAGTAAAAAAGCATGCGTACCTTCGGCTTTTCCATCTTTCCTTCCGGCTCTTCACCGCGAACGAGCTTTTCACGCTCGGGGATCAGGAGAGGCAAGGTCTTCCCCATGTTGAGTCCCGAGGGTATGTCGTGAGTCGCTTCTGGATTCGGAGGGAGTGTCCTCGGTGAATTGAGCTGCAGCATGAGGCTTCTCTTTGGTCCGATTCCCGCCATTTTCCCTATGATCATGCCTTGTATCCCCGACATCCCTTCTTGAGACATTCCCGGAATACTTGTGTTTTGCGTAGCAGCACTCATCCAGTACTGGGTCACGGGATTCGTCTTGCCTTTTTCTGCCGACATTGCAAGGGATGCGGGAAGAAGGATGATGATTACCGTCACGGCGCAGCATGTTTTAGTCACAGGATTCATGGTCATTGCACCTCCATTTTACTTATGAAAAATGATAACATCTTTTCAGACCCTGCGATAGATAAAGAATGACGATGTGATCTTCCTGCAAGCCTGCGTATTCAATTTTTGCGGGCATGGGAATTAATTAATAGTGGTGGACATGTTAACGCCTGTTTATTGATCGGGCACTTGATCACATCATTTTAATTCTATTGCGTTTCTTCTCAAAAAAGAGTGTTGAGGTTGAATTCTTACATTTGCACGTCCCGGGAGCCAGCATCCATCGCCTCGTCCTTGTGAGGATGCAGGGGGATCAACCCGAGGAGTTTCTTCCGTATAATACTTATTTCGTATTTTTTACTAATCCGACCCTCTAGTGCTTGACTTTTCACCCAAAAGAATGGAAGGCATCTATATCATTGGGGATACGTTCACAATATGTAATTCCTGAAACAATAACGCCGTGTATTTGTAAAAGGAGGGGACCGTGGGAAAAATGAGGCTAACATTTTGGGCTGCGTTTCTGGCCATCACCCTTGTGTTTCTTTTAACAGGCATTGTTCAGGCTCAATACGAGGGCCGGAGACCTCCCCCCGCAAAGACTTCTGAGGATGTTCCAAAACTTAGTGGTGATGATGATTTCGGAGGAGGAGCGAAAAAAGCGCGGGGTGAAACTGAGCATGAAAATCATCCCCCGACACTTAGCGTCAGGTGGGACCCGCCGCAGCCCAAATTAGGCAAAACCGTATTGAACCCAAACGGAAGACCTTCGGTCATGGTCATATACGCAGAAGGTAAGGACCCGGATCACGATGAACTGACTTACACCTTCAAAAGCCTCGACACAGGCCAGGTTCTGGGGCCCTCGGAGCAAAACTGGATCTGCATGTGGCCGGGGGAGGTCACTTATGGTTTATTTCGAGAAGAGATTACCGTGAGCGACGAACATGGGGCAAAAACATCGGTTGTCTTGAGTTTTATGGTTATGAGCGAGAGTTTCGACGATGATAAGTACAAAAATATCAACACGGTTTCTGTTGAAGGTACCCAAGGTCTTTCGATCCCGTCGCAATTCTATTGTCCATCGCCCATATTCGGAAAGCTCCTGTGGAGCGGGAATACCCCCAGGTGCCTTGACGGCTTCACCCTCATGCAGGGATCGCTTTTCCGCCTGCAGGGCTCCGAACAGGTCTGTGTCAAATGTCCGCCCAATTGCACCTTCGTGGAGGACAAGGACAGGATGCTGATCTGCGTCGTCGCTGGCTCGGGACGCTTTGAAGGTGCTCCTGCCTCCCCGATCGGGACCGCAAGGGAGAGGGAACAGCGACTGAAACAGCAGATCAAGGGCAACTGGAAGTGGTTCAGCGGCACCACCCTGACCATCAACGAAAACGGGACCTTTTCAGCGGCCACCGGCCAGAAGGGAACGTGGCGGATCGTGGATGCGCAGAAGAGGACGGTCAAAATGGAATGGGCCAAAGACCCGAAGAAGGGCGGGCCCTGGTATGATGACCTCACCCTCTCGGAGGACGGGCGGAGCATCGAGGGTTACAACCAGAACCGGACCCGGGTGACGGGAACGAAGACGGACGGTCCAGCGGCCCCGCGCATCTACAACATCTCAGGGACCTGGAGGCAGGAGAGACCGGGCGCCGACGTGATCACGATCACGGGAGGTACGTCCAGCTACAGCATGACCGGAACGAATGGGAGCTACAAGAACCAGGGGACGATCAAAGGCGACGGAACGAAATTCGAGGGCGGTTTCAAAGACGTGCCGGGATTTTGCTGCGGCCGTGACGGTTATGTGTGGCTCGAGGTCATCGACGGGAACACATTCCGAGTGCGGTCCGTGTGGTGGACGCCGGGGAAAAGCAGCAAAGAGAAGCCCGACATCACTCACGGCTGGTCAACCTGGAAGCGCTCGACGAAGTAATACGAAGACTGTCCTGCACAAGGCAGTACATTCGGGTGTCCTCCTATTGGTGGCGTGCGGCGGTAAGGTGGGTGGTTCATGATGTCGGGTTCTTTATTCAGGCACCTCTTTGACGGGGGTAAGTGACCACGGCTGAAAAAATATTCAAGGAAGTAGTGGCAAGGGAATACCGGAATCTTCTTTCGTAAACGCTACAGGCCGGCGCAGGAAATGTCCGTGTTCAAACTCCTCCAAGATGATCGCGGCATCCTTTATGAAATCCCTTTGATTCTCATGGGATACGGTGTGACGTGCGCCGTTTCCTATCCATTCCTCAGGCGTCTTCTGCCTGGAAATCCGCTTGTCAGCATCATACCCCTGCTGCTCCTCGGACTCGGCGTGGTCCTGTACCTGGGGAAATCGATCACCATCCCCCGGGTCCGCTTTTTGGGAGCCCCTGCAGGTTTATGGTTTTTCGCTCTCCTTTCCGCCATCACGCTCCCGTACATGTGGTTTAACAGTGAAACCATTGCTATCACTGCGGCACTTCTGGCCCAGACATATGGATCATGTCGGTTTGATCTCTGGCTAGCTGAAAGGAAGACAAGAGCACAGGAAAGACCCTGATCTGAATACCCTTCGAATTTTTTCAGCTTATCTGTCATCCGCTGATGGAGGAATACCATCATGCCCAGACTTGCAGCATGCCTTGTCGTCCTCGTGACCCTGGTCTTTGTATCACCGTTGAACGCCGGCTGGATCGGCGTTACCATCAAGGATGATGTCTCGGAGGAAGGCGTCCCAAGGGGAATCAAGGTATCTGATGTCGGCCAGGACTCGCCTGCTGCCCGGGCGGGGCTTCAGACCGGGGACGTGATTCTCTCGGCCAACGGCATCCCAACCCGATCAGCCCAGGATTTTGTAAAAATCGTCCGGGAGACTCCCCCCGGTAAACCGATCGAAATGAGAGTCTTGAGGAAAGGGGCCACCCTGACGGTGAGTCCCGTCGCTTCGGAACCGCCGGCGGAAATGGCCGACTACCAGCGGGGCCTCGAAAACCTCAAGAAAGGCCTCAACGATCAAGCCGTCACCGACTTCACGAAGGCGCTGGCACGAAACCCCGGCAATGCAGGGGCGTACTTTAACCGCGCTATTGCCTATGACAAAATGGGCAAGCCCGATCTGGCTATCGCGGATTACACAAAAGTGATCCAACTGGATCAGCGTTCGCTCACGGCCTACATCAATCGCGGCTACGCCTACCGGAATATGAAGCTCTATGATCAGGCCATCCAGGACTTCACGAAGGCCATAGAGATGGAACCGAAGATGGCGCCCATCTATGAATCGAGAGCAAGCACCTACGCGTTGAAAGGGCTATACGACGAGGCCATCGCGGACTGCACGCGGGCAATCGCGCTCCTGCCCCAGATGGATACCGCCTATCACACCCGGGCAAACGCCTACGAGAAAAAGGGGATGAAGAAAGAGGCCTTGGCCGACTACGAGCGGGCGGCAGGGGCTTACATCGATAAAGGCCTCGAGATGGCGAAGGCAGGCCGGCTGGACGACGCGATCAAGCGGTTCAGCACGGCTATCAGGCTCAACACGAAGAATACCCCTTCGGCCTATTACCACCGGGGGGTGGCCTACGAGAAAAAAGATGAGAGTCTGAAGGCCGTGAACGACTACTCCGAGGCCATCCGGCTCAAGCCCGATTACGCCGAAGCCTACCTGAGGCGGGGTTACGTCTTCGCCCAGAAACTGGGGGACTATGGAAAAGCGAATCAGGACTGGGAGAAGGCATCTTCGCTGGACCCCGGCGGCGAAACCGGGAAGATGGCGAAGCAGAACCTCGAGAAACTGGACAGGACGAAATGATACGATCAAAACCGTGCACCGAGCTCACCTAGAAACAGAAAATCCCGGGAAGGAGCTGATATGACGGTGATCACAAACAAGACAAGCTTTCTCCTGATGCTTATGACCTTGTTCTTCATGATGTCATGGAGCTTCCTTGCACCTCAAAAGGCCTGCCCATGGTCTTCCGTTGACCTTGGCGATCAGATCATGAACACGCACCAGTCCATGTGCCGGGCCGCATACGAGGCCCTGCAAAACGACCCTGCGCTGCGTTTCGATCCGTCCTACCCCGGCCCCGTTTTCCCGTCCCTCGACGCCATTCTCAACTATGTGGACGGCCCTGATGATGAAAAAGCCGGTGCCCCTTTCTCCGCCCACGTTTACAATTCCTTTCTCGATGGAACGAACAAGGGCTCCGGGCCAAAGTACGTCAAACTTCATTACGACAGGCTCGCCATGGCCATGGTGAAATTATACGGGGGGGACAAATTGAATCCCGTCGACAGCGCAGGGGCTGCAAAGGATGCCGCCTGGATGGCCCACTTCATCCAGGACCTGACAAACATATATCACCTCCTCGGCATGCCGGCAGCGGACTTCAGTAAAAGGCGCATCGGCTCTCAGGTTTTAGGCGACTATCCTTTATCCCCTGCCGAGGATGATACTACGGTATTGATCAAGCGTTTCATCGAGCATCAGCACAAGCAACCGGATATAGTGGACTGGTTCGACCCTTATTACTACGACGGCAAAGGGAGCACCCTCAAAAATCAGATAGATGCAAGCACTCATATGCTGTTCGAAGGGTATCTCCTGTCAGGATCGATTCCGGTTCCCGCGAAAAAAGCACTGTTCTGGAGCATTCCTACAACAGATGTTGAAGGTTTCGCCGGAGGTGTGGCAGGATTTTTGAGAGGAGATTTCACGCGTGGTAATAGAGAGTTTCTCAGCCCTGCAAGTAATAGTACAAAGTTTTTAATCGCTTTCGGTACTCAATGCACCTATAAGCTCTGGCGGGCCTCTTTCTGTGGTCTCCGGTTTGGATACATGGAACTGACCCGCCTGCCGGGGACGCATACCTACCGTGTGAAAGTACGGGTCAAGAATTTCGCTGATAACGACGCAAAGAACGTAACGATCAAATACACGCTCATCGAGGGGGGAAAGAGCAAGGACTTCGTTCCCGGTTCTGCCATCGCTTCCCTTGGCGTGGGAAGCGAGGCGGATGCCCCCAGCGTGGACATCCCGATCTTGAACCCGGACGCCCTGCTCACGGTTTCACTAAAAACAGATTTTGATGATGATAAATATTCTGCTACTCATGATTCCAGGCAGATGCTCAGGGTTTATCGGCTCGAGGACCTCGTCGGGAAGGCCGACGCCGCCTATACCGCGGCATCCCTCGACCTGACGAAAAAGGCGAACAGGGCAAGTATCATTGCGGGAGAAGAAGTGACATACATCTACCGTGTGAAAAATACGGGGGGTGTCCCGCTTACCAGGGTGAAAGTGGAGGATGACAAGTGCCTCCTGATGGACCCGGCGGGGGCCGATCTCGCGCCCGATCAGGAGCAGGAATTCCGATGCTCAATGCAGATCTTTGAGGATATGCCCAACACGGCTGTGGCAAAAGGTTTTGACCCCGACGGCATAGAAGTTCCAAGCAAGGAAGCAAAATTCAAGGTCACCATCGGTGCCCCCGGCAAGGTGATCGTGCCCCACGTGCTTCGGATGACGCTCGAGTCCGCAGAGTATAAGATCGCCGAGGCGGGGCTTAGCATGGGGACGCCCCAGTATCGCTTTGATGACTCCATACCCGAAGGAGAGGTCATCGAACAGAGCCCCGCGCCCGGCTTGCTGGTGGACCTTGGCTCTTTGGTGAGCGTCACAATATCCAGGGGCAAGCAAAGAAAGGCCGAGCGCATCATGTTGACGCCTCCCTTCGTGACGGCGACGGTGGGGAAATCGGTCTCTTTCACAGCCGACGTTGTGTTCTCAGACGGTGATGTAAAGCAATGGACGGGACTTGTCACATGGTCACCCGGTCCGCGAAACGTCTTCACCTGCAAGGAACCGGGAAAATTCATTGTGGAGGCTCAAGTAGGCGATGCCTATGGCGCTGCCACCGTGACCTGCGAGGAGGACTGGTCCGTCCCGGCTTTTACCCCGCCCATCACAAGTTCGGGTGATGGGGGGCGGGTGCCGCAGGCCGCGCCGAGTGACTATAAGTGGTACGCCTTCTGCAATCCGAGAAACGGAGAAGTAACCTACGGCGAACAACTGCCGACGGGCCAGTCAATCATGGCGGGACCCTTCGCCGGTCCGAGGACGGTCCAGGACTGGATCGCGAGCAACTGCCCCCGGTGGCGCTGCGACTCGAGCGGCGCCTGCGCGACGGCTCCTGCCCCGGGAAGGGGCGGGCTGTGGAAGGTCCTCTGCGGAAAACAGGACGGGACGATCTATGTCGGCACGACGCATGACGACTCCAAACACATCCTCGTCCAGCAGGGTTTCCTTGGCGAGCCCGACGCAAGGGCCTGGGCAAGCAGTGTCTACCCGAACTGGCAGTGCACGGCCGATGGTGCGCCAAAGGTGGCCCCGACAACACCCAGAATAGGCGGTAACTGGGCCGTTGTCTGCAGCAGGAAGCACGGGGGGGTTGGCCTCACCCGGAGCCCCGACTACATCGATTATTTCGTCTGGCGCGATGGGCTCCTCGGCGAGCCCGATGCGAGGCTCTGGACCGACCAGAATTGCCCGAGCTGGCGCTGTGACTCCGAGGGCCGGTGCCTGTCCGGTGTCGCTCGCCGGGAACCGGACGGGCGCCCCCTCGAGGTTCCATCCGAGGGCCCACCACCCGAACCCACGCAGGAGCAAAGGTCCGGTTCGGGCTCGGATTCGAAATCCTACGAAACGGGGCGGAAAATTGGGGAAGCGCTGGGAAAGCTGGTTCTGGGAGCGGCGGGAGCCGCGGCCGGCGGGACACAACCGACAGAACCCGCGAAACCGGCCGGCAAAAAGCCAACGGCCTCATCCAAACCCCCGTCTACAACAAAACCAGGCGGCACAACCTCCAAATACCCCGCGGGCGCTTATTCCGGTGAGTGGGATGCCCCCAGAGGGACGATCCGAGATCCATCCGGAAAGCAGGCGGCCCGAAATTGTGACGGCGTTTTGATGGGAGGTCCTATCAAGATGACGGTAAAAGCAGACGGGACAGTCGACGGTGAATTGTACAATTACACGCAATCCTACATCTACCGCATCAAAGGGCGGGTAGACTCTTCGGGCCAGCTGAATGCGACGGCGGAATGCTATTTATATCGTGAAAGCATCTGCTGGAAAGAAGTAACATCCTGTACCCTGAGAGGGGCTATGAAGCCCGGTGCATCCGGACCTACAGGCAGTGGTACCATCTCCTGCGGGCCGAACACAGGGACCTCCTATTGCACCGGGTCATGGGGACGATGACCTGTAAGTCTGTGCTGGTTATTGTACCCGGGCTGGAACAAGACAGAAGAAACCAACGCCCGGCGAGTCAGAAAAAAGCAAGGGGTTAACCGAATCGGTTAACCCCTTTTCCCGTGACTTGATTCAAACGTTATTCGCTCATTGAGGTGTCCGGGTGACTGGTTGTGTTCTCAGCCGTTGCAATTCTTCCGTTAGCCACTGCGCGCTGGGTACAGGGTTCTGGCTCCCGCACCTGATTTGATACGCCTCTCCACTGACGCTGCTCTTCGTGGCGGCATTGGCTATGAATTCTTCGGCAGTTTCAGCCAAACCCCTTTCATGAAGGTAATCGTACTTCTTCTTCAGGTGAGCCTGCGCTTCGGCTCCCGTGTACCAGGTACCGTTGCGATAGAACTGACATTCACACGCGCCGATTCTTGACAACAGGCCCTCGATCTCCGCAGCCGCGTTCAGTGCCGATGAATCTGCGTAGGTGCTGCCCATGAACACGAAAAGTGCCACCAGAATAATTAAAGACTTCACTGCATACCTTTCATGCTGACCTGACATCAATTCGTCGCAGGTCCCGCTTATGCCTTGACCATCCCATAACCCTGATCGAATGCCAGGAGATTGATCGGCACCTGACCCGGTTCCATGCGCAGGGCGAGCGCCTGCTTGAAATCGTCCCGGTCAAAGGGCACAACGGCGAGCCCCCCCAGGGCGCCGAGCATGACAATGTTGGCGAGAATCGGGTTCCCCAGGGAGCGGGCCCGCTCGGTGGCGTCGAGGAAAATGAAAGAACGGACGATTCCTTTCACGGCCTCTTTGATTTCATCCACGGGAGGGTAGTCGAGCTCTCCCTTGATGACACCGGGGGGATGGATCGGCTGTGTGTTGGACAGGATTACGGTGTCGGGGTTTCCGTAGGCGGCCATGACCCGGACGGCTTCCGCCGGTTCCAGGGACACAATGACGTCCGCCATGCCTCTCGGGATCTGTGGACTTGCGACGGCTTTGCAGGAGACACGGACGTGGCTCATCACGGAGCCGCCCCGCTGGGTCACACCGAAGGTTTCGCCGATGGTAATCAGGTATCCCTTGGAGGCCAGCATACCCCCGAGCAGCCGCGATGCCAGCACATTTCCCTGGCCCCCGACGCCGGTGATGATGATGTTGTAGGGATCCTTAGCAAGGGGTGCGGCGGACATGGTCAGCTCACCTCCTTTTTGATGATGGCCCCGGCGGGACAGATATCCGGGCAAACCCCGCAGGCGGTACAGATGATATCATCGATTCGGCTGACTTTCTTCTCGCGGTCCCAGATGAGCCCCGGACAGCCGAAGATGCGCGTGCAGATGCGGTTACAGCCGCAGTTTTCACCCCGGCAGCGGTCTTCGTCCACGGTGATCTCGTATTTTTTCTTTGCACGCCTCTCGGGACTGAGCGCGCAGGCCTGCCGAAGAATCAGCACCTTGGCGCCCTCCGTGCTTTCAAGCAGGCGGTTGAGCTTCTTCCGCGTCTTTTCCAGGTCGAAGGGATCGCTCACTACAACCTTGGCCCCCATGGCCACGCATATTTTTTCCATGTCCAGCGCCGGCGCCGGATCACCCAGCACATCGGTCGGCGAGCCCGGATGAGGCTGAAATCCCGTCATGGCCGTGCCCCGGTTGTCCAGCAGGACGAGTGTGAAGGGGGATCGATGATGTATGGCATTGGCCAGGGCGGGCATGGCGGCGTGAAAGAAGGTGGAATCCCCGCAGACGGCCACAACGGGCTGGTCCATGCCGAACTGCTTGAGCTTGCCGAATCCGCTCGCAAGACCGCTTCCGGAGCCCATGGAATGGAGGGTCTTGTTGGTGCTGAAGCCGGTTGGAAATGCGGCCAGGGCGTAACAGCCGATGTCGCCGCAGACGAATCCCTGGCGGGCGTCCAGTTGCAAAGCACTGGTGATGGACCAGAATGAAGCCCGGTGTGGACAGCCCGGGCAGAACATGATCCCCCGAACCGGCGCATACCGCTCCGCAAGGCCTTTGACCTTTTCGGAGAATGCCGGCGGGACCGGTTGGTACGGGACGTCGAAGAGGCGAGACAGCGCCGCAATGACGATATCGGGGTTGAGCTCCCCCACCGAGGGCACATGGCCCGATTTCTTCCCGTAAAACGTCTTTGCACCGATCTCGGACATGGATTCCGCCGCGATCACCTTCACGTGATCCTCCAGCGTGGGCGCCACCTCCTCGACGAAAAGGACTTTTTTCGTCGAAGCCAGATGCTTCGTCAACAA
>Ga0316617_100000462_pt1 | contig 10760 bp, 8 predicted proteins | sample OWC_Aug_M1_C1_D2_FD_207801 | JGI IMG/M metagenome (GOLD analysis project Ga0316617, IMG submission 207801) | Wetland soil microbial communities from Old Woman Creek delta, Ohio, United States - OWC_Aug_M1_C1_D2_B | ecosystem: Environmental > Terrestrial > Soil > Wetlands | place: USA: Ohio... | reverse complement strand
CGGCAATCGCCGGAATCCGTGAAAAGCCGATGCCGGGCTGGGGACATAGCCATAGGTCAGATACTGGGACACGCTTGCAGGATCCGGGGCTGCCTGGACCTCGGGATCCTGAAGGATGGCCTTCGCCTCCGACGCGAAGCGGAGGGCGTGCGCGTCCTGTTGATAGCAGAGCGGCTTCTTCCCCAGCCGGTCCCTGGCGAGGAAGAGCTGCCGCCGCGGGCCGTCCCAGATCGCGAAGGCAAACATTCCGCGGAGGAACCGGAGACAGTCGGTCCCGTGCTCCTCGTACAGGTGCAGAATGACCTCGGTGTCGCTGCCGGACCGAAACCGATGCCCCCGGCTCAGCAACTCGGGCCGCAGGGACTGGAAGTTGTAGATCTCCCCGTTGAAGACGATCCAGATCGTCCCGTCCTCGTTCGACATCGGCTGGTGGCCTGCCGGGCTCAGATCGATGATGCTCAGCCGGCGGTGGGCGAGGCCGATCTGGCCGTCGCAGTGGATCCCCGCGTCATCCGGACCCCGGTGCGCCAAGACGGCGTTCATCCGCTCCAGGATGTCGCGCTCGACGGATCGCGACGCATCGAAATTCAGTATCCCGCTGATGCCGCACACGTCAGCGGGCCCTCTCGCTTTGCTCACGCATCCGGACCATCTCCCGTCACGCCGGCCGCAACGTCCGCCATGCGCAGATCTGGTTCATCGCGTCGTGGCCAGACTGCGTCCTTCAACCCGCCAATTCCGCATACAGCGAAAGATACTGGGCCACCACTCGTCGGATGTCGTACCGCTCCTCGATCAGGGCGCGTGCTGCAGCCCCGCATTCCTTGCGGAGCCCCGCGGAGGCCGCCAGGCCGGCCATCGCTTCCGCCAGGGCCGCGGATGAACCCGCCGGCACGACGACGCCGGCTTTCCCATCGCTCCCCAAGACCTCTCGGACGCCTCCCACATCCGTGGCCACGACCGGCAAGCCGCACGCCATCGCTTCGAGCATAGCATTCGACATGCCTTCGGCCTCCGAAGGGATCACCGCGACGTCCATCGCCCGGATGAAGGCCCGCACATCCGAGACGGCCCCCGTGAACGTGACGTCTTTCCGTGAAGCCGGACGCGAACCCCGCCGTTCCAGTTCCGCCCTCAGCGGGCCATCTCCGACAACGACGAGGTGCATTCGCGATGTCGCGCAGCGCGACCAGGCGTCCAACAGAACGTCCGGTCTCTTCTGCCGCGTGAGGCGCCCGACGAACGCGAAGAGAACCTTGTCGGTCGGAAGCCCCGACGCTGCGCGGAGGACAGTCTGCTCCTCGGGAGGGGCGGGGGAGAACACTGCGCCGTCCACCCCGTTGGGGATGCGGTGAAAGGTGGCTCCCTCCAACCCAAATTCGGTCAGCTCGGCTTCGATTTCCCGGGTCAGGGTGACATAGGCATCTGCCCGTCCGAGCAATCGTTTGCGCAGCGCGGTGAGCGGGAGACGCCGCACTTCCGCAATGTCCCCGTACGGGCCGCCGCAAGCAGGTCGAAGCACGGTCGCGGACCGGCGGGATTGGAGGCACCCGAGAATCCCGATGTGGCTCGGCGACAGCAGTTGATAGCACTGGACGACAGGAAACTGCGCCGCACGACGCCGAAGCCAGGCCGTGGCCGAGAGCGTCCACACCACCGACTGAAGCGTCCTCGAGCCGAAGGCCGCCGTCCGCCTCACGGTGACGCCGTCGACACAGTCCTCAGCCGGAAGCCCCGGCTTCGCGCGCGTCAGGACGGTTACGGCATGCCCGCGCTGCGTGAGGGTGCGGGCGAGCAGCTGGCACTGCCGCTCCGCGCCACCCCACCCCGGCCAGAAATTGGCAACCACGAAGCAGATCTTCACTCGCGCCCACTCACGGGATCGCTCGCGGGTCCGGTGACGGGCACGCCCGCCAGGACCGCCCGGTAACACGCCTCGTACCGGTCCACCATGGTCTCCAAGCCGAATCGGTCCACGGCGGCCTGCCGCGCCGCCGCGCCCAGCCGCTCGCGCAGCGCTGCGGACTGCACCAACGTCTCCAGCGCCACCTGGAAGGCGGCCGCATCTCCCGCGGGCACCAGGACGCCTGTCTCGCCGTGCGTGATCAAGTCCCGGCACCCCCCGACGGCCGACGCCACGCAAGGCAGGCCGGTGGCCATGGCCTCCAGCAGGGCGTTGGGCATCCCCTCGCCGAGCGTGGGGAGGGCGAACAGATCGCCGGCGCGGAGGTACGGGGCGACGTCCTCCACGACCCCCCGGAACAGCACGCGGTCGGCCAGGCCTTCCCGTTCGACGGCCTGCGCCAGGTCGGTCCGCTGCGGACCGTCGCCCAGCAGCAGCACGTGGGCGCCCGCCGCCGCCAGCGCCGGGGAGCGCATGGCGGCCACCAGCGTGTGCAGCCCCTTCTGCGGGTCGAGTCGCCCGGCAAAGACCACAAGGGGGCCGTCGGGCAGGCCGAGGCGGCGCCGCCCGTCCGCCGCCCGTGCCGCGGGATCCGGGTGGAAGCGGGTCAGGTCCACCCCGTTCGGGATGTGCGCGATCTTCCCGCCGGGACACCCGGCTGCCACCAACTCCTCCCGCACCTCCCGGCTGTTCGCGATGAAGGCGTCCGCCCGCGCGATGGTCCGGATGAGGGCGCGCAAGGCGACCTTGCCGGGACCGGGGTAGAGCGGCCACGCCCGTAGCCGGGCCAAACGCGCCAGATCCCCGTAATGCCCGGCACACGCGGGACGCATCACAATTGGCAAGCCGTGCCATCGCCCGGTCAGCGTGGCCGCGAAGGCGTCCAGGTATATGTGTGTGATATGGACCACATCCCACGCGGACCGATGGCTCAGGAGAAATCGCGACACGCTCAGCGTGTACGTCAGACCGTAGAGCGGGCCGACCTCGACCGCCCAGATCCCCCGCTCGACCGACACGCCGTCCATCACCTCGCGCCGAGGTAAACCGGCCACCCGCCGGGTCAGCACGGCCACCCGGTGTCCCCGCTCGCCGAGCATCCGGCCCAGGGCGTGTGCCTGGCGCTCTGCCCCGCCCAGCAACGGCAGGAATTGCGGCGTGACGATCAGGACCCTCATACGCCGTCACGCGGCGTCGGCGACCGCTTCCGCCCCAGGAAATAGAATCCGCATGCGATCCGGTGTGCCGTCCCGCGGCGCGCGACGACCCGATCGAGGTACTTGATCCAGAAGGTCAGCCAGGCGCTCACCCGAAAGGCGATCTTGTAACGCCATCCGCCTCCGGCAAACAACATGGCCAGATATTCGCGGAGAATCCACGCAAGCGACGAACTCGGTCCGCCAGACACCCCGAAGTCCACCTGCTCAAACGCCGACAGCAGATGCTGGAGCCCGATGTGCGTGAAGCGCCTGAAGTCCTGGTGCGTTCCCGTGGCCGCGTGATAGCCCTGAATGAAGGGAACCGCGACATAGACCATCCCGTCGGGACGGAGGACGCGCCAGATTTCCCTGACGACGGCCTCGGCGTCGCTCACATGCTCCAGGACGCCCGTGCAGAGGATCCCGTCCAGGACCCCGTCGGCGAAGGGAAGCCGCTCCCCGTCCCCGACCACACCCACATGCGGGAACCGCTCGACGTCCATCCCGACCACGGTCGTTCCCCAGTTCCTGCCCCCGGAGCCCAGATCGAGGATGTTGGCCCGCTCCCCCAGTTCGCGCACGAGCGCCCGGATGCGCGTCTCCTGGCCGGGGTCGTAGGTCGGGGCCACACACGCGGTCGCGCGCGCGATGCGGTCGATCCATTTGCTCCGGCCGCGGCGGGAGGCGTCGGGAACCGGATCGGCCTCCATGCCGCGATCCAAGGAGCGTCGAGAGGCGGCTGTCAGCATGAAGGGAACGCCGTCCACGACGGGATACGTCGCGCCGCAGGAGCCACAGGTAATGGCGGGCGCGGCCGACTCTGCACGGACTCCGCCCCGGCAGGCTGGGCACACGAGAAGGGCCAGGAGCCGATCCGAATGCCGAGTCTCCGCCGGAGTCTCCTCATGCGCGATGGGCGCGCCTGTGGAAGATTGCTGCACCTCAGGCTCCCCCAGGGCGCCGGTTGCGGCGGTGGCCGGATGTCGGTCGCATCACGATCCCGCCTCTCGTCGGCCGCCGCCAAGCGCGCTGCGATAGACCCGAAGCGTCTGCTCCAACATGCTCGCCACCGAATACCGCGCGGCTACGCTGACGCGTGCGGCGGCGGCGAGTCGCGTGGCCGTCTCGCGATTCGTCAGGATGCTCACGAGCCCCCTGGCCAGGGCATTCGGGTCTTCGGGTCGGACCAGAATGCCATCCACGCCGTCGCGCACGACGTCGCGATTTCCCACGACCGCACTGGCAACCACTGGCACCCCCGCCGCCATCGCCTCGAGCAGGGCGAGGGGAATGCCCTCATACCTCGAGGGAAGAACGAACGCTGAGGCCCCGGCGAGATATGGGATCACATCTGACACGACGCCGCCAAACCGCACGGCCTCCGTCACCCCGAGCGAGGCCGCCAGGGATTGCAGGGACGCGCGCTGCGGCCCCTCCCCGAGGAGGGTAAGGACGATGGGACCGGCGGCGGCCCGGATGGCGGGCAGCGCTCGCAGCAGCACGTCATGCCCCTTCTGTTCGGTGAGGCGAGCCACGCACAAGAGGTGGCGGACGCCATCCTGCCTTGGGGGCGTCGCAACCCGCGCGAAGCGCTCCACCTCGATCCCGTTGGGCACCACGTGGCACTTCTCGGGGGGGGCCCCAAGCCCGAGCAGTTCCCCGCGCGTCTCCGCGTTGAGGACAATGAAGGCGTCCGCCCGCCGGATCACGAGCGCCACGAGGCGGCGAAGCGTCGCATCGTCAAACCGAGGAGTACGGGGCCAGAACCGCGCCCCGCAGAACCGTTCGATGTCGCCGCCCGGTCCGCCCATGACGATCCGCACGACGAGCCGCGACCGCAGCAACGGCTTGAGGAGCGCGGCCGCGACCGCGTCCCAGTAGAGGTAGGTGGCCTGAAGAATATCGTATGTCCGCCGATGCCTGAGCAGAAACCACCCCAGCGTCGCTGCGTAGGTCGGCGCGAACCATGGCCCGGCGGAAATCGGTCGCACGATGCGTTCGATCCGCACGTCGCCCCTCGTTTCCGCGCGCGGGGCACCGGCAAGTCTCTGCGTTGCGACCCACACGCTGTGCCCCGCACGGGCCAGTGCGCCCGCGAGAAGTTCCGTATGCCGCTCCTCGCCTCCCACCGCCGGGGGGTAAAGGGCCGACGCCAAGCAGATTCGCAAGACGCCAGCGACTCTTCCCGTGCTGTCCGTTTCCACTGCGCACCCACTCCCGGCCCGACCTATTGGACGGCCTCGTATACGGACAGGATCTGCTGCACCACGCGAGGCCAGGCGAAGGTTTCGGCTTTCTGGCGCGCCGCCCGCCCCATCGCTTCGCGCGCAGCGGGATCCCGGAGCAGATCCAGCACGGCCTCGGCCATGACGTCCGGCTTTCCGGCGGGGACCAGTCTGGCACAGTCCGGATCGACGTAGTCGCGAATGCCCCCCACATCGCTCGCGACGCTCGGCAAGCCGCAGGCCATCGCCTCCAGGAGCGAGTTGTTGGCCGTGCAGTCCAGAAGGGGCATCACCAAGAGCGCTGCGTTTCGGTACGTTTCCAGGAGGGCGGCGTCGTCCAGGCAGGACCGCACCTCGACACCTGCCACGCCACGCCACGCCGACACCTGCTCGGCGGGAAGCACCAGGACGAAACGCGTTTCCGGCCGCGCGGACCGCACATGCCGCACCGTCTCTCGCAGGACCGGAAGATCGCGCAGCCACTGACCGACCATCAGGCACGGCGCATCGCCGACGGGGAGCCCGACCGGACGGAAGAAATCCGTGTCGATGCCGTGCGGGACGACGAAGGTTGCCGGGCGCCGGCGGAGTCCGTCGACGATGGCGAGCTGGTTCCGGGCGACCAGCACCACCGCGTCGAGCCGTTCCAGGTGAACTGTCGTCCCCACGTAGTGCCCAAAGCAGGATGGTGGAAGGTGCAGGGTTGCCACCAGCCGTCGGCGCGGGTTCCCCGGGATCAGGCCGGCGTACCGGTAACTATTCTCCCCTTGCAGGAAATGCAGCACCGGCCGTCTCCAGGACGCCAACGCGGCCGCCCAGAACTCGGTGAGGCAGGCCTCGGCGCCGTACCACCGGAGCCCTGAGCGCTTGACCAGCGGCTCCGCCAGTCGCCAGGCCCCTCGCCGCGGGAAGCCATGCACGCACTCCACGGCCTCACCCCGCGCTATGAGTTGGTTCGCGAGCTGATGATAGCCGGACGCGCCGCTATGATGCCGGGCTGGCTGGACGATGAGCGCCGCCCGCGTCATGACATCCCCTCGGGCGCACCGGGTTTCTTCAGAAGGAACGTCACCGTGCCGAAAAGGAACCCGTGCCAGCGAAATCCCCAGCGAACGACGCGCACGACGAGCCTGACGTTGGCCAGCAGTCGTCTGACCTGCGAACCCTCGGCCGGCCGCCGCCGAGGTTGCTTCCAGGGGCTCCGGATCTCTTCGAATCCCGTCTCCCGCAGCCGTCGCCGGATGGTCCAGGGAAGCTCCAGCCGGACATCCCATGGCTCGCCCGGCATCCGCCGCCCCCGCCAGACCGCATACCGCGCCGCCAGCCGGTGCGGAAGCCAGGAGGCGAACAGGAGCGCTGTGTGCCCCTCCCGGAGCGCTAGGCGATGGGGCGCCGACAAGAGAAGAAGGCCTCCGGGACGGAGAACCCGGTAGGCTTCCGCCAGGAGCGTCGGGTATCCTTCCACGTGCTCGATCACCTGGTCGCAGACGCAGACTTCGAATGTCGCATCCGGAAACGGAAGCCCGCGGGCATCCGCTTGGACCCGAGCCAACCGGACCCCCTCCTCGGCGGCCCGAATCCCCGCCAGGCGGAGCACACGCTCCGACATGTCCGCCGCGACGACCGAAGCTTGCGCCAGGGCCAAGGCAACGGCCGTGCCGGCCGTGCCGCAGCCCAGATCCAGGGCGCGGGCCCCCGCCGGATCCACCTGTTCGCGGATCAGCGGAAGGTGGAACCGCGCGGCAAGGGCAATCCGCCCAATGTGGTCCCGCACCCAGAACCCGGTGAGCGGGTGCCCCTCCCCGTGGTTTTCGGCCAGCCAGGCTCGCACGGCCTGCTCAAAGTGCCCGGGCGGCATACGTTCTAGCCCCTGGATCGGCACGCGGTCCGGCCGCTGGCCGCGCTGCGAAGAAACGCCTCGATCCGCTCCAGCATGGCCGCCAACGTGAATCGCTCCTCGACGGTGCGCCGCGCGGTGCGACCGAGGCGCTGGCGCAGGTCCGTTGAAGTCAACCGGCCCAACTGCGTGGCGAGGGCCTCGGCGTCGCCCGGCGGGAAAGTGAGGGCGTTCATCCCGTCCACGAGAATCTCCTGGCTCCCCCCGGTGGTCGTGCCGACCACCGCCAGACCGCTGGCCATCGCTTCGAGCAATCCGATCGAGAACGGCTCGTCCCAGATGGAGGGAAGCACCAGGGCGTCGTGGGACCGATAGACCCGGGGCATGTCCTCCCGCGACAGGACACCCAGGAAACCCACGCGGTTCGAAATCCCCAGCGCGGCGATACGCTCCCGGAGCGTCGCAAGGTAGCCCGCGTCTTGCGCGGGGCCCGCCACGTCCAGGGTGACTGTCGCGTCCCCGCGCTCTCGCAGCAACCCCAGGGCCTCCACCACCGTGTGCAGCCCCTTTTCAAGGGCGATCCGACCGGCAAAGAGGACCCGGATGGATGCTCCGGAGGCCGCGGGCGGCGCCGGCTTGAAGCGGGTGACGTCCACGCCCCAATGGATCACCGGGGCCTCCTGCACGGGAAACCCCTTGGCGACGAAGCGATCTCGCAGGGCTGCGCTGGTGAAGTAGGCGCCGCGCAGGTCGAGGGGTTCGAGCCCCACGGGCGTGACGCGGTCCAGCACGCGGCCGATCACCCTCTTGACACGCCCCTTGATCCCGCGTGTTGCGGCGTGCGCCCACAACTGGAGCCACGGATCGCCCCCGTACGCCGGCTCCAGCCACTCGCCGGAAAAGGCGTACACCACGGGACGGCCCGTCCGCTGCGCGGCCAGCATCAGCCCATGCGAGGCCCCGTAAAGACTGAAGACGTACACCACATCGGGCCTGCACGCGCGGAGCGCACGGTGCAGTGCGGCGTGCTGTTTCCATTCGGACCGGAGCAAGCCCAGGCGCGACCGCCGATCCGGCATGGAGCGAAAGGAGAGGTGCCGATAAATGTGCCCGTCGCGCCGCTCCCCACGCACGCCGTAGGTGCTGGTCAGCACGGCAACCGAGTGGCCTCGCTCCCGCAGTCGCTCCACGACGTCATGGCATCCCAGCTCGTACCCGCCGAGATAGAGCGGCGGGTACAGGTTCGAGATCACCAGCAGTCGGAGCCGCGCCTGGGTGTTTCCCTTGTCCATCCTGGGCTCCTACCGCACCGTACAGCAGAGGGGGACGCCAAGGTGCCGAGCGTCCGACCCCTTCAGAGGCGCGGGCCTCACCTCGTCGCAGGCGCATCCTGTCGCTACTTTCGTGGGCGCCGGACCATGGGCCGCTCGTCGGACGCTGCTCCAGACGATCCGTCCCCAAACATCCGCGTACCCACCCCTAGACGTCACTGGGCGTCTCCTCGTCCCGGGCGACGCAAGCAATCGGCCGGATTGCCGGCACGGCACCACGAGCCCGGAACGCGCGAAGCCTCCCCAGTGTTTGCGCGAACCGGTACGCGGCCGTGTAGGGCAGCCAGCGCGCGCCAGCGCGCGCCCGAAGGATGTATGTCACATCCTCGGCGGTATTCCAACGCCATTCCCGCCAGGAGTCGCGCACACTGCGCGTCCGGCCCGGATCCAGGCTTCGCCAGGCCAGCGCCTCCAGGTAGGCCCGCCCGCATACCGCGGCCAGCGACTCGTTGTGTGAATGATAGACGGCGGCCTCCGGCACGTAGGCAACTCGGTACGCGGCGGCGATCACGTTGCGTGCCCAGAGCTGATCCTCGCAGTACGTGAGTCCCTCATCGAAGGGGAAGCGCCGCCAGAGATCGCGTCGTATGACGGCATTGGCGTTCGAGAAGAAGTGCTCGCCAACAGAACCCTGGATGCGCTTCGCGGTTCCGTAATAGGTCAGGAGGTCGCGCTTGACCGGCGGGCGGGCGTCCGGCTGGGGCAACTGGCGGCCGTAGACGCCGGCGGTCCGTGGGTCTTGGATGGCCTCCAGAAAAGCCGAGAGCCACCTGTCATCCGCGGGGACCGCGTGCGCGCTGAGGCAGGCGACATAGCTGCCTTGGGCCTCGTCAAAGCCGACATTGAGCGCCCGACCGAAGGTGAACGCCTCGGGGGGCATCGTGACGATTCGGATTCCAGGGACTCCGGCCACAGTGTCCAACGTGCCATCCGTGGATCCCGAGTCCACGACGATGATCTCTCGCGGTTGGACCTGCTGGCGGCGAATCGCCTGGACGGTCACGGGGAGCCAGCGCACCTCGTTCTTCGTTCGGATGAGCACGGACACGTCATCCATGGCAGTGGCGCTCCCACAGTTGAACGCCAACGCGGCGGAGCGCGTCCCATCCACCGTCGTTCTTCTGTTCACCCTCGGCCGCTCCGCGCAAGACGCCGCGTGCTTTCCGCGCGAGGCGGACCCGGTCCTCGGCATGGAGCAGGGGGAGGGAAAAGAGGATCAGAGGCAAGGAGGCGTACACGATGTGACGCTGCGGAACCCCGGCCGCCGGTCGGAGCACCGCGATCGCTCTCCCGAGCCACCCCAGGCGATGCGTATCCAGATATGCGTCGGCGGCACTCGCGAGGCTGGAGACTTCGCGGCGCAGATACCGCGCGAGACAGTGCAAGAAGATACGCTCCAGCGTCGGGAGGATCTCTACCATGAGCCCGACGTCGTCCGGCCAGGGGGCCGAACCGGGCGCCAGCTTCTCCCCGTATGCCTGGTCCATTCGCGCCGTGGCTTCGCGGCCCAGCCAAGGAGGCAGGTTCCCGCCCCGATCCCAGAGGCGCAGGATCTCGCGTCGCTCCGCATACCGATGCCGATATGCTCCCTCCTGCACGATGAGGGCATCGCCGCAGGCCACGAGCACCTTCACGACTTGGTTCCGGAAATACTGGGGCCCCACACGCTCGACGAGTGCCGGCTCTCCGCGCAACGCAAAGCCGCTGAGAAGCCCGGCCATTCGATTCAGCAGCAACTGGACCCCTTCCCACGGCGGGAGCTGCGTCGCCGTGAAGCACGGGACGCGATCCAGCAGCTCCGCACGGCCGAACAGCACCTGCGCCCCGTGTTTGAGGTCATAGTTGAAGATCGTGGGTGAGAGCCGATCAAGGACAGCCGGAGACCAGAGCCCGATATCCACGAAATCGATCCTGAAGGCTTCCGCCAACGTTCTCGACACGTCGCGGAGCGGCCTTTTCCCCCTCTCGTCCTGCGAGATAACAAGCAGGTCGTAGTCGTTGAGCGCCCGAGCGCCCCCCTCTTCCACGACGGCGCTGCCCTCGGCACGTCCGAAGCCCCCGAGCAAAAACACCGCTTCAGTGGCGGGGTGCGCTTCCCGGATTGCCTCCACGGCCCGGCGCAGTTGCAGTTCTATCGCGTCATCCACCTGGGGATCCGCCAGTGGCGTGAATCGACCCATTAGCGCGCACCGGTGCTGCCTGGACCGGTCGGCGAGGCGGCCAAGAGGCTCCTCCCCTCGTTCTGGGTCGGCACGGGAACGCCGA
>Ga0316617_100000459_pt1 | contig 10783 bp, 6 predicted proteins | sample OWC_Aug_M1_C1_D2_FD_207801 | JGI IMG/M metagenome (GOLD analysis project Ga0316617, IMG submission 207801) | Wetland soil microbial communities from Old Woman Creek delta, Ohio, United States - OWC_Aug_M1_C1_D2_B | ecosystem: Environmental > Terrestrial > Soil > Wetlands | place: USA: Ohio... | reverse complement strand
GACTGCATCGATTGCAGATAAGCGATGCAGTCTGGGCAAATCGTCCTTGGCCTATTTCCCGTCGGGAAAGCACGCCGCCAGATGCCCGGCAGACGGCTTCGTCGAGAGAAGACTGACAACCAGTGTAAAGAGCAAGAATCCGGTACCGCGAAAACGAGCGGATCGACATCCTTGAACGGCGTTCCCGCGCCGAGCGACGGCACACCGAAGAAGGCTTCGCACAGCCCCAGCTGCTTGGAGACTTTCTCGAAGACGAAAAAGAGGATGACGACGCTGACCGCCAGGCCACTGAGGAAACCGGCGTGCGCCCCGGCCTTGGTGACGCCCTTCCAGAACAACCCGAGCGCGTAGATGGCGAGGAAGCTGCCGGCGCAGAGGCCGAAGAACAGCGAGGCGCCGTTGGCGATAATCGTCGCGCCGCCCTTGAAAAAGCTCGGCAGGTAGTAAGCCGTCAGCATCGTGATCAGGATTCCCGCGAGCATCGCCAGACGAATCACGCGCACGGGCTTCTCGGCCTTGAGACCCATGCCCTTCTCCATGATGTCATGCCCGATCGCCGAGCCCATCGTGTGGAACTGCGAGCTCATCGTCGACATTGCCGCCGCCAGCGGGGTAATCATGAACACTGCCGTGTAGGCGAAGGGCGGGTGTGGGTCGCGACAACACTGTCCTCACTTCGGATTCATCGCCGGAAAGCGGTCAGTGAAGTTTCGCTTCTCGGAAGCTGCCATTCATCATCGAGTGCTGACGACCCCAAGCGGTCGATCAGCTTTCTCCATAGCCGCCGGTCAGCCAAACCCAACTTTTGTGCAATGGAAATCTACGAAGCGGTCGTTGGCGGCCTCAACCCACCGGCCAAGTGCGGACTATCTCCCGCTCCCCGAAGCTGTCGCTCGAGTGGTCGCTTATCTCAGAAAGCTGCCGGATGGCCTACTCGTGAATCTCGGTTGAAGCTGCCTTTTTGCTTTTTTAAGCCGAACTGAGCACCAAAGCGGTCTCTGTTATTCATGAATTTTGCGGCGACGCACTCAATCAGAGTTCTGTTAACCTGTCCCATTTCGCCATGCACGAATTCGAAAGGAACCTGTGGTGTCACTAGTTACCAAGAAATTAGCCATTTTCGTTCTGACGCTAGGCTGTTCCAGCCTGATGGCAGCCCCGGCTGAAACCCAAGCCACTGGTGTGTTGTTCGAGAACGTGCGCATCTTCGACGGCACGGCAAAGAAGCTCTCGGCACCGGCCAACGTGCTGGTGGTGGGCAACCTCATTCAGACAATCTCCACACAACCCATCACGGCGCCGGCAGGGACTACGCTGACCCGCGTTGCTGGCGGCGGACGGACGCTGATGCCGGGCCTGATCGACAACCATGTCCATGTACTGCTCAGCACCACCAGCCAGACTGAACTGCTCGATCCCAAGATGACGCCCGCAATGTTGCAGGAGCGGGCCACGGCCGAGGCAGAGCGGACGCTGCTACGCGGTTTCACGGCGGTACGCGACATGGGCGGGCCGATGCTGACTTCGCGGCCTGCCATCGACAAGGGCGAACTGCGCGGCCCGCGCATCTACCCAAGCGGGGCGATGATTTCGCAGACCTCCGGGCATGGCGATTCGCGCCACCCGCACGAGCGCTCCCGCCGTTTCTTCGGCGAGGTATCGCGTGGCGAACAGCTCGGTGCCAATTTCATCGCCGACGGGCGCGACGAAGTGCTCACCGCGACCCGTGAGAACCTGCGCGCCGGCGCCACCCAGATCAAGGTGATGGCCGGCGGCGGCGCTGCCTCGGCCTACGATCCACTCGACGTGACGCAATACACGCTAGACGAAATGAAGGCTGCGGTCGAGGCGGCTGAGGACTGGGGTACCTACGTGACGGTGCATGCCTACACCCCGCGTGCGGTACGCCGGGCGGTTGAAGCGGGGGTCAAATCCATCGAGCACGGCCAGTTGCTCGATGAGGCAACGATGAAACTGCTCGCCAAGAAAGGTGTCTGGCTCAGTCTGCAAGCACTCGACGAGGCGCCACCGACCGCGCCGGCCGCCACCCGGGCCAAGAAACATACCGTCGTCGAGGGGACCGACAACGCCTTCAAATGGGCGAGGAAGCATGGCGTCAAGCTGGCCTGGGGTACTGATTTCCTCTTCGACCCGGCGCAGAACGTGAAGCAGAACGCCGACATCCTGAAACTGAAGCAGTGGATGACGCCGGCCGAGATACTGAAGTTGTTGACCCATGACAATGCCCAACTGCTGGCGTTGTCCGGTCCGCGTAACCCTTACCCGGGAAAGCTGGGGGTGGTCAAGGAAGGAGCACTGGCCGACCTGTTACTGGTCGACGGTGACCCGATCGCCAATCTCGAGCTGATCAGTGACCCTGCGAAAAACTTCGTCGTGATCATGAAGGACGGAAATACCTATAAGAACACACTGCAATGACTGGGGATTCAGCTTGAGTCGCCCGGGCTTCTTGGAGACATAGCGACCGCTCCTCTCGGTAGCCCGCCGTTGGAGCATTGAATCCACCAATGACGGCAGTGGGCACGGGGCACTCATTGGCAGAAGTTGAAAGCTGTCTCTCGAGGACTAAGATATTCGCTACTTATCGGCTACAACGGCAGGAGGCAATGTTGGGCACTAATTCTTGCCAGCATGGTCTTCATCCGAACGTTGGCTCAGAGAACGGGGAGAGCAAAATGGGCAAGGGCCGTTTGGAAGCATTCAGCGATGGTGTTCTTGCCATCATCATTACCATCATGGTGCTCGAGTTGAAGGTGCCGCACGGTGAGCATATTGAGGCGCTCACGCCATTGATTCCGGTGTTCTTCAGTTATGTACTGAGCTTTATCTACGTTGGCATCTACTGGAACAACCATCACCACATGCTTCATACGGCCCATCGAGTTACGGGGCCGATCCTGTGGGCCAATCTGCATCTTTTGTTCTGGCTGTCGCTGTTCCCGTTTGTCACCGGCTGGATGGGAGAGAATCACTTTGCAGCGGTGCCGTCGGCCGTCTATGGCGTGGTGCTCTTCATGGCTGCGGTGGCGTACTGGATTTTGCAGCAGACCATCATCGCATCGCAAGGCAGCAATTCTATTTTGCGGAAAGCTTTGGGAAGCGACTGGAAAGGAAAGTCTTCGCCAGTGGCCTACGCCGTCGCTGTGTTACTGGCCTTTTGGTCCCCATCTCTGGCCCAAGGCCTATACGTCATGGTGGCGTTGATCTGGCTCATTCCAGACCAGCGTATCGAGAAAGTACTTGCCAGCGAGTAGGCTATTGTTACATCGGCGTCTGAATTGATCGTACGCGAAGGGGGCAACGCTACATCCAAACTGACACCGATCCGACTAGACGGATACAAAGTTTGGCGCTCCAAAACCGTGTGCCTGTTTACAGTGCTAAGAGGCGCTGAAGCGCTCCGGCATCTGTCAATATTCGAATTCACAGAGAACGGAGGGTCTAGTGGTTATCTGCACCGGCTCGGATGCTGCGATAGCCAGACGTGGCAAGCGGTGATTCTGGGTGACTTCCCGCCCGATGCCTGCTGACCAACCCATTACGGATCAAGCTGCGCGTGACCCCGAATGTCCGCATCGGCCGACGACTTGTCGGTGGGCAGTCGTCACTGACGGCTGCTCAACTCCGTTACCTGCCCTTGGAACATGGAATGGGCGAAGGTCCGAGTTGGCTCGCGACGCGGCCGTTCTCCCTTCGGATTCATCGCCGGAAAGCGGTCAGAGAAGTTTCGCTTCCCGCAAGCAGCCATTCATCACCGAGTGCTGACGAACCAGACCGGAAGTAACTGCCATAAAGAAGCTGCCGCTCAATGCCTGATTCAGCGGCAGCCTGGCATCACTTGGCAGGCGCGACGTCGGTTAGATCCTGGAAGGTAAATAGCTTGGCATCGACAAACTGACCCACGGCATTGCCGCTATAGGTCTTGCCGCCTTTAAGCTCCAACTTCTTTACAGGCGCACCCGGCTTCAGGTCGAGTTCATCCAGCTTCACCCAGAAGGTCGCCGGTGTCAGGGCCGAGTCGAAGATCACCACGCGGTTAGTGCTGTCGCTCACGGTGCGCCAGATGGTTGATGAGACCCAGGGCTGCTCTTCATTGGCAAAACCCAGTGGGGTGCCGACGCTGCGCATCAACGAAAGTACCGCCATCGGAGCTTGAAATTTGAAGCTCTGCTGTGGCGTACCGCTGATGTACGTCGGGGACACTTCACCGGGGAGCACGTCCAGCAGGAAAGAGGTGCGCACGAAGCGGTCCGCCGCGCGCGAGGTGCCAGGCAGGGACTTCGACGTGCCGCCGGCGTCCTTCCAGTACTCCATGATCGCCAGTTGCTTGTCGTAGGTGGGGGAATTGGTCATGACCTTGTACTGCTTGCCGTGATGGATGACCAGCTTGCCGTCCACGTACTCGAAGACCGCCGAGTCACCCGTGGCATCCGACACCACCAGATGCATGTTGGCCGCCCTTCCCGTGCCCAGTATCACGGTCTGCACACGGAATTTTTCTTTGCGGAGATCGGCAACGGCTTCGGCAACGGTCGCAAAATTGTCCAGAACATACTGCGGCCAGGTGCTCAGCGAAATCACCTTGTCACCGGCTGCGGGCTTGCCGTAGTTTGACTCGACCAGGGCGAGTTCATTGACGACCAGCCCCTTCTCGTTCATGCCATCGGCGGTGCCGATGTCGTACGCCGATACGATCAGGCTGCCGTACTTTGATTCCCAGGAGATGGTGTTCTTGCCGCCTCGGCCATCGCGCTTCATGCCGCGTGGCAATACCCACATGTTGGAACCCATGTCCTCGCCCCAGTCCATCGAGCGGCCAACAATTGCTGTGCCGTCCTTGGCAACGTAGAGTGCTCTGGTGCAGGCATCTGCTGGCAGCAGGCCGGTAGCCATGAGAGTTGCGCCAAGTAAAATGGATATGAGATTGCGGCGAGGGCTACGGACACGCATGAGGTTCTCCGGTGAGTTGCAGGGGGACGGGCGCAATCCAAAAACAAATTGGAATATAGAGCATTGCGCGAAAAGCATACCCTAAACTGCACGACTGACTGCAATGGAGGAGCAGTGTTCTTGTCCGGTTGTGGCCGGGTTGCGGCAGTGAGGACGTCAATTAGCTCGGCGAATAGCAGCCATCTGCCAGACCCGCACGACGCCCGAACCATTGAAATTGGATAGCTACCCCGACCGGCGGGTTGTGGCCGATTGGGTTAGGTCGTCAACGGCCGCTTCGTGGCACGCTAGTTCGCAAAATCCAAATTTGGCTGACTGACAGGTTTGGAGAAAGCTATCTGACCGCAAAGGGTCGCGACGCGACCGTCGTCCCTTCGGATTCATCGCCGGAAAGCGGTCAGTGAAGTTTCGCTTCCCAGAAGCAGACATTCATCACCGAGTGCTGACGACCCCAAGCGGTCGATCAGCTTTCTAAAAACCGGCCAGTCAGCTAAATCCAGATTCTGCGAACTGAAATGCTCCGATGCGGCCATTGGCGATTACACCCTCCCGGCCAACTGCGGACGATCGCTCATGCCCAAGAGCAGTGATCTGAACGACTGCTTGGCTTCAAGTGCTGCCTTACGGTAACGAGCAACCGCTCAAAAAACGTTTCAGACCGTGGCTGCATACAATCTGCCAACCTGAGTGCCGCGAGCTACTCCGCGTAAGGGGCTGAACCGGACACTGGCGCGGCGTCGGCCAGGATGAAGAACAGCACGTTGCCGGGCTCCGACGTGGCGTCGCTGCGCAGGCCACCGACAATGCCGTTGATCGGGCTGGTGTACTCCGCCACCACTTCGCCGAAGGCGTTGCGCTGGATGGCCAGCTTTTGTCCTGGCGTGACCTTGGCATTCAGTTTGACCAACAATTCGATGAACCCACCGTGGGTGCTCAGCACGGGAACCGCACTCTTCCCGATATAGACGTTGGCATCGATAGCGGTACGTCCGATCGCCCCGGAAACCACGCCGTAGTGCTTGAACACGTTCATCGTGCCTTCGACGAAGATCGGAATCATGTCGAGTTCCAGCCGCCGCGCCACACCCACCTCCGGGGTAAAAGCGGGAATCCCGGCATCGATGTAGGCGTTGTGCAGCACACCTGGGTAGGCCGCGTTGTCCCAGATCGCCGGAACGGGGTAGAGCATCATCATGGTCTTGACGTCCGGGATGCCCATGTCACCGATGTGAAAGGCGGGTACGTCGAGGCCGGTGGTTCCCGTATGGAAGTCGATGGCCAGATCGGTATTGGGCTTGAGCAACCGGTTGAACACCAGCCCGGCCTGGCGGTTGACGGCACCGAGACCGTTTTCATTGCCGGGCCATTCGCGGTTCATGTCGGTCAGCTCGAAACCGCGCCCGGAACTCGGCCAGCGACGCTGCATGCTTTCCAGAGCCGGCCGTGCAATGTCCAGCACCGCCATGACGGTGCCCGACATTTCCGCCGGGTTCAACTGGTTCATGACGGTTTGCACGGTGTGCACCGAACTCATCTCGTCGCCGTGTACGCCGCTGGTCAGGGTAAAGCGCTTGCCGGGCTTGGCTCCCTTGGCGACGATCACCGAAACATACCAGTACTGCCCCGTGGACATTTGCACGCCCTGGAAGTACAGCAGGTGTTTCTTGCCTGGCTCCAGGTCGCTGGTGTTTAGGGAACTCACGACCTTCTTGCCGTTGATCACATCCCCGGTGTAAATAGTGCTGATCTTGGCAGGGGAAACGCCTTGAGCTTGCGCCGCGCCGATACCCGCGAGTGCAATGGCGGCTATTAGTACCGATTGCATGAAATTGCGGCGCCAGTGGCCACCTAGGGATGTTTTTAGCATTTTCGATCCTGTTTCACGGTGCGAAATTCTTCGATTGTACTCCGCCATTGGTCACAATCCCGTTGAAACACCAACGGCGCGACCGACCGCTGAGGGTCGATTTCTACCCTTGCTGAAACTCTCAACGATCATCAGGCTTGTCGGCACAACCACCCGAGACCGATCGTTACAGATTGTCACAATAATTATGTTGCAGCGCAGCATTTATCGGGCAAAATGAAACCTGTCTCCTCCATCTCTCCTCCAAGAATGGATTTAAGCCCGCCTAGTGCGGGCTTCTTTTTGTCTGCAATTTGGCCCCGACTTTCCTAGACACATAGCGACCGCTCCCCTTAGCAAGCTGCCGTTGGAACATCGAATCCAGCAATGACCGCAGAGGGTCGCTATGTAAATCTCTCCATAGCGACCCCACAAGAGTCGTTCGAGCATTGACGCAATGAAGGACAGCTATGCGGGTTAAAGCGCCCGGCACGCATCACTCGACAAATGGAGCTTCGTCGGCACCTGCCCGTCGTTGTCCAAGTCACATCGCGTTCAGTTTGGAAATTGCAGCCGGAACGTACTTGTGAAACGGTGTTCTGGAGAACGGTTCGCAATGGCTCGTCGCCGTTAAGCGATTTACGGAAGGGCCGATCGGCTTACTGTTTTGAAAGCTCACACCGTAGCCGTGGGGCAAGGTGACGACCCCTCGGCGCAAGGCATCATCGATCTCTACGATGACCTCAAGCGACCCGCGCTCAGTTTTGCACTGAGCCATGTCACCATTTGCCAACGAGAGCGCACTGGCATCGTCCGGATGGATGCGTAAGGCCCCCTGTTTATCGACCTTGCGCCACGCCGGATCCCGGAATATCTGATTCGCGTTGTAGCTGCGCCGCTCACCCGCCATCAAGACGAAGGGAAACGCGTCAGCAGCAGGCACTTCCTTGCTTAACACGCGGATTGCCTCGAGCATTTCAGGCACATGCAGATGCACCCGCTGGTCGGGCGTCTTGAGCAACGACCACATTTCGCAATGTTCATGCAGGCTTGTCACCGTGCCCGACTCACCTTGAATGATGGCGCGGAACAAATTGGCACCGAGCGTCAGCGATGTTCCCTTGTGTCCCGCTCGCCTGACGGCAACCGCATGCTCCTTGGCATAGGTCATGGCAATCGGGAGCAAAGGCGCGGCTGCTGCGTGTCGTAGTGCCTGACCCAAGGTGCGATACATGATGGATGCGCCATAGGGCGCCCATCGCTTGTTTCGCAATAACGTCAGCCCAAGCGCCGTCATGTAACCCAGGTGACCCGTCATGCCTGGTTCGTGGCGAGCCATGGCAGTCAGGAGCGGGAACGTCTTCGGGATGACGCCCATCGTTTCCAGCAAACGCGTGTAGATTTCCGGCTCTGGCATCGCCTCCCCCATCGGTTGAGCAATCGGGTGGCGCAAATGAAAGTAGTTTTCCGGGAATTCCAAGGTAAAGCCCGTGGCTTCGAGCTTCTCGAACTGAGAGGCGGCCGGGAGGATGTAATGGGCCAATCGGGCCGTTTCGGTCAGTGCTATGTCGACCACCACCAGTAGATCAAGCGCCCTGAATGCCTCTTCCTGAGCACCGCTGTCCGGATAGGTCAGCATCGGGTTGGAACTGTCACAGACCACTGCCCGGATCCGATTTTCTCCGGCTTTGAGAATTTCGTCGGGCAGGATATTGGGCGGATACATGCCACCAATCGGCATCATCTTGTGAAAGGCCGTCCGCTTGAGCGACCTGCCGGGCTTGCTCCTAGTCTCGTCGGTGTTCCCGATCAGTGGCAGGAAGGCGGTGTGCAGGTTGTTGCTGCCGGATTGACCGAAGTTTCCGGTGACCAGATAGAGCAGCTTTTCCAGGTACGCATTGAGGGTCGTATGCAGGGTCTGCTGGGTGCCCAGATCCACGCGGATGCAGCCGCGCTTCGCGGCCGCAAAGCCACGGGCGACGCGCTCCAGGTCGGCGAGCGGCACGTCGGCACGGGTGGCATAGTCGGCGATGGGCACGGCAAGCAGTTCAGCCTTGACTTGCTCAAAACCCGTGCAGTGCGCATCAATGAATGCTTGGTCGTGCAGGTTCTCACGAATGATGGTGGACAGGATGGCCAGGAGCAGGAAGGCATCGGTTCCCGGTCGAAGCTGCAAGTGAATATCCGCCTGATTGGCCGTCTCAGTCCGGCGCGGATCAATGACCACCATGGTGCGGTTGGGGTCGTTCTTGATGTCGCGTAGCACATCGCGGGCATTGACGATGCCGTGTGACTGATAGGGATTGGCGCCGATGAAGACGACGTAATCGGCATGTTCAACGTCTTCCATCGGGTGGCAGTTCTGGGCGCCAAAGAGCCGACCATTGACCCAGAAGTCGCCAGTCTTCTCCTGCGCCAGCGAGCTATACACAAAGCGGCTCTTCATTGCCGATAGCAGTTGTCGGCTATAAGCACCACCAAGATGGTTGCCTTGCCCGCCACCACCGACAAAGGCAAAGGCGTCGCCACCGTGGGTGTCACGGATCACAGTCAGTCGTTGGGCGATGTCGCCAAGCGCCTGATCCCAACTGACGCGGACAAAACTACCATCCGGTTGGCGCTTGAGCGGATGGGTCAGCCGGTCGGCGTGGTTCTGGTAGTAGTCGAGACGCGCCGCCTTGTTGCACAGGTAGCCCTTGGAACTAGGATGCGCCGCATCGCCACGTATCTTCTTCAAATGGCCATCGACAACGTCGATCTCCAGGCCGCAGTTACGGGAACACAGGATGCAAGCTGTCTTGGCGGTTGTCATGGGGCGCTCTCGGCTGGTTATGTGGTCGTTTTCGTCTATGTCACGCGACATATTTTATAGAATGATACACCAGCTATGCTATGTGACATACTTCTCTTATGAAAACCGGAACACGAACCAGGATGATCGCGGGGGCCGCCGAGATGATCGCTCGCCGCGGAGTCAGTGCAACCAGTGTGCGTGAGGTTGTCCGCCATACCGAGACCCCACGGGGATCCATTGCTCACCATTTTCCGGGTGGGAAGCAACAGTTGATTGAAGAGGCGGTGAGCTTTGCCGGGAAGGCCATCGCCGTTCCGCTGGACAGAATGCTTCAGGACAAAGGCGCAGTCGAAGGCGTGGCCTTGTTCATTGCCTTCTGGCGCAAGCATCTGGAGACCACCAATTTTGGTTCGGGCTGCCCGGTGCTTGCCGTTTGTCTGGAAGAAGCTTTCGAAAAGCAGGGTGTTACACCAGGCGATCAGGGGGCTGCCGAGCAGGTGCGACTACTGGATATCGCCAACTCGGTATTTTTGGATTGGCGATCCATCATTGCGCAGGCACTTCAGCGGGAAGGAGTGTCAACTGGTCGCGCGAAACGATTGGCAACGCTTTCCGTTGCGGCTGTTGAGGGTACGGTCGCCATGTGTCGCGCGTCGCGCAACGCTCAGTCGCTTGACGAGGTGAGCCGGGAATTGGCAGTCGTCATTTCTGAGGCAGTTGAATCAGCGAAGGCGCCTGCAACCAGGCACGACTAAATTCAGCGGTATCCAAGTGCCTGACATTTACGGAACTTTGTGGATTCGCTTTGGACCGTTACCACCCGATTGCGGGCACGTCTTTGCTTTTTGAGGCAGGCCGCTCAGGCCGATGCGCTTCCGTAGGCTGTCCGTCAGCTTCCGGAGTGAAGCTGCCTCTTGGATGACTGCTACGGACAACAGGTGACAGACCGCTTGTGGCCGGGTCGAGCCAAAGTGGGGTTCAAATTGGTTGCCGAAAACCGGTCATCCGGCGGAAACCTGAGAGGAGAATTTCGTCGGCATGGCCAACGGCGGCTCATGGCCGGGTTGTGGCAGTGAGGACGTCAATTAGCTCGGCGAATAGCAGCCATTCGCCAGACCCGCACGACGCCCGAACCATTGAAATTGGATAGCAACCCCGACCGGCGGGTTGTG
>Ga0316617_100000458_pt1 | contig 10792 bp, 9 predicted proteins | sample OWC_Aug_M1_C1_D2_FD_207801 | JGI IMG/M metagenome (GOLD analysis project Ga0316617, IMG submission 207801) | Wetland soil microbial communities from Old Woman Creek delta, Ohio, United States - OWC_Aug_M1_C1_D2_B | ecosystem: Environmental > Terrestrial > Soil > Wetlands | place: USA: Ohio... | reverse complement strand
AAGGACTGGCGCGCGCACCTCGCGCTCGCCCGCAGCATCATGTCGGAGGGGCGCACGGCCGACGCGCTGGAACTGCTGTTCGAAGCGCTCTCGCACAGCCCGCACGCGCTGACCATCCACCAGGACATCTGGCAGGCGCTGGTGGCGTCGGGGCTGGAGCCCGCGCGCATCGCCCGGTACACCGAGCTGATGCGCCAGTCCGTCTTCTACCTCGACCCCCACATCTGCCAGCGGTGTCACTACCGCAGCACGGAGCTCCTCTGGCAGTGCCCGCACTGCCACGAGTGGGACAGCTTCGTCGAAGACCGGATCGCCCCGGCGCAGGAGGTGCCGCCTCCCGACGACGCGGGCGCGGCGGCGCCCCAGGCCTGAAGGCCGCGCGGATCCTCACGCCGCGCGCGCCAATCGCCTACCGGATGAAGCTGCTGAAGGGACGGGTCGTCGTGCCGTTGAAGTTGCTGTCGCAGAGCCACCAGCGCGACTCGCGGTACACGGCGGTCGTCTGGTCGATGCCGATCGACGTCTCGCTCAGCCCCGTCCGCTTGTCGATCGCCTTCCACTCCGCCGGCGTCTGGACGCAGCCGTCGACGCCCTTCTTGTCCATATAGGGACACGTCCCGCCGAAGTTCACCGTCGCTGACGTCGGCTGGCCGATCCTGTAGCTCGTGATCGTGTAGTTCGTCTGGTTGTTCCGGACGTCCTGGAGTTCTTCGTTCCGTCCGGGGCATCCGACATAGAAGTTCCGGACGATGGACTCGGGCGAGGTCTTCTGCTCCGAGAACTCCACGAGGAACTGCACCGACATCTCGCTGATTTCCTTGATCGAATCGTGCACCCGGACCGTCACCGTCGACGACACGCTCTGCGGTGTGCCGTCCAGCGGCTCGGTGACCTTTACGGTGACCTTCAGCTGGGCCGGCGTCGTGATGCCCGTCGGCGCGCGCCAGCGCACCGATGCGCCCGTCCCCGTGAACGTGCCACCATCGGCGCTCCACTCGAACAGCAGCCCGCTGACCGGCGTTTGGGCATCCTGGACGGTCGCCACGGCGACGACCTCCTCGCCGACATCAGCGAAGTTCGACGGCGCATTCGCCCGGGTGCTCTGGACGACGAGGGACGTGATGACCGGCGGCGGATTCGGCCCCGGAACGACATACGTGTAGCCTCGCGCGAGCGTCGCGCTCTGCGCGCCCACCGCGACGACGACGTCGGCGGCGCCGGCCGCTCTCGGCCCGGTGACCGCGCGGAGGCTCGTGGAACTGAGAGCGGTGACACCCGTCGCCGCCACGCCGCCGATGGTCACGGTCGCGCCGCTCGCGAAATTCGTGCCGGTCAGCGTTACCGTCGTTCCGCCGGCCGTCGAACCGGACGATGGTGAAATGCTGCTGATGGTCGGCGGGGGCAGCGACACGTACGTGAAGGCGGAGGCCAGGGTGCTCGACCGGCCGTCGACCGTCACCGTGACCTCGGCCGCGCCCGCCTGGCGCGCCCCCGTCGTCGCCTGGATGCTGGTGCTGCTGACGACACTGACGCTGGTGGCCGCGACACCCCCGATGATGACCTCCGCGCCGGCCGCGAAGTTGGCGCCGCTGATGGTCACCCGGGTGCCGCCGGATGTCGGGCCGGACGTCGGTGAGACGCTCAGGACGGTGGGCCCCACGACGACGGGGGGATCCGTCGGGCCGCTCGGGGTCTCGGAACCCCCGCAGGCCGTCAGCGTGAGACCCGCCAGCGCGAAGCCGGCCAATGCACCGCGAAACGTCATAAACAATCGGCGGCCGTGAAGCGCTCGTCCCGGGTCGTGGCGCCGGGAGACACAGGCCTAGTCGGTCGAGTATCCCACACTTGCCAGCCGGTTGAGTTCGCTCCAGATCGATCGGGCCTGCCGGCGGGTGTCCTCGATCGCGCCGTCGGTGCGGACGACGAAATCCGCCCGCCGCACCTTCTCGGCGAGCGGCCACTGCGCGGCGATCCGCCGTCGCGCGTCGGCCTCGTCCATGCCGGAGCGCCCGATCACCCTCCGTAACTGCTCTTCACCGTCGCAGGCGGTCACGACCACGCAGTCGAAGTCGCCGTCGTGCCCGGTTTCGTACAGCAGGGGAATTTCCGCGACCGCTGCAAGGGCGCCGCCGGCCTCGCGCGCGTGCATCCACGATTCGATGAACTGGTAGACGGCAGGATGCAGGATGGCCTCGAGGTCCCGCCTCGCCTGCTCGTCCTGGAAGACGAGGGCCCCGAGGCGGGCCCGGTCGACATCGCCGCTGACGGCCATGACGGCTTCGCCGAACCGCGCGCGAATGGCCGAGGCGGTCGGCGTTCCCGCGCGCAGGCACTCGTGCACGACGGCGTCGGCATCGACAACCGGGGCGCCGCACGCGGCCAGTTCGGCAGCCACCACGCTCTTGCCGGTGCCAATGCCGCCGGTGACGGCCACCCTCAGCATCGGCGATCAGGCCGGAACACGGGCCTCCGCGGCCCGCACGGTATTGGCGAGCAGCATCGCGATGGTCAGCGGGCCCACGCCGCCCGGCACCGGCGTCATCGCGCCGGCGACCTCGGCGGCGCCGGGATGCACGTCGCCGACCGTGATTCTCCCGTGTTTGGCGAACGCAGCCAGCCGGGGCGAGTCGGGCGGGAACCACGCCCGGACACGTGCTTCGTCTGACACCGGGTTGATCCCCACGTCGATCACCACGGCACCCGGCTTGATGAAGTCGGCCGTGACGAAAGCCGGCCTGCCGATGGCGGCGACCAGGATGTCCGCCGTTCGCGCCACCGCCGGCAGGTCTCGCGTCCTCGAGTGGCAGATGGTCACCGTCGCGTGGCGGTGCAAAAGCAGCAGCGCCATCGGTTTGCCCACGATGTCGCTGCGGCCGATCACGACCGCCCTTGCGCCCGAGATCGGGATGCCGGAGCGCTCGAGCAGTTCGATGACGCCCGACGGCGTGCACGCCGTCAGGCATGGCCGGTTCTGCACGAGCAGGCCGACGTTGGCGGGAGTGAACCCGTCGACGTCCTTCGCCGGGTCGATCGCATCGAGCACACGGGTCTCGGCGTCGTCGCCCATTCCCGGCGGGAGTGGAGACTGTACCAGGATCCCGTCGATGTCGTCCCGGCCGTTCAGGGCGGCCACCGTGGCCAGCACCTCGCCGACCGGCGCCTCGGCCGCCACGCGAATCAGTTCGGCGCGGATGCCCGCCTCGCCGGCCGTCTTCAGCTTGTTGCGGACGTAGATCTCGGACGCCGGGTCGTGGCCGGCGAGGACGATGCCGAGCCCGGGCGGCCGCCCGGCGCGGGCCTGAATCGACGCGACGCGTGGCCCGAGTTCGGCCCGGATCGCGGCCCCGGTTGCCGTGCCGTCGAGAATGCGCGCTGCCATGTGTCCCTCGCGAGGCCGGACCGCCCGCTTCTTTACTGCCCTGTCCCGAAGACCCGGTACGCGAACCACATCGTCGGGATGAACGCCGCGATGGCCGTGCCCAGGATGAGTTTGTGCACCGAGGCGCGCGCCGGCGTCTGCCCCGGGTCCGCCAGCCGGCTGTGGCGCCACCCGAAGACGCCGTAAATGGCCAGCCCGAGTTCGAGCCAGATGATGAGCCGCAGCCACGTGTCCTTCGGGAGCCCCCACATCACATACAGGCAGGCGAGCGCGCCCGAGATGCCGACCACCCAGGCGCCGATCATCCCGCCGGGCACCTTGAAGGGCCGTTCGATCGTGGGGTTCGCCACGCGCAGGATCGGCACGCCGACGCACACCAGCACGAACGCCAGCAGCGTGCCGATGGACACCAGCTCGCCGACGAGGCTCATCGGCATCAGCCCGCCGCACACCCCGACGAACATGCCGGTGATGACGGTGGCGACGTAGGGCGTCCCGTGCTCCTTGTGGACCGCGCCGAACCACGGCAGCAGCCCGTCCTTGCTCATCGCGTAGAAGATCCGGGTCTGCCCCATCATCATGACGAGGATGACCGAGGTCAGCCCGGCCAGCGCGCCCAGCTTGATGAGGAACGTGAACGTCGTCTGGGCCACGTCCGACCAGCCGCGCATCTCGACGATGCGGTCGATGCCGACGGCGATCGGGTCCGGCACGCCGAGCTCTTTGAAGGGCACGACCCCGGTGAGCGTCAGGGCCACCAGGATGTAGAGAATCGTGCAGATGACGAGCGACCCGAGGATGCCGATCGGCAGGTCGCGCTTCGGGTTCTTCGCCTCCTGCGCCGTCGTCGAGACGGCGTCGAAACCGATGTAGGCGAAGAAGACCACGCCCGCGCCGGTGAGCACCCCGTTGAGGCCCCAGCCGTAGGCGTTCACCTGGTTGCCGTTGAGCGTGATCATCTCCTTGGCCGGCACGAGCGCCGCCAGGCCGGTCGCGGCCGAGTTCACGAAGAGGTTGTCGGGCGAGATCAGGCTGATGCCGAGGCCGATGAACACCAGCACGATCGAGACCTTGACGACCACGATCAGGTTGTTCACCCTGGCGCTCTCCCGCATGCCGCGGTAGAGAATCGACGCCACCACCACGCCGATGACCGACGCCGGGATGTTCCAGATGCCGTAGGCCTGGGTGACGCCGTCGTTCAGCAGCACCTGCTCCCAGGGCCCCTTCGTGAACCGCAGCAGCGTGTCGGACACGGGGATCCCCAGCGTCTTGTGCAGCAGGCTCAGGAAGTAGCCCGACCACGACGCGCTGACCGTCACCGACCCGAAGGCGTACTCCAGGATCAGGTCCCATCCGATGATCCACGCGATGAACTCCCCCATCGTCGCGTAGCTGTAGGCGTAGGCCGAGCCCGCGACCGGGATCATCGACGCCATCTCGGCGTAGCAGACGCCGGCGAGGGCGCAGAGCACGCCGCCGATCATGAAGCTGTAGACGATCCCGGGGCCGGCGTAGTGCGCCGAGGCGGTGCCCGTGAGCGAGAAGATGCCCGCCCCGATGATCGCGCCGATCCCGAGCATCGTGAGGTTGAACGCCGTCAGCGTCCGCTTGAGCTGCCCGCCGGCATGGGCGCCGTGCACGGCTTCGCCGGCCAGCGGGTCATTGGCGTCGGAGATGAGCTTCGCCAGGTCTTTCTTGATGAACAAACCTGCCATGTACGTGGCCTCCGGACGTGGTCTGAGAAGAAAGCGGGCCGACCCGGCCGGGCGCGCCCGGCAGGGTCGGGGCATTATAGCGGGGCTAGGCGGATTCGGCGAGCTTGTCGGTCTTGGCCGGCGGCCGGAAGCGCTCCATGAAGCCCGTGCTCATGCGCCCCGCGCGGAAGTCGGGGTCGGCGAGGATGCGCAGGTGCATCGGAATCGACGTCTTGATGCCCTCGACGACCATCATCTCGAGGGCACGGACCATTCGCGCGATCGCCTCGTCGCGGTCGCGCCCGTAGGTCATCACCTTGGCGATCATCGAGTCGTAGTACGGCGTCACGACGGCCTCGCCGTACATGGCCGTATCCACGCGCACGCCGGGCCCCCCGGGAAGGCTGAACGCGGTGATGGTGCCGGGCGACGGCACGAACGTGTCCGGGCATTCGGCGTTCACGCGGCACTCGAGGGCATGCCCCTGGAACCGGATATCCCCCTGCTTGAACGCCAGGCGCTCACCGGCGGCCACCCGGATCTGCTCCTTGACGATGTCGACGCCCGTCACGAACTCCGTGACGCCGTGCTCGACCTGGAGGCGCGTGTTCGCCTCCATGAAGTAGAACTTCCCGTCGACGTCCATCAGGAACTCGAACGTGCCCGCGTTCGCGTACTGCACCTCGCGCGCCGCCTGCACCACGACCGCGCCCATCTTCTTCCGCACCTTCTCGGTCAGCGCCGGCGAGGGCGACTCCTCGATGAGTTTCTGATGCCGCCGCTGAATCGAGCACTCGCGCTCGCCGAGGTGGACCACGTTGCCGAAGTGGTCGCCCAGGATCTGGAACTCGATGTGGCGGGGCTGCTCGAGGTACTTCTCGACGTACACATCAGGCACGCCGAAGGCCGCTTCGGCTTCCCGCGAGGCGGTTTTGTACGCGCGCGACATCTCCGGCGCCGACCGCACGACGCGCATGCCGCGGCCCCCGCCGCCCGCGGTGGCCTTGATGAGCACGGGGTACCCGATCTCGGCCGCGACCTTGAGCGCCTGGTCCTCGCTCTCCAGCGTGCCCTCCGAGCCCGGCAGCACCGGGACGCCGGCCTTCTTCATCGCACGCCGCGCGCGCGCCTTGTCGCCCATCAGGCGGATGACCTGCGGGCTGGGCCCGATGAACTTGATGTGGCAGGCCTCGCACACCTCGGCGAGATAGGCGCTCTCGGACAGGAAGCCGTAGCCGGGGTGGATCGCGTCGGCCCCGGTGATCTCCGCCGCGCTGATGATCGCCGGGACGTTCAGGTAGCTCTCCGACGCCCGGTGCGGCCCGATGCAGACGTCCTCGTCGGCGAACCGGACGTGCAGCGAGCTCTCGTCCGCCTCCGAGTAGACGGCGACCGTCTTGATGCCCATCTCCCGGCACGCCAGGATGACGCGGAGCGCGATCTCGCCCCGGTTCGCGATCAGCACCTTCTTGAACATCAGGAGACCCTGATGGCGAACAGGCGCTCGCCATACTGCACGGGCTGGCTGTTCTCCGCGTAGATCGCCACGACCTCGCCGTCGTGGTCGCACTCGATCTCGTTCATCAGCTTCATCGCCTCGATGATGCAGAGCACCTGGCCCTTGGCCACCCTGGCGCCCTTCTCGACGAACGGCGGCGCCCCGGGCTCCGAGGCGCGGTAGAAGGTGCCCACGATCGGCGACGTGACAATCGCCAGGTCCGCGTCTTCCGCCACGGCGCCGCCCGCGCCGGCTTTGGCCTCGACGGCGCGCGGCGCGGCTGCCGCACCGGCCAGGGCCACCGCCGGCAGCGGCGGGTAGGGCGCCATCGCAGGGGCGTGGATCACATGCGTCGCGCCCGACTTCCTGACCTTGATCTTGAGACTGTCGACTTCGAGCTCGAGCTCGCTCAGGTCGTGTTCCTTGACGAGATCGAGGATGCGGCGGATGTCGTCTAAATCCATCGTGTCATACCACCAGGAGATCGCGCGGCACGTCGGTGAGCCATTCCACCCCCGTCTCCGTCACGAGCACATCGTCTTCGATGCGCACCCCGCCGAAGCCCGGCAGGTACGCGCCCGGTTCGACGGTGAACACCACACCGGGTTCGAGCCGGTCGTCGCGTCCGGCCGGCGGCACGCCGGGAATGTCCGCCCGCCGCGGGCCCACCCGCGGTTCCTCGTGAATCTCGAGCCCGAGTCCATGCCCGGTCGCATGGCTGAACGCGGCGCCGAGCCCCCGGGCTTCCAGGACGGCTCTCGCCGCCTCGTCGATGTCGGTCACGGGGGCCGACGGTCTCACCGCCCGGATGGCCGCCATCTGCGCCTCCGCGACCGCGTCGTACACGCGCCGGGCTTCGGCGCCCGGTGTTCCGACGCTGATCGTGCGGGTGATGTCTACGGAGTATCCGTCGTAGACGCCCCCGAAGTCCAGCACCACCAGGTCGCCGGGCTGCAGCCGGCGGTCGCCCGGCCGCGCGTGCGGGAGGGCGCCGTTCGGTCCCGACGCAACGATGGTCTCGAAGGCCGGGCGCTCGAACCCGCCCCGGCGGATCCGGTCGTCGATGTCCGCGGCCACCTCCCACTCGGGCTGGCCCGCCCGTACGGCGGCGGCGGCCTCGCGCGCGACCGCGCTGATGAGGGCGCCTGCACGGCGGAACGTGTCGACCTCGGCGGCGTCCTTGCGGAGCCTGGCGTGTTCGACCATCCGCTCGGCCGGGATGAGGGCGCCCGCGCCAGTCCGGCGCGACGGCGAATCGCGGAGCGCTGCCGTCAGCGTGTCGAACCGCTTGACCGTCACGTGGGCGGATTCGAACCCCACCCGGGGACAATCGACGTCCCGGAGGAACGCGGCCAGGGTCGCGTCATACGTCGGGTCGACCTTGAGCAGCCGCAGGCCCGGGCAACCTGGCGCGACGCGGGTCTCGACTTCGGTCACGTAGCGTCCGTCCGTGATGAGGACGATGTCGTCCCGCCCCAGGACCGCGATGGCGGTGCTGCCTGCAAACCCGGTCAGGTATCGGATATTGGGCAGGTGGAAGACGACGAGGGCGTCGAGGCCCTCGCGGCCGAGCCCGGCGCGCACGCGCGCATGCCGGGCTGCCAGGAGGTCTGCCGTTGGCTGTGCCATAGGTGAGCGGGAGAATCCCTCACCCGGGGGCCGATGTCAAGCCTGGGCGCTGTAGAGGCGGGCTCTCCGGTCGGCGAGAACGGCCTGGAGCCAACGCTCCAGGTACGCCAGCGTCCGCCGCGCCGCCCGCTCCTCGTCGGCTCTGAACGGCTGGCCGGCAGGCGCCGCCGTCAGGGCGGCCGGCGCCAGGCCGGCGTCCGCCGAACCCCCGTCCGGGCGGGCCGTCAGGTCCGCCGCCATCGCGTCTCGGCGCAGGTCGCGGACGACCTGCTCGATGGAGGGATCCGGGCTGGCCATCTCGAAGGCCGACCGGAACTGTTCCAGCGCCTCCGGGATTTCACCTTTCCTGCGGTGGACTTCACCGATGCCGCGGATGGCGCTGAGATTGTCGGGGGCCACCCGCAGGACGTCGGTCAGTTCGCGCTGGGCCGACTCGACGTCGCCGACCTCGAGCAGGGCGCGCCCCAGCGTCACCCGGGCCGACAGGTAGCCCGGGTGCCTCGCGAGGCCGGCCCGGCAGACGTCGATGGATTCCTGGAAGCGGCCGACCCGGCGGTACTCCTCCGCCAGCTGGGCGAAGGCGATCGACCCCGGGTCCTTCTGCAGCCGCTTCCTCAGCGCCTCGATGCGGGCATCGTCAGCCACGCTGCGATCATACTCCTACGCCGCCGCGCCTAGAGCCCGCACTTCGCCACGACGACTTCCTTCGCCAGCGACGCCGTTCCACCGACACTGTCCTTCACCGTCAGGGCGACGACGAAGGTCTTGTTCGAGACCGTGCCCGTGCACGCGAACGAGTGCGAGGGCGTGGCGCCGGTGCCGGTCGAACCGTCGCCAAAGGTCCACTCGTAAGAGGCGATGCCGTTCGGGCCCGTCGAGGCAGCCCCGTTGAAGTAGACGGTCTCGGTCCCCGTCGGCGCCGCCGGCAGGTAGGAGAACGCCGCCGTGAGGCCGCCGGACCCGATGGTCACGGTCTTGGACGTGCTGCCCTTGTTCCCGGCGTCGTCGGTCACGGTGAGCACGACGTTGTAACTGCCTGGCTGCGTGTAGATCTGCCACACGAGCATGCCGGAGTCGAAGCGGCCGGAGCCGTAATCCCAGTCGTAGCGCACGATCGTGCGCCCGACGGAGGCGGTTGACGTCGCCGCGTTGAAGAAGACCTTCGCGTTCACCGAGGGCGACGCCGGGGAGATCACGAAGTCCGCCTTCGGATCGGCGGTCAGCGCGACGCTCACGGTCTTCGACAACGACGCGGACTGGCTGCGGTCGTCGGTGACCGTCAGCGTGACGGTGTAGGCGCCCGCCGTGTCGAACGCATGCTTGACGACGGCGCCCGATGCCTGGGATCCATCGCCGAAGTTCCACGTATAGCTCACGATGCGCCCGTCGCTGTCGGTGCTGAGCGACGCATCGAAGGTGACGTCCGCCTTCGAGAGCGGCGTGCTCGGCGCGAACGTGAAGGACGGGACCGGTGTGCCGTTGGGCGGGAGAATGACGCCGGGCGGCACGAGCCGGATCGAGACCGACCGCGACGTAGCGTTGGAGTAGTCGGTCCCGCCAGGCGTCGCCATGATCTGGACGACGGTTTGAGTGTCCACGGGGTCGGCCGGGGCGAGCGGCGCGGTGTAGGTGGCACTGGCGCGCCCGTCACCGCCGGTGACCAGGTTCTTGCCGGACAGCTGTCCGAAGTCGGCCAGCGTGCCGTTGACGGCGACATCGAGCCGGATCGGCAGGTTCTTGGCCGGCTGGCCCTTGCTGTCCTGCGCCTGGATGGTGATGAGCGACTGCGACGCCCCATCCTGCCGCAGGGTGTCGGGGCTGGCGTAGAGCGTCACGGACGTCCCGAGTTCGGACGGCCCCGACAGCTCCGGCGCATCCTGCTTGTCGACGGTGCAGCCGGCGCCCGCCACCACGGCGATCGCCACGAAAAGTGCAGTTGCCTTCAGTGTGCGCGTCATGTTCGTGCCCTATCCTGGCAGTGCCGCCTGGCGTGTGCCCGGCGGACGACCTCCCTCGCCTACGTCGAGGACGACTACGCCGGGTCGCCCCAGTCCGCGAAATTCACCGAAATGGACCCGGTCACGGAGACCGTGTTGCCGTTCTGGTCCTGGCCGTAGAAGGTGATCTCGGCGATGGTCGACAGCACCATCGCGCCGCCCGCGTTGCGGAGCGCCTTCAGCGGAGCTTCGAGCTTGGCCTGCGCGCGTACGAGCGCGAAGGTGAGCACCCCGCCGTCGGCCCCGATGGTGCCGGTGGCCGCCCCGTCGAAGCCGTAGGGGACGTCGACACCCGGCGTATTGCGCCCGTCAGACCGCTTGAAATCGACGTGATAGCGGGTGACGGTCACGGAATTGACCGCCGTCGGCGCCGCCACCGCCATCCCGTTGCCGCCGTCCTTCAGCGCCATCCGGAGCTTCACCTGCCCGAGGTCCTCGTAGACCGTGGGCGACAGCACCTCCTGGTCGCCGACCGTGACCCTGACGTTGGTGACCACGTCCGAGTCGAGCGTGCCGCCGAAGGCCGACGGCGAAGCGCCCGACGCGGCCTGGAGCGTCTCGATCAAGAGGTAGGACGGCGATCGCCCCTCCG
>Ga0316617_100000456_pt1 | contig 10799 bp, 9 predicted proteins | sample OWC_Aug_M1_C1_D2_FD_207801 | JGI IMG/M metagenome (GOLD analysis project Ga0316617, IMG submission 207801) | Wetland soil microbial communities from Old Woman Creek delta, Ohio, United States - OWC_Aug_M1_C1_D2_B | ecosystem: Environmental > Terrestrial > Soil > Wetlands | place: USA: Ohio... | reverse complement strand
TTGGTGGACTACAAGCTTCCTCGGGCTTATGAAGCACCTATGACCGAAGTGATTCATGTAATCACGAACGATCCCTTTGGCCCTTTTGGGGCTAAGGAGGCCAGTGAGGGAAGCACCTGCACAGCGGCTCCCGCTGTCATCAATGCCCTCCACGATGCGGCTGCGATATGGATCAAGGAACTTCCGGCAAAACCGGAGAAGGTCTATTGGGCCCTGAAGGAAAAAAGAAATAATAAATAAAGAAGTAGGGCAATGAGGATACCCTACGGGACACTTCTTATCTTAGTAATATTTAGGATCTTACCCAGAAGTTAGACATTAAAGAAGAAGATGAGAATTGTGATCAAGCCAGGTCTTACCGAATTGAGAATCAAAATTAATCCTACCAAAAGGGTGAACCGGGGGGGTTCGGCGTATATTGTGATGCCCTGGATGTATGCGCCTTGGCCGGACGCTAAGGAGAAAGGAGTGATTGAAATGGAAGTGAAAGGCAAAACATTAAGATCGCTCCTCACCGAACTCTCTGCTCGATATAAACGAGCAAATGTCGATTTTGAGCCGATCAACCCGAGAACGAATGATATAGACTTTGATTATGACATTGTCATCAATGGCCAAAATTATGTGGGGTTGCCCAATGGCCTCGACACCAAGATAAAAGGTGGTGACAAGTTGACGATAAAGATGAATTGGCGCTGGGATGGGTAAGGGACACCGGAGGGAAAGGTGCTAGGCCGGAGTGAATTGATCCGTTACAATAGACAACTAAAGATCCCGGAACTGGGAGTAGAAGGACAGAAGAAACTGAAAAGCTCCCATGCCATTATTACCGGCATTGGTGGACTGGGCTGTGCTTCTGCAATCTACCTGACCGCGGCTGGGGTTGGGCGCATTACCATTGTTGATTTTGATGTGGTCGAATTGTCCAATTTGAATCGGCAGGTTCTCTATTGGGAAGAGGATATCGGAAAGAAAAAGGTCGTGGTTGCACAAAGAAAGTTGTCTAAGCTAAACCTTGGGACAGAAATTATACCTATCTTCGCCAAGATAACAGGGAAGAATGTCTTCAGCATTGTCGATGGGGCTCAGGTAGTGGTGGACGGCTTGGATAATTTTGCCACCCGGATGCTTGTAAACGCATCCTGCGTCAAGCATAAAATCCCATACATTCACGGAGGCGTCTCCCGTTTCCGAGGCTTGATCACCACTATTATTCCTGGAGAAACCCCCTGCTTAGCCTGTCTTTATCCTGAGGGATCTCCGGGAGGAGAGGGGCTCGGGGTTTTGGGTATGGTTCCTGGACTGGTGGCAAATTTGCAATCTTTGGAGGCCATCAAAATAATGATCGGCCATGGCCCGTCATTGGCTGGGAGATTGCTTAGATTCAATGGCAACGATATGAAGTTCAGGATTGATGATATAAAAAGAAACGAGAGTTGCAAGGTATGCTCGCCAGGATTATTCAACTAACGAGAAACGTAAACATTAAAGAACAATTCATGTCCCAGTGATGGGAATCAGTAGATTGGACCAAGCCGCCCCATCACAATCGATATTTGTTACGTTAAACACTTGGGGGAAGGTCAATGGAAGATCTTAAGGAACTCTTAGGGGAGTGGTCAAACAAGACGCTTGCGGATCTTTTCGACCAAGCGATTATGAAATATAATGAAGAAGAGGCGATGGTATTCAAGGAGGAAAGGATTACCTATGGTGAGATGGGTCCCAGAGTAGCCAATTTTGCAAAAGGTCTCCTAAAATTGGGCATAAAGAAAGGAGATAAGGTTGGTATCTGGTTAAGCAACAGGCCTGAATGGGCGATTGCAGAATTTGCAGTAGCTAAAGTCGGAGCAGTAATGGTTCCGTTAAGTACAAGGTTTAGGGCTTTTGATGTCGAGTATATTTTAAAACAGTCGGATTCAACCACACTGATCATGACAGATTTCTTTTTGAAGAACAATTACTTAGAAGTGATTCAGGAAATTTGTCCAGAGTTGAGAAGTACCAAGCCAGGTGAATTGAAATCGAAAAGGTTGCCTTTGCTAAGAAATATCGTTTCCCTTAGTGAGAAACAGTATCCAGGAATGTTCAAATTTCAAGATCTCATGAAAGAAGGAAGCGATCCCTCTACGGATAGCTTATTGAAAAAAATACAGATCTCTTTGAAGTCAAGTGATGTCATCAATATCCCCTATACTTCCGGAACGACCGGATTTCCGAAAGGAGTCATGACAACACACGAACAATATTTGGGTGAAATCATAGCATTCCGCGACCGACTCACTGTCAAAGAAAGGGATAGATTCTTAGCTGCTCCCCCTTTTTTTGCGAACTTTGGGAATTATTTTGGTATTTTACTCCCCACATTGGTTGGTGGTTGTTCAGTCCCCGTTGAGTTTTTCGACCCGGAAGAATGTTTGAGACTGATTGAGAAGGAAAAGATCACCCACTTTACTGGGACTCCGACCATGTATTTGGATATTTTGAACCATCCGAATTTCACAAAATATAATCTGAGTTCCCTGCGAACGGGAATGACTGGGGCATCGCCTGCATCGGTTCAGATGATCAATGACGTTCGTTCGAAAATGGGAATCAAGACGATATGCAATGGCTACGGCATGACCGAAAATAGTGGGGCGACTACGATGACTTGCGGGGCCGATTCCGCTGAGATAATGGCCAAAACTACCGGGAAGCCTCTTCCCGGGGTTGAAATCAAAATCGTCGACCTGAAAACAAAAAATGACTTGCCCAAGAATCAGATTGGAGAGCTGTGTACTCGTGGGTGGATTGTCATGAAGGGCTACTACAAAATGGACGATGAAACGGGGAAGTGCTTCGATGAGAGTGGCTGGTTTCATACCACTGATCTTGGATATATTGAGGATGAAGATAATTTTGTGATAACAGGCAGGATTAAAGATATGTTTATTTCCGGTGGGACAAATGTCTACCCAGCAGAAGTGGAGAATTTTTTATACACATTTCCAAAGATACATCAGGTGGCTGTCGTCGGTGTTCCCGATGAAAGGATGGGAGAAAGGGGAATGGCATTTATTATTTTAAAAGAGGGTCAAACAAGCAGCGAAAAAGAGATATTGGATTTTTGCAAGGATAAGATTGCCAACTATAAAATTCCAAAATATGTCAAATTTGTTAATGAAATCCCCATGGCCGGCGTTGGAAAGGTTCAAAAGTTCAAATTACAGGAGTCGGCCCTCGATGAATTAAGGAAGAGGAAGATCGGTTAAAACTGTGTCATCGGTTGGTCATGGGAGAGGATGGATTGAATTTATTTTAAGGTTGTGGAAATAAGGAGGTCGGAGCCATGAGAACTCTTTTTGTCGGGGCTGGAGCCATTGGATCTTTAGTGGGTGCCTATCTGGCGAAGGGTGGAGCAGAAGTGACTCTGCTCGATATCGCCGATCATATCCATACCATCGCAAAAGAAGGACTGAAGGTTCGTGCGATCGGAGGGGATTCTTTTGAGGTGAAGGTCAAAGCAGTTTCTGATGCTAAGACGATTGACAATATCGATCTTTTAATTCTCACCGTGAAAACTTTTCATACGGAATCAGCCTTGGCTTCTGTTGCTCATTTGAAAAACAGAATACAGGTTGCTCTGTCTATCCAGAATGGTGTCGAAAAGGAGGATCATCTCATTCGCTTATTTGGAAAGGAAAAAGTCGCAGGGGCCATGTGTCTTGAAGGGGCTACACGTTTAGGGCCAACGGAAATCCTGCATACCATGTCTGGTATCACCTATATAGGTGAGTTAGATGGGAGGGAGACAGATCGTGTCAAAGCAGTTTGCCAACTCTTTACGGCAGGTGGACTGAAAGCTGAAGTGACCCCGCATATCCTCGCAGCCGACTGGGCAAAATGGATCAATTTCGCTGCCGCCTCAGCCGTCTGCAGCTTGACCCGATTGGAATATTTCAAAATTTTGAAGAACAGGGAATTGGCCTTATTGTTTGCGCAAATTTACCGTGAATATGCACAGCTGGCCAAAGCAAAGGGGATAGAGGTAAGGGACTATCCGGGGTTTGAGGTTAAAACGATCTCAGAGGCCGATCTTTCGGGGGCAATAAAGTTCCTCCAAGCCAGAGGAGAAGGGTTGGAGGCGAAGGGCATGACAAAGGTCAAACCCTCTCTTTGCCAGGATGTGGAGGGTGGAAGGAAAACAGAATACGAAGCGATCTTTGGCTATGCGGTTCAGGAGGCTGAAAAAAAGGGAATAGAAATGCCTTTGACCCGACATGTGTACCAGTTCCTTAAAGGGATTGATGGAATGCTTGGGGTGCCATAGACTCTTGGGATCTCGGCACGAAAATTTCCCATTTTAAAATTCAAATAATTTCTGTGGAGGTGGGTTATGAAGATTCAGAGACTAAGCACAGTCAGCTACAAATTTTTCTCCCCAAAAGGAAAAGTGGTGATGGTCGATCCCTGGTTGACGAATGATCCCCTATGGCCTTTGACCGAAAGAACATCCGATAAGTTGAGAGAGATCGATGTGGTGGCCATTACGCATGCCCACTTCGATCATGCTTCCGGGGTCAATGAAATTGTACAGCAGAACGAAAATGTTTTTGTCATTGCCCAATTTGAGTATGCCTTTTCCCTCCAGGGCCGAGGGGTCAAGAATGTGATTCCGACCAACTTCGGTACCACCGTCGATTTTCAAGGGATCAAATTCTCTATGGTCTCAGCCTCCCATACCAGCACGGAGATGGACCAGAAGGGAAAATCCGAAGTGGTTGGAACGGCTGCTGGATACGTCATCGAATTTGAAAATGGACAAAAAGTTTATGTGAGTGGAGATACAGGACTGACGGCAGATATGAAATTTGTGGTCGCAGATTATTTTAAACCTCAGATCTCCATTCTTCCCGTCATCGGGCTCTTTATGATGGAGCCTGAGCAGGCAGCCTATGCCGCTAACGCCATCGGCTCCAAGTATGTGATCCCTTCACACGATTTTCCAAAACAGCCCTCTGATGCCGCCAATCCCGAGGCATACAAGGAATTTATAAAACAGTTTCCTGTTCAGGATACTTACAAGAAGGTGGAGACATTCATGGAGATTATGAAGAAGAATTATCCTCACATTAAAACCGTTTATATTCCTATAGGCGGGACTGCGGAGATTGGATGAGACTTATCTCTCAGATCGCCCACCAAGTCTATTTTTCAAAAGGAGGCAAAAATGAGTCAAGCAGCAGCAGGAAGTGAAAAAGAAAAAACATCCGAAGGACGGGCTTTGCTTTCGGGGAATGAGGCGTTTGCGAGAGGAGCTTATGAAGCTGGCGTGGTTCTTGCCGCTTCCTACCCGGGTACTCCAGCCTCTGAAATTTTACAAAATGCAGCTCAGTACAAGGAAATTATTGCAGATTGGGCAACGAACGAAAAGACAGCTTTTGAAATCTGTATCGGAGCAGCCATGGCTGGGGCAAGGGTCATGGCATCCATGAAACAACCTGGCGTCAGCGTAGCCCTGGATGCCCTAATCAATTGGTCACATACCGGGACGCCCGGGCCGTTCGTACTGGTAGCTTGTGACGATCCAGGACAGCACAGTTCTCAAACAGAGGACGACACGCGTATGTATGCCAAATTGGCGAGGGTCCCGTGTTTAGATCCAAGCGACAGTATGGAAGCAAAAGAGTTCGTGGGCGTGGCTCTGGCTATCAGTGAGCAATTTGACACACCCGCGATTGTGAAGGGCACAACACGGATTGCCCATTCGAAGACGGTTGTGGATTTATACCCTCGTAAAGAGTACACCATTAAAGGATTTGAGAGAGATCCAAACAAGTATGTGGTGGTCCCTGGTCGGGCTGTTTTTAGAGAAACCGAAGTCATTAAAAGACTATCTGCACTCAGAGAATATGTGGAAACATCTCCCCTCAACCGGCTGGAATGGAATAGCAAAGAGGTCGGGATTATCACTTCCGGGATTGCATATTACCATGCAAAACGTGTCATTCCTGAAGCAAGCTATCTGAAACTGGGGATATCCTTTCCTCTTCCAGAAAAGATGATCAAAGACTTTGCCTCCAAGGTGAAAAAGTTAGTGGTCATTGAGGAAACCCGTCCTTTTTTTGAAGAAGAAATAAAAATTATGGGGTTAAGGGATTTCATTGGCATGGATTTCTTTAAAATTCAAGGGGAACTGGATCCGGATGCTATTAGAGAAGGGTTGAAGAAGGCTGGAATTCAAATGGAACAACCCATGCCAGTGGTTCCTAAGAAAATTGACGCCCCCCCTCGCCCCCCGGTCATGTGCCCGGGATGCCCTCATCGAGGAATTTTTCTGGCATTCAAGAAAATCAACGCTAATGTGTATTCAGATATTGGTTGCTACACGCTGGCCTTTGCCCCTCCCATCAGCGCTATCCACACAGCCATTTGTATGGGAGCTAGCATCGGGAATGCTGTGGGGATGGCCAAAGTGAGAGGGAGCGATAAACCGATTATAGCAGCGATTGGAGACTCAACCTTTCTTCATTCGGGAATGACGCCCCTGTTGGATGCGGTCTACTGTCAGGCAAATATTACGATTGTAATACTGGATAACGGAATCGTTGCAATGACAGGTGGCCAGCCGACTCCAGAGAGTGGATTCAGAGCGAACGGTTCCGCAACGATACGGGTAGATTTGGATAAGCTCGTTGAAGGAATCGGGGTTAAATTTATAAAACGTGTGGACCCTTATAATACTAAAGAATGCTTAGACGTTCTTAAAGAGGCCATTGCTTTTGAGGGGCCGGCTGTCGTTTTAACGAATCGCCCCTGCGTTTTGATGCCAAAAAAGATTAAAGGAAAGCCCTATATGGTTCTTGGAGAGAAATGCACAGGATGCGGCGTCTGCATGACGACAGGTTGCCCGGCAATTGAAGTGACGGACAAAGTGGCCGAAAAATCTAAGAAGGGAGAGAGGATGAGGAATATTAATGCCGCCCTCTGTACAGGATGTTCTGTGTGCAGTCAGTTTTGTCCAACCGATGCAATCCAATTGATGGAAAAATAATCAAAAAGGGGTGTCCAAAATGAAAGAAGAAGCGACAAATGTATTAGTGGTGGGTGTAGGAGGACAGGGTGCTGTCATGGCCACAGAACTTATCAGTGAGGTGGCCATGAACGCTGGATACGACGTGAAGAAATCTGAAGTCCATGGCATGGCACAACGGGGGGGTGTCATCGCAAGTCATGCTCGATACGGCAAAAATATTACTTCCCCTATGATCGGGAAGGGTGAAGCCGACTATGTTCTGGCTTTCGAGGCGGTAGAAGCCCTAAGAAGTATTGAATATCTCAAACCGGATGGCACCGTTATCATCAATGAACAAAAGATTGTACCTCCCATTGCCCATTTTCTGAAGATTGAATATCCAGATAATGTAAAAGAGAAGTTAGAGGATGGGAAACGCAAAGTAATAAGTTTAGACGCCTACAAAAAAGCAACGGAGCTTGGAAGTGATCTTTTAGTCAATACTCTGCTGCTGGGTGTACTCTCCAAACAGCTCGGACTTCCAGAAAAAACATGGAGAGAGGTGCTGGTCAAGCGTTTTGGGAAAAAGATGCTCGACCTCAACCTGAAAGCCTTTGAGGCCGGAAGAGCAATTTAGAAATTGCCCAAATGAGAGGGATGATCTTGTTGAAAGGGACCCGTCGGGAGGGGCGGGGGGCAAGAGACTTGGGGTTTTTCGACGCGCGGGTGGGTGTCGTTTATTGGTGGAGTATCCACTCAACCTACTCAACTTCTTCAGACATTGTTTAGATAGATTCGCTTTGCTTTAGACTGTTTGGGAGCACACGTGGATTCCTGATGGGATATGCTGCCTTCCTAAAACATAATGGAAAGTAAGGGAGTGGTTTGTTGATTGGCTATGGAATAGGAAGGGGAGCAGAAATGGCAAACCCGAAGAACAGCCACTTGACTTTTAGAAATTTGAAAACGCGATGAAACTCTTCTGAAATATGAAAAGGAGGAGAAGCAATGAATGTTTCAGAAATGATTGCTCGAAATGCCAGGAGGTATCCGAATGAAACGGCCCTGGTTGAAGTCGATCCTGTATTAAAAACAAAAAAAGTGGTGACATGGAAGGAGTTTGATGAAAGGATCAATAAAGTGGCCAATGCCATGATCGATCGAGGCATCAAAAAGGGAGATAAGGTCCATATGCTCATGTACAATTCTCTAAATATCCTCGAACTTCAATGGGGCATCATGAGGGCGGGGGCATGGATCGCTCCTCTCAATTTTAGATTTGATAGCCTTGAGATCAAATATTGTGCAGATGTTGCTGAAGCGAAGATGATGATTTTTGAAGAGACGTTCATGGAAAAAATTCATGAGGTTCGGGCACATTTGCCAACAATAAAACATTACATCTTGATCGGGGAAAATGTACCTAAGGATATGGAATCTTTCGAAGGAATCATGAAGCAATCCTCATCCAAACCTGTAGAGGCACCGCTGGAAGATAATGAAGGATGCTCACTCTATTTTACCTCTGGAACAACAGGAAAACCAAAGCCAATCCTTCTCACCAATAAAAACCTTGAATGTGCAGCCATCACGAACAACTCTAACTGGAAGATAAAGCACGAGGATAATTTTTTACTTCTTCAACCCCTATACCATGCAGGTGGCGGAATGATGTGGGTGGGAGCGGTCATTGTTGGGGCTCCAGCGGTGCTCATTAAGGGAATCATAAAGCCAATCGAGGTTATTGATGTGGTCCAGAAAGAGAAAGTAACCATTTTGTTTTTAGTTGTCCCGTGGGCCTCCGATATCCTCGGACATTATGACCGGCAGGAATTGTCCATGGAGAAATATGACTTAAAATGCTGTCGCCTCCTGTCTATGGGAGGTCAACCTGTTCCACCCGCTCTGATTAAACGTTGGCTCGAACGCTTCCCCCACATGGAGTATGACACCATGTACGGGTTGGGAGAGGCCATGGGACCAGGATGTTGCCATTTGACTTCGAATGACCCGAAAAGATGGGGTAGCATTGGAAAGGCAAGCTTCAACTGGGAGGCACGTATCGTGAAAGAAAATGGGGAAGATGTCTCTCCGGGGGAGGTGGGTGAATTGATTGTGAAAGGCAATGGCGTTATGAAAGAATATTACAAAAATCCGGAAAAGACGGCCGAGACTATAAAAAATGGCTGGTGTTACACGGGCGATATGGCAAAGGCCGATAGCGAGGGTTACCTCTACTTGGTGGATAGAAAGAAGGATGTGATTATCTACGGTGGAGAAAATATTTATCCTGTTGAAATTGAAGACTTACTCCAGGGTCATCCTAAGATCCACGATGCTGGGGTCATCGGTATCCCGGACGAAAGATTGGGCGAGGTCGTTGCAGCAGTGATTCAGGCCAAGCCGGGCGAGACATTGACGGAAGAAGAGGTGAATAAATTCTGCAATGAAAATTTACCTAAATATAAGAGACCTAAACGTATCTTCTTTGATAAGGTTCCCCGGAATCCAACGGGTAAAATAGAAAAGCCGGCATTGAGGGAGAAATATGCTGGCTTCAAAGAAAGTTTTAAAGTGAAGTGATTCGAATTCAATGCTACATCTGTAACTTTTCATATTCGGAGCAACCCTAATGACTGAAGAAAGGTTAAGATCATGCCATTTTCGGGGAGGGAAGGAGTTATGAACCAGAATAATATTTACAAAAGGTACGACATCTATAAGAAGATCCTTTTTTGTACGGATTTTTCCACCAATGCCGATTTTGCTCTGGACTTTGCTATCGAAGTGGCGAAACGAAGAGAGGACTCAACCCTTTATATCATGCATGTCAACCCCTATCCCGAATACATAGATGGAACAAGAGGAAGAGCCACGAAAGAAAAAGAAATCAATAAAAAGATCGAGGCAACCTACCTTGCTAAACTCAAGGAAGTTCCCCATTATGAGATTATATTTAAGGTGAGCAGCTCTCCCTATTTGGAGATTTTGGATTTTATTGAAGAAAAAAAATGCGATATGGTCATCCTCGGTCGACATGGTGAAACAGGGTGGATGAAAACGGTTGTGGGTAGCACTTCGGAAAGAGTCATGAGGAGGGCCCTTTGCCCGATCTTAATTATCCCTGAACGATTTAAGGAAATTGTTGCCAAACCAAAATGATTTTCTGAGGTGCCCTTTCGGGGGGATCAATTCGGGGACAGTGTAGAAAAAATTCTTGATGAAAGGAGGGAGTAGCCGTTTAAGATGAAGCGAGGACTAATTCATTAATAGGAGATTCGAAGAAAAGGAGGAACAAGACATGAAAATCAAATCTTCATTATTCTTGGTTGTATTATTGGTGGGTTTATTCGTATTGGCTATAGGAAATCATATAAACGCAGCCCCAAAATCAGAAGAACTTAAAATCTGGTCAGCCTGGCCTGAGAAGATGGACCCGTCCAAACCTGGATTGCAATTGTTGATCAGCATGATCAATGAAGGAGGTAAATCAGTCAACCTCAGTGCAAAATATATCGGTGGCCCTGAGGTCTTCAATCCCTTTGAAGGGGGTGATTCACTTAGAAAAGGGGTCGTTGATATGGCTTACACTGCTGGGGCATACAACACAGGGGGTATACCTGAAGCGGATGCCTTAAAACTGATGAAAAGCAAGCCCTGGGATGATAGAAAAAGTGGGGCCTTTGCCCTCGTGAATAAATGGCATCAAGAAAAGGGGTTAGAGTTCCTTGCCAGGGCATCCACGGGCCAGGGATTTCAAGGATATCTGACGAAAAATATAACCAAGCCCGATTTAAAAGGG
>Ga0316617_100000454_pt1 | contig 10819 bp, 6 predicted proteins | sample OWC_Aug_M1_C1_D2_FD_207801 | JGI IMG/M metagenome (GOLD analysis project Ga0316617, IMG submission 207801) | Wetland soil microbial communities from Old Woman Creek delta, Ohio, United States - OWC_Aug_M1_C1_D2_B | ecosystem: Environmental > Terrestrial > Soil > Wetlands | place: USA: Ohio... | reverse complement strand
TGATACACATACCAAGACTCAAAACAAGTATTCCTACAACGACACTCTTTTTGACAACTTCTCTAGTCATGAAATCAAACTCCCTCGAAATTCTAATGTATGTTTAATATCCGGTAGATTAATTTAAATGTTTGGAATCAATAAAAATAAGGAAATGAAGGCATTGATATGATTTTTTTCTCCTTTACGATGAGAAAGAAACGCTCCCGTCGGTAAGAGAACACGAATTTGCCAGTTAAAGATTCCTTGTGGGTTTTCAAGTAATAATTTATTATCTTAACTTTTTTGAGTAACTCCCTGTAATATTAAGAATTTTATAATTGCCAGAACACTGATTCCATCGCCACATGGCTTCTCTCACAGCTGGGAATGATTAAAGAAGAGTGAGGGAAATCCTTTACTTACCAGGAAATAACCAAGATGGAATTCAGCCGAGTCCACACCAACTCTTTTAAAAAAAATAAAAAAAAAAATTATGAAAGAAAATCATTAGTTTTTTATCTTTCGAATATCTTTACAAGTCTTGCAGTTCCATCAAGGCTGTAATGAACCATGCAATCTTCAGCTTCACTAGATATCATCAGACCTTTATAAAAGAATATGCGAACCTCAGGATACGTTGATCCCTGGTGACTGTACAGTAACTCGCCACCCTTTTGGGTATAGACATTCACGATCGTATCTGGCTCAAAGACCATCTGCCAAAACAAAACAAAACCATTGTGGTTACCAAGAAATATGTGAATGATTTTTAGGAAATTAATGGCAATAATCCTTGGCCAATCATCATATGTTACGTTACCTGACATTTCCACATAACATTTAGTAAATCGTTCATATTGCTGGTTTTCGTCTGTCTCTGTTGCACCTACAAACGGAACGATGGTAAGCACCAGCATCAAACATACAAATATCCCTACTATTTTTCTCATATTTCTTTCCCCATTTTCTTTCTACTATGAATAAAAGAATGTTTTGTAATAAAAATTTGCTTTCATATATTTGAACAAATTAAGATTTTTATCTTTTTTTATATCGATTCGTACAAAAACCAATGACAATCATAGACAAACCCAAGACTGATAAATGAGATATATTTTTTGATTTTCCGTGCAACCTTTCCCGTCTTATAATGCTATAATAAATAACTATGTGAGAAGTTCCATGAGGAGAATATTTTATTGATGAACTCTTACTTGTGCTTTTTTCAAATCGTTTGATACCAAATCCATACGTGTTTCAGCTTCGTATGAAACAATTTGCTGGTAAACTTGTGCTCCCATCACTTTTTTAACTTGTTTACTTTTTTTCCTTTAGAACGAGTGAAATTATGCTCCCGTCGGGGACTGTACCTGTTCTCTCCTGTAGAAATTTTCGAAAAAATGCCTAAAAACAGCCTTTTTGATTTTTTCAACTCCTCTCTCTCAACCCTTTTTTTCTTTTTTTTTGTTTGGAGGTTTTTCTATGAGTAATCCATCGATTTATGAGCGGATGACGCACTCTGAACGGAAAGTCGCTGATGTTTTGAAAATACTAGGGATTCGTTGGTCTTTTGAACAACCGGTGTTTGTCTGGGATGAGAATGATCGACCACGTGTTTGGACGCCTGATTTTTTCCTTCTTCACTTTGGTATCTATATTGAGGTATGCGGGTCTGAGGTGTTTGATTATGAATATCGACGGGATATCTATCATAAGAATGGGTACCGAGTGATATTTATCCATTGTTACAAGAATGAAGGGATATGGAAACATCATCTTTTATCATATCTGTACATTTTTACAAAGGAGAGAAATCAGAAACTACAGAGGATTTATCGAGAAAATAAGGTGTTGCTTGGAAAGATCCGTTAGTTGTAAATATCTTTCAAATGATTTTTTCGTCCGTAGATATTATAATAGAATTTATTAAAGTTTGAGAGTTTATCTAAGAATCGGAAATGCATGAGGGGCTCGTTAAAACAAACCAAATAATGATAAAATAATTTATATAAAATAGTCGGTATTTCTTACTTATTTAATTTTTTAACAAATGTAAATATCGGATATTTATCGATTCAGATGAATAACATCCTCCTGTAAAATATCCAACAACGGTTAATTGATGATTCATTAAAATTTGGTTACCAAAACGTTGGTCCATATTCCATTCAAAGGGTGGTTGTGTATCTACAAATTGAAGTTTGTTGTCAATGTAAAAGCTGATGTTATAGAGTTCCTCTACGGAGGAAATATCAATTTTTACTGTGACCAAACCAATTACTAATGCGTCATTTTTTAATATAGGACAAATAGGTAGGCCAAAGAGATAAAATTGTTTTTCTTTCGGTTGAATGATGGTAATTGTTTTCGAACCATTTAACCCAAAAGAATGAATCTCCCCAGATATCATTCCAAGTGTTACAGCATATATCGTACCATCAGAGGATATTGCTGGTGAAGTTTTATAATCTCCATAGGAATTAAAGAATCGTTCTGATCCGTCATAAGAATTTAATGCGACAAATGCACCTTCCCCGCCATCCGCCCAAGCTGTTCCAAAATACAAGATATCATCATCTGAGAGTGCTGCAGAGGAACCAAACCAAATTCTGCCAGGGGCATTGTATGTCCATTTTATGGTTCCGTTAGGGTAGATTGCATAGAATTTCATTTGCCATACTCCAAGATACAAAATACCATCAGATCCCAATGTAGGGCTACACCAGGTATATCCTATAGGACAACGCCAGATCATCGATCCATTATCTGTCAATGCATAAAGGTATCCATCATCGGAACCAATATAGATAGTTCCATCTGATCCTATAGTTGGAGATCCATGTATCCATCCTCCTGTTTGAAATCGCCATTTTACTGTTCCATTAGGATAAAATGCGTATAAAAAATAATCATGTGAACCAATGTAAATGACACCGTCATCATCGATCGCAGGAGACGATGTGATTACGTCACCAGTATGATACATCCATTTTCTAGTACCATCTGGGTACACTGCATGAATATCTCCATTCCAATCGCCGAAATAAATATTCCCAAATGAATCGATGGCTGGGGAAGATGTGATATCTCCACTGACCGGATATTTCCATTTTGTGGAACCATTGGATAAATACAATGCATAGATATAATTTGGTGAATCCCATTCGATACCATAATAAAGAACGCCTTGTTGTTCGTCAATGGCGGGACCTCCTTCCACAGGTGAACCATAAGCAAATTCCCATTTTAAACTTCCATTAGGATAAAGAGCATAGATGTGACTATTAGCGACATAGACAGTCCCTTCGTTATCAAGAACAGGAGCGCTATGGTGAGAATATCCATCCATGGGATATCGCCATTTTTCTGTCATCGGATTATCAGCAGTATTATAGGGACTACGACCAGTATGTTTTGTATCATGGCAGTACATTGGCCAAGCAGAGTCTCTCAAGCTATTATCTGTAGACATAGTTTTTATCAATGATGTTTGGTGATTATTTTGGTAGTTAGATATAATGTAAGACTCGTATGAAATATCTTGTTTAATGTACCTTTCTGGAAATCGATGTTTCATATTAAAAATATTTGAATGAGTGTCGAAGATTGTAAAAGCTAATATATTATTTTTTGTTTCGAGAATTCCATTAGTCATTATTGGAATTATTGTTAGAATGATAAAAAAACTTACGAAAATAGAATTCAGATTTCTGATGATATTTTTTTTCATATAAGTTCTCTCATCATTAGTATCTAAGTAATGAGTTCCATATAAATGTTTTGTTTAAAATCATAAAAATGAAATTTTATTTTATAAAATAGAGAAAAAATTGCCATTTTTGATAAAATAGGAAGAAATAAAAGTTAAATGTCGTTTCGGTGATTTACAAATAAATGAGGGAAGGTGAAAAAAATGTTTATTAGAAAAATTGTGACCTGTTTAGTCTGTATGCTAATGATTGTTAGCACTCTATTCGTTGTAAATACTGTAAATAAAAACTATCTCATCGCAGCTGGCGATCCCATTCCTGAAAACAATGGAATGGGGCTCAATTACACATATATGTGGGATATAACAGAAAAAATGTCAAATATCGTCCATGAATATCCTGAAGACACGATTCCAAAAGGTAGAGCATTTGGGTCATTAGGTTGCGAACAATATGCAGCACAAATAATTTATAAGGAAATGAATGATAATTTGAGTATTAATCCTAAACTTGAGAAACTTGAACCACTTGGAGTCCCATTTGATAAAAGATACTATGCTCAAATGATGGATGTTGAAGGATATCGACTGACTATTGAGCATCCTAATTATACTACTCTTCCGAGAAATGTCCCTCTTACCGAATGTTTCCCAATTGTAGCTGTATGGAAAGATCATCTGTTTGGAGAGTTTACCCATAATTATTCCATGCTAGAATCTGAAGATGTGCGTATTATTTCAGATTCTTACTTTAGTGAAGATTGGCCTTTTGGAGGATCATTAACAGGTGAATATTACAACGTACCTTGTTACTCTCCGAATGACTTCGCCTCGATCATTGGTAACGTAACCTTTATCGAGGATAGTACTGAACTCCCTTCAGATCAAACAGGTTATGTCTTTATACTGGATGAAAAAACTGGTTGTGAAAATATCTTGAATAATATCTCGAATATCACTTCTGTGATATTACTGCATTCGGATAACACCAAATATAATGTTTCAAATGTCACAAAATACGCGTTCCCCATTGAAAGAGTTAATGGAAGCGATGAAAACATCACAGACACCATAGAACGCCTAGAAAACGGAGAGATTATCTTCGCAGATAATGTCTGTGACACGTCTCAAGTGACATTTACCTATGACCTCGCCTCAGCAAATTGGCCACCATTTAATTATACGATAATCGCCCAACTTGATCTTGACTTGCCACAGGAAAGATTACTGTGGATGGGACAATCATATAAAATAGCTGAGTGGTTAACAAAACGATCATTAGCATTATGGGGTTTAAATGATCTTATGGATTGTTTTAATGTCCCTTTTAAATGTAAAGGATTTATCATATATTCTGATAAAAACGATGATACACATTATATGCTATTAAGTTCTACAGCTTGGAGTGGCATATTAGATCCTATAGCTGAGTTTCCTGGTCCATATCTCCCAGTTTTTTCAATTAATAACACGGTGGGAGAATTCTTAGCAGAGCAGGGTCCAAATTCCGATAACACTATCTCTGGTTATATTAATCAGGTCTATTATGAAGGAACGACTTCAAATAATGGTATTGATGCATATGATATCGTCGGTCATATTACCATCCCAAAGAGTCCAGAAGATGCAATTGTGGTTATTTCCAATAGGCATGATTCCTGGTTTGGTGAATGTCCACTTGACTCTGGAGCTGGAGCAGGGATCGTTCTTGGAATTGCGAAATATTTCAAAGAATATGACATCATACCAAAATACAACCTAACATTCCTTCAAGATACTGGAGAGGAACTGCAATTCCGTGGCGCACAATTTTATAGCGATAATCATAGTGATGACAATATCATTCGATTTATCGGCGCAGACCAATTGGGAATGGAACAACAAGAAACATACCTAAATTTATTTTATAAGAACGATAGCACTCGAAAGATTGTATATGCGATAGCTAATGAAACACAGTATGATCAACGAACAAAGTATAACATTACTCATAATCCTGCTGAGGCAGATGATCGCCCACCTCGTGAATTTGGCGCCAAATGGGGTGATGGAACAGATGATCATGTATGGAAACGAAGGGAGATATATGATGATTCTACTCCCTGTGACACAATCGTTGTTAATAAAGAAGGTTGGACCTCTCATCATCAAACCGGTTTAAATTTCCGCGAAGGTGATTCACTGAAAAACACAAACCGGAGTGACTTGAATATCACCTTTGAATTATTTTGGAATATCACAAAATACTTCTGTGTTAACCCTGACTGCGAATTCGATAATGTCGATATCACCACATATGATTCACCAAATGATGGAGACACCCTTCCGGATACCGTACGAGCGGAGTTTTCCATTGACTCTATTTTACCAAGCGACAGGGTTATGGTGAATGCAACACTCCGTGATCAGAATGATAATGGTGCTGTGGTCGCATGGAAAGTCGTGAACTATACGATAACGACACTCAGTCAATCCAATCCCCATAATATTACAATCACGATTCCGGATGAATATGCACAGGGTGACTATACACTTCAACTTCGCCTCTATAATTCAACAGGGCGAATTAATATAACCGTTGATTCGGATGATGATGAGCCGAATGAGATTCGGGAGTCAGATTCGTTCCAGTTGTATCATCCGTTTGGAAACCCAACTCCTGGTGATTTATACTCAAACACAGAGGATGTTATCCGTGGATCGTATTTCACTGCAAACGAATACGGCACTGCGCGTAACATAACCGCATACGTCCATTGCGGCAATGTATCGGGTCCACCCAGCATTCATTCGGTCTGTATGATCTATCGAAAAAGTGATAACAAGTTGATCGGCCGGACCGAGGACACGAACCCGGTGACTGGCGCGTCACCTGATTGGGTTGTATATAATTTCACCGAACCATATCCTGTCCTAGAGGAAGATACAGAGTATGTGCTGGTTTGCTGGAGCGAAGCACCTTGTTATCTCTATTATGATCATATGGTGTGTATGTCACGAGGACGGCATAATCACACAGTCTATGGTTCTCCTCCAGATCCGATCGTTTGGGATGTGCCTGATAATAATAATCTGTATTCGATTTATTGCGGGTACAGGAATGATACGAACCCGCCATGGATAACAAATGTTACTGAGGATCCGCATATCGTCGGATTCGGCGGCAACGTCACAATCACTGCGGATGTCATTGACAATGAAAGCGGGGTGAAAAACGTCACTGTGATCATCGGTTACCCTGGTGGAAAATCAGAGAACCAAACGATGAGTCTTATCTCGAATAACACCTATCAGTACGTGTTCGATGACTCTTGGCTCGTCGGGCAATATTCTTATGACATCTGGGCGGTCGATAACTATGATAACCCGGTTGATGAGAATAAAAGCGGTCATTTCCATGTCTCCGCGGAGGCATCCATCAGCATCGCCACACTCCAGGATAGTTACAGCGGAAACCAATACATCAATATCACAGACCCACCTAATCCACTGGAAAACTATTCTCTCATCGACCAAGGACAAACCTGGAATAAATACTATAATGAGACCACAGGGCAGAACATCCTGGAGGTTTCTGCTGGACCTATAAACTACCAAGAAGAAATCATCTGGATGACAATTAACAACACACTCGGTCAACTTGCAGAAAACCACCCTGCCTATGTGTATGGATATCGTAGTGGAAACAACCGTGGATTATATGGAGCATATTTCAAATCCAATGCCCAGAGTGAATGGCCTGTGGCATTCACGTATAATAAATCAGATGATCCAACAATCCATGCAGTAAGAAGTAAGCTTGTTGGTGTAGGATACGTTGACCCGCAGAACAACTGGGCGTATCAGTATCTCCAGAATGTGCAAAGCAGCCTGGGGCAACTCAATGGTGATTCCATAACATATTCAGGAGTATTCTCAGGGACAGATGTCACCTGGAGCTATGGCAACACCGGGCTGAAAGAAGAGATCACACTCAGCAACACCACGAAGACTGTATTGCAGAACCACCCGCCATCACAATACGGTTTGAATAATGCCAGTTCGTATCTCGTGTTCATCACCAAACTGGACTATCAGAACCTCAACCTCTACAATAGCTCAGGGATGCTTGATGGAAACTTTACTGTATCTGATGAAGGACTTGATTTGAAGGATGTCCTCGGGCAGTTCAAATGCGCTCTCCCGTTGGGGGAAGCGTATGAGTTGAACAACCAATCTGCTCGGCAGAAATTGACCTACCGCATCATCCATCTGAATGGCAGCACCTATCTGCTCTCAGGATTGAAAGTCTCCTATCTGAATGCGATGACGTTCCCCGTGGTGATCGATCCAACGCTCTCGGTCAATTCCCATCATAACGATGGGTTCATCTCCAGCTCCAGTACAAGTTACAATACCGCCTGGGGCGCCACCAGCGGCACCATAGACAGTTCCTCAACATATTTGACGATAGGGCAAAAGAAAGCAGGCTTCCCGATCTCCACCTATTATATCAATCGCGGATTCGTCCTCTTCAATACCACTGCTTTGCCCTCGAATGCCTATCTTGATAGTGCGATACTCTCCCTATATAAGAAGGATGATTACTCGACAACAGACTTCGCTATCACCATTCAGAACGGGCAACCGACCTATCCTCATAATCCTTTGCAGACTGGTGATTACGACAAAGGACATTACTCAGGGGACGGCGGCAGCCTCAACACCGCTTATTTTGTGAACGGCCGGAACAACATCACGGTCACTGAACTGGGTTGGATCAACGAAACAGGTTGGACTAAATTCTGCTTACGAAGCAACAGAGACATCAGCGGCACAACCCCAACAGGCAACGAATATGTCAATGTCTATTCGACTGATGCGCCTTTACAATCGTACGTTCCGAAACTGATCATCACCTATCGAAACCAATCAAAGATCAAGAACACAGGGGATACGGACATCCAGGGATATCTGTTGATCCAAGTCCAGTTCTACAATTCAACCCAGGGAAAATGGCTCGTAGATAATGACACCATCAATGAGACAACAGCTAGGACCGTCACTAGTGGCAATCAGTTGCCTCTCGATATCATCTTCAATGGTCATGTCCGAGCATCGGATCTGATCCATGGCACAGGCACCTATCGAGTCTACACTGCGTTCAGAGATCCAGATGGCAACATCCTACGGACGAATGATGACACTGAGCTTGTCGCCTGGTGGCAGTTCAGTAAAACCTAATGATACAATAATAAAAAACTGAAAATCAGGTAATCATGACTCCAACCTGATTTTCTAACTTATTTTATTTTTCCTTCTTCGCCACAACAATCACGACAGTTTTTCCAGAATGTTTGGTCAATCCACCAACCTTTCCATCTTTGGTAACCGTTTTTTCCAGCATCTCCTCAACATTATCGATCTCAACTCGTCTCATAATATCGGAAAAGTAATGTATTTACCTTTATTTGACCTTTTTGAATACTTTCACTGACCCTCTCAAATACTTTATAAGGCAGAAACGCCTTCTCAAATTAGAATATATCCTGAACAAGCTGAAAGAGTCACGAGAAGATGACCACCAGAGTGCGCTAACACCCTGGTGATCTGGAGCCATGATATGATAACTATCACAGCCCCGTGGATGATTAAGGAAGAAACCTGTTATAAATATTGTTCTCATCAGAAACTCACCCAGACTACGATTACGTTTTTTAACAACCAACATGATTCATATTCAACCAACCCACAACGGTTGGTGGGAGGCAGAAATCAAGAATTGAAACAACTTTTAGAAAACATAGGCCAACAATTTGTCGAACAACAACATCCACACCAAGATGTGGAGGAAATGGGTGAACAAAAAAACATAACCAACAAAAAATTAGATGTTGAAAAAATCAAAAACCCCTATATCATCGACCCAACACAATACCACACCCAAGAAGAACTCTTCAACGCCATCAAACACTGGTGGATCTTCAAATACCGAAAAAACGAAAAAACCATCAACGACAGACTCCGCTACGCCAGAAACATGGCAGCACACCACGTCTTTCCCATCAACTGGTTCGACCTTAACCCCCTTCAAAGCATCGCGTATCTTGAATACAAAGAATACCAGGAGTACCAAAACATACGAGGAAAACACCAGATCATCAACGAATGGAAAACCATCAAAACCTTCGCCAAAGCATTCGGCATCAACGCAGACCTCTGGGGATACATCCCACCCAGCCCACCCAAACCCAAAGTACAGATTGTCCCACTCCCGAACACCACCTACGAAATAATTCAACACGACTACTCCAAAGACCTCTACAAAAACGCACTCATCCAATATATCCTCATCCACGGTTTTCTCATCGGATGGAGACCCAGCGAACTCCTCATACAGAAAGCAAGGGATGTCTTCCTTGACGACGGCTACCTCATCATCACCGAAACCAAAAAGAACAGACAACCCCGGCAGATATTCCCAGAACCAGACCTCATGACAAACCCGCGAAGAAAAAGCATGAAAAACTGGATAGAACACTGGCGACCCAAAGTAGAAAACCAACACAGCCAAGACTACCTCTATCTACAACCCAACGGCAGACCATTCACCGACGCATACCTAAAAAAATTCCTGAACCAGAACGTCAAACCAGTCTGGAGCTACTACCACCCCTATGTGATGCGTCACTGGTGCGCGATCGCACGACTCATCAAAAGCAAAGTAGACACGAAGAAATGGGATATATGGGACGTAAAAGAATGGCTCGGGCATGACAAGGTGACCACCACCGAGGGGTACGTGCAATATGCAAAGATGTATCATCGCAATGCACCGTACGATTGGATCAAAGCCCTCTTGAAATTCCATGTCGACATGTACGATATGGGACAAGAAAAAGGCTTGAAATCGAAAACACCCCAAAATACCTTGGTTTCGACTGGAAACAACAGGAGTGGAGAGGTATGCTCCCGTCGGGATTTGAACCCGAGTCGAAGCCTCGAGAGGGCTTCATGATTGGCCGCTACACTACGGGAGCATGAAAATTTTTCTATCCACCAGAGGCAACCTGAAGAATCTGTAAACTCTGCTCATCCTCTAAAGCATCATCCACCGGAATGGGAGTGGATCCCCGCATCACGATGACT
>Ga0316617_100000452_pt1 | contig 10828 bp, 7 predicted proteins | sample OWC_Aug_M1_C1_D2_FD_207801 | JGI IMG/M metagenome (GOLD analysis project Ga0316617, IMG submission 207801) | Wetland soil microbial communities from Old Woman Creek delta, Ohio, United States - OWC_Aug_M1_C1_D2_B | ecosystem: Environmental > Terrestrial > Soil > Wetlands | place: USA: Ohio... | reverse complement strand
CCGGCGGAGTTCCTTGAAAATCGGTAACGCCTCCTGTGCCGCGACGGTCCGCCCTTCGGATTCGTACCAATAGGCTTCAAGGACGCGGTGGTTCTCGACCATCTGCTGTCGCCAGCACCTCAACTCTTCCTCGCTCTTCGCGTGCTCGCTAGTTCTGCGAAGGGTAATCACCTCATCCAATTGCAGTGCCGCGATCAAGCGCTTCAGCCCAGACACGTATGTCTCCCGCGCACCGACGACGTCCTCGTTCTGCACCTCCATGAACTCGAACTCGATGTCCTCCACGTCGAGCCGGAATGACAATCCGGCCGGGTACACACCGCGCACTGCAGAGTCAACGGAAAGCAGCGTCTGAAGCGCGGCCAGTTCGGCGAGATCGACCGCACCGTCAGCCCCGCGCACCCAGTGCTTTTTCGGGGACCAGAGCAATTGAGCTTCCACGGGAATGCGCCTCCAGACACACTCACGGATCCGGGCGTGAACCCCGTCGGTGGTTCTCTCGCGGACGGCAGGCACCACGGCGGCCCGCGAGAAACTCGTCATGATCCGGGCCACGTTGTCCGCGACGTCGTCCGGATCGGCCACGCGCCCACCCCCACCAGGCCTTTCTGTACTCTCCCGCAAGCGGGACAGGATCAGCCCAAATGCCCCTTCGAGGGTGCGCAGAACGCGCTCTTCCAGGTCACCGGGCGCTTCTCTGGTCGGAAAAACCAGCTTCAGGTGGCTCATGCAGGAAGTCACCCCAATTTGCCTAAGATCTGTCGATACCAGTCGAGCCGTTGACGCACCAACGCCCGGTCGCGATCCATCAGAGCGGGATCGCGGCGTCGCACCAACAGCGCGAAGTGCTTCACCAACGCCCTCATCGGGTCGCCGATGGCCACGTCCTCCCCCTGAGCCGAGAAGGCGATGGCGTGCCCCTCCCCGACTTTCCGATCTATCCGGCGGCCGTCAATTGCCAACCACGCGGGACGGGGCGGGGCCACGCAGATCTCCAAGTGCAGTACGCCCTCGACCGTTCTGCCTGACCCCGCCAGGCAAAAACGCAGCATGTTGTTCGTGGCGTTGTACGTAGGGTCATCGATCTCCACGTCCGTCACGACGGCACCGGAATCCAGCGTTGCGACGGCTTGGACAACACTCAACAGATGCGAGACCGTGTTTTGCACCATCTCACGCCCACGCCGCGGTGGGCCAAGCCCCATCTCCACCCTGACTTCCGCGCCGGCCCGTATCGCCCCGTGGAGCTGAACGAACGCCGGGAGGACGTAGGGCCACTGGCAGTTTTCCAACAGCGGGAGGCGCTCTCGCGCGAAGGTCTCGATGACCGCCGCCCCCTGCTGGCCGTCGCTCTCGTGCACAAGCGGCTTTTCGCAGAGGGTCGGCAACCTCGCGCTCGCGCCGGCGTGTAGCGCCTCGAGATGAAATTCCGCCGGCGAGGCGATAACCAGCGCAGCCACGCCGCTCCGGCACAACGCCGCCAGAGACGCGCACGCGTTCACCTCGTGTCCCAGCCGCCGGCCGAGAGCCTCGGCATTCGCCGCCGCTCGCTCGGGTGATCGCCCGGCCACCCCGACGACCACAAAACCGGCCGCCTCGAGAAACTCGGCCAGAAACGGCCCGAGACCGTTGCGGCTTCGCCCCGCGCCTACCATGCCGACAGGAAGGGGCGCCACCGTTGTATCAAGAGTTCCCGGCGCCGCCCCCCGCCCAGCGTCGCCGTCGGGAAACCCGGGCGCGCGGATGCGATTCGCCTCACTCATCGACGTCCCCCGTTTCGATGGCCGAGATGCGCACGAACGCGGAGCATGGATTCTTGAAACACTGTCGGGTTCCGTCGGCGGAGTAGCACACCACACTGTGCGGTCGCCGAAGACACGCCGGACCACCACCAGTGCGTGGCCCGCACGACGGGAGCTCGGATTCGCCTTGCGGTGGAGTTCGCCCTGGAAGGCACACGGAATGGAGAGTGCCAGTGTGGCTCTTGACCGCGACGACGGCATGATGCCACCCGGCGATCGACAGGCACCTCGCGACAACAGGGACCGGGCGTGTGTCGAGGCTGGTGGTCGAGTGGCTCCAACAGGTGATCACCCCCCAATCGCACACCGATCAACGCGCCTCCCCACCTCCATCCCGTCCGCGTCGCTTGCAAACCGACCCACGACAGTCCTTGCGCAGGGCGCCGGGAGACGGTTGTCTTGCGTTCCGTCGCGGAACGGCGGCCCGCGGCGTGCGCTGGGGCCACATCCGATGAACCCTGTGCGGGCCCTGCACGCGTCGGGGCGGAGGGCACTCGCGTGAGCGACACCGTAACGAGCGCTCACACGCTGCCTCACCCGCCGTCTTCGTTCCGCGATTCGAAGTAGCGTCGCACAAACGCGTGCAGGGCCGGCTTCGCGGAGTTCCACCGCCACGCCCCGCTGGGCGCCACGGCCAGGTCCGCGACCGGGTCGAAATCGAACTGCGCCAAGTGGTGGTGCCGTTCGCGTTGCTTGCGGTCGGCGAGATCCCCGTGCCAGAGGTGGAGCACGTGGCCGGGAATGCAGCCGACCCGCCCCCGTACGCGCTCGAAGCAGGCCTGGGCCCACGCCCGGTAGTGCGCCGTGCGCTGCGCATTCATGCGGACGCTCGCCGCGAGGCGGTGAGACTCGCCGAGTGCGGCGCAGAGCATGGCGCGATCGCCCCCGCCGACGATGAAGGCATCGTAGAAGCCATGCGCGTCGAGCGTGTCCCGGCGGCTCGCCCAGGCGAGGCCGGCCGACGAACCGCGCGACTGCGGGTTGCCCGGCACGTAGATGTCTTCGGGGCATGCCTCGCCGCGCTTCATCCGGTACGCGACCGACTGGCTGGCCGGGGAGGCCACCCACGCGTTGGCGGGGTCGGGTGCCCAGTCCCGGGGGGCCTCATGACGCGCGTGGAACAGGTGCACGAGGGGCACCGCCTCGAGCGCGGCGCACGCGCGGGCTGCCCAATCCGCGCTCGCGAAGACGATATCGCAGTCGAGCCAGGCCACCATCTCGCACCGGGCGGGCAGGAGGCGCAAGGCGAGGTTGAGCAGCCGCTCCTTCTGCCAGAGCACGGCGCCCCCCTGCCGCTGGACGAGGATCTCGGCGTCCCCCGGCCCGAGCGCGAAGCGGCCGTCGAAGGCAAGCTCCACGGTCACCAGGGGCACGGCGAGGTGCTGCCGGAACACCCGGTAGTTCGCCAGCCGGCGGCGGTACCCCACCGGGTTGAAGAAGCACGTGATCGCCCAGAGCTTGTCCGCCCGCGCCTCAGCCATGCGGTCGCATCTCCGTCCGCTCGTCCCGACGACGTCCCCGCGGGGCACGCACGCCAGTACCCGCGGGACGTGCTCACCGAAATGAACTCGGCATCCCCAGCACCCCAAAGGCCCAAGCTCCGCACATGCGCCTCGGCGTACTGACCAGCCGGCACGACCGTGGGAGTGCCAAGCAGCGCGTGACCGTGCCGCGGGCGCGCCCTCCGGGAGACCGCGTGAAGACGATGTCGTGGCCGGGATCACTTGGTCGCAAGGGCCTCGGCTTCCGCCGCGCAGTCCAAGGGCGATCTGGCGCCCACGCCGCGTATCCTCTCGAATTCCTTGCGTGCCGCAGCCATCTGCGCCAGGAAGACGGAATCGGCGTGCAGGCGGCTCACGGTCGCGGCGGCGACGATCCGGCCCGCCTCGACATCGCTCTCCCAGTGCACGCCGCACACGACGCGGCTCTGTCCGAACGCCAGGCCGCGCACGAAAATGGCGTCTGCACGGTCTGGCGCGAGCTCCGCGAGCACCAGCGCCCAGGCCCACCCGATGGCAGAATGCCCGGATGGGTAGGAGTCAGCTTTGAACCGGGCCTGCTCCGCCGGCGTACAGATCGGGTCGCCGAACACCATGAACGGCCGCTGGCGCTTGTAGCGGTCCTTCGCCCTATCGGTGGCCCGGCTCGCGTCCATGCGGACGCGACGCAAGAGCATGTTCAGGTGCGGCGTGGCGTCCGCGGAGATGGGGATGCCCAACGCGCACGAGAAGTGCTCGGTCGCCTTCGGGAAAGCGAGTTCCGCATCCTTGGCCGCCTGTACCCAGCGCGGTTTGTCGCGAAGCGCACGTGTGGCCTTGTAGCGGGCTTCGTCGGCGGCGAGCCTCGCGGTGCCGGCCTCGGGTGGCGGCGGCAGCAACGCTGTGCTGTCCGGCAACTCGGTGGGCTGGAGGTACCCGGCCACGTAGCCCGGCCGCACTTCCGGCAACACGGTGGGCGGCGCCGGCGTCGCGAGGCCGGCACAGCCGGCGCTCAGGACGATGGACAGTGCCGTCCACCGTGCGGCTCTGGCGACTCTCGTCACCACTGTGACTCGTGGGAGAATGTTCGAGAATCGCGGGCAAGCCCAGCGCTCAGCAGAGTTCCATACCAGCTCCCGCATGCGATCTCCTACGCTGCAGCGCGCGGATTCCCCTCTACCCGGAGGCGCGGGAGCCAGAGCTGATCGCTGCCGGTCAGGCGACACGACGCCTCATGTTGACGGTAAAGCGCGAAGCCGTCCTCGTTGGATCGGATCGGCCGCGCGTACCCGCAGCGAGGACAGGAAAAACGTTCCCCGGCATCGCGGTTGATTGCCTCAGGACCGCCTGCGTGGCTGAGGGAGTCAGGCATCCTCCGCCCCCAGGGGGCGACGCGGCACCCACGACGTTGCGCGGAATGAAAACGTCAACGCTGGTCCGGCATCGCCTCCGCAGAATAGCCGCCTGCTGCCGTACCGGGCACGATCCGCACGGGCGCGCACTCACCCGTCGAGGCATTGGAGGACATGCAGGACCTCACCGGTTGCGGTGACCACCACCTCCATCTCGGGCGGATCCGCCGGGACGGCTCGGATGTCCCGGACGGTATCCGGACCGGCGGTGGCAGGGGCGGGAGCCTGCGTGTTGCAGGATGCGCGATTTGTACACATTGGCGCCTCGGTGCGCGCCGCGGGGACCCCTGGCGCGCGGCGGAGATGATGGGGCGAAAGGGCCTACTTCGGGTTAATCCTCCACACAAGGTAACACAACGCTGCGAGGCTGCCTGCGAGGAGCACCAGGATCGCAACGACTTTCATCGGTGCCCGCCCTCCTCGGGGCACAGCCATTGAGGTTGACGCATTCCAGGGAAGGGACACGCGAACCGAGGGCATCCTCTACCGCCGGGGGACGCGGCCATACGCACCCCATCTCTGTCTGGGAGAATCCGCACGCTCCTCTCTGACAGCTAGCAAAGCCCGTGCCCGCTTCGTCCACAGGAACCGAGGGGCGCGTGGGCGATCCGCTCTTGCGCGTAATTTCGCTCAGTTACCGTGCTGGACAAGGAGAGGCACGGGTAGGACGTTACGGGTCACCGATCGACTAGCGAGCGTTCCTGCCTATCGATCTATACCCGCGAGAGCAGAGGTTGCATACCAGCGCATACCGAGAGGAACGACCTCCCTGCCATCGAAGCCGGAATTCACGCCGAGGGCGACCAGGCTGCGCGACATCCGCGAGCATTGCGGCCCCACGAGGGATGCGCCAACTTTGCACACCCCGGTACCACCGTTGTAACAAGGGCCCTGGGCCGTGTGGTCGCGTAACGACGCTGGCGTCGTGCCCAGGGCACGGGGAGCGGTAGAGGCGATGGAAGTCCGACCGGCACCCCAGCGCGATGGGTGTAATGCTTTGCGACGGCGAGCCATGGCCCAGGCCCCATCGGCCCCACGGGTGCCGGCGACGTCGGCGTTGTCGGCACGAAGCCACCCGACGGTCAAGCACGCGCTGCTGCACGACGTCGATGGGATGCCGTAGCGGCGGGCGGGGGGCAGTTCATTCCGCCAGGCGCTGCGCCTGGTCGGCAAGCAGCCACGCGGCCTTGCGCTCCCCGTCGAATTGCCGCGCCGGGTTAACGGGCCACTCCTCTGCCTCGCGCGCGGTGAAGTTCCAGTTGTAGCCGATCGAGTTCACCTCGAGCACGAAGAGTCGCCCGGTGTCGTGCTCCCGCACGATGTCCACCCCCAGCAAGGGACACTCGGGCATGGCGCTCGCCGCGCGTTCTCCTAGTCGGATGATCTCTTCGTCATCGCAGGTCGTCATCAGCGAGTCGCGCGCATTCGATACGATCGAGACGCCGTCCCCCCGTTCGGCCGAGCGGAAGTCCCCGGGCCCCCGCAGTGGTGGGCGGCGCGGGTTGCCTTCCAGGCGGATGGCGTATAGGACCCGTCCGAAGAGCGTGTTGACTCGGTAGCTGACCGGCCGCAGCCCCGTATAGACGAAGCGCTGCACAAGGAGTGCGGGGCTCGGCCCCGCCGCTTCGGTCTCCATGGCCGTCCAGCGCAGCTTGTTCCGCTTGACGATTTGCACCCGGGCGCCCTTGGCGCCGAGGTCCGGTTTCCTCACGACGTAGTCGCCCAGCCGGGCGCAATCGGGCTGACGGTCTTCTGTCAGCAACTCCCAGTCGGGAACGGGGATGTCCGCGCGCTCCAGTCGCCTCAACTCCTCGCTCTTCGGGAGCGGACAGTTGCAGAGCACACGGCCACGCCGATGAAGTGGATGGCGCATGGCCGCCGGTGAGAACGCGAGCGTCGGCAGGTCCGGTCTCGCGTCGCGGGGGGAGCGATCGTCGGGGAACACCGCGGTCTCGATACTGCGATCCCAGTCCCGGACGAGCCCGGCGAGCCGCTCGAATGCCGCGAACTCGAGTTGCTCGTTGACGACAAACATGAGGAGGCATTGGCGCCGCCCGAAGGAGGGCGCCGGGCGCGCGGGACAGCGGAACCCATCCCCGGTGGTCGCGGGCGTCGCGAGCTCGTCAGGCGGCAGCGCTGCGGGGCCGGGCACGGGCAGCGCGCTGCTGCCGGCGCCCATGAGCGCGCTAAGATGCCGGGCGAAATCGGCCACGGTCGGGTGATCGAACAGGTCGGCGACGGTTAGCCGTACGCCGCACGCCTGCTCGGTGCGAGAGAGCACGCGCATCGCGGTGAGCGAGTGCCCACCGAGATCGAAGAAGTCGTCCCGCGGTCCCACGGTGGGCACGGAGAGCGCCTCCTGCCATATCTCGGCGACTCCGGCCTGGAGCGCGTCCGCCCACGCGCCAGCCGCACCCGCGCCAGGCTGCGTCTCAAGGCGCTCCGCACCGAGCGCGCGCCTGTCGATCTTCCCGTTCGGCAACTGCGGCAGACGATCGCGCACCTCGAAGCGGCCAGGGAGCATCTCCCACGGCAGGTAATGGCGCAGGAAGCGCCGTAGCTCGGGGATCGCGGGGCGATCGTGGAATCTCGGCTCCAGGAACGCGACGAGTTCTGTCGCCCCCCCTGCGCCCCGCAGCGGGATCACGGCGCACACCCCGATCATCGGATGCTGCCGGAGGATCGCTTCGACCTCCCGGCACTCGACGCGCACCCCGCCGATCTTCACCTGGTCGTCGCATCGCCCGCGCAACTCGCATCGCCCCTCGGCGGTGCGCACGGCCAGGTCACCGGTGCGGTAGCACCGCTCACAGCGGGCGTCCTCCTCGCCGAACGCGGTGCGTGTCGCCTCCGCGTCATGCCAGTACCCGGCGGCGAGAAACCGGCTGCGGATCACGATCTCGCCGATCTCGCCCGGCCGGCACGGGCGCCCCTCCGGATCCAGGATCTCGGCGGCGTAGCCGCGGATAGGCTCCCCAACTGGAACCTGCGGCGCGCGGAGGTCGCGGCTCGTCACCTCGTGGCTGAACTGCACCATCGTCGCTTCGGTAGCGCCATAGAGGTTCATGAACCGGGTGCGGCGCCCGAAGAGCTGCCGCCACGTCCTGATGACCGCGGAGTGGAGCGGCTCTCCGGAGAGCAGGATCCAGCGCAGGTTCCCAAATCCAAGCCCCTGGCAGCGGCCCGCGCCCTTCAGGAACCCGGCGAGCAGCGACGGGACCGTGTGCACGAGGCCGATGCGCTCGCGTTCGAGCCACGCCAGGATCTCGGCCGGATCGCTTCGATTGACCGGCGCCGGCGGAATGCACGACGTGCCCCCGGCGCACAGCGGCACGAAGACGTCGCGCAGGTACGCATCGAAGGTCGGCACGGTGAATTGGGCGACCGCGCAACCGGGCCCGAGCCCGAGGCGGTCGATTTCCCAATCCACGAGGTTCGAGATGCCGGGCAGGCGCCCACAAATGCCCTTCGGACGGTCGGTCGATCCGGAGGTGAAATACAGGTAGTCGAACGAGGCCGGCAGCGGGCCCACCTCGGATCGGCGCGGCCTCCGCGCGGGCAGCTGGAGGATACCCTGGAACGGGCCCGCCGCGACCGTCGCCCGCGTGCCCCGGCCAGCCCATTCTCCGATGGTCCAGGTACTTGGGGACGCGGTGCTGGCGTCCGTGATGAGCGCGTCCGGTGTGACGGACTCCAGCAGTTGGCGCGTCCGGCCGGGAGGCGCACCCGGATCGAAGGGCACGAAGACCGCGCCGGTGCGGAACACGGCGAGCATCAAAGGCACCAGGAACACCCGGTCCTCTGATTGAACGACGACGATCTGGCCGGGCCCCAGCCCTGCCTGCCGGAGCGCATCCTCCAGGGTGGCGACGACCGCGGCGAGGTCCCGATAGCGGAGCGACCGCGCTCCGTGTCGCAGCGCCTCGGCGGACCCATGCGCGCTCGCCGTCCGCGTGAATCGCTCCAGGATGTCCACCACGGCTGTGTCCCCGCTGAGGAGTCCGCGCCGAAGTTTACTCATCTCTGAGCGGTAGCGCAATGAGGGGTCCCATTTGCCACTGGACACGCCGAGGCGATTCTCAGGACATGAGTCGTAGGAACGGTGACGTCCGGACGGGGGACGGGCGACGGGAGAGCGGCCGGGCGAGGCGCCGTCATCCTCGAACGCTCGCCCGGGCAGCGCTCGATGCCGTCGAGGACGACGCGGAGTTCCGAGGGTGGGGCGACTCACACACGTAGCGGCGCTCTCGGTCCGGGTGTCCGGCCCAGAACCGGTGGTGGCACTCCCCTCCGGGGAGAGGAAGGCGATCGTCGGAAAAGTTGTCAGTTTTTGCCGAGACGTAACGCGTGTCTTGCGTGGCCTCTTCCATCGTGCTGGTTCGCAACTACGGAACACCATTCACGAAGAGGGGCCACGAGTGCGTGTCTCCTGTATGCGCAAATCGTGAGGCACGTTCTATGCTTGTTGTCTCAGGAAGGCACATGGCCACCGGGAGTGGTGTCTCTACGGCGCAGTTGTGCGTTTCGTTGACTGCAGGAGGCACGGCAATGGGGGGCTGCCTCGTCATCGTCGCACGCGATCGACCGGAATTATGGCTGAGCTGGGCCGCCGTCTATGGCGGCACCGGGATTGTCCAGCTGGTCGTCGATCGGCGGCACACGCCGCCCCGGGCCCGGAGAGAAGGCCAACCCGACCGCCGCAGCCAGCCCGAGCGCGAGACGGCCCTCCAGGAACGCGGCCTTCTCGTGATCCCCGCGTCCGAAACGGTGTGTTGTTGACGGCTTCCGCCTGGCACCCAATCCAGGCCATCGGTGACCCTGCGGAGGGTCACGGGAAGCGGCCGATGCGGGCCGCGATTGTCGAGCAGTACACTGCCGGACGATGCCCGGCGCCCACGATCAACGACGCGGGGAGGCAGGAGGGACGCTGACCTCCGTTGCGCACGAGCCGCGTGCGCCCGGTGAATTTTCCGCACGCCGCGGAGGATATGCACTTGCGCGCAGGACGGGCGGTGCATATATTCCTTCCAGACGGAGGTGGCGCATGCGAAACACACTGTTGCTACTGGTGCTCCTGGCCGTCCTGTTGATGCCAATGTGGGCCACCGCGGGCCAACCGGGCCTGCCCCTGGCACGGGGCGGCGACCCGTCCGAAGGGCTCCGCCGGGGCGTGGGCCATTTCGACAAGGCCTTCTACGACCTGACCCCCCACAAGCGGGACCTGGAAGCCGCGCGGGAGTACGACCTCGCCATCGCGGAGTTCCAGCGCGAACTGGCCCTGCGCCCCGCGTCTGCGGAGGCCCACGCCTATCTGGCCCGCATCTACTATCTCCGGAACCAATTCGACAGAGCCGCCACCCACTACGATCAGCTCGCCGCGCTGGACCCCTACAACATCGACGCCTACGTCCTGGCCGCCCTGGCCTATGCCGAGGATGGGGACATCGCCGTGGCCCGCACGCGGCTGGAGACGGCGAAACACCACACGACCGACCCCGGGGCGCAGCGTCGGTTGGACGAGTACCTGGCGAAGCTCCAGACCGCCAAGCCCTGAACCAGAACACCGCTACGAGAGATCACCGCCATGGACACCTACGCGAAGAAACCCAGACTGGCGAGCCTTTGCCTCGCCGTCGCCCTGGCCGTGCTGTGGGTCGCCGGCGGCACGGCGGAGGCGGGGCAACGGGCCTTCTACAGCGCAGCCAACGACCGCGTGTTCTGGTTCCTCCACGTCTCGGACCCCCACATCGGGGCGCGAGGGTCCACCGATGCGACCCGCCTGCAATGGATCGTCACCACGGGCCGGTCGGTCATCAATCCAGCATTCATCGTCGCCACGGGGGATCTGACGGATTCGACCAATGGAAACTGGTTGGGGTATCCGAACGGACCGTATCAGGCAGAGTGGGACGAGTACAAGGCCATTCTGGCCAACGCTAACATCGGTGCCGATATCTACTACGACCTCCCCGGCAACCACGATGCCTACAATGACGCCACGTTTGCCTATTACCGGGCCAATGCCGTTCAGGGGCGGGCCACCGGCAAGACCCAGCTCTCCTGGACAAAGACGTTCTCCTTCGGCACGTACCATTTCCTCGGGGTCAACAGCGCCGACAACACGGGAGCCCCGTTT
>Ga0316617_100000451_pt1 | contig 10828 bp, 12 predicted proteins | sample OWC_Aug_M1_C1_D2_FD_207801 | JGI IMG/M metagenome (GOLD analysis project Ga0316617, IMG submission 207801) | Wetland soil microbial communities from Old Woman Creek delta, Ohio, United States - OWC_Aug_M1_C1_D2_B | ecosystem: Environmental > Terrestrial > Soil > Wetlands | place: USA: Ohio... | reverse complement strand
AGGGCAGCGATCGGAGCCACGTGCCAAAGTCGATGCGGCTGACGGCGATTTCCACGGGACCCGCAGTCTTGTCTTCGACCAGCACCTCTTTCCATTCGTCCGTGCGTTCGTTGTAGCGATCCAGCCGCTCCAAGCGAAAACCCTTGCAGCGCTGGGCGTATTCCGAGCTGACGACGCGGGAGTCATGCTTGACGATTCCGATAACGGCCCAGGACTGGCGGAAATCCGCGTAACGGACCGGTTTTCAAGGGCAAGAGATAGCGAGCACATGATTGAAAGGAGTCGGTATGGCACTGGTGCTAACGCGTAATAGTGGAGAGGGTGTCGATATTGGAGATGATATCCACATCATCGTGAGAGTCTTTGGGGGGCGGGCGAGACTTGAGATCTCGGCGCCGGATGACGTACCGATCGTTCGAAGTGAGCGGCGAAAGGTCTCTTCCGAGCGAAAAACCTCCGTCGCCGTTGACAGTTTTCGGAAGTGACTTTACATTTACGACTGAGCCCGCAGGACGGCGGCACTTAATCCGACAGTGATGGTCGGGTGGGAGTGCTGCCGTCCTGCGGGTTTTTTCGTTTCTTGGGTTCGCCGGGAGCAAGATGCGGGCAGGACGCCGCCCGGCATTGTGGAGATCGAAGCATGCGACCGATCGCTTTCCTTGCCGCTCAGTTGGTGACGGCCGGTTCTTCCTGTCATTAGGTGCGCACGCCAGCGTTAGGAACAAATTCAAGTGGCCAAGCTGACTTACTTCTACGTCGTCGGTTCATTCGCTTCGCTCTCGACCGTACTTCTCGCGGCCGAAGCCGAAGCCGGTACGTTCAGCAGCATGGCCGAGCGCTGGGGACTGTGGGCCGCCCTGACGCTCGTCCTCATCGGCGCGATGATGTGGGCGCTCTACAAGATCGTCAACTTCGTGCTCACTACGCTGGTCCAGCTGATCGAGCGAGTCGAGCGAACCCTGGCGCGGGTCGCGGACTCGATCCAAGACGCACCATGCGGCGAAGGGTGGCGCGAGTGGGCGGAACGGGAAGCCGCCAGATTCAACCAGCACGCGGACAGGAAACCCGATGCGTAGCGGGGGGCAACATGGCGAAGGTCACGGCCGCAGACATCGCTCACCTGATCGACTTCCAGTTGCAGCATCAAGCCATCCGGCCGGCCTATCGTCCATTTCTATTGGCCTACATTGCGTCAGGATACGACCAGGATGGAAACAGGATTCAAAGGGCAGAAGAGCTGGAGAGCCGCATTAAAACGTTGGAATGCGAAGATTGCCGCTGCTCACCACGACAAGGGCCGGCGTGCCCCGCTGAGTGCCCCGCCAAGCCGTTTCGAGACATCCTCGTTAGCAACGCAGAATCGGGCTAGAAACGAAGGAAAAACACGGCCCACCCCCCCCAGGGCATAGGTTCTTATACGCAAGTCTTAGCAAGGTTACCCACCCCCATAGCCCCCTTTCGATACACAGTCCGTCTTTTGGAGGAAGCTATGCATCATCCGACCAAATCAACGGGGCCACGCCGTCAAAGAGGTGACAGGGTGCTCACTTGCCGATCGTCATGCGTGCGGCGGCTTTTTCCCCCGTTGCACCAGCCAAGGGATGATGTACGCGGCGACCGCGGAAAACATGACTGCGCTCAAACGATTAGCGATGAGCAGAAAGTTTCGGGCAGCATCAACTTCCAGGAAGTCAAATGCAACTCGTTCAAGTTGTATGTCCGTCGGGTGTATTGTCTCCGCCAATATGTTTACCCACTCCGGTGGCAGGAACGATGTTGTGATGTTGATTGGGCTGATGAAGAAGATTACTGGCACACTTGCGGCGTAGGCAGCCCAAAACAGACGGCCGCTATCCATGCTTGCCAATGCAGAAACCAGTGCGAAAACGACCGAAAAACCAATAGCCAAATCGACAACGAAGGCTACCCAGGCAAACGGGTACTTGAGAGCCGCCAAGCCAAGGGCCACGAACGCCGTCCAGATGAACATGGCCCGCAGACTGAACCGGAGTGTGCTTGGCTGGTTTTGCATGGGAATGTGCTCCTGGTCAATGTCTACCAAGGACACGGCAGTATACAGCCATTTGCGGGCGTTTCCAGGGCTGCTAACGAGGTGCAAACAACCATTCACAGCGTAAGTGAGCAAAATGGCCTTTCGTGATCGCATCAAGGAGCTGCGCCGGGTCCGCATCGGTGATTGCGAACCGCATCCGCTGAACTACCGCACGCATCCGGTAGAGCAGGGCGCGGCCGTCACCGGCCTGCTGCAAGAGGTCGGCATCATCGACGTCGCGCTCGCCTTCCCGGCGGACGGGCTGGGACCGGCGGGCGACTCGTCACGCCTGATGCTGTACGACGGCCACCTGCGCCAGCGGCTGGGGCCAGACCAGGTGTGGCCCGTGGCCGTTACCGACCTCACTCGGGCCGAAGCCAACATCGTAATCGCCACGTTGCACCCGACCGCCGAGATGGCGGAAACGGATGAAGACATACAGCGGGAGCTGCTGGGCGGCCTCGAAGCGGAAGAGGCAGAACTCCGCAAGCTGATCGACGAGATGATGGCCAAGCTCGAACGGGCAGCGGCAAAGGACGAGGAGAAACAGGAAGACGCTGCCGAAGGCCCCGAAGCGATGTACCTGCGGCCGCACGAGCACTACGACTACGTGATCGTGCTGGCCAGCAACACAAACGAGTGGAACATCCTGATGGATTTGCTCGGCTTGAAGACGGTCCGACGCAGCACACGAAAGCCGAAGTTCGGGATCGGCCGCGGGGTGAAAGCCTCGACGCTGATCGAGTTGATTCAGGGGTTAATCAATGGGCGAGTCACGGAAGATAGTGGTCCCGTCGCGGGCCAGGGTCAAGAACATGCGGCGGATGCTCTCGCTGTTGCCTGACGCCATGGTGTGCGTGGCCAAGAGGGAAGAGCCGGACTACGCCGCCGCGGTTGGCGCTGGCCGGCTGCTGGTCCACGACAACCTGCCCGGCATCATCGCGATCCGGAATTGGCTAAACCAAACGATCCAGGAAGACTGCCTTGTGATGGTGGACGACGACTTGAAGGGTGTCTACCCGCAGATCGGAAAGCAGGTCAAGGTGACGGACCCGGCCCTGATAGCCCATGTCATCCACAACGCCCACCAGGTCGCCGAGGATCTCGACATCGGGGTCCTCTGCTGGTCGCGGACCCGCAACGTCGTGAACATCGAGCCCGATTACCTGCCGTTTCGGTTCACCGCGCCGGTCATGTGCTCGTTTGGCCTGCGGGGGCCGGCGCGGCAGCGGCATTTCGATCCGGAGTTGCCCGGCCGGGCCGACATCGACTTCGCCCTGCAGACCCTGCTCGAAGACCGGATCTGCTTGCAGGACATGCGGTGGTATTTCGACCACGGCCGGATCTTCGCCGGCCGCGGCGGCAACGCCGGCCAGCTGTCGAACGACCGGTTCAACCAGAGCACGAAACGGCTCTATCGCAAGTGGGGCCAGTTCGTGGCCCGCAAGCGAGCGGGCTACATCAAGTCGAAGGCCGGCTCCGCGGTGGGGCTCAAAGTCGAACGATCGAATCCGATGGTCAAATTTGAGGTGAACGCATGAACGTGCTTGTCATTCCCAGCAACCGGGCCGACTGCCTCGAAACCTTCTGTCAGCGATGGCAGTCCGTGAAGGACTGGGACGAACTTATCGTCGTGTGGGACGGGCCGGAGTCGGAACGGCCGTCCGTGCCCGAGGCCGCCTGCGTCCTGTCGTGGGACTCGATCGAACGGGACATGGGCGACGACGCCTGGATCGTGTCGCGCAAGAACGCCGGCATCCGGATCGCGGGCTACCTCGAAGCCGCCCGCCGCGGCGCCGACGTGATCGCCACCATTGACGACGACTGCTACCCGGCCGGCGATGCCTTCATGCAGTCCCACTTGGACGCCCTGCTCCAGACGCCGCGCTGGGTCACTTCCGCGATGAACATGACCGCCCGCGGCGTCCCGTATCGCAACCTGGGGCAACTCCAGAGCGTCCACGTCAACGCCGGCCTGTGGCGCACCGTGGGCGACTACGACGCCCCGCACAGTCTGGTCCTGGGCGCGGACCTCCAGTCGTTCGAGCCCGTGGCCACGCCCCGGATCATCGCCCGCGGTCAATACGTCCCCGTCAGCACCATGAACGTGGCATTCCGCCGCGAGGCGCTGCCGCTGATGTACCTGCCGCTGATGGGGCAGGGCCAGCCCTACGACCGGTTCGACGACATCTGGGGCGGCGTGATCCTGAAAAAGGTCTGCGACCACCTCGGCTGGCACGTTTCGGTCGGCCGCCCGGTTGTGGACCATCACCGGGCCAGCAACCCGTTCCGCAACCTGGTCAAAGAGGCGTCCGGCATCGAACGCAACGAGACGTTCTGGAGGGACGTGGACGCGGTCACGCTCCACGCCAGCACGCCGGCCGACTGCATGATCGAGCTGGCGGCCGTGCTGGTGAACTACGGCGACCCGCACACTCAGGCACTTGGAAAGGCGATCCCGCTATGGGTCAAGCACGCGATCAGTATCTGATTCTCTCGCTGCCGAACTCCGGCACCGACTGGCTGTGTCCGATCCTCGCGCGGCAGGGCGGGCTCCGGTACTACCAGAAAGAGTTTTTCAACCCGATCTGCAACCCGGTCCACGGGACCAGGCTGGAAGCCGCCTTCGGCTGCGAGCTGGCCTCGTGCTACGCCAACATCGGCCTGCCTTGGGACCGCCAAGTCGAAACGCTCGAGTCGCTGTACCGCACCACGTGGGCCACGGAGCCGTACAACTTCGACAAGGAAAACTTCTCGCCGCTCAATGTCGCGTGGTATGCCCGCCACTTCCGGATTGTCATGCTGTACCGCGCGGCGTCCAGCGTGTTCCCGCCCAGCCGGCTGCGGGTCCTCGCCTGGTACGACGCCATCTACAACGCCCTGGCGGACCACGGCCACATCGTGCGCCATGCCGCGGACCTGACGGCCCGGGCGAAACGTGCCCACGAGGTGAGCTGGATCCTGATGCGGCAGGCCGCCGCGGCGCTCGACATCCCGGTCCTCGACTATGACGAGCTATGCACGGCCGACCGCGATCGCGTCCGGCAATGCCTCTCGGTCGGCTGGATCGCCGACGTGGTGAACATCGCCGGAGCGGCGGCAGACATCTTGGCGACCAGGCGGCACACCGTGAAGGCGTAATGGAAACATCGCTGGGTGTCCGGCTGGACGAACGCAACTCCCCGTCCAGCCGGCCCCGGCTCCAGTCTGCGCCCCCTCCGCTCCGGCGTCGTCCCCGCGCCGCCCAGATCCCGCCTGCCGGCGCAGAAATCGTCCTGCGCCGGCCGCTGGCAGGCCGCAAAACACGGCATTCTGCCGCCTCTTCGCCAAAAAATTCCCAAATGACCAGTCGGTCCGCAACGCATTCCGCTCAGGGAAATAACGGCCTCGCACGACCCCCGTTCGGGGAATCTTGGAAAATCTTGTTTCAGGACGTTCAGGTCGGGTTGTCACCCCCCGAAGGACAGTCGAAATTAGGGGCAGTGAATGAATGTTCACTTTGATCTTTGACAAGTCAAACGTGGCAAGGACGCCCAAACCAGACCTCCTCACTTGTGGGTGGCAGACCGGAACAAGGCCCGGCTGGTTAGCAAGGCAAGACCAGATCGGGGAGCGGTGGTAAACGCTCCCCCTTGGGTCGCACGGCTTGGCAGCCGTGCTGTGACAAGGTGCCTCGAAACCCAAGCAGAAGGAACACGCAAATGGCAGCCCGCACGAACACCGAGCAGTTTGAATACGTCAACGGTCACAAGCCCCGTGGTTGGGGCCTGTGGTACTTCGATCTCCATTTCACGGACGGCAACGGCCGTTTCAGCAGCGAGACCGTGGCCGCCACCGGGACGCTGGCCGAAGCCCGCCAGGTGGCCTGGAAGCAAGTCAAGGCCACGGTCGGCGGAGCCCGGCAGTTGGTCGAAGTCGATGTTCTGCCGTAGTTCCCCCTCCAAACAAAACGGCCGGCTGCGGATGGCACCCGCAGTCGGCCTTTTTCATTTCCCCCTTCGCAAGGAGAAACGCTATGTCCGTTACCCTACAGCACGAACTCGCCACCGTCAAGGCAAAGTGCATGGTCTGCTTCAAGCAGATCGAAAAGGGCGAGCCGATCCGACTCGTCCGCAAGTTCGCCAACGGAACCCAACGCTGGGCGCACGCAGACTGTTACCACGCCGCCCCAGGCGGAGACGGAGACGGAGAAGACAACCACCCGGCCCCGGCTCCGGCCGCGGACCTGACCGAAGACGCCAAGGAACGGATCGCCACCCTCACCAGCCGGGTCGAGCAGCTTGAAGCCAAGCTCGAACAGTCCGGCGGGTTCAAGGTCTTGGAGATCCGCCAGCCGGACCGCGACCCCGTCCGGATCGAAGGGGCGGTCCATCCGATCTTCCCCGAAGTGATCGAACTCGCCTCCGTCCGGGAAGACATCTTCCTGCCGGGTCCGGCCGGCTGCGGCAAGTCGCACCTCGCCAAGCAGGTCGCAGACGCCCTCGGCCTGCGGTTCGGCTCCATTTCCTGCTCGGCCGGCATGTCGGAATCGCAGTTGCTCGGCCGCTGCGTCCCCGCTGGAGAGCACGGGCAGTTCGAGTTCCAAGGGACGCAGTTCCTCGATTGCTACGAGAACGGGGGCGTCTTCCTGTTCGACGAGATCGACGCCGCCGACAGCAACGTCCTGCTCGTCATCAACAGCGCCCTGGCGAACGGTCACATGTCCGTCCCCAGCAGGCACGCCAAGCCGGTCGCCAAGCGGCACCCCGATTTCATCTGCATCGCGGCCGCCAACACGTTCGGCCGCGGGGCGGATCGCCAGTACGTGGGCCGCAACCAGCTGGACGAAAGCACGCTCGATCGCTTCCGGATCGGGACCGTGCCAATGGACTACGACGAGACCTTGGAGCGGCAACTCTGCCCGGACGCGGAGCTGTACGCCCGGCTGCGGACCTACCGCGAGAACGCCAGACGCAACCGCCTGGAGCGGATCGTTTCCACCCGGTTCGTCATCAAGGCGTACCGGATGGTTCAGGCCGGTTGGTCCTACGACAAGGTGGACAGCAAGTTGTTCAGTGGTTGGCGGGAAGACGAAATCCGAAAGGCAAAGGGTTGAAATCATGCATTACGAGCAGCATTACCAGACACACGTCCGCACGTTCGACAGCGTTGAAGACCTGATTTCGTCCTGCCAAGCCGTTCGCGAAAGCGCGACGAAAAACGTCAACCCGTTCAACCGCTTGGACTGGGTTGGTCGGTCATTCTATTCGTGGCCCGAAGTCTACTCGGCTGCCCGCTCCCCGTGGGACACCGGCCGCCAGGTCGTGGAACGCATGGTGGGGCAACTCGAATCCACAGACCTGCCCAAACCGAAGTCACGCAAACGCAAGACGCGGTTCGCCGAGGACGACGGCAGCGAACTCGATTACGACCGCCTGCGGTCGGGGCAAGAGTTCTGGCGGCGGTGCGAACGCCAAAACACGAACGGGCCGCAGACCGTGACCATCGTGATCGACCTGAACGCCCACGTCGGCATCGACCACGAAGACATTCTCTGGCGAGGCGCGGCCGCGATCGCCATGACCCACGTGCTGGAGCAAGCCGACTTTCGCGTGGAGTTGTGGGTCATTCACTGTGCGAACAAGGCATATCAGGACAAGACCGGGCATTGCCACGCGGTCTGCTTGAAGCGGGCCGGCGACCCTCTGGACCTCGCCACCTTCTCGGCAGCCGTGTCCGGTTGGTTCTACCGCAGCTTGATGTTCCGCGCTAAGTGCTTGAACGGTGCCCCCCGCAAGACACTCGGTGCGCCACGCCCACCAGCGCGGTCGGAAGTCACGCTGGTCACCAACGACCCCAACGCCATCGTCATCTCCGGCGTTTACAGCGAGTTCGGGGCCGTCTACCTCGCCCGCGAAGCCCTGAAGCGGCTGGCGGGCATCGAAGATCCGCCGCCTCCGCCAGTGGACACGGAGCCCGTCGTCACCGACGAGCCCACGCCCGAGCCGGTCAACGTCGAGCCCCCGAAGCCGAAGACGAAGGCCGAAATCAGGGCAGAGCAAGCCGCCCAGCGGCAGGCCGACCGCGAGTGGAAGCGGTGGCTGGCTCAACGCGAACGCGAAAACGTGGAAGTCCGCTAACCTCGCTCACCTCGAAATCGAAAGGGGAATCCCCATGCAACTGAAGACCACCAAGAAACGCATCTGCCAACCCGCCGACGTCGCCCCCGTGTTCCGCACCATCCTGCAGGCCGAGAGCGAGCTTGACCAGGCCAAGGAACATTTCTGGGCGCTGTTCGTGGACACGAAGCAACACATCTTGCGAGTCGAGCTGATCACGCTCGGACTCCTGGATCAGACGGTCGTCCATCCCCGCGAAGTCTTTCGGCCCGCCATCGGCATCTCCGCCAAGTCCGTAATTCTCTGCCACAACCATCCCAGCGGAGACCCGGAGCCGAGCGACAAGGACATCACGCTGACCCGGCGGCTGATCGAAGCCGGCAAGCTGCTGGACATCCAAGTCCTCGATCACGTCGTCATCGGCGACGCCGGCAACTACGTCAGCATGGCCAAAGCCGGGCTCGCCTTCTGACCGCCCAGCCCGCTCGGATCATCCGGCGCCGAGGGTGAGACGCCCTCGGCGGGCTCTGTGTTTCCCAGGTTCGATTCCCTTTCCCGTATGGAGACCGTTTGATGAACATGATTCCCAAGACCATCCACGGCATGTCGCCTCACGACTGCATCTCGTCGCTGCAGAAGTTCATCCGCCGTGGCCTGGAACGCGAGGCGATGGAGATGGCCTGCGAGATGGGCCACACGTCCAAGGCATTCGGCACGTGGCTCACCAACCGGCTGGAGATTATCAGCCACGAAGACATCGGCCTCGCCTGCCCGAACATCATCACCCTCGTGCATACCTGCTGCGAGCAGGCCCGCGAGTGGTACAACCCCGACAAGCTCGGCCAGTGGCGCATGGCGGTCGGGACCGCGATCAGGGCCATGTGCAGGGCTCCGAAGTCCCGCGAGGGAGATCATTTCCAAGCCGCCGTTGGACTCCGCAGCCAGCTCGAAGGCTACACGCCAGAGGTGCCCGACTGGACCTGCGACCAGCACACCGCCCGCGGCAAGGCCCTCGGCCGCGGCCTGGATTACTTCCGCACGGAGAGCACGAAGCTCGTCCCCGCCCCGGATGGAAAAGACCCCTACGAAGACGAAGCCTATCGCCTCTGGGAGCTGAAGCGGAGAGGCGTCCAGCCGACCGCCGCCACCAAAGGCAAGGGCACCGTCCGCACCACGCGAGAGCTGTTCTGACAGTCCCTCGCGTGAAACGGGGACTGGCTCCAATCAGGACGATTGGTGCCTGTCCCCGTTTCGCTTCCATCACTCCCCTTACTCCCATTATTCCCAGCATCACGAAAGGAAACCCCCGATGACCACGACACTCGAAGACTTGTTCGGACCCGTCATTCACGCCTACACCCGCAAACAGGCCATCGCCGACGGCGTGCTGGTGGACCTCAGCAGCACGACGGACGCCTGGGTGCCCGCGATGGTCCGCGAGGCCGGCATCACCATCCCGGTCGCCATGACCACCACGGCCTTCGTGGACTGCGTCTCGCCGATCGAAGGCGACGGCCAGCAGCTGGCCCCCGGCCAGGACATCAAAGGCCGGCTGTGGGACGTGCTCTGGATGTTCGTCTGCGCCGTCCGATCGGGCGGCCAGGACGAAAGCGAAATCCTCTTTCGCCTCCGCGTCGTCCCGAACATCCCGGTCGGCTCCGACAGGCAACCCCGCGCCAAGCTAGTCACCCTGAAAGCCGTGATCGGCGGCGACGACAACGGAGACCCCTGCATCACGATCATGTATCCCCACGAAGACTGAAGCCCCCACGTCAGCCCGGCTCCGCAGTCCGCAATCCCACACGGGTGCCCGCCTCCACACGGGCACCCGTTTTCGTTCCTGCAACCCCATTACTCGCATCACTCCCATTCGTCCCATTCAAAAAGAAAGCGAACCCAAACCATGTCCCGTACCAACACAACCAAATCCGCCCCGAAGAAATCCGCCCGCTGGTCAGTCGCCGCCCTGCTGAAGACCGCCGACAGCCTCGACCGGCAGGCCGCCGACAAGTTCCGCGACCGCCCCACGCACACGCCCCGGATGCTGAAGCACGCCAGGTCGGCCGAACGCGAAGGCGCCCAGCTGCAGCGGGCCGCGGAATTCATCCGCGCCTACTGCGACATGCTGGAACACGGCGACCGCCCCGCCGCCCTCGCCGGCTTCGTTCCCTCGAAAGACCGCTTCCTGCAAATCGCAGCCCGCAAGGGAGTCATGGTCAGTAACGGCTACCACGGCTACTACGTGGACGGGCCGGAGTGGATCGACAGCAGCCCCGAAGCCGAAGCCGTCCGCGCCCTGGCCGACAACGCCAAGTCCCCCGAGCAGCAGCAGGCCGAAGCCGACCAGGCCCGCCAGCTGGAGATCAAGCGGATGATCGACGAACTCCGCAACGCGGACATCGAAGGCTTCTTCCCCACGCCCGACGCGGTGATCGACATGATGCTCGCCGCGGCCGACATGCACGACGGCCAGACGGTCCTCGAACCCTCGGCCGGCATCGGCTCCATCTGCGACCGCGTCAAGCAGGCTTTCCCTCACACGGACCTCGACGCCGTGGAACTGCGGGACTCGCTTGCCAAGATCCTCGTCGCCAAGGGCCACGCCGTGGTCGGCCGCGACTTCACCGCCTGGAACGGCAACGGCCGCCAGTACGACCGCGTGCTGATGAACCCGCCG
>Ga0316617_100000450_pt1 | contig 10840 bp, 14 predicted proteins | sample OWC_Aug_M1_C1_D2_FD_207801 | JGI IMG/M metagenome (GOLD analysis project Ga0316617, IMG submission 207801) | Wetland soil microbial communities from Old Woman Creek delta, Ohio, United States - OWC_Aug_M1_C1_D2_B | ecosystem: Environmental > Terrestrial > Soil > Wetlands | place: USA: Ohio... | reverse complement strand
TACTTAGTGCCTATGGGAGTAGGGGCCGCTGGGGGTGTAGCAGGAGGTGTTGCCACTGGTGGCCTTATAGGGGGGATTCAAAAGCTTAGAGGCTCACCTTATGGTCAAGACAAAGAAGCGTCTATAGGTGGACAAGACCTTCGCTCTCCAATGATGGGTAGCCCCAAGTTCCCAACTGGGGATAGTCTTAGGCCAGCAAAGAGCAAGTTGCAGCAGTCTACCGCTGAGGTAGGGCCTCAACCTGCCGAGCTTCAAAGCGGGATGGCCGCGAATCCTGTTGGTAAGCCTAAGTGGGCAGCGTCTACTAAAGCAGCTCCGTACCAGCAAAGTCGAAAAGGGAAGCGCCCTATTCGTGTTCACAATCTGGTTAAGAAGGCAGGTGACGTCATGGACCCAATGCTCACTGACCCCCTTGTTTTGTACCTGAAGAAAGAAGCCGCGAAGGACTCTGCTAAGGAGCAGATTCCACTGACAGATCTTGTGGACGGTATGGGCGTGCTACGCGACAACCTTTCGGATCTGCCGTTGGGTAAAGAAGAGCACGAGCTGTCTAGCCTCCCTCCGCAACCTACGAAAGACATGACGGGCAGAATTGAACCGGACATTTACGGTTATTCTGATGGGATGTTCGACAACTCGCACACTACTCGGCGCAAGTATACGGACAAGGACCACTCTTTCGAGGGGTTCGATTCTGGTGTAGTGGACAGAATCTTAGGGCTGTGATTATGGGCTGGGGGTGTTGCCTTGTCAGAGCAGACGGCCATCGACGGTCTTGAGAAAGACGCCGCTAAGAAAAACAAGGAGCTGGTAGACCAGGATCTTGATCTCTGGAAGACGTGGCGTGAGAGCAACGAAGACCCCAACCATCTTCGCCCGTTGATGAGTCAATTTCGTGGCATGATTCGCCAGAACGTCAACAACTGGTCTAAGATCGACATGCCCCCGGCTGTCATCCAGGCTGAGCACAACAAGCAGTTTCTTCGAGCCTTGCGTACCTACGACCCAGATAAGGGTAAGCTAGGAACTTGGGTCGGTCACCATCTTAGGAATGCCCCTCAGAGGTTTCTCAATACGTATCAAAATCCCGCTCGTATTGTGGAGACGCGCACAGGTGCGCAACGAGGCATATTTGACAACGCTGTAGCTACCTTGGACGACCAGTTGGGGAGAGAACCAACTTCTCAAGAGCTGGCTGAACATCTTGGGTGGGCGCTTCCTGAAGTAGAGAGAGCCCGATCTGAGGGTAGGGCCGCCTGGTACTCCTCTTCTGCGCCTTTTGGTCTAGACCCTGCCACTAACATGCCGTCTCGAGCCACAGAGATCGCTCGGTTCATCAAACCTGAGTTGTCTCCAGAAGAGGCGCTAGTGTGGGAGTACACCACAGGTGAGGGAGGTAAGCCTCAGCTACGACCCGGAGAGATAGCGAAGCAACTAAATATGAGCCCGTCTAAGGTTTCTCGCTTGCGTAACGCCATCGCAGAAAAGATCAAGAAGTACTATTGAGGAGTACGATGGCTAAGGCACCTCCTACCAGAGAAGAACGGGATGCAAATCTTGACGCACTTACTAGTGCCGTCAAAGAGTGGGGGGACAAAGAAACCGCTCGCCTAGAGAATGAAGTGAAGTTCATGAGGGCAGTCCTCAAGGGTAGGATTGGTTCTGAGAAAGCAGGTACGGCAAACCTCGACTCGTTATCCAAATTGCTCCAAGCGGAAGTTGACGCTTTTATGGGACAAGGTGGAGATTCCAACAGGTCGTAAGATGAGGGCTGTAGATGGAACTTCTGAACCCAGCGCCAGCGTCGGACGTAGTTTGGCTGAGCCGCTACAAGGTCGAAGTTCATCTTAGTGGGACAAAAGACCACACTAACCTAGTTTTCACTACACCCACCAAGTTTTTTCCCAATACTATCGCGGTCTATTACAACGGCCAACGTCTGTGCCGTGGTACTGGTAGCGACTACGACATCTCCGAATCGGGTGGTGTAGGGACCGGGTACGACACAATTACCTTGCTAGCACCTGCTCTAGCGCCGTATCCTAATGAGGTCTTGTTCGCTGACTATATCCAGGCCTGAGAGGAGATCACTTGTAAGAGAACACGGTGGTGTGCTCGGTTCAAGGTCACCTAACCTCGGGAGGAGCGTCTCATGGCACGGTCTTGGTTGAGGCAGTTAGTACAGATTGGGCAATCGGAAACCTACACTGACAACGTATCATCTGGCAGTACGATGGAAAGCAGTGCGACCAACATTCAGGATGACCTGAATGCTGTTCGTAGCCAGTTGAATCGTATTCTCGACGCCTCCATGACTGGCGGCAAGTGGTACGACGACGTGTTTACGCCTGTCGGTGGAACCAAGCGTGGCATCAAGCAGGTCAACGTCGACCTCAAGGACATCGAGGATAAGCGGCTCCTCTTCCGTACGCAAGTGCTCACCGACATTACGGTTCCTGCCGCTGTTGCTGCTACAGGTGCGCTGATCGGAGTGGCGGGAACGAACATCAACGACGGCGAGACCTTCACGCTTAGTGACGGCATAAACACCCCCGTCGTCTTCGAGTTCGATGACGACGCTACTGTGACGCCCGGCAATGTGGCAGTGACCTTCACGTCTGGTGACAGTGCGAACACGGTCGCCACCTCGATGCGATCTGCCATTAACGGAAATGCGATCCTGATCTCCGCAAGCGGGACGAACCAGAACGTCGTTTTGACACAGGATCGCAAGGGCACGCAGGGCAATAATCTGATCACAACCACTGTAGCGGACGCGGGCTTCATCGCTGGAATGTCTGGATTCAGTGGCGGAGCTGGAGACCTCGTGGTGTTGAGTGTAGCGGGTAGCGAAGCACCCACCATCCCCGCTGCGGTAGGAACTAATCTGACTCCCGGAACCGCTATCGGCGCGGTGGTTGTAGCTTTGCCCTCAGGAGTCATCGGCCATCACTCTCTTGACTACGTGATTGGCGCGAACGCGATCAACCCGAAGAACTTGGTCAAGGTCCGTAACGCCAACAGCGATGACCCGATCTTGTCGAGTGGTAAGGAAGTGTACGCCCTTATCCAAGCGCAGAACGGCGTAGTGGACGGCGATACCTTCGATGACAGCACGAAGAAGGTGCAGTTGTCATTCGTGCGTGAGTCAGTGGTTACTGCGCATACACTGGAGCAGGTTCCTGGTGATGACATCGGTGGCCAAGTCATTAACTACTGCTACTCTAGGCGCATCAACTTCGATGCGATTCCTGAGCAAGCATTCTTGATGGGTCTGTTCACCGACCAATCGGCAGCGGTGGATGTGACTCTCGACAACGCCATCGACAATCAGGCAGGTCCCGCTACCCAATCTCAGAACATCGAGTGGCGTATCGACGACACACGCACCTTGAAGTTCCAAGACTCCTCGGGTGCGGTGAATCTCCTCACAATCGCGCCCAACTCTGGCAACGATCTGGTGCAGTTCAACGTCGATACGTTCGACGTGAACAACGCCAACTCCGCCGACTTCCTGAACGGAGCTATCTTCGATTCTGGTGGGACGTCCATCAACGTCGGCGTGACGGCTGGTCAGATTGACGCGGCGGCCAAGCTGACTATTGCGTCGACTGGTGCAAACGACTTGGCGTTGGTAGCTGGCGAAGATTTGTGGATGACTGACAGCTACCGAGCTGGCTCGACGTGGAGTTTGACTGACGGTATCAAGTTGGCGAGTAGCTCTCTTGAGTGGAGTAACTTTGAGGCGCAGTACGGTGAAGTTAGCCTCTTGGCCGCTATCACTGCCGCGTCGCAGAAGGACTCGCACAAGAAGCTCTCTGGTGTTGTGACTGCGGCTAACATTCCCGCAGGAACCAACGTCACTGGTGGGGTAAACCTGAGCTCCGCGTTGCAGGACTACTCGACCATCTTAGACTTCGCGTCTGACGTGAATGTCTTCCTGAATGGCCAGTTGCTCCTCGGCGCGGACACTGCGACTGACGACGTGTACCCCGGCACCTCTAAGGCCACTGGGGACCTCAAGTTCACGTTCGTCCTCAAGATTAACGACGTGGTGACAATGGAGACGTTTGCTCACCCGATGTAAGTGGTAGAGCAGGCCCTCGCACTGATCTTAGGGAGACCACATGAGCGGCGTTATTGAACTGGCAGAGATGAAGATGAAAACGGTGCAAGAAGTGGGACGCCGTTTGGATGAAAAGCAGGAATCTGCCAAAGTTGAGGTGTACCGGAATGAAGGAGCTCGCGGTGTTTTAACGAGCAATGTCTTACCGGGCATGGAGGGAGTTAAGTCCTACTGGAGAAAAGAGTTAGACAAGGAAGTGCTCACTCCCGAGGTGGCTACTCTTATCTTCAAGGCAATAGATCAGTGCGAGGGATGCGTCCGTAATCTTATCGAACTCTCTCAGGCGGCGATTATTCGAAAGCAAGGAGAAATCGAAGCCTACAAGATGAGCATCGACATGTGCGAGAAGACCTTTGCCGTGGAGAACGCCAAGGTGAAGGGGCTCATGGAGGCCATGGAAAGAGGGGACGTCCAGGGGGACACTCAGGGGCCTGCTGGGCGTCCCCCTCTTCGTGTGGTAGGACTGCATCCTGGGGGCAGTATTGCTGCTCAACGTCGTGCTGAGGGGACGGCTCCGACAGAGCTTGGTGCCGAGTCTGTGGTACAGGACAGTCCTGTACGGCAAGCAGACGCTCCATCGACGACGGAAGATACCTCTGATCTGCAGCCTTTGGCAGGTGCGACCCCTTCTTTGCGTGGAAAAATGAGGAAGAAGAGGAAGTCACACGATGCCGAGAACACCAGATAGATTTCCTGGGCCGACTTACGAGGAGGGGGTTTACCTCGAGAGTGTAGTGGACGACCCCGCTACCGTAGGAGAGGTTCGACTTGTCGGTAGTGACTTTAAGGCAAGGGACGGTCTGGGGATCTTTAATCTGAGAAGCGGCTCGGGGCTCACTGAGAGTGCGCATAACGCGCTTCGCCAACTGATTCACTTCATAGACGACGGCCCAGCAGATGGGTGGGCGTCCGGTATGTATAAGGAACTTTTGCCTTCCGGAGATCCGTTTCCTGCTCAAGAGATATGGTGGACTACCCCGGGTAAGACGCACAAGATAGTGTCTTTGGACATTACGCGAAACGGCAATAAGACTCCTGCCACAGAGGTGTGGAAGATCTACGACGTCGACGGTAGCACCGCGTTAGTGACTGTGACGGATACAATCGCGTATAGTGGCGTTTTTGAGACTACTCGTACAAGGACGTGGGCATGAGCGGAAGAAGCCCTGCGAGTATATTGTTTGACGTTAACGGTAACCCTATTGGGGCTACTGACGACGGGTCCTCGTATCGCCTCAACATGGATTCGCGCGTAAGTGCGGTTGATACTGGTGTTGGCATAGGTGTACTAGGAAGCGCTCAATCCAGTTATGTGCCAGACCCGCACTCTCACGATGCGCAAGAGATCCTGCCGATACTTCTCGATGCCAGTAACAATGTTCAGGTGCGAGGGTCGGTTTTAACAGACGAGACTAGTTTTCGAGAAGATTTCTCAAGCAGCTCGTTATACAACAACCTCACCGGAACACTGTCGTTTGTATCTGGGGGTGTTTCTGTTACCGGCGTTGGAACGTACTTTACCACGGAGATAAGCATCGGGGATTACGTTCGACTTGGTGCCGATACAGATTCGGCTCTGACACAAGTTGCGTATGTAGTAAGTGACACCGAACTGGTACTTGAAGAAGGGTACCTCGGGGCCACGAGCGCGGGTAGTGGCGTGTGCACGTGGTGGTCCATTGAAGCTGTCGCCCCCGACTCTAGTATTGTTGTCTCCAACTCGTTAGCTACGCTGACTGTTAGTACTTCGAGTAGTGCGCACGCACATCTGTTTAGGCAAAGTGACTACTTGCCGCTCGTAACGACTTTCTACGCGTCAATATCGCAGAGGATTGCGGGACAGAAGACGTTCATAGGGGTTGTTAACAAAATTGAGACCCCAACAGCGGGCGCATATATTCTTTGGGATGGAACCGATCCGAGAAAGATTACCTGTGTCTCGCTGAACGCAAGTAACAGCTATGAAGAGAGTCAGGTTACGCTACCAGGAGAACTCCTTACGTCCTCCTTGCTCGAGTATCAGATAGAGGTATCTGCTGGGGCAGTAGCTTTTCTCGTTGACTCTACACGTGTAGCATCCCATCGTTTGCATGTTCCAGACCCGTATCAGATCTTAGGTCTTTACATTGACATACAAAATACGACTGTTACGGGGTCTCCGACGGCACTAGTTGTGGATTCGGTGTTCTTTCAGAACACCAACCAAGTACAGACGGGTAGTATCTTCACAGGGGAGCCGCAGGCCGTTCAAGGAGTGCCGGACGGAGTCCCCATAACTATTCAGTTTGGTAATCCGGGTGGTGGCACCGCGCTACCGCTTATGATTAACATGGTCTTCGATAAATCCGAAGGGGCTATAGTTGCCTCTTCATACAAGCGCGTACAGTCGTATTCTATTCCCACAGGCTACACTGGGTACATCATTCGCTATGTGTCATTTCAGGGTGAGGCTGCAGCGTCTCGTATTGTCGCTCAAGCGATACTAGGCACGTTTGTTAACAACACACAGGTATTTACTGTAGAGACTAGTTACCCTTCACCCACCTGGGCAGCCATAGTACAGGCGGAGGTAACGACGCAGATTCAAACTGGGGCTGGTTCTGTCGCAGTTACGGTTACGTATACTAACGAACTTGGAGTTTCAGGGCGTACTGGGACTATTTCTATACCGAGAGGCTCGGCTGTAGGATCTCGTTGGAGTCTGTTGCTTCAGACTGGAGACATCGGCGTTCGTTCGGTCCAGAATGTCACAAGCACATCGACGGTTACCGGGGCTGTAAAGCTGCTGGGTTTGTTACAGCTTGCAGTACATCAAGACCAATCTACAACGACACAGACGGAGACACTTTTTGCTCCAGGAGCAATTACGTTCCCCTCAGGTACGGTGTTGGGTATTGAGTACGCGGGAGGTGTCGTGGCTAAACAAAGAACTTTCGACGCTCTCATTCAGTTGGTGCAGTCATGATTAGATTTAGCCCGTCATTGACCGTGATTGACGGATTCTGGTCGTCGTTTAAGGCGGCCGTTTCCCTACGAGGATTGAACTCTGTAATTCAGTACGACGACGACGGAGTTGCGTATACCGTATTTGCCGTAGAAGGGTACCTGTGCTTCACGTGTGTTATCTACAAGACAACTGTTCCTGCCGGTAACTACACACAAGAACAAAACGACCTCGATAAGGCGGACTTTGAAGCTAATTTCTTGCCGTACGCAAATCGGTCTGTAGACGATATTCCATCTAGGATAATTGCAAACGCTCTTAAGACATCTGGCGGAAGTGCGAACCTAGCCGTGAACGGGAGTGTTACCCCCGTCGTGTTTGAATACAGCCCTCCGTCCGGGTTTGACGTTGAGATCGGTATGCTGTCCTTGCTGTTTGAGGATTCGACGGCTATCGCTTTTGGGAACCGATTCGTACTGACGGGGATAAGCACTCTAGCTAATGGGTTGTTGTTAGAGGTTAAGGCTGGTGACGTGATAACCTCGCCATGGCAAACGATGAGGAGAACTCGAGACCTTATCGAAATCAGTGAGGACTTCGATGTCGTCACGGGCACTATTAACTTCCTGCGCGCCAAGATTCATCTTCCTAAATCTCTGTACTTGAGTAGAGCCGGTACGTTTACAAATCCAGATTACGTTAGGGTTACAGTGCGTGACGACCTCAGCTCTCTAGACTTTGCCGAAGCGCATTTCCAGGGAGTGAAGCTATGAGTATATCGTACTTAGGGCCAACTACGTCAGACGGTAAGCCCATCTTCCTGCCGAACTTGTTTCCAGGAAATGTACTGCTTTACTACGCAGGGTGCGGGGATAGTAGGGAGGGGGGTCGTGGAGCTGGCCCTTTGTTTCAACTATCGTCAACAACTGCTGAAGATAAAGTGATAGATGTGTACTTTAACGACTGGGTTTACCTTGCAGGAGGAGCGTTATCGTGGTCTGGCGGGGAGATAGGGGATTACGCAGTACTTGATGTTATCTGCCCAGCTACCCCTGTCACGCCTGCTAACGGAGAAGGTAATTGCAATGTAGTAAACGGAGTCATAGTCCCTGCGCTAGGGAACGGGTCTTACAGCGTGGATTTGAGTGTGGCTACCCCTGTTCCTGCGCAGACTGTGTTGGTAGACGAGTTCACGCCGTCTACTCCTAACGGGTATTGGGACTGGAGTGAGCCCCCAACGGGCCTTGGTACGATAACACCGGGGAGCCCTGGAGCGGCCTCATGGCACCTAATTGCGGCTGAGATAACCCTGGTGAGGTTTATCTCTAAAATGCCTCTCGTGGGCACGGGATCTATGGACGCGCAAGTGCCTGCTGTGAAACCTAAGAAGATCCTGCCTCAGTGGAAGTTTCGCGTAACTTTGCACAATAGCGGCGAAAAAAGTCTTAACCTTACGTGGCATTTTATCACCGCCCGAATTACCACGGTGTAAGGAGCGATATGAGACACTCTGCTAAGCTCACTAAGCTATTTATCTGGGTGGTGATGACCGTAGCCATCGGACTAGATGTGTATTGGGCCATAAATGACGTCCCCGGGGACACTATCAGTGAGGTGACCAAGGGGTACTCGTGGAAGTGGGCCACAATCCCCGTGTCGTTTGGGGTGCTAACTGGTCACCTGTTTTGGTCTACATTCGGGACTGTGAAATGGAAATATTATCGGCTAGCAGTGTTGTGGGGTATTGGGCTGGTTGTAGTGGCGGCGGACATCCTCAACTTGTACGACGTCATGCCTATCATCCCGCTCGTTCCCTCCATACTTCTCGGTAGGTTACTGTGGCCGCAGCCCGTAGCGTCAAGTCAACCTTTGGTAATGTGGAATAGGTGAATGACCTTGCTCCTAGAAGCTGCTAAGGCTCTCACGTCTCCTGATTTGGGAGTAAAGGTTCTACTGTTCCTTTGCCTAGTGCTATCGTTGATCGCCTACTGGAAAGAAAAAAACCACAATGAGCGTGTGGCTGCTGATAGACTACGAGAGGCTAGGGAGGACACGGAGCTTCTTGTAGAAACAGTCAATGAGGCAGTAGGTGTGGTCAAGGAGTTTAAGGCGTCCAACGAAGCCCTTAGAAGGGCTTTTGACGCCCTGGCGGAGATGTTGCGTAACTCATCTAGCCGGGCGGATAAGGGAGGCTAGTGTGCGCTCCTTTTCCCAACGCGCCATACCAAACGGGCCGTCCTCCGATCCTAACTCTATAGGTAACATGGCTGTAGAGAAGGGGTACATTACGAGCAGCGACTTAGACGCGGCAGTTCGCATACAGCAAGAGAGATTGCCATTAGGGCGGATATTGGTGGATATGGGCAAGATCACGGATGACGAATTGAGCGACCTCCTGTTTGAGCAAAAGGTACGTAGGGGGGAGATTAGGGACGTCGAGGTTATTACCCAGCATGAGCGATTGAAGATGCACAGGAAAATTCGCGAGGTTCGTAGCGGTCTCAAGGAAATAAAAGAGGACGCTAAGCGCGCAGCCGCGACTTTCTTTACTGCTACGACTGTTGGGAGGGCTAAGTGATTCGAGAGGTGGAGGTCGGAGTACCGGTTATCGACCAGTTCCCTGCCTTTGAGAATGACGGGTACTCTAAGCGCTCAGGTCTCCTTGCCGCAGACTTTGCGTCTACAGTTTATCGAGACACGTCCATTGTGCCGCTCCCTGTAACCATTCAAGAGATATCAGGCTCTGGAGAATATAGAACTTCATTTACTCCTGCGCTCAGTGGGCTTTACGAAGTTCAAGTACTGATCGACTTTAACAAGCAGATTTGGTTTGCTCAGTATGCAGCGGTGGCTGAGCTTACTCATGATCTTGCTGAACAGGCCAGAGATCAGGCAGACAAGATTGACCTTAGTGTTGTCAATCCTAGCACAGTGGTTGACGGTAGCTTGGCTGACCAGTTGATGAACAAAGACGCAGCTCGTACGTTCAGCGCAGCTACGGACAGTCTTGAAGCCATAGCTGACGCAATATCCTCCTCGAGCTCCGCTATCGGCGTCGCTCTTGGGCAAATGCAAGTAGATCTGGCTAGAGTACTCGGCCTGCTGCACCGTAACGCCATACTCGACAATCAGACTTACGATAGCTTTGGGCAGCTCACATTTGCTAGATTGAGGGTGTTCGACTTGGCGGCAAACGTACCAACTACCCCTGGGGGCAATGAAACGGTGGGATTGCTTCACAAGTACGAGATCAACGCATCGTACGCTGGGCTCAACGTGGTGACCAAGTTCACCCTTACGCAACTTCTATGATAGCCCTAGCAACCAGAGGCTACCTGTGGCCGCTTCACCTTACGCACATGATTTGCGGAGGCCCCAAAATCTCTGGCACAGAGGTGTTGGTACCTGAAGTCCTAGGTGCTGCTGTTTCTATGGCACCAGGACCAGAGATTACTGGTAGTGTAGTGCCCGGACCTACCATCTCGGGAACCCAGTCTGCAATAGACAACGAGCTGGAGCCTCCGTACATCTCAGGTAGTGGTGTGCCGAAGATCAGGTAGGAGAGGTGCATGGCTGTTACTCTGAGTATCAACGTCTCCAACATTGATGCGGCGATGGCCTCCTTCAATGTTATTAAGGTCAAACGCTCTATCGCTGGGATAGGTGGGCCGTACACAGACATCACCGCTCTTACTCCTCAACCCGCAACACTCGCCCCTCCCTTGCCGAGTCCTTACAACGTAGTCTCTAAGACCCTACAAATCGTTCGG
>Ga0316617_100000449_pt1 | contig 10844 bp, 10 predicted proteins | sample OWC_Aug_M1_C1_D2_FD_207801 | JGI IMG/M metagenome (GOLD analysis project Ga0316617, IMG submission 207801) | Wetland soil microbial communities from Old Woman Creek delta, Ohio, United States - OWC_Aug_M1_C1_D2_B | ecosystem: Environmental > Terrestrial > Soil > Wetlands | place: USA: Ohio... | reverse complement strand
TGCCTAAATTCATCTTTATAACAGGTGGTGTTTTATCATCTCTCGGCAAGGGGATCGCAGCCGCTTCAATCGGCGCACTCCTTGAGGCAAGCGGACTGAAGGTGACGATCCAAAAGCTCGACCCGTATATCAATGTCGATCCCGGCACGCTCAGTCCGTTTCAGCACGGAGAGGTGTTTGTCACTGACGACGGGGCAGAGACAGACCTCGACCTTGGGCACTACGAGAGGTTCACCCATATCCGGACCAGGCAGTCTAACAACTTTACTAGCGGAAGGATTTATTACAACGTTATTTCCAAGGAGCGGAGAGGCGACTATCTTGGGGACACCGTACAGGTCATCCCCCATATTACGGACGAAATAAAGCAGGCGATCAAGTCTGTAGGCGACAATAATGATGTGGTGATAGTCGAGATAGGCGGTACTATCGGAGATATCGAAAGCCTGCCGTTTCTCGAGGCTATCAGACAGATGCGGTATGACGTTGGCAGGGAAAATGTCCTGTACGTCCATCTCACCCTCCTCCCTTTCATAAAGACCTCCGGGGAACTGAAAACAAAGCCCACCCAGCACAGCGTCAGGGAGATACGGGCGATCGGAATTCAGCCTGACCTGCTTTTATGCAGAACAGACAGAAACCTTACTCCAGAGGCAAAGAAAAAGATAGCCATCCACTGTAATCTCGAGGGAGATGCGGTAATTAATGCCATAGATGTAGAGACGATCTATGAGGTGCCTCTGGCGCTTCATGCAGAAGGGCTTGACCACCAGATCATAAAGAAGCTCCAACTGAACGCCGGTGAAGGAGAACTGGGGCTATGGAAAGACATCGTAAGAAAAATAAAAGAACCGAGGCACGAGGTCACGATAGCGATCGTAGGGAAATATGTCGGTCTGAAGGACGCCTACAAAAGCCTTACCGAGGCCCTGACGCATGGGGGCATAGCGAATGACTGCAGGGTGAACCTTGAGTGGATAGATTCCGAAGAGGTTGAAGTGCACGGACCTGAAAAATATCTCTCAGAAGCTGACGGCATTCTTGTCCCAGGAGGGTTTGGCTACAGGGGAATAGAAGGCAAGGTGGAAGCGGTCAGGTACGCAAGGGAAAAAAAGATCCCATATTTCGGCATCTGCCTGGGTATGCAGTGCGCTGTCATAGAATTCGCCCGTAATGTCTGCGGTCTTAAGGCGAACAGTTCAGAGTTTGATCTGAATACGCAGGCCCCTGTCATATATCTTATGGAAAAATGGTATGACTTCAGAAAGGGCAAGGTGGAGGAGCGGACGGAGAGTACTCAAAAAGGCGGCACCATGCGTCTCGGCGCATATCCCTGTAACATTGAAGAAAATACCCTGGCCTATACCGCATACCGCCAGAGGGAAATATCCGAGCGTCACCGGCACAGATATGAGTTTAACAACGCCTATAAGGGCATTGTGACCAGACTAGGAATGAAGATAAGCGGGGCAAGCCCGGACGGTGAACTGGTTGAGATCATTGAAATCGCAGACCACCCCTGGTTTCTTGGGTGCCAGTTCCATCCTGAGTTCAAGTCAAGACCTACTGAGCCGCACCCCCTCTTCAGGGCGTTTATAGAGGCATCTTTAAGGGAAAAAAGGTCTTTGTTCCCGTCTGTTGAAACAGATCTGCATGAGAGAAGCAGGGATTGACGAAGGAAGTAATCATCGGGAATACAGCCCTTGGCGGGGGCAATCCCCTCTCTCTGATAGCCGGACCATGCGTTATAGAGAATGAGGAGATCACCTTTTATACTGCACAAAGACTAATAGAGATCTGCGCGGCATTGCGAATCCCATTTATTTTCAAAAGCTCCTATGACAAGGCCAACAGAACCTCGCTGAATTCTTTTCGCGGTCCCGGCATAGACAGGGGGTTGAGGACTCTGTCAGACATAAAAAACAAATTCCAGGTGCCGGTTTTGGCCGATATCCATTCGGTGGATGAAGTAAAACCTGCCTCAGAAGTACTTGATGTTCTCCAGATTCCGGCCTTTCTCTGCAGACAGACCGATCTGGTCCTTGCAGCGGCGAAGACCGGCAGGGCTGTGAATATCAAAAAAGGCCAATTCCTTGCGCCCTGGGACATGAAGAACATACTGGATAAGGCCGCTTCGACAGGGAACAGGAATGTTTTTATAACCGAAAGGGGGACATCGTTCGGATACAATAATCTTGTGGTTGATATCAGATCGTTTCCTATTCTGCGCTCCTATGGCTACCCTGTTATCTTCGATGTCACACACAGCCTCCAGCTGCCCGGAGGACAGGGGACCTGCTCGGGTGGTCAGAGGGAATTTGCAGCGCCTCTGGCGCGGGCAGCTGTTGCCGCCGGAGTTGACGGGTTGTTTATGGAAGTCCATCCCGAGCCTGACAAGGCCCTCTGCGACGGTCCCAATATGATACCTCTGGATGAGTTGCCTCAGATGCTGAAGGCTCTAAAAAGCATATATGAACTTATTCCGGGGCGATCGCCCGGCGAGGGAGGTTAGCAAAAATGCTGAGAAGGCTGCTTTGTGTTTTCTCTATTGTATTTGTCTGTTCAATGTATTGTTCACCCGCAAATTGCGATGACAGGTCTGCTCAGGACCAGCCTCAGCTTTATACCAACGAGGATGTAGAAAGATATCAAACCCCTTCTGACACCAGGACTGTTCCTGAGCAACCAGTTCCTCCGGCTGACAGGAAAGTGAGCAGGAAGGATAAAAAACAGCCCGATAAGGATAAAAAGCAGCATAATACGGAAGAGCATGAAATGGCATACTGGTGCAAAAAAGGTTCAGCCCAGAGGAATAAGATCGAGAAAGCAGGGGAAGAGGTGAAGGAGGCAGAGAAAGAGCTCTCTGCTGAGAGCAAAAAGAATCTTCGGTCAGGAACTAAAACTACAAAGCTCCAAGAAAAGCTTGAAAAGGCCAGGAAAAAGCATAAGGAGGCAGAGAAAGACCTGGCTGACCTCGAAAATGAGGCACACAGAAAGGGGGCAAAACCCGGATGGCTGAGATGTCAAACATAAACATCCTGGAGATCGCCAGAAAAGTCCTGAAGACCGAGGCCGCTGCGATCGAAGGACTTATAGAAAGACTGAACAGCGGCTTTCAGGCTGCTATTGATATCATTTATGCCAGCAAGGGAAAGGTCATCGTAACCGGCATGGGTAAGTCCGGACTCATCGGGAAAAAGATCGCCGCCACCTTTGCCTCTACAGGGACTCCGGCTTTTTTTATGCATCCTGCGGAGGCCAGCCACGGAGACCTCGGTATGGTTTCCTCTGAAGATGTGGTCATCGCGATTTCAAACAGCGGAGAAACAGACGAGCTCCTTGCCCTGGTCCCTTTCCTCAAGAGGTTCAATGTTCATCTAATCGCCATGACGGGCGAGACGGATTCGACCCTTGCAAAGGCTGCGGATGTGAACCTGGATGTGACCGTGAAAGAAGAGGCCTGTCCCCTCGGGGTAGTGCCGACCGCTTCAACGACCGCTTCACTTGCTATGGGCGATGCGCTAGCGGTGGCCCTCCTGACGAAGAGAGGCTTCAGGGAGGAGGACTTTGCTGCCTTCCACCCCAGCGGCAGTCTCGGCAAAAAACTCTTTATCAAGGTTAGAGACCTTATGCATACAGGCGGGGCGCTTCCCCTTATACACCCGGACGAATCTATGACAGGCGTTGTCATGGAGATTTCTTCCAAGAGGCTTGGCATTGCAGTAGTGGCTGATAAAGACAGGAAGATCGCCGGTGTTATCACTGACGGGGATGTAAGAAGGGGCCTGGAAAAATGGGGAAAAACGCTGTTTGACATGAAGGCCCGCGAAGTTATGTCGAAAGACCCGAGGACCATTGCCTCCGAGGAGCTTGCGGCAAAGGCTCTTTCTGTGATGGAGAGGCATTCGATCACGGTATTGCTTGTGGCTGACGATACAGGAACGGCGGAAGGGATCATCCATCTCCATGATATATTGAAAAAGGGAATAGCATGAACAAGAGTCAGAAGTCAGAAGCCGGAAGTCAGAAGAGGGGAGCAAGAAGAATAAAGGACATTGCAAAGGGCCTCAAGCTTCTGATCCTCGATGTGGACGGGGTCCTGACCGATGGCAGCATAATACTGGACAATGACGGCAATGAATACAAATCCTTTCATGTACGCGACGGACATGGCATCAAGATGCTGATCCGCGCAGGCATTCATGTAGCGATCATTACTGGACGTCATTCAAAGGTGGTTGAGCGGCGTGCACAGGAACTCGGCATTACCGAGGTCTTTCAGAAGTGTCATGACAAAAGGACCGCCTATAGGAAACTTATGGAACAATACGCTCTGGAAGACCTGGAGGTCGCCTATATCGGGGACGATATTGTGGATGCGCCGATCATGGCCCTGGTTGGCCTGCCGGTTGCTGTTGCTGACGCAACAGAGGATGCAAAAGGGTATGCACTGTTTATTACAAAAAGCAGGGGTGGGAGAGGCGCTGTCAGGGAAGTCACGGATTTTATCCTCAAGGCGAAAGGGACCTGGCAGGGGATGGTTAATGACTACTTTACGGTTTAATCTCCCTACGCTCCTGACCTTAAGCAGAATTGTCCTGATCCCTTTTTTCGTCCTTTCTGTTTACCCGTACCCTGTCCTCGGGGCTTTGATATTCAGTATCGCTTCAATTACAGATTTTCTGGATGGATATCTGGCGCGGCGTTCCGGGCAGATAACAAAGTTTGGCATTATCATGGATCCCTTGGCGGACAAGTTCCTCGTTATATCGGCACTGGTAGTCCTTGTTGATATGGAAAGGCTTTCCGCATTTATCGCAATAGTATTAATCGTAAGGGAATTTCTTGTGACCGGACTGAGGGTCGTGGCGCTTTCAAAGGACATCGTCATACCGGCAGAGCTGGGTGGGAAGCTCAAGACAACGGCCCAGATAACAGCCATACTCTGCCTGATACTGGTAGGCACTGTCTTTGATAATCTCCCTGTAGACCTCTACGACATCGGCCTGGTATTCATAGGCATAGCTGTGGTGCTTTCTGTTGTGTCAGGAGTGCAATATACAATCTCTTTCGGGAAGAAGATTTGAAGATCATACTCCTCTCGATCGCGGCGTTTCTTATCGGGTCTATACCAACGGGGCTTTTGATTGCCAGGGTCAGGGGGATAGACCTGAAGCAAAAAGGCAGCGGTAATATCGGGGCAACAAACGTGTTGCGGACCACCGGCAAGGGGCCCGCTTTTTTTACCCTCTGTGGGGACATCCTGAAAGGCGCAGCAGCTGTATTGCTGGCGAGACACTATCAAACAGGCATTTTGCATGAAGGGGTGATAGGGATATTTTCCATACTTGGGCACAACTTCTCTCTCTTTCTGAAGTTCAAAGGAGGCAAGGGGGTAGCAACAAGCCTGGGGGTTCTGAGTATTTATTCTCCTATAATAGCTCTTTTGACTGTTATTCTATGGCTGGTGACGGTTTTTATAACAAAATACTCTTCTCTGGGGGCACTGATCTCCTTTGGCTTTTTGCCCATAAGTATGATATTGTTTGATACAGGAGAAAAGTTTCCTGTAGCATTGACTATGACCCTTATGATATTTGCAAGACACAGCCAAAATATTTCCCGTCTTGCCAGGGGGACGGAACCGAAGGTCGGCAATAAAACATGAAACACATAATACTCATCATATTATTGTATCTTACGGCTCTGCCGGTTATATGTTTCGGCGAAGACATTTATGAAACCAGGCTAAACAGAGGCCTCAGGAGTACTGAGGCTTATTCATACCTTTTGATGGAGAAGGCCTCTGAAAACAGGGCGGAATCCGTTCAACTGTATAAAGATGCCGCGAAGATGTCCCCGGACCTCCCCCCTGTTCATTTCGCGTTGGCAAAAGCGAGTTTTTCATTGTCACCTGCCAGGGTATTTGAAAGCGTTGAGTATGTTATCGAAGGGATTTATGCCTACACAAGAAATTTCTGGTATGCGTTCACACTTGCCGGCAGTCTGTTCTTCGGCATAGTGCTTTCGTTTGTTGTTGCGATGGTGATCATATTCGCAACCAGGCTCCCCGGCGATATACGGCTGTTTGCCCACGACCTCGCAGAGGCAAAATATCTCCTGATCCTGCTGGTCCTGCTTATTGTCATCTCCGGAATAAGTCCGTTATTGTTTATTGCAGGCATGTTGGTATTGCTTGGAATGTATATGAAAAAGATGGACCGCATTATTGTCTATCTTTTTTTGGCGTTCCTTGTTTTTTCCCCTCTCTTTTTCAGGACAACCGCCCTGTTTGTGCATGCGCTGTCTTCTCCCCAGCTGAAGGCCATTGTGGCGGTCAATGAGTCAAAAGACAACACATACGCTCTCACAGCACTAAAGAACAGCGATGATTATCCTTCGCTTTTTTCCTATGCGCTTGCGCTGAAGCGCGAAGGACATTACGATGAGGCTGTTGCTGTCTATCAAAAACTGATCCAGAAAAGTCCTGCTCCCGAGTTGTATGTGAACCTCGGCAACTGCTATGTCGGATTGAATAATATGCAGGAGGCCCTTGCCTCTTATCTGAAAGCCCTCGAAATAAAGCCTTTAGCCTCCGCCTATTACAATCTCTCGCAGATATCGAGGGAGAGTTTTGATTTTCAGAAGGGAGACGAGTATTTCAGACAGGCCCTTGCTATAAACAGAGGCGCTGTCACGGGATACAGATCGATTTACAGTCGAAATCCCAACCGGCTTGTCATTGATGAAACTCTCCCTTTCTCCGAGCTCTGGAACCTCGCCCTGATGAATGCAGGAAATGTGTCTGCCTTCGGAGCTTCTGTCCTGCCGCCATTTTTTCTCTCCGGCGCTGCTTTACTGCTGGCCATGCTTAACTTTTTTCTAAACACCGCTATAAAGGAGAGGGCCTACAGATGCAAACGATGCAGTACCATACTCTGTCCGCGGTGCGAATACCGTATTACCTGGGGCAGTATGTGTCAGGCGTGTTATTCTTCTATCGTAAAGCTGGATGAACTGGAAGTAAAAGAAAGGGTTTCCAGACTCCTCTCTATCTATGAGCATCAGAAGAGGCGCAAGGATATCATGAAAATCCTTTCTTTTGTTATGCCTGGCGTTCCTCAAATTTATGCCGGGAAAATATTGTCAGGGCTGTTATTCTTATGGCCTTTTCTCTTCTTCCTGATTCTGCCGTTTACTAACCATTTATCCGCCGGGGGGGGAATACTCTTTACGCACAGTTTTTTCACGTGGGCCGCGGTCTTTTTCGCAGGGCTCATATATATTATTTCTAATATCATAACCAGACAGAGGATAGTGAAGGGATGGCTTTAGAAGGATCTTTAACAGATTTTGGACTTGCGGACATACTCCAGCTCATCTATTTCCAGCGCAAGACCGGTATTTTGACGCTTGAGGGTAAAGCGGACAAGGTGAAACTCCTGTTTATCAACGGGAACATAGGCGGTGCAGAGTCGAAAAGACGTATAGAAGACAACCGCTTGGGAAAAATTCTGATTAAGAAGGGACATATTCACGAGAAAGATCTCGAGACCGCGATTGAAGAGCAGCGTAAGACTGGCAACAAGCTTGGCAGTATACTGATACGCAATGATATGGCCTCAAAAGAAGTGATCGAGGATATCGTGCAAAGCCAGATCACAGAGACCATAATACAGCTTTTCGGTTGGAAACAAGGCACCTATGACTTTACCGCGAAGGGGGTGCAACAGGACACAGAGCTGCCCTTTTCACTGGACACACAGCATCTCCTGATGGAGGGGCTGAGGATAGTTGATGAATGGTCTGTCATCCAGGGCAAGATCACCCTCGACACCATATTCAGGAAACTGGTTGAGGCCCCGTCAGGACTCACGGAAGGAGAACAGGAGGTCTTTGCCTGTGTTGACGGGGAGAATGATGTTAGTACCATAATAGACCTCTGCGGACAGGACAACTTTGAGGTCTCTAAAACTCTGCTGTCTATGATGGAGAAAGGGTTTGTCGAAATAGCAGAAACCGCTCCTGTGATGACGAAAGGGCTGGCTGCTGCAAGCAAACCGGCAGTGAATATTTTCGGATATCTGCCTTACCTTGCGGTCATGCTATCGATTTGTTTTTCGCTGACAGGTGTTTATATGTGGAAGGGTGAGGATTTCAAAAACGTCAGCTCGTCCAGGAAGCTCGAGGAGTTCAGGATGAAGGCAGAGGCATTCCAGTTTGAACATGGCGCGTACCCATCCACCCTTGATCAGATAACACTTTCAAAGGACGCTTGGGGAAGACCCTATATTTACATGGCCACAGCAGATTCTTTTTTTATCTCAAGTGCCGGCGCTGATGGCGTTGAAGGCACAAAAGACGATATTTATTGATGGTGACTGCCGATCACCCCGGCAAGGCGGTCGTACTTTTGAGCGGGGGCGCGGATTCCGCTACTACTCTGGCTCTAGCACGTGCAGAGGGCAGGGAACTATATGCTCTCAGCTTTGACTATGGTCAGAGGCATCGCCTGGAACTGGAATCCGCGAAAGTGGTTGCGGAGGTCATTGGGGTGAAAAAGCATCTTATCGTGAATTTCAACCTCAGGGACATTGGGGGGTCCGCCCTGACATCAGAAATTGAGGTGCCAAAAGACGGTAATGAGTTCTCCGTAATGAGTAATGAGTTGCTGAAAAGTGGAGAAACCCCATCACGCATCACCCATCACGCATCACCCATTCCTGTCACCTACGTGCCGGCCCGCAACACGATATTCCTGTCCTTTGCGCTGGCCTGGGCAGAGGTCCTGGAGGCTGAGCATATATATATAGGCGCAAATGCTGTTGATTACAGCGGGTATCCTGATTGCAGGCCCGAGTACCTGCAGTCATTTGAACGAATGGCGAACCTGGCAACCAGGGCGTCGGTAGAGGGAAGGCTTGCCTTCTCGATTCATGCGCCGCTGCTTTTTATGAGTAAGGCCGAGATAGTACAGACCGGTCTTCGTCTCGGACTTGACTATTCGATCACATGGAGTTGTTATGACCCTCAGAAAAAACGTGATGCGTTATCCGTAATGCGTGATGAGAACACCCATCACCCATCACCCATTACCCATCACGATTTTGTCCCCTGCGGTTTATGTGACAGCTGCAGATTAAGGGAGAAAGGGTTCCGGGAGGCGGGCATTAAGGACCCATTGGGTTTATCATAAAAAAGGTCAAGATTTTTTCAGGAGGGATTATGGAAGAAAGACTTTCCCATGAAGAGTTTGTTAAAAAGGCGATTGTCAGCCTAAGGAAAGAAGGCTACAAGGGGATTCATACGGTATATTCAGGATTTAATGAGGCCTTCAAAAAGTATTTTGCAGGCGAAAACCCGGTAGAAGCGACAAATAACCTTTCAAAGGAAGGCAAGATAGTTATACGGCCTGTAAAAGGGGGCGTGATGCTCTATCTGCCTGACGAAGCTCCAGGTTCAAGCAATGCCGACGAGACACTGAAAAAAATGGGGCTGGCTTGAAGAAACCTGCTGACAAAAAACAGCAAAGCCTTGCGGGGATCCCTTCTGTTGATGAGCTTCTCAAGAGTAGCGAAGGCGCTCAGTGGCTCTCTGCCTTTCCAAGAGCAGTTGTTATTCAGGCTATAAGGACTGTCCTTGGGGCAGAGCGGGAGAAGATACTTGGTGGGGAAGCCGCTGAAATCCCTTCCAAAGCCCTGTATGCCAGCATTTTAGGTGAGATTAAAAAACTTTCTTCATATAGCCTTTTGCCTCTCATCAATGCAACAGGGATTGTTTTGCATACCAACCTGGGGCGGGCAGTACTTTCTGAAGAGGCCCTCGAAAACATAGCGAATATAGGCAGGGGGTATTCTAACCTCGAATACGACCTCGAAACCGGAAAGAGGGGGAAGAGGCATTCACATACCAAGAGGCTCCTCAGGACGATAACCGGCGCAGAAGACGCCCTAATCGTAAACAACAACGCCGCAGCTGTCCTGCTATGCCTGAATACCATGGCAAAAGACCGGGAAGTCATTGTCTCAAGGAGCGAACTCGTTGAGATCGGGGGCTCGTTCAGGGTCCCTGATGTGATGGCTGCGAGCAGTGCTGTCTTGCGTGAGGTTGGGACCACGAACAAGACACATCTCCATGATTATGCAGATGCAATAAATGAGAACACGGCCCTTGTCCTGAAGGTCCACCAGTCCAATTACCGGATAATAGGCTTTACCTCTGATGTAGGGACTGAGGAACTTGTCATGCTCGGCAAGAAAAAGAGTATACCTGTGATGTACGATCTCGGAAGCGGGTGTCTTGCAGACCTTAGGGCGTATGGCATTTACACCGAGCCTACGGTGCAGGAGATCATAAAGACAGGGGTAGATGTGGTGACTTTCAGCGGGGACAAGCTCCTGGGAGGTCCTCAGGGGGGTATCATCGTCGGCAAAAAAAAATATATCGAAAAAATGCAGAAGAACCCCCTTGCCCGTGCTTTGAGGGTTGATAAATTGACCATAGCTGCTTTTGAGGCGACCCTAATGGGATACATGGACATCGAGGCCGCAAAGAATACTGTGCCGGTGCTGAAGATGCTTTTTCAATCGCCTGACGAGATAAAGCACCGTGCCCTTAGGATAGCCGCGGCACTCCGGAAGGTGGTCAAGGTTGCCGATAAAATTGTTGATATAAGGGTTGTGCAGGACAGGTCAAAGGCAGGCGGCGGTTCATTGCCGGCTGCGGAATTCCAGACCTTTGCAGTACAGATCAGGTCCGGGACGGTTTCAGTAAATGAATTGGAGCGCAGACTAAGACAAAGTCTGCCGCCTGTTATCGCAAGGATCAGGGAAGACACCCTGCTC
>Ga0316617_100000448_pt1 | contig 10845 bp, 10 predicted proteins | sample OWC_Aug_M1_C1_D2_FD_207801 | JGI IMG/M metagenome (GOLD analysis project Ga0316617, IMG submission 207801) | Wetland soil microbial communities from Old Woman Creek delta, Ohio, United States - OWC_Aug_M1_C1_D2_B | ecosystem: Environmental > Terrestrial > Soil > Wetlands | place: USA: Ohio... | reverse complement strand
TGTACCATGCAATCTACTGCACACATCCCGCCTTGTCAAGAACAACCGCCTGAAATCTGGGGTGTAATGGATTGAACTTGCCTGGGGCCGCTCAGTTCGCAAGGCTCCCGCCCAGGCTGCTCAAAAAGTCCAGATGCAAGGCGGCAAGTGATGGGCCGAGTGAGGCGTACTGGAGGTACGCCGCAACGAGCGCCCGAGCGCGCCAACGCCGCAGGTGGGCCTTTTTGAGCAGCCGGCTAAGGGCAGTGGATCATGCCTTGCGCCCAAAGGCACCCGCCACAGGTGGGAAACGGGTTGTCGTAGCAGTCCTCTTGATTCGCCTCCGAGAGATTGCAGCCCCCGCACCCGGTGCAGGGCGAAAACTCGAATCCCTGGACGCGCCGGCGAAACGCCACATACTCCGGCGCGGTCCACAGGTCGCGGAGATCGCGCTCCGTCACTTGGCCGACCACGTACCGTCGCGATATGCGGTCTTGTCCCCCCAGATAACTGACGTGGCTGTGCAGGAGGGGCAGGCACGGACTGACGCTTCCATCCCAGGCGATCGCCATGGCGCCGCGCTCGATAAAGGGGCAGCAATCCCTGGCGTCGGCCAGGTCGCGTCCGGCAAGGCTGATACGCAAGCCGCCGCGCATCACGTCGCGCCGGGACTCGAAGGTAATCTGGTCGCCGTCGAGCGCGGATACGTTGAGGGGAGGGTCGGAGGACGAGTACAGGCGACGCGTGAGCACCCGAGGGTAGAGCGCCTCCTCGCACATCGCCTTGGTGAAGGGTAACACATTGCTGACCACAAATCGGCTTGCCCCCAGTCGCTCCCCCAGGCGCAGCACGGCCGGAAGGTCCCCAAGGTTTCGCTTCATCATCACGAAGGCGATACCGATCTGGGGTGCGGTCCGATTCGGGACGGCCGCCTGCGCATCCCGGAACGCCGCGAGATTTGCCAGGACCTGCGGCAGAGCCGCGCCGAGGCGCACGTCGGTATAACTCTCCGGTGTGGCGCCGTCCAGGGAGACCCAGAGCAGATCGAGCCCCGCCGAAATCAAACGCCGCGACACATCCTGGGTGAGAAGCGTCCCGTTGGTGATGAGCTCCGCCGGGCCGCCGAGGGCTTTCGCCTTCGCCACCATCTCCACGATGCGCGGATGCGCCAACGGTTCGCCGAAGCCGCCAAAGAATACCGTGGGCGGCGGCGAAAACGCGCGGAGCCCATCCGTGATCCGGGCGAAGGTCGCCTCATCCATCTGGCCGAGCGGTTCGTCCCACCCATGCCGGATGCAGGTTCGACACTCCAGATTGCAGCGATTCGTCGGCTCAACGTAAACCTTTGCCAGGCGGTCCCCTGGTTGACGCTGTTGCACGCCGCTCGCCCCAACAACCATGTGAGGTTGGTCACCACGGCTCAGATCGCAGCGAGACACTACCGCCGGATGGAGCAGCCCGCGTCCCTCCTCGTCGTCGTGCGCTGCAGATTCGGGTTGAACGGTCATGGCAACATCTCGGAATTGGTTACACTCATCGGTCCCGCAGCCAATGCGGGGCACCACGGCGGAACCGCAGCCATCATCGCCGCCGCTCCGGCCTAACAACACCCCGTTTGAACGTAAAGCGACAGCTTGTCGCCGTCCGCGAGAGACCTTCGGTCGTAGTCGACCTTCAACAAGATGTCATCGTTATGCACAATGGAGAGGTTGATATTCTCCTCCCATTTCTCCAAGAGCGGAAAGTCCGCCCACACGAACCCGTGGTGAGCCAGGAGGCGTCGAAAGAGATCGTTCGCCGTTCCCCCGGGAAACTCCACCACTCCGCACCCCTTGTTCCCCATCTTTTCGACCAGTTTCCAAAGTCCGACGACCTTGACACTGATCTTCATGGTCACCCCCGGTTGTGAGTCGTCACGCACGTGTCCGCCGGATTGCGTGCCCACGGATGCCGCTGGCGTTGATCGCGCTAGCGCACCGTACGGAGCAAGTCCACGACCCGGGTTTCGACTTGATCCCGCACGAGACGGAACGTGGCCATGATCTCCGCGTCCGTGCCCTTGGCGGCAGCCGGGTCCTCTAGGGGCCAGTGGAGGCGTTTCACCTCCGGCGGCAGGACCGGGCAGGACTCGTTGGCATGACCGCACACCGTCACCACCACGTCCATCTGTCGGGCTAGGTCCCAGTCGAACGCCTTGGAGTGATGGCTCGATATGTCGATCCCCCTCTCCCGCATGACAGCCACGGCAACGGGATTCAGCCGACTCGGCTCCACCCCGGCACTGTGCGCCTCGATCTGCTCGCCACCGAAGTGCCTCGCGAAGCCCTCGGCCATCTGGCTCCGGGCGGAATTTCCGGTGCACACAAATAAGACCTTGATCGTGGGTTCCATGCGCTCCTGCCCTCCTGCCGCTCGACTCCTCTCCTGGGGCCACGCGCCCGCCGTCGACCTGGCCGACCGCTATTCTCCGGACACTAGCACGCGCAGGAGCTCCCGCAGCCGTCGCCTGGCGCCAGGCTCGAGGTGAGGTGGAATCCTGATCCGTCTGCCGACTCCACGAAATCGACGCGGACCGGCTTGATTTGCTCAAACAGATCCCTCTCGATCGCAAAGGTGACACCGTGATCAGTGTGGGTCACATCGTTCTCTTGGGGCTCGTCCAGAGCCATACCCAGTTTGGGCCCGCCTCAGCCGGGTTGCAAAAGGAGGGTCTTCTCCAAAACGTGTGGGTGAAATTTAGGGCTGCATCTCCGTACGTCCTTGTGGCGCAAGGGCTTTCGCGATTGCAGACCCCTCAGGAATCTGGCATGACGTCCGAATGCCAACACGTCGACATCTCTGGGATGCGTACCGGTTTCCGGGCTTCCGGCCCCTGCACACGATCCACGGCATCTTCGGGGACTCCCACGCCCGGGTGGTCCGGCTCCAGCGGCGGGGAAAAAAACGGCCTGTGGGGTCTGCGACCAGCTCCACCGGACCGTCTACGACCGGAAGGTGCAGCGGGTCCGAGACCTGGCGTGCGGGGGCTGGCGGATCTACCTGGACGTCGAGATCCGGCGGGTCCGCTGCACCCGGTGCGGGCTCGTGAAGCAGGAACGGCTGCCCTGGCTGGCCGAGACGCCGGGCTACACGAAACGCTTTGCCTTCGCGGTGGGGCGCCGGTGTCGGGCGGCCTCCCTCCGCGATGTCGCGAAAGAGTTCCACCTGGACTGGAAGACCGTCAAGGCCCTGGAGATGCAGTACATGCGGGAACAGCTCCGTCGGGCCGGGACGCCGGCCCCGCGCGTGATCGGCATCGACGAGGTGTCCCTCCGGAAACGTCACACCTACCGCATTGTGGTGAGCGACCTGGAGCGGCATCGGCCGATCTGGTTTGGGGGTGTCGATCGCTCGGAGGCCAGCCTCGCCCTGTTCTATGCCTGGCTGGGGCCCCGGAAAAGCGCCCGGATCCGCCTGGCGGTGATGGACATGTGGAAGGCCTTCCGGACGGCCACCACGCGCGCGGCGCCGCAAGCGAGTCTCCTGTTCGACAAGTTCCATGTCTTGCGCCATCTCGGGGACGCGCTGGATCAGGTCCGCAAGCGCGAGTACGCCCGGCTGCGCGGCCAGGATCGACGGTTCATCAAGGGGCAGAAGTACACGCTGCTCTCCAACAAAGCCAACCTCACCCTCGATGGGCGCCGGGCCTTGCAGACGCTGCTGAAGGCCAACAAGCGCCTGAACACCGCCTACCTGCTCAAGGAGGCCTTCGGCCAACTCTGGGACTACCAGACCGAGGGCTGGGCCCGGCGCTTCTTCGAGCAGTGGCGGGCCGCTTTGCGCTGGCAGCGACTCCCCGCCTACCAGAAGTTCGCGGCCATGATCGATCGCCACTGGGACGGCATTGCGGCCTACTGCCACCCCGAGAACAAGGTGGCGCTCGGCTTCGTGGAGGGGCTGAACAACAAGATCCGAGTGCTTCAACGCCGTGCCTATGGCCTACGGGATGAGGAGTATCTCCGGCTCAAGGTGCTGACGTGCATGCTGCCGGAACTGTGAAAGCGTCTCAAGTTACCCACACGTTTTGGAGAAGACCCGAAATAAAAAGAGATGTATAGGTTATTTCGTAACGGCTCCTAACCAGACGAAGGAGGCGAGCGATGCCGGATTCCAATGTGCAGGGCTGTAGCAAGGACCACGTGATCTACCCCAGAACTTCGAAGGGGGACCTGGAGAGAGGTATTCCCATCATCGCGCGGGCCGAAGGGGTGCGCATCTTCGACCAGCAGGGTAAGGCCTACCTGGACCTCGTCTCGGGGTGGACCCGGCCGGTCCACATCGGCTACGGACGGAAGGAGATGGCCCAGGCGGTGGCCGACCAGATCCTGGCGATGCCGTATTACACCCCGATGCAGTTCGGCAATCCGCGCGCCGTCGAGCTGGCCGCCGTGCTGGCCGCACTGGTGCCCGCGCCCGTCGCCAATTTCCTGTTCGTGAGCAGCGGCTCCGAGGCGGTGGAGTCGGCGCTGAAGTTGGCCAAGCACTATCATCACCACCGGGGCGAGCGGGCACGGTTCAAGATGGTCAGCCGTCGCGGCGCCTTCCACGGCGTGACGGGGGGCGCGCTGCGCGTGCTGGGGACGGTCCTTCCCATCCGGCAGATGATGGAGCCCCTTCCCCCAGGTACCATCTTCGCCGAGTCGCCCTACTGCTATCGCTGCCCTCTGCACCTCACCTATCCGGGGTGCGACCTCGCCTGTGCCCGGGACGTCGAGCGTCTCATCCAGTTCGAGGATCCGAGCCAGGTCATGGCCTTCATCGGCGAGCCGATCCAGCAGGCGTTCGGGGTCTGCGCGCCGCCGCCGGAATACTGGCCGATCATCCGAGAGATCTGCGACCGGTACGGGATCCTTCTGATCGTCGACGAGGTCATCTGCGGTTTCGGCCGCACGGGCAAGTGGTTCGCCAGTGAGCACTTCGGGATCCGACCGGACTTGATGACCATGGCCAAGGGGATCTCCAGCGGCTACGTGCCCATGGGGGCGGTGGGGGCCACCGACGCGGTCGTCCGGCCCGTGGAGATGTTCGCCAACCTGCAGACCTACATGAACCATCCGGTGGCGTGTGCCGCCTCGCTCACCAACATCGAGATCATCAAACGCGAGCACCTGGTCGAGAACTCGCGGCGGCAGGGCGAGTACTTCCTCGGCCGCCTCAAGGAATTGGAGCGTCATCCCATCGTCGGCGAAGCGCGTGGCACCGGTCTATGGGCGGCCCTGGAGCTCACGACGGACAAGGCCACCCACGCGCCGTTCCCGGCGGCGGGCCTCACCCGCCTGGTCGACCGGGCGCGGGAGCAGGGGATGATCATCAAGGCCATGAACACGGCGCTGGAATTCGCCCCGCCGCTGATCATCGGCAAAGCGGACCTCGACGAAGCGGTGGTAATCCTCGACCGATGCCTGACTGAGGAAGTGCAGGCGATGGGGCTCGCCTGAGCCCGGACGGCGGACCAGCACCCGTCGGCTGCCCGTCCGCGGAAACCAAGGAGGGACGAAAAAAGCATTACGCTTGACATCTGTTCCGGGTAGCTGGTATACCGCATGCCAGCATACCAATCAAATCTGAGGGGCCCGCCATGGTCAGTCGAGACGATGCCTACGCCCCGCTGGCGCGCGAACCTAAACTCGCGGACCGCGCCACCCAGCAATTGCAGTCCCTCATCACGCGCCGCACATTCCAACCAGGCGACCGCCTTCCGTCCGAGCGCGAACTGGGCAACCGTTTGGGCGTCAGCCGGACCGTGATCCGCGAGGCGCTACGCGCACTCTCGACGAAGGGACTCGTGGAAGTTCGGGACGGCGCCGGGGCATACGTGCGGGCCCCCTCCACCGACCTGGTTTCCGAGTTGCTCGGTATTTGCGTCTCGCACATGGAAACAGGAGACGTAACGTCCGGGAACATCCTCGAGATGCGTCGCATTCTGGAGATCGAGATGTCCGGGCTGGCGGCAGAACGTCGCGGGGCGGACGACCTGGCGGAGCTGGAGCGGTTACTCGCCCTGATGGCGCGGCCGGGAAGCAGTCGAGGAGACTGGGCGAAGATCGATTACGAGTTCCACGATCGCGTGGCGATCGCCAGTAAGAATCCCCTCTTTCCCATTGTGCTGCGCTCCATCTCCGAGGTGCTCATGCGCGCGCGGTTGCTCGGGGTGCGACTGCCCGACTACCAGGCGAAGGCGTTGCACCATCACCGGAATGTCTACGAGGCCGTTCGAGCCCGGTCTCCCGAGAAGGCCCGGGCCGCGATGGCCGGCCATCTGCGCGAAGCCGAGCAGACGATGCGGCGAGTGCTGGCGGGGGAAGCCGTGGAGACGGATTCCCAGCGTGTCGATGCCCCGGAAGGGAAAGGCGTGCCGTTGCGGGCCGGAAGAATTCGGGCGTCGGGCCGCGGACCGATCCTGCGCAAGACGACACGAGCGTTGATCTCGAATCGGGAGACGACATGAACACGCAGATTCAATTCCTGGGTCTCGGCGCCTTTCGGATCACACTTTCCGATGGTCGCGTTGTGATGATCGATCCTTGTCTCGAGCGTCTCAATCCCGTGAGTCCGGTCAGGGTCATGGATCTGGAGCGGGTGGACTTGCTCCTCGTCACGCACTTGGCGGGCGATCACCTCGGGGAGGCGGCCGACGTCGCGAAGCGGTTCCGCTGCCCGGTGGTCTGTGGGCCGGAGGTCAAGTACTTCCTCGCGTGCCAGGGTGTGGACCCGAAGCAGTTCCGAATGCTGACCTGGAACGCGCAGACGAATCCGAACGGCATCCGGGTGCGAGCGGTGCCCAGCTTCCACGCCTCGGTCGGTCTCGCGCCGGACGGGAAATGGCTCTCGGGTGCCCCGATGGGCTTCATCCTGTACGCGTCCGATCGGTGCCGGATCTACCATTCCGGCGATACGGCGCTCTTCAGCGACCTGAAGCTGATCGGCGAGCTGTATCAACCCACGGTAGGGTTGTTCTGCGCCGCCATGCAGACGCGTGAATACTACGAGCAGAACGGCATGATGGACTTCTACGGCAACGAGATGTCGGGCGAGGAAGGGGCGCTGGCGGCGCAATGGCTCAAGGTCGAGCACGCCATCTGCTGCCATTACCTCGATCCTGCCGACTCGGCGGACGTGCGGAAGTTCTTCGCAATCCTGGAAAGCCTGGAAGGGCCGAAGCCGTACGCTCCGAAGCCGGGCGAGACGATCGTAATTCCTGAGTGACCCGTCCCAAGACAAGGAGTCGAGCGTGAGAGAGAACCGTGTCAAGCGGGCATTGCAGGGCGGCGGCATCTCGGTGGGCACCATGATGTTGGAGTTCGACACCTCGGGCATCCCTCGGATCGCTGCTGCCGCCGGCGCCGAGTTCGCCGTGTTCGACATGGAGCACACCGGCTGGAGCATCGAGACGATCAAGCGTCTGATGGCCGCCTCGCGGGGAACGGATCTGGTTCCGATCGTCCGGCCGCCGGCCGGGCAGTACCATTTCGTGGCGCGCCTTCTTGACGTGGGCGCCATGGGCATCGTTCTGCCTATGATGGAAAGTGCGTCGCAAGCTCAGGAGGCCGTGCGCTTCACCCGCTATCCCCCTGCGGGCTGCCGGGGCGCCGCTTTCAACGTGGCCCACGACGACTACCAGCCGGGCGACGTTGCGGCGAAGATGCGGAGCGCCAACGAGGAGCGGCTGCTCGTCGCGCTGATCGAGACCGCCCAGGGGGTCGAGCGGGCGGACGAGATCGCCGCCGTGGACGGGGTGGATGTGCTCTGGATCGGGCAGTTCGACCTCACCAACTCCATGGGGATCCCCGGCCAGTTCACGCATCCCGACTTCCAGCGCGCCGTGGCCCGCGTGCTGGAGGCCTGCCAGCGGCACGGGAAGGCCGGCGGCTTCGGCAGCCTGGATGTGGCGGAGCTTCAAGCGCGGCGCAAACAAGGGTTCCGGTTCCTGGTGTACACCGCAGACGTCTGGATCTATCAGCAGGCGCTACGGCAGGGTCTCGCGGCCGTGCGCGAAGTTAAATAGGATCGCTTCGGGTGTCTTACCCGAGAGACCAAAAGGAAGGCGGTGCGCGAATATTCCGCGATGCGGTACCTGGCCCCTGAAAGGCAGCTCGTCGGGACGACCGTGTTCGCGTTCGCCATGCCTGGAATCACCGGTGTGCGTACCGGGTGGAGATGACCCGTCACGCGGAGAGAGTCGATGGATCCTTTCGACGTTCGTGAGTTCTGGCAGCCATGGCGAGCGCGCCCAATCACGTCTGTGGACTGCCTGCCGTTCCACGGCGAGTACGCCGATCTGCTCCGAAACACCGAGACGCTCGCCTATCTCATCCGAAGCTACACGGTGCACGAGATGACCTGCGCCGGGCTGGGACATCCCGGGGGGAGTTTCAGCGAGGCGGAGTTCCTGGCGGTCCTGTACAACTATGCCCTACGCCATGATCCGCGCGATCCCAAGTGGGCGATGCGAGACGTCTTCTATCTGTCGAAGTGCCATGCCTGCCCGGGGCACTACACGGCCCTTGCGCTGTTCGGGTACTTCCCGCTGACGGATCTCAAGGGCTATGGGTGCTGGGACTCTCACCTGGAATCTCACCCCGACTGGCTGCGGACGCCCGGGATCGAGATCAGCGGTGGCTCCTTGGGCCAGATTCCCGGCGTCGCGGTCGGCCGGGCGCTGGGAATGCGCCGGAACGGTCCCGATCACAACGACCGGACCGTCTACGTGCTGACCGGAGACGGCGAGTGCAACGAAGGATCGGTGTGGGAGGCGTTCATGGCGGCGTCTCACTACCGGTTGGACAATATGGTCTTCGTGGTGGACTACAACAAGGTCCAAGCGAAGGGGTTTCTGAGCCAGGACATGAGCCTCGAACCGTTCGCGGACAAGCTGCGCGCCTTTGGTCTGGATGTCTATGAGGTGCGAAACGGCCATGACGTGTCCGAGCTCGTCAACCTGTTCACCCAGTTGCGGCAGCTGCGCCGTGGACGACCCATCGCGATCATCCTCAACACGGTCAAGGGGAAGAAGGTGTCCGAGTGCCAGTACAATCCCAACTGGCACACCTCGGCGCCGCGAGACGCCGCTGCCGCCGGCGCCTGGCTGCGCGAGTTGTGGGAGCAGGACGGCAAGCGTCTGGGGATCCCCGCAGAGCTTCCCGCCGCGCTGCACACCGCCATCGAGATCGTCGGCCCGTTGCACGGCAATCCCGATCAGATCACCGATCGCCAGGCCTGAGGAGCCTGATCATGGCACAGTTCACGATCCCCGCCCGGGAAAAGACGACCGAGATGCGATTCCAGATGGGCTACGCGCTCGCCGACCTGGCCGCCGAGCATCCACGGATCGTCGCCGTGGACGCCGACCTGCGGACCTCGTCAGGACTCCACATCTTCGAGCACTTCCATCCGGACAAGCTCGTAAAAGTCGGCATTGCAGAGCAAAACCTGATGGCTATTTCAGCCGGCCTTTCGCAAGAGGGCTATATCCCATTTCCGTGCACCTTCGATGCGTTCTGCCGCCGGTACATGGATCAACTCTATGTCACGGTGGCTTACGGGAATCTCAACGTGAAGGTGCTGGGGGCGTACGCCGGCCTGTTCACCGGCAAGGCGGGGGCGACCCACCAGAGCGATAAGGAGCTCGGAATCCTCCTGCGCATACCGAACCTCACCGTCATCGAGCCGGGCTGCAACGACGAAATGGCGCAGGCGCTCCGCGTGGCCGTCGAAACCCCCGGGCCGTTCTATCTCCGGATCGTCCGGTGCGAGGTGGCGCAGAACGAGGTCGCCGACGGCTACCGCTTCCGACTTGGCAAAGGCGTGACGGTGGTGGATGACGGCGTAGACGCCGGGATCGTGTGCACCGGATACATGATCCGGACCGCCAAGGCGGCCGCGCGAAAGCTCAGGGACAAAGGCATCCGGGTCCGCGTGGATCATCATCCGTCGCTGAAACCGTTCGATCGGGATCTGGTACGCGACCTGGCCGGGAAGGTGCCCGTCATCGTGACCGCGGAGAACCACTGTCGGAGCGGCGGCCTGTACTCGCTGGTCGCCGAGACCCTGGCTGGCACCGGCTGTGGCGTGCCGGTCGGCGCCATCGGGACCGACCCCGACGACTTCATCCACACCGGCCACGTCAACGACCTGCTCGACCACTATGAGATGACTTCGGAGCATGTCCTGCAGAAGGTGGTGGGACTGCTGACCAGCCGCGCGCGCTGACGACGCCGGCGATGGAGGGGCCGATGAGCGACATGTTTCGGGTGGGCATCACCCCCGACTTCGATCGCCACGCCAAGGGACTGATCGATCCGATGCTGGCGGAGCGATTTGACGGGGTGCCGGGGCTGGTGTACGAACGGCTTGCGGAAGCCGGGCCGACGGCGACACCGGCACAGCTCCAGGATGCGGATGCGGTGATCAATATGGCCCTGAAGTTCGGCCCGGACAGCTTCACCGGGCACGACCGGCTGACGGTCATCGCGCGGTGGGGGGTTGGGTACGACATGATTGACGTGGACGCCTGCACGGCGAACGACGTTGCGCTCTGCATTACGCCGGACGGCGTGCGGCGCCCCGTGGCCGAGGCGGAGCTCACGATGCTGCTGGCCTTGTCGAAGGGGCTCAGGGCGAAGGACCGGGCGATTCGGGCCGGGACGTGGCGCGGAGATGGTGTGGGCCTCGGTGTGTGCGTCCAGGGGCGGGTGGTCGGCACGGTCGGCCTGGGCAACATCGGAGCGGAGTTCGTCCGGCTGGTCCGCCCGCTTGGCCCCGGCCGGATCCTGGCCAGTGATCCCTACGCGTCCCGTGCCGCTGCGGACGCGCTTGGAGTGGAGCTGG
>Ga0316617_100000446_pt1 | contig 10853 bp, 10 predicted proteins | sample OWC_Aug_M1_C1_D2_FD_207801 | JGI IMG/M metagenome (GOLD analysis project Ga0316617, IMG submission 207801) | Wetland soil microbial communities from Old Woman Creek delta, Ohio, United States - OWC_Aug_M1_C1_D2_B | ecosystem: Environmental > Terrestrial > Soil > Wetlands | place: USA: Ohio... | reverse complement strand
GCGGTAATCATCGGGTGTTTTGATGAAGTGCTCGCGGATCCAGGTCGAGGTATCGTACGCCGCCTCGGGCTCGAGGACCTGCGAGGCCTCACCGACAGGCGTCCGGAGCGTCCGCTGGACGCGCTTGCGGCCGTTCTCGAAGTACTCACGGCTGATCACCTCGACGGCGCGATGGCGGACGCGGAAGGGCGGGAGCCGAGGAATGAGGCCGACCCCGGCCTCACGGAGCAGGCGTTCGGTGCGGCCGCGCGGCAGCATCCAATCGTAGATCGTCAACGGCACCCGATCCGGCCGCTGTCCGCGCATGGCGGTGAGAAGGCGCTCTTTGACGGTCACGATCACCTCAATTAACCGCCGCGTGTCCCCGCGAGCCGCGCCGGACTCGGCCCCGGTCACCCGCGCAGCGGGTACACGCCGTGGGCGAGAACGGTTTCGAACATGCGCACCACGTTTTCTGGCGGGACCCCAGGCTGAATATTGTGGATCTGGTTGAATACAAACCCGCCGCCCGGTCCCAGGGCCGCGATGCGCTGGCGGACCTCCCGCTCAACGTCATCGGGGGTTCCGAACGTGAGCACGCGCTGGGTGTCGCACCCGCCGCCCCAGAAACTTAGATCTTTGCCGAACTCCCGTTTCAGCTCGCGCGGGTTCATGCCCTCCGCGGCCACCTGGACCGGATTGAGGATGTCCACACCGATCTCGATCAGGTCCGGAATGAACCGGCGTACCGAGCCGCAGCTATGCAAGAACAGTTTGGCGTCGGTCCGGCCCTTGATGAACTGCCAGACCCGCTTCTGAGCCGGCTTGACCATCCTGCGATACGTCTCGGGCGAGATCAGCGGCCCGTCTTGTGACCCGAGATCCTCGGCCACCATGACGACGTCCACGTACGGTCCGACTTCGGCCAGCACCCGGTCGTAAAGAGCGACCTGGTAGTCGGCGACCCCCTGGATCAATGCCTCAGCGAATTGGGGCTCCGCGACCATGTCCATGTAGAAGTTCTCGAAGCCCCGCAACGCCCAGCCCTGCTCGAAGGCGCCGAATCCCGTGTTGTCCAGGACGACGGCGTACGTGCCTTGCTCCCGGAGCGCGCGCGCCCGGTCGGCGATGCCGGCGGTGCGGCCCGGATCGTGGGGGTCGGGCCAGCGGTAGGCCTTGAGCGCCTCCATCGTCGGCTCGGGAATCGGGTGCGCCACCATGTCCCAGTACAGGCTTGACGGCGGCTTCTGCCAGCGCGTTCCCCAGATATCCAGGTAGGAATTGTCGGGGTCGAGGCGCACCTGGTACCCTCGCGGAGCGCCGACGCGCACATAGCGCGTATCGATCCCGAATCGGTCCAGGATCGGTTCGTCCACCTCGACGTGATCGCGCACGAAGGTCCTGGTCTGGCTTTTGAACCCCAGCAAGGCCTTCAGGCGATCGTAGGCTTCGACCTCGATCCCCGTGGTGCCCCCGCCCAGGTCAATCGGAACGCGATCCGGCTCTTCGTGGCGCACACTCGCGAGCAGGCGTTCTCTGGAAGTCACGCACCCCTCCTTGACCACACTTCTGGATCAACCTCTATCCGCCCAGATAACTCTTTCGCACGTTTTCGTTGTTCAACAAGTCTTCACATTTCTCACACATAACGATTTTACCACTCTCGAGCACATAGCCGCGATCGGCGATGCTCAATGCCGCCTTGGAGTTCTGCTCAACCAGCAGGATCGGCATGCCTTCCTTGTTGATTTCACGAATGATCTGAAACACTTCTTTCACGATCAGCGGCGCCAACCCGAGGGACGGCTCATCCATCAGGATCAGCTTCGGTTTGGCCATCAGGGCGCGCGCAATCGCCAACATCTGCTGTTCGCCGCCGCTCAGCGTCCCGCCCAGCTGCTTTTCCCGTTCATGCAGCCGGGGAAAGCGACGGTAGATGTTCTGGAGGTCACCATCGATCGCAGTCTTGTCGGTGCGCAGGTACGCCCCCATCATCAAGTTTTCCTTGATGGTCAGGTGGGGGAAGATATGCCGGCCTTCCAGCACCTGGGTGATTCCACATTTTGAGACTTCGTGCGGCTTCATCCCATTCAGGCTCTTTCCCATGAACGTGACGGTGCCGCTTTCGAAGTGACCCAGCAACCCCGAGATGCAATGGAGCGTCGTCGTCTTTCCCGCGCCGTTTGCGCCGATCAATGCGACGATCTCGCCCTCTCCGATCGTCAGATTGACCCCTTTCAGCGCTCGGATCTTCCCGTAAGAGTGCAGCAGATTGTTGACTTCCAGAATGTTCGGCATCAGACATCTTCCCCCAGATACGCCTTGATGACTTCGGGATTCGTTTGGATATCAGCCGGTTGTCCTTCCGCAATCAATTTGCCGAAGTTCAGCACGAACACGTATTCGGTCAACCCCATGACCACTTTCATATCGTGTTCCACCACCAAGACGGTGATGCCGAAATCCCTGATCTTCCGGATGAATTCAACCAGTTCCTGTTTCTCTTTGGTGTTCATTCCGGCTGCCGGCTCGTCCAGGAGGAGGAGTTTCGGATCGCTGGCTATGCCGCGGCAGATTTCCAACCGGCGCTGTTCGCCGTAGGATAGGTTCCTGGAGGTTTCTCCGGCTTTATGCTGCAGTCCAACCATGTGCAGAATCTCCATGGACTTGTCCCGGAGATCCTTTTCTTCCTTTCGCTGGGCCGGCGTCCGGAATACGCTGCCCGCGATTCCCGCTGATAGCCGCGGATGCCGTCCGACCATGATGTTTTCCAGGACGGTCATGCTGCGAAACAGGTTGATATTCTGGTACGTCCGGGCGATACCCAGATTGTTGACCTGGTAGGGGTGCAGGCCGTCAATTCTGTGGTCCTGAAAGTGAATCGTTCCACCAGACGGTTTGTAGTATCCCGCGATGAGGTTGAATAGCGTTGTTTTTCCGGCGCCGTTCGGGCCGATGAGCCCGCAAATATCGTGCGGCTTGATCTGCAAGGTGACATGGTCCACGGCGGTCAAGCCGCCAAATTTCATCGTCACGTTTTCGACGCTAATCAGCGACACGGTTCACCGCCTTGAGCAGATGTCTCTGAATCATCTTCACGACGCCCACCAAACCTTCCGGCACGTAGATGACCGCGACCACGATGAAGATGCCGTACACCAGCATCTGATACGAACCCAACACCTGGATGGCTTCATTGATGACGGTAATCACGACCGCCCCGATGATCGGGCCGACAAACGTCCCCATCCCGCCGCACAGGACGGCGGTCAAGAACAGGACCGACTGATCCAACGTAAATGACTCCGGGCTGATGAAGCCGATGTAGTGCGCGTAGAGCGCGCCGGCGATGCCGGTGAATGCGGCACTGCAGGCAAACGCCACCACCTTGTAGTACGTCACGTTGATTCCCATGGCATTCGCGGCGTCGGTATTCTCGCGAATTGCGATGAACGCGCGTCCAATTCGGGAATCCACGATACGCTGTTTGACCAGCAACGACAGCACGACGACGGCCAGCACGATGTAGTAATAGCTGGACACATTGAAGACATAGTCCCCGATGCGGGGCATCGGAATAGCCCGCACACCGGTGAAGCTCCCCGTCAGGTCGGGCAGGTTGATGATCGCCTGATGGGTCAGTTCGCCGATCCCGATCGTGACGAGGGCGAGGAACATGTGCACCAGCTTGCAGATTGGAAGCGCGACCAGCGCCGCAAAAACGGTCGCGAGCACGCCACCGGCGAGCATGGCGAGCCAGACGTTGATCCCGAGCTTGGTCGTCAGGATGGCAGACGTATATGCGCCCACCGCATAGAACGCTGCCTGCCCGATCGAAATCTGGCCGGAATATCCGAACAGAAGGTCGAGCCCGATAGACGCGATGACAAAGATGCCTGATAGACTCAGAATGAGCATCAGGTAGGCGTTGTTCCCCACCCACGCGGGGAGCCCCACGAATACGAGGATGAACGCCAGGGCTATGAGCCAATTCTTGTAACGGGCCAAGATGTCATCTCCCACATCAAGGGGTTACGATTCGATAATCTTCTCGTTGAAAATCCCGGTCGGCTTGATGACGAGAAACACGATGAACACAAAGAACGCGATGAAGTCTTTGTAGCTCGACGACAGGTACCCTGCCGCCATCGTTTCGATCACCCCAACGATCATTCCGCCCAAGATCGCGCCGTACATATTGCCGTACCCGCCGATGACGGCGGCGGCAAAGCCTTTCAGTCCGATCAAGGCGCCCATCAGCATGTATACGCCGTACACGGGGCCGATGATGATGCCGCTGACGGCCGCCAAAGCAGACGAGATGGCCCAGCTCAACCCTTTGGAAAAGGAGACGTTGATCCCGCAGACATTTGCGGCGTTGCTGTCCTGGGCAGCCGCCCGCATGGCCGTCCCGATCTTGGTGTAATTCATGAACAGATGCAGGAGCACCATGGACGCCAAGGCGACGACAATTCCCGAAATAGACTCAGGAGCCACCTTGACCGTACCAAATTCAAGATATTCGACTTTGAAAATGGGAGGGAACTGCTGGATCTCACTTGTCCAAATAATGGCTGCAAGGTTCTGCAGGGCGATCGAGATGCCGATGGTCGCAAGGACCACATGAATCGCGGACCCGCCGCCGCCAAGAATCGTGCGGATAATGGTTTTTTCGAAGACGAAACCAAACACGAACATAATCACCACGGTCGCCAGCAGCGCCACGAGGAACGGCATGTGGAATAGCTTGAAAAATGTGTACCCCAGGAACGCGCCGATCATCAGGACCTCACCTTGGGCGAAGGTGAGCAGCCCCGACGTCTTGTAGATAATTCCGTACCCCAAGCCCAGCAGGCCATAAATCCCGCCGAGCATGATGGCACCGATCAGCAACTGAATAAACATAGCGTCTGCATCTCCCAATATCGCTGACCAGATCTAGCAGGCTGCTGAAAGAGGCCCATCTGCCGCGTTGCGGCCACCCATCGGAATGGGTACCCGGCGCGGCGCTGCGACGTACGCGCTAAGTACGCCTCCGACCCGCCTGCGGTGGGTACCCCGCGGATCGCGCCGCGCCTTGCATCTGGGCCTTTTTGAGCAGCCTGAAAGAAAACTGATTTTCAGCTTCCTCCCAGAAGGCGCGAGCCGATTATGGGCGTCAGCGGTGCCGACCTGCCACCGGCACGGACGCGCCGCCGGCAGGTCTGGCTTCGAGCCGAGTTACCACAGATGCATGCTGACAAGTGTAGTCGAGATCCCGTCGACAACCTGACATTTCATGGGCTATGGCGCGAGCTCCATCACCTTGCCTTCTTGGATGACGAAGAAGCTGGAGATCTTGATGCCATCGCCCTTGGCCCCCTTGAAATTGAACTTTCCGCCCAGCCCTTCGTAATCGTCAATGTTTTCAATGGCGTCGCGGACCTTGGGTCCCTCAACCGACTTCGCATTCGCAAACGCCTTCATGAGGATCTTCATGCCGTCATAGGCGCGATAGGTGTTCTCGCTCATCGGCGCTTCTTTGTAGTTCGCGAAATAGGTCTCCAAGTACTTTTGGAGCAGGGGATTCTTGAAGTTCTTGATGTCGTCCTTGGTGTCGGGCAGGATGTACGGTGCGGTGAAGTACACGCCGTTTGCGGCACTGCCGGCGATCTCGCGCACGGGCTTGGCCGAGAACGAGGTGTCACCGATCACCGGCTTGTTGAATCCGGCTTTCCGCAATTGCTTCATGACCGGCCCCGCGTCATTGGACAGCACGACCACGAAGACGACATCGGCACCCGACTGGACGATCTTCGCGCACTGACCGGTGAAATCCTGATCGCCCGCCTTGTGCGTCTCACGCGCGACGATTTCGTACCCGCCGGCCTTCTCCAGCAATTCGGCCATATCTTTCGTGGAGCCGATGCCGAATTCATCGTTGATATGGAAGAAGGCAACCTTCTTCGCATTCAGTCTCTTGAAGAGCTTCAGGGACTCCAAGTTCGTGTAGTAGGTGTTGACCACCGGCCGGAAGATATACGTCCACCCCTGACGAGTCCACGTGGCACCAACCGCGCCGCCCATCAACGGAACCTTCGCCGCTTCTATGGTCGGGCCGACCGCAAAGATGGAGTTGCTCAGCTGCGGCCCGTAGATCGCGTGCACCTTGTCCTGGTTGACCAGCCGGGTGACGGCCTTCATCGCCTCGGCCGGGTTGCCCTTTTCGTCGTACACGACCAGCTCGATCGGCTTCCCGTTGATCTTGCCGCCGGCTTCCTTGATGGCAATATCGTGCCCGCGTCGAGAGTCGATGCCCATCTGGGCGCCCGGCCCGGTCAGGTACAGCGCGACGCCGATCTTGACGGCCTTGGCGTCTTCCCATGACTTGTCTGGGGCTGCCGCGGCGCCGGCGCTCGCCATGTTTGGCAGCGCGCCGACGGCGAACACGGCCAACAACACCATCAACACGAGAACCTTTTTCATGATTACCCTCCTGTCTCTACGCCCTGTTCTCACCAAGTACACTCACTGTGGGATTCGCCCTTGCGTCACCATCCCTCCCTTCCACACTCATGAGGTTCTGAAACTCCAGCTTGCCTGATCAGATTCCTCGCTGCAGCCGCGCGCTTCACAGTCTCGAAATTCTTCCGGCCTATTCGGATGGGTCGCGGAGCGATGGGTGTTTCCTCAGCACCTTGATGAAGTCAATCAGCATGGTATTCCGCCGGGCCAGGATGCGCTCGACATCGCCCGGGCCGTACTCGTAAACCCCGGCGCCGGTCTTGGCCCCCAGGCGCCCCTGGGCCGCGAGCTGGGCGAACAGCGGCGGCGGCGCGGTGTCGTTGGAGAGGTTGGGGAAGAGAAGGGCCACGGTCGCCGCGTGCGTGTCCACCCCGGCCAGGTCGGCGTGCTCGAGTGGGCTCACCACGGACCACCGGTACCCCAGCCCCTGCTTCAGCGCCACCTCCAGGTCCGCGCCGCTGCAGGCCCCGATCCGCTCCAAATAGAAGAACTCCCGCTCCAATGCCCGCTGCAGCCGGTTCCCGACGAAGCCCACGATGTCCTTCTGCACTCGAATAGGCGACTTCCCGATGCTCTGGGCCAGGCGATAGGTCCCATCCATGGCCATGTCCGCCGTCCGATCGCCCCGGATGACCTCGACCAGCGGGATCAGGTGTGGCGGGTTGAACCAGTGGAAGCCGACGACGCGCTCCGGATGCTGCGTGTCGCGGGCGACCTGGGTGATGGGGAGGCTGGAGGTGTTGGTGGAGAGGATGGTCTCGGGCGAGGCGAGCCGATCCAGTTCGGCAAAGAGCGGTTGCTTGACGTCCAACCGCTCGGGGACGTTCTCGCTGACGAACATCGCCCCGACCAGGGCCTCGTCGAGGTTCTGCGTGACCGTGATCCGTCCGCGCGCAGCTTCAGCATCCTCTGATCTCAACAAGCCATGCCGAATCAATTCATCCTGGTTCACGCGGACCCGGCGCAGCGCCGCCTCCAGCGTCTCGCGTTTGCGGGCCTGCAGTCGAACCGGGTGGCCAGCCTGCGCGAAGATTTGCGCAATCCCTGCCCCCATCGTGCCGGCGCCGACGACGGCGACAGGACATTTCGCAGCGGAGCTGTCGGGCATCACGTCGTCCTCCGTTTGTTCCTTTCCCAACGAATCCGGCCGTCAGCGGGCTCGCCGCAGCATTCTACCCACGCCACCATTTCCCAGGCTGGCGCCCAACGCCCGAGACAGGGATCGCGCGTGGGCCTGCAGGCTCGGGACGAGACTGCGCGCGCGCCGATCACTGAACCTGGGATGTGGACCCGAGATCCCAAGGCTGGCAATGACCTGGTCCTGATGATCGAAAATCGGCACGGCCACACCCCGGGCCCCCAGGAGATTCTGCTGGAAGCTGACCGCCCAGCCCTGGGCGCATATTTGCGCCAGAATCGCGCGGAGCTTTCTCGGCTCCGTCACGGTGTATGGTGTTACGGCGTAGAGACCCGGCCGCCGGAGGTACTTGATCAGGAAATTCTCGGGCAGAAAGGCGAGCACGGCACGCCCCAGCGCAGAGGTGTGGAGGGGAACCGGTCGGCCCTTTTCCGGCATGAACCGGATGGTATTCGTACTGCAGACCGCCTCGGCGCACACGACCTCGTTGCCTTGCAGCAAACACAACTGCGAGGTTTCTCCCGACTCTCGCGCCAGCGCTTCTAGGCTCGGCAACGCGAGGCTTCCGATATCAATGTGGGTCCGCACGACAGCCAGTAACCGGAGGAGGCTCGCGTGCAGCTCGTACCCCTTCCCGCTGGCGCTCCGGGCGAGCACGCCCTTCTTGCAGAGGGTTGCGGCGAGCCGGTAAGCCGTGCTTTCGGGCAGTTTCAGCGCTTGGGAGAGGTCTTCAAGGGAGAGGGTTGGCTTCTCTTCCGAGAAGAGGAAGAGAAGATCGATGCCGCGCTCCAGGGATTGGAGAGTTTTTGTGGCCATAGCGGAGTGTCACTATGTGCAATTTCACATTTGCATAGTCCAAGTATCATTGTCGCGGATGGGCTGTCAAGGCCATTCTGGGCTTTGCTCGTGCGAACGGGTGAGGACCCCCCGCTCCGCAACCCCTGTCGGTTACGAAGTGTTCGCCAGGCGTTCCATGGCCTGGAGGCGGTGGCGCTCGATGGCCCTGCACGCGCGCGGGATGTCACGGGCTTCCAGGGCTTTCAGGATCTGCTCGTGCTCGACGAGCGATTCGCGGGCGAACCCGCCGCGACGCGCGTGCATGATGATCCGGTAGTACTCGCCGCGATCCCAGAGGTTTTGCAAGAGCTGCGTGGTCTGCGGGAGTCCTGACGCCTCCCATAAACACCGGTGGAAGGCTCCGTCGGCCGCGGTCGCGCGGCTGGCGTCGTTGGCTCTGCGGGCGCGAACCAGCTCTGCCTGTTGGGCGCGGAGGCGCACGAGGAGCGCGGGCGCATGCGTGGGTTGCACCTCTCGAAGACACAAGGCCTCGAGGGCGGCCATCAGTAGGAATCGCTCCCTGAATTCCACCGGCGAGGGGCTGGTCACGACAACGTCCTTATGCGGTGTGATGCGAACGAACCCTTCCGTCTCAAGCCGGCGGAGCGCTTGCATAACAGGGATGCGGCTCACCCCCGACGCCGTCGCCAAGGTGTTCACGACCAGTCGTTGCCCGGGAGAAAACCGGCCCTCGGCGATGGCGTGGCGGATATCCTGATACGCCAGCCCCTCGAGGGTGCGGTGCTTGCGGATAGACGGGAGCGGCGCGACCGACTCGGCTGAGCGTGGCGCAGAGCGTTCCGCACCACTCCGGGAGCGTCGAGGAGTCGGCATGGGACGCGACGGTTTCGCCGGGTCTCTCGTCTCGCGTGGGACGTCAGGGGAGATGCGGGCAGATCGCCTCATTCGTCGCACCAGGATCCTGCAAACGGATCTAGCGTAAGGGCATGACGAGGTCTGGAAGCCAGGTTGAGAGGATCGGCACGTAGGTCACAATCCCCAGGCAGAGAATGAGGGTGACGATCAATGGCCAGGCCTCCCGGCTGAACTGCCCGATGGAGATCTTGCCCAAGGAGCAGACCACGTACATGATGGTGCCGACGGGGGGGGTGATGGTACCGATCATCGCGTTGAGGACGAACACCACCCCGAAGTGGAGCGGATCGATCCCGGCCGACTGGAGGAGCGGCATCAACACGGGGACCGCCATCACCATCACCGCCAACCCTTCCATGAAGCAGCCAAGCACCAGGAGAATCACGTTGAGGATCAGCAGCAACACCGCCTTCGACAACTGCGCGTCCTGGAAGAGGGCGAGCACCTTCATGGGCGCCTGCTCGTATGTAAGAATCCAGCTCATCGGCTGGGCCGCCGAAATGATGATGGCGACGGCGGCCGTTCCCATCACCGACTCGGTCAGAATCTTGGGAAGATCTTGGAGCCGAAGTTCCTGGTAGATGAAGAAGCCGAGCACGAAGGCATACATCGCGCCGGCCGCCGCCGCCTCCGTCGGCGTCATGACGCCCAAGATGATGCCGCCCAGGATGATAATCGGCATCCCCATAGGCGGAACGGCATGGAGCGCCGCCCGCGCAAGCTCGCGTTGACTTGCGCGCAACTCGGCAGGATATCCGCGCCGCCTAGCGACCACGCAGATGTAGGCCATGAGCATGAGACCCATCAGGACGCCTGGCACCGCACCGGCCAAGAGGAGCCGGCCGATGGAGGTATTCGCCAGGGAGCCGTAAATGACGAAGGGAATGCTTGGGGGGATGATGGGACCGATGGTCCCGGCCGCGGCGACGACGGCTGCCGCAAAGGGCACACTGTAACGCGCCCGCTGCATAGCGGGGATGAGCACCGATCCGGAGCCGGCGGCGTCGGCGATCCCCGAACCGGACATGCCGGCCATGATCATGTTGGTGACCACGACCACGTGGGCGAGTCCGCCCCGGATGTGGCCGACCAGGGCCTTCGAGAAGCCGACGAGGCGGTTGGTGACCCCGCCCGTGTTCATCAGGTTTCCGGCCAGAATGAAGAAGGGAATCGCCAGCAGCGGGAAGGTGTCGATGCCGCCGATCATCCGCTGTATGACAGCCTGTAAGGGGATTTTCGGGCCGACGATCATGTAGACGGTGCTAGCCATGGCCATGGACCAGGCGACAGGCATGGCGATGGCGAAGAGGGCCAGCATGAGCAGAAACAGCGTGATCATCGCTCGCCCCTCTGTCCGGCTTGCCGGATGCGCCGCCCGAGACTCCCCAGGGACCGTAGCGCAATGAGCGCGGCCGACGCCGGCACGACCACGTAGACGACCGACATCGGCACGTACAGGGTCGACGTGGGCTGCGTCGTGAAGGTCGTCAGGAGCCAGCCGTAGTACGCCAACACGGTC